>Ga0114999_10006521_pt1 | contig 13425 bp, 18 predicted proteins | sample ArcticOcean_MG_C_3_FD_89820 | JGI IMG/M metagenome (GOLD analysis project Ga0114999, IMG submission 89820) | Marine microbial communities from western Arctic Ocean - ArcticOcean_MG_CB8_126 | ecosystem: Environmental > Aquatic > Marine > Oceanic | place: Arctic Ocean: Canada Basin | collected...
ATATAGATTATTATCTTAGGAATCAGATTCTACCTGCTGCAGAGAATATCTTTGAAGTTTTTGGAATAAACGTCAATGATTTAATTAATGGTGAAAAACAGAAGGGGTTGGGAGATTTTTAGTCTTCTCCTCTTATTCTTTTTTCTAGATCGTTGAATGTTTCTTCAACTTCTTTTTTCTCTTTTTTACCTTGAGAATAATAATTTCTTAACTTATTTATCCCCCTTAGAGAATATTCTCCTACAGTGTATGCTGTGGAAGTGATTGCTCCAATTATCTCAACTATAAAATCCATTGATGTTTAGTAAAATGATTTGTTTAATAAACTTATTTGAAGAATTAAAGGATTATTTCTTTTTAGAGTTAAATAGAATAATTATTTAAAGGAACTTTTTCTTCAGATTTTATGGGATTTAGAGAATTACTTATTGAAAAACTAGATGGAAGGTTAGATGTAGATCTTAGTAAGTTGCCTAAGGGTTTTCAGAGAATTGGAGATATTATTGTTCTTAATCTAAACGAAGAGTTTGATTCTTGTAAGAAAGAAATTGGTGAGGCGGTTTTAGAAATTTTTAATCCAGTAATTTCTGATAAGGAAATTTCTGGCCCAACAACTTCTAAAAGAAAAAAGAAGATTGTTGGTGTTCGTTCAGTTTGTAATAAGTTTGGAGAAATTACTGGAGAATTTCGTGAGCCTCAGATAGAGGTTTTGGCTGGGAGCAGCGATACTATTGTTACACAGGTGGAGCATGGGATAAGATATCGATTTGACCTGAGGAAGGTTATGTTTGCTAAGGGAAACTTGAGTGAGAGAGTTAGATATCCTAAGCAGGTTCAGGATGGAGAGATTATTGTAGATATGTTTGCTGGATTAGGTTACTTTAGTTTGGCTATGGGGAAACTATCTAATCCTAAGAAGATTTATAGTATCGAATTAAATCCAGTTAGTTTTGCTTTTTTTGAGGAGAATATTAAATTGAATAAGATTGATTGTATTGAGGCTATTAATGGAGATAACCGAGAAGTTATTGATAGGTTGGTTGAAGAAGGTGTTAAGGCAGATAGAGTCTTGATGGGATATTTGCCACCCCCTAAAGAATTTTTACCTTGGGCCATGAAGATTGTTAAGAAAGGTGGAATTGTTCATTATGAAGATATTCTAACTGTTGGAAAAGTTGAAGAAGAAAGTGAGAAAGTTATTAAGATGATTAATGAAGTTGCCAAAGAATATAGTAAGAAAGTTGAATTGATTCATTTGCAGGATGTTAAAAGTTATGGACCTAAGACTCATCATTATGTTTTTGATTTATTAGTTAATTAATCTTTAGCCTTATGAGTCTCTTTTATTTTAATCTTGATGTCATCTATAAATATTTGGGCATTATTTCCTATTGCTGCTTTGCATAGGAGATTTAGAGCTTCATTGTCTTCTGCTAAGGGGTATCTTGATTTATGATGTTGATTCCATCCTACTATTGATCCAAAATAACCTAATGCTGTACCTCCGAGTCCAATACTCGCTGCGATTCCTGTGAGGATCAAACCTTGACTTAGGGCTCCAATTATTGATAATGGCTGCCCAGTATTTTCAAGAAAGGTGTTACCAAATTCTATTGCACCATAGGTCCCCCCATAGATTCCTAATGCCAGTCCAGATAGGGTGGATGTTGTTTTTGTTAAAAATTCTAATCTATTAGAATCTGCAATATGGATCCCTTTAGTTTTCATAAAATTACGATGATGTAATGTTGAGGTTGTAGTCATTTGGTCTAATTCATATGCAAATCTACTTACTGGATATAACCAGTTTAATGTTAATAAATTTCTTTCATTAGAACTAAAATCTACTCTCCTTCCGTTATCATCTTCTGATTCTTCCCTATACCCCTCTTGCCTTAGTAACTTTCCATTATTTGAATTTGAATATAGTGCTCTAGCTATGTCTAAAATATATCTTTGAGGATTATGGTCATAGGCCTCATTAGTTATAGTTATGGCGTAGGTTTCAGATACTGTCTTTCCAGTACTGTCTCCCCTTACGATAAAATCTAAGCCTGGAGCTAGTGACGTTTCAGTTAGAGTAGTTTCTATTCTTGCCATAAAAATAGGGACTGAAGTTTGTTTTTAAATATTATCATCTTGAATATACATTATCTTTTAGTTGTTTCTTCAAATGCCTACATTTATTAATCATATTTTTATCAATTTAATATGACTAAAGATAAATTTTATGTTACAACACCGATATATTATCCATCGGGAAAACCTCATTTGGGATCTGCATATACGACTATAGCTGCAGATATACTTGCTCGCTGGCATAAGTTACTTGGAGAAGATGTTTTTTTCTTAACTGGGACTGACGAACATACTAAGAAGGTTGTTAAAGAGGCTGAGAAGGCTGGGAAGGATGTTGAGGAGTATCTAAAAGATATAACTAAAGTGTTTAAGGAAGCTTTTGGAGAATTAAATGTAGAATACGACAGGTTTATTAGAACTTCAGATAAGGATCATAAGAAATTTGTACAACATATTTTGAATGTAGTTAATGATAAGGGCGATATATACAAGGGAACTTATGAGGGGCATTATTGCCATGAATGTGAGGCCTATTATACTGAAAGGGAAGCTTCTGGATTGATATGCCCTATACATGAAAAGAAGTTAGATGTTTTGAAAGAGGATTCTTATTTTTTTAAGTTATCTGAATATCAGAATAAATTATTGGAATTTTATAATGATAATCCTGATTTTATTTCTCCAAAACATAGGAAAAATGAAATTATTAATAGGGTTAAGGAAGGATTGAGGGATTTGAGTATTTCAAGAACAGATATTGAATGGGGAATTGAGCTGCCTTTTGATAAAGAACATACTTGTTATGTATGGTTTGATGCCCTTACAAATTATTTGACTGGAGTTGGTGTTTTGGAAGATAAGAAATTGTTTAAGAAATTTTGGCCTGCTAATGTTCATATTGTCGGAAAAGATATCTTATGGTTTCATTCAGTAATTTGGCCTGCAATGTTAATGTCTGCAGGAATTGAATTGCCTAAAAAAGTTTATGCTCATGGATGGTTAACTTTGAAAGATAAGAAGATAGGAAAATCTGCAGGAAATGCTGCAGACTTAGGCGAACTTATCAAAAGATTTGGGGTGGACCCCATTAGGTACTTCTTGTTTAAAGTAACTCCATTTGGAGAAGATGGAGAGTATAGTGAAGAAACTTTAATTGATCGGAATAATGAACTAGCTAATAAGTTAGGTAATTTAGTTAGTAGGGTCTCTAGCTTAGCTGAGAAAAATGGAATTATTAAATGTGAAAATAAATTGTTAAAGAAATTGAAATTAAAAGAAATTGGCAATTTAATTGATAATTTGGAATTTGATAAGGCTCTAAATGAAATATTCGCATTTATTGATGTTTGTAATGAGTATGTTCAAGATAAGAAACCTTGGGAGACTAAGGACCAAAAAATATTGTATGAATTAGTAGATAGTATTAAGGCTATTGCTATTTTATTATATCCTTTTATACCTGGAACTAGTGAGAAGATTGCGAAAGGGTTTGGATTTAAGTTGAAGTATGATGAGATTAAGAGGCCGATTGTTGTTAAGAAGATTAAGAAAGGTGAGAATTTATTTACCCGAGTTTGATAAATCTTTAAATAGTCATTTATGGAGGAGATGGTATGGAAAGATTAGAGTATAAGGCTGCTGTTTTTTATGATACGGTTGCACGTGTTTCAGGAGTTATGTCTTTATATCTTAGTTTGGGAATTTTGCAGAGTCCTATTGATATAGATTTAGTATCTGAAATGGGAGGCCATACTGTAGAATATAGAGAAACTGAGAAAAGAGTTAATAGGACTGTTAGGTCTGTTTATTCAGGCCAGTAAGAATATGTTATTCCCCTATCTAGGCAGAATACACCTCTAAAATTTGTAGAGGTTCTATAATCTTCTTTACATATACATCCTAATTCTGGATGGAGGTATTTTTTAGGGTCCGTGCATTTTGTGTTTGTTATTTGAATTGTTTCTCCATTTGATGGTTCTTCTAATCCAAATTCATTGGCTATTTTTCCTTTAAGTGAATCTGGATTGTTTGCCCCATACTCAGTTATTTTTGGAGTTGTTAGTAATATTCCTGCGATAATTATTGCAACAATAGCCGCTGCTATTAAGGACATTCTAGTAAATGAAAGCCAGTGTATATGCGTTAGTCTCTTTTTCTTCACCATCTTTAATATATGAGAGTAATTGTGTTTAAAAATATTTGGAGTTACTTATTTGCAGCGAGATCAATCCAGATAATCCTACTATGCTGTGAAGAATGGTATCTACTAGATTAAATGCATCTAGATTTGCGAAATTCATAAATGTCCAACCAAATAGTGCTACGAATGTAAAGAATATTCCATTGATAATGCAAAAGGGGTTGTAGAATTTCTTATTGTTCCAATTTGAAACTATTATTATTCCTAGTACTACATGAAAAATCTTATGCCAAGTTTCTGGTCTGTGACCAAAATTAATAAAATCTAGTAGAAGTGAGATAGTTACTAGAATAAATAAGATTCCAATTATTCTGCTATAGTATTTTGGTAAATCTTCTCTTTTCATATAATTTATATGAAATTAATAAATATAAATGTTAGCTTATTTTGCTTCCAAGGTCTAATGCACCTTCTGCTTGTAGAAGTTTCACTTCACTTTTATCTCCATTTGATGCAGCTAGAATCATCCCATGCGACTCTATTCCCATTATTTTTCTAGGTTCTAAATTTGCAATTACTACGCATTTTTTACCCTCTAATTCTTCTTTAGTGTAATAGGGTTTCATTCCTGCGACTAGAGTTCTTATTTCAGTTCCCAAATCTACTTTTAGCTTGTATAACTTATCTGCTCCATCTATATCTTCTACCCCTATAATCTCTGCAGTTCTAAGATCTAGTTTATTCCATTCATCAAATTGCACGTTTTCTACCATTATCTTAATCCGATTGATTGTAAGAATTTTCCTACAACTCCCAATTTCTCAGGATTTATATCTATATCTTCTCCAAGTAGTCTTTTGGAGGTATTAAAATACATTTTTGCTGCTCTGCTTCTGGGATGCGTATGGATGACCGCATTTTTTAGTGCCTGAGATTCTTTTATTGCATCATCTTCTGGAATAATTCCTATTATTGGTACTTCCAACATATCTCTTATGTTAGGAATTGACATTTCATAGGGTTTACCTTTATATCTTGTTAAAATAACTCCAGTAATAGGTTTGTCTTTTTCTTCTGCTAGCTTAACTGTTTTTAGGGCATCAGTGACTGCAGACATCTCTGGATTTGTTACAATAATTATTTCGTCGCAGGAATCTATTGCAGCTCTTGCTTCTTCACCTAATCCTGCTGCAGCATCTATTAATATTATGTTGGTTATTTTTTTTAATTTTTTCATTAGTTCAGGTAGTTTCTTGTAATCTACTTTTTCAGTTTCTCTTAAAGATAGTGATGCAGGCATGACTTTTGTTCCTGACTCATGTTCGTAAATTGCTTCTTCAAATTTTGCTTGATTACTTAGAACGTGATTTAGAGTGATTGGAACTATTGGTGCTCCTAAATGGATTCCTACGTTAGGGGTGGTTAAATTTGCATCTACTATGACTATGTCTTCTCCTAAATAATTCAAAGAAGTCCCTAGATTGATTGTTGTAGTGGTTTTTCCTACCCCTCCCTTTCCAGATATGATTGCATAGATTTTTGCCATGTTTAATTAATTATTTGTATGTTTTTAAAGTTTGTTAGACTCCTCTTAGAATTATTTTTTCTTACCTAAATATGCTTTTACAAAATTGATAAAATTTTCTTGGATCTCTGCATATTCTTTTAACTTATCTAAATTAATCGCAGTTTCTTCTCCCTTGTACATTACTCTTAAACAAACACCTTTTCTAAACTCCCCTTCTTTGGTGTTTTTTAATACATCAATTAATTTGTATAGCATATATTCGTTTAATGCAGGAGTAACTAATGGTTCATCTGCAAAAACTTCTTTCATTAAATCTAATTTTAATTTTGGGGCATCAGGTATCTTTTTTATTAGTTTGTTCTTCTTCGCTTTTTCAAGTAAGCCATCAAATGCATAATCCATCATGATTTTCCATCTTTTTAGAAGATTTATCATTACATCACACGTTTTTGTGTACTTCATACTCACATAAAGAAGATGATCTGCACTGATTTTTTCTTTAATTATTTTTTCTAATACTTCTGACATGTTTTTTTAATTTGATTCCTTTGAAATTTCATAATTTAACCTTAATGTGCTCTAATAACATAGAAAAGGGACTTTATTTAACAAGTTTGTACCTTATATAAAGGTTTTCTAATAAATTAACAATAGTTAATAATAATAAATAAAAAAACTAAGTTAAAATTGGAGACTCATATGCAGTTCTAGCTTCAGATCTGTATGTCGCTTGACCAACTCTCTCTTCAGCAATACTTGTAGCAGCAGGATGTAAATCTATGGCTCCTCTAAGCGCTTTTGCATAAGATGCTATAGCTTTATCATTATGTAATTGATTTTCTCTAACTGCATTTTTAAGTCTACGATCTATATTTACGATTTGTAAAGAGAGTGATAGGGTATCTGCAGCTAATTCAGCTCCTTTATCCGCATTTAAATCAAAAGGCATACCAATTGCAGGTGTTCTTGATTTAGATTTTCTGTCGTACATTTTATTTCATTTCCTCCTTACTTAATGAGAGTGTTAGAAGTATATAAACCTATGTATATGTTATTACTTAAGAATGACAACTATCCTAAATAGCTTTTTGGAACTTCTAATGCCGCTTTAGCAGAACGAAGATAGTCAGTTTCTATTTTTCTATATCTATCCATATCTGACTTTGTTACAGAGGCCCCAACTTTTTTAACGGCTTCTTCAAAGAACTTCATTTTAACTTCCTTTGAATCAATATCTTCTCTTAATGCTAGCATTGCCGCTTCTCTTACTAATGATTCTATATCTGCTCCAACATATCCTTCTGTTTGATCCATTATCTTTTGGACATTAACATCTTTTGCTAATGGCATTTTTTTTGTATGTATTTTAAAGATCTTTTCTCTTCCTTCTCTTTCTGGACTTCCTATAAGTAATATTCTATCAAAACGTCCTGGCCTTAACAATGCAGAGTCTAACATATCTGGTCTATTTGTTGCAGCTATAACTACCACATTAGAAAGTTCTTCTATACCATCCATTTCTGCAAGTAATTGATTCAGAACACGCTCAGTAACTTTTGTTCCTGTTTCCATTCCTCTTTTTCCAGCTAAAGAATCAATCTCATCAAAGAAGATTACACAAGGAGATACTTGTCTTGCCCTATCAAATATTTTTCTTATGCCTTCTTCTGATTTTCCAACCCACATAGATAATAATGATGGCCCTTTAACTTGAATGAAGTTTGCTTCAGATTCTTTTGCCACAGCCTTAGCTAGAAGAGTTTTACCTGTTCCTGGAGGTCCATAGAGAAGAATCCCTTTTGGAGGATTAATTCCTAACCTAGTAAAAGAACCTGGAAATTTAAGGGGCCATTCAACTGCTTCTTGTAATTCTTGTTTAATTTTTGTTAGCCCTCCAACATCAGTCCAATTTATATTTGGAGTTTCAACAAGAACTTCTCTCATTGCAGATGGTCTTACAACCTTTAGTGCTTCATCAAAATCCTTCTTTCTTACAACTAGCTTTTTTAGTGTCTCTTCAGGAATTTCTTCTTCTTCTTTTAATTGTAATTCTGGAAGTAATCTTCTTAGGACAACCATTGCTGCTTCTTTTGCTAATGAAGAAAGGTCTGCTCCAACAAAACCATGTGTAATTGCCGCAAGTTCTAATTTCATTTCACTTAAAAGTAAATTATTTAGCTCTTCCCTTTCATTATTATCTAACTCTTGGAGTATTTTTATATTTTTATCTTCATCGTTTGTTAAAATATTATTAAACTTATTTACCATCTTAAAATTATCTTTAAGAGTTTCTATTGTAGATTTAATTTCTTGAATTTTTTCCTTATTTTTGACAGTTCTTTGTTCTATCTCAAGTTCCTTAATTTCATTATTCATTCTACTAAATTCATTTTCTACATATGATTTTTTTATTGGCGGAATTATAGGCATACCTCTTGTATGAATTTTTAAGATTTGTAATCTTCCCTTTTTATCTGGAGCTCTTAGTTCAAGTTCTCTATCAAAACGTCCAGGTCTTCTTAATGCTGGATCTATAGAATTTGGCCTGTTAGTTGCAGCTATAACTACTACCTTTCCTCTTGATTGTAATCCATCCATCATTGTTAATAATTGGCTAACAACTCTACGTTCTACTTCTCCACCAACCTCTTCACGTTGTGGAGCTATAGAATCAATTTCATCTATAAAAATTATTGAGGGGGCATTTTTCTCTGCTTCTTCAAAGATGTCTCTAATCTTCTTTTCTGATTCCCCGTAAAACTTGCTCATTATCTCTGGACCATTTAGTAATATGAAGTTAGCATCAGATTCATTTGCTACTGCTTTTGCTAAAAGAGTTTTACCAGTTCCTGGATGTCCATGTAACAAAACTCCTTTTGGAGGTTCAACCCCCAATCTTTCAAAAATTTCAGGTCTTTTTAGAGGGAGTTCTACCATCTCTCTTATTTTTTTAACTTCATCAGTTAGTCCGCCAATATCTTCATAGGTAACTTCAGGAATTGATTCATCTGAGACTTCTACAGATTTACTACTTAGAACTACTTCGGTGTTTTCAGTGATTATGCAAGGAGCATTAGGATTTGTATTTGCTACAATGAATCTTATTTGTTGTACCCCTCCAAGGTTTCCAAATCCTCCAAAAATATCATTTAGGTTTCCAAAAATATCATCCATTCCAAACTCTTCATTCATTGCGTCTTTTCTTCTTTGAACCCCTCCAAGAACTATTATATCTCCTTTAATTATGGCTCTTCCAAGTAATCCTGGTTTAAGATCTCCCTGAATTCTTATTCCTTTTTGTGCTGGAGCTATAATTATTTTCTTTGCCTCTTTAATATCTGATTTGGTTATTGTAACATTTTCTGAAACCCCTATACGTGCATTTTTTCTTATGATTCCATCAATTCTAATAATCCCTTCTCCTACGTCTGCAGGATATGCTTTGTCAGCTATGGCTACAGTTTCTCTTTCACCTTTTATTGTAATAATGTCTCCTCTTCTAATTCCTAGTTCCTTCATTACTTCAAAATCTATTCTAGCGATTCCTCTATATGCATCATCTTGTAAGGCTTCAGCGACTCTTAGTTTTTGTAAGTTATTATTTGCCATATTAATCAGTTATGTTTTCTTTAGAATGTGAATGATTCTTATTTAAATGTTTGTGACGGTCACATGAGAAATTCATTCTTAGTGTTCCAAACTCCTCTAGGCATAGATTTACCATATCATCTACCATTTTTTGCTGATCTTGCATAAAATTAACTATTTCCTTTGGGATTGAAACTGCATAGGAGTTTCCAACAAATCTCATTTTAACACTAAATTGTTTTTTCTTTAGTTCATTAAAATTTCTGAATTCTTGTTCGTCTCTTGGATGGATAATTCGAGAAGTACATTTTGGGCATTTTATTGCCCTTAACGTGAAACCATTTTTTGATAATTCTATAGGGCTCATTTCAATATTACAATCTTTGCATAAAATTTTGTGGTTGAAAATATCTGATTCCATGAGTTTTTTTATTTTTTATTTGATATGAAAAATATAATATCGCTTTTTATGATTATATTTTTTCCATCTCCTAACCTACGAAAATTTTTATGATTTTCGTGGCCACAAGTGCTTTTTGCACATTGTTTTTATGATTATAAACCCAAGAAAAGCCAGTGTCATACAAAAGTATGTCTTAGCTCGTCCAGGGGAAAAGAGGTGTATTGAAGGTATGTATATACCTTCTGTATATACAGCGTGGATATACTATATAAAGGTTTCTTACAACTAGAAGGTAATGAAAAATGTTTTGTTAGTTTTAATAAATTATAGTATTGAGGCTTTGATTATCTTAACTTCTTCAAGAGGTCTATCTCCAGAGTCAGTTGCTATTTTTGAAATCTTATCGACAGTTTCCATCCCTTCAATAACTTCTCCAAAGGCCGGATGTTTTGTATCTAGGAAATTATTATCTATTGTATTTATAAAAAATTGACTTCCCCCCGTATTGGGTCCTGCATTTGCCATTGATATTGTTCCTCTCTTATTATTATTTCCACCCTCGTGAGTGAATTCATCTTCAATATTATATCCTGGACCGCCCATTCCAGTTCCTTCTGGATCTCCACCTTGTAACATAAATCCGTCAATTACTCTGTGAAAAATTACTCCATTGTAGAATCCATTATTAACTAGCTTTTCAAAGTTACCTACTGTAATTGGCATATCATTATATAATTCTATTACAATGTCTCCATGATTTGTTTCGAATTTTACTTTTTTATTATCTGTCATTGTTGTTTCTCCAGTCATATTACTTAAGACTATAGCTGCAATAAAAATTGCTAGTATTATAAAGATTGTGTTTTTAGAGAATTTAGGTTTTTTCTCTGGAAGGTGAAGATTTATCTCATTATTAATAATTTTATCTGTCATATTTCATGATAAGTATTTGGGTTTATAAGTTTTGTTGAATTTAATGAAGGGTATCTTGTATTGTAATCTTATTTAAAAATAAATTGTACTCGCTATTATCTGTATGGGAAGATTAAGAAATTTAGCTTTGAGTTCTCTTGTTTTATTTAGTGGGTGTGCTAGTTTATCAAATGGTTATGAGAGACTTAATAACTCTCAGATGATTCATGGTGCGAGAGAGGAGGGCAAAGATCTTTTAGGAGATGCAGCTGAATTTACCGGAAGAGGAGTCGCCTTAGGGTTAAACACTGGAGGATTTGTTGCTGGAAGATATTCAGGAGTTTGGGGAAAAGTTAGTGGAAGACTTTATCATGTTGGAGATAGAGTTGAGAGTGGAAGTATAGGACTTAATAATTATCTTAGTCCTAAGGATAAATCTAAGGCAGGAGTTCCAGGAATTAATTATTATGAAACAGCCCCTCCAGTTCCAAGTGAAGTCCTACCGCCTCCATTGCCAAGAAGATAGCAATTAGTTTAAAAACTCATATTTCTACTACTTTCTATGAATAAAAATCTTGATAATCTTAAGAAAGGATGGAATTGGGTTTGGAATTCTGATTCTATATTGAGCTGGATTGTTGCATTAGTATTAATATTTATATTTGTTAAATTGATATTCTTTCCAGGATTAAGTTTTATTTTTGGGACTAGTTTACCTTTGGCAGGTGTTGAATCAAGTAGTATGGATCATCAGATAGTTAATGATGGACTTGGAAGATATAATTTATGTGGCCATTTTTATGATAAGGAAGATAAGAATTATGTGGGATTTGATGATTATTGGGATACTTGTGGAGACTGGTATGAGAATAATGATATTGAGAAAGAACAGTTTCTCGGATTTACCTTAAGAAATGGGTTTGCTAAGGGAGACATAATTATTGTCTGGGGAAGGTTTACTCCTAAATTGGGAGATATTATTATATTCCAGGCAAATTCCGAATCTAGTGCACCTCGTCCTATAATTCATAGAATTGTTAGTATTAAAGATGGCGTGATTGCTACTAAGGGAGATCATAATTCAGAGCAACTGAAGATGGGGAATAATCTTTATGGTACTGATGAGACAACTATTACTCAGGACAGAATTATTGGTAAAGCTGTTTTAAAGATTCCTTATTTGGGGTGGCCAAAGATTTGGATGGTTGAAGGATTAAAATGGATTTTTGGATAAATTTTTAGTACTGGGGAATAATTACGTTTAGAAGAAACATATAAATAGATGTTTTAAGTGATTAATTGATTAATATCGTAGAGATATTACATATAGATAATGGAATTTTGTCCAAAGTGTGGTTCTGTTTTAATGGGATCTGGTAAAGAAAAAAAATGTGTTAGATGTAGATATAAATCTAAGGGCAAGTTGAAAATTGAGACTTCTGAGTCATTAAAGAAGAGTATTCCTATTGGGGTTATAACCGATAAGGATACAGATGTTTTTCCAGTGATTAGTGGATATTGTGATAAGTGTAATAATAAGGAAGCATATTTTTGGACCTCTGTTTCAAGAGCAGGGGACGAGGCAGAAACTAGATTTTTTAGATGTACTAAGTGTAAACACACTTGGCGAGAGTATCATTAGAGTATGCTTAGAGTATTGCTCGAGTATTCTTAAGTTTTAGGGTGCATGATCTGTAATATTGTTAAAATCACTTAGATTGATATTATGGATATATCTTTCATTACTCATTTCATTAATATAATTTTTCTTAACTACTTTGTTTTCTTCGATTCTACAGTTTCCCCATGTTCCCGGACTGCCCCAAGTTTTATCTTTAAGCCAATCCCAGTTAATATAACAAAAAGCTTTTATTTGTTTGTGGTCATGAATCAATTTGAAGAATGGCTTAAACCATTCATCCCAACTTTCCTTTCCTTTTTCTACGCCTGTTCCTGCAGCAGTTGTTTCTCCAATCATTACAGGTTTTTTGTGTTTTATTGCTAATTTTAAAAAATCCTCAACAGGCTTATATTTGCCTGTTATATGCCTGGCAAAAAATACATCTACTCCAAACCAATCAACATAATTATCTCCAGGATAATAGGGTTCAACAGGGTCTGTCCCAAGATTAAATGGACAAGCACACCAAACTGTTGCAACATTATCAACTTTAGCCACTCTAAGTTTATCCACTATATATTTCCAAGCTTTAACAAAATTTTTTGGATTATATTTTCCTTTCTTATCAAATTCATAACCAATTCTAAGAAAAATGGGCTTTTTTAATTCTTTAAATGCAGAAATAAGTAGATCTAGATCAGAGTCATAATCTCCTCTGGAGATCTCTAGAGTTAAGTCTTTTTGATCTTCATTTAATAGTTTTAATCCTACTTGAGGTATGGTGTTTGGAAATTTCTTTAATTCAGATTTTATTTTCCTTATCCCTCTAAGGACATTGGTCATCATAACATATCTCATTAAGATTAATGGTTTATATTCTCCCATAGCCTCCCAATAACTAGAGAATCTATCCAAACTTTGTCCTGCGCCATGAAGAACCCTATTTCCTTTTGGTTCAAATTTTTGACTATAATCCATTATTTTTAAATTAAGGCAAATGGTTATATAAAATTAATGAAAAGCCACCGCTGGAAATTGAATCCAGGCCCCTATCACCAATGGGATATTTACTAGGATAATTAGTTAGAAATTTTATTAGGGATACATCAATTTCGGTTGTTGTATTCTTACATATATAATCTAAACATACTCAG
>Ga0114999_10006522_pt1 | contig 13425 bp, 13 predicted proteins | sample ArcticOcean_MG_C_3_FD_89820 | JGI IMG/M metagenome (GOLD analysis project Ga0114999, IMG submission 89820) | Marine microbial communities from western Arctic Ocean - ArcticOcean_MG_CB8_126 | ecosystem: Environmental > Aquatic > Marine > Oceanic | place: Arctic Ocean: Canada Basin | collected...
AATAATTAAACCAGATGAAATTTATAATATTGGATCACAATCTCATGTTAGAATTAGTTTTGATATCCCCCAATATACTGTTCAAACAAATGCAATTGGTGTATTAAATATATTAGAGGCATATAAATATAATTGTCCTAAAGCTAAATTTTATCAAGCATCTTCATCCGAAATGTTTGGGAACTCAATTGATGAAGATAATTTCCAACGTGAAACAACACCGATGCATCCTACTAGTCCCTATGGCTGTGCTAAATTATTTGGATATAATATTGTTCGGCATTACCGTAATGCATATAAATTATTTGCAGTTAATGGCATTTTGTTTAATCACGAATCTCCACGAAGGGGATCAAATTTCGTTACAAGTAAAGTAGTAAAATCTGCGGTTAGAATCAAAGCTGGTTTACAAGATAAATTAGAGCTTGGTAATATGGATTCTTATAGAGATTGGGGACATGCAAAAGATTATGTTAAAGCGATGAGAATGATTATCAATCATTCAATTCCGGATGATTTTGTGATTGCTACTGGTCAAACTAATTCTGTTAGAGAAATGTGCAATTATGTTTTTAATAAACTTAATTTATCTTACAAAGATTATATAATTCAAAATCCAAAATATATGCGCCCAGAAGAATTAAGTTATCTATGTGGAGATGCTACAAAAGCAAAAAATACTTTGGGATGGGCACCTATGTATAATTTTGAGTCATTAATGGATGAAATAATTGAGCATTGGTCAAATCAGATCAATGAAATCTAAAGGGATTGATATATTTTAAATCCTTCTTTTTTAATATTTAAATCCTTATTATCTATTAAATAAAGTGGAACTTCTCCAAAAAATGATGCCCATATTGAAAAAGTACTGCTAACACCAAAAATATAATTACATTTTGAAAGAATGTATATATCCTCAATATAGTGTCCTGTTGAATAATAACATGGATATTGCTCAAATAATTCTCTATCTATTTTTTCATCTGAACAAATAATAAAGGCTATATTATTTTCATCTTTAAAATATTTTATTATTTTCTGTATAAATAATATATATTCTTCATATGTGAAATAGTATTGAGGAGCATATTCTTTATAATCACCTCTTCTAATATGTAGTCCGATTAATATATCGTGTTTTTTCTTTATTGGTTTAATAATATTTTCGACATTTTCAATATTCTTATTTCTAGGCATAAAATATTTTTTAACTGCATGGTTATGTCTAATTAAAGTTCGGTTACATCTTATTTTCCACCCTTCTATAAATACAATTTTATATTTGGTTATTAACTCATAATTTTCTTTTTTATCTAAATTAAAATAATTTTCTTTTTTAGATATATCTTTTATAGATATAAAAGAAAATAGGCTATTCAATCTAGGGATTCTACGTCTTAAGCCTTTTGAAATTCTTTTAAACCATAATGATATTTTAAACATCCTATTTAACCAATTGATGTTTATAGCAAAAGGAACCTTGATCTGAGGGAATGAACAAAATAAATTTTTCCTTGTACCTTCAAAATGTTCAGCATGCTCCGCAAAGGAAAAATTAATTAATGTAATTTTATGCTCCATTGCAAATGCCAGGAAGTATGCAAACTGCCACATCCTATTTGCCAAACCTCTATTCTCGTTTATATTAGTAGAGGTGTTTTCACCAGCAACTTTTTTAGTTACAATAATCATTTAATTCATAAATCATAATAAACAAAATTTGGATAATAGTTCCTACAATCAAAATATTTTTGCCCACCAAATTTATTCCAGAATTTAATAGGATTATGAAATTGATATTTAAAATATTTTTCTATATATTTTTTAGCCTTCAAGAAATTCTTTTCATCTGATATCTCTAGATGTTTAGTTGGGTTTTTATTCACAAATACTTCTCTCTGTTATAAAATGTATGATTTTAATTTAATTAAAAAAACATTCTGGCAATGTGCCTGTATATTCTTTTATATAATATTAGAAAAAAAGAAAATTCATGGAATATAATTGAACGTTTCCATAGATTACGCTGTTTGAAATCATCATCGCTTTTTTTTATTACTTTACCATTGAGTAAAACCCAATTTGCATCATTGAGTGTTAATGAATTAGGACCTAATAGTTTATTGTTTATCTTAGCTTCTTTGCTATTTAAAATATCGGAGTGACTTTGAAAACCTTTAAAATTATATGAATGATTTTGATGATAAATCTTCGAATCATTGGTTATATCAATGACAGGCGTGAAGGTTCTCCGTGCTTTCCATATCAACCAATTATCAAATCCTGGCCTTCCTACTGCAAATTCAGGAATTTTCTTGAATAAGCCCTTTGAAAAACAAAAAAGATCTATTGCAGAACTACTTCCTTTAACCGCTTTTTGTTCGGCTGTCATAAAAAACTCTTGAGATTTAGATTTTATTGAAAAATCAATAGTTGATTGAACATCTATATTATATCGAAATCCTATTGCCAAAAATTTCCCAAAATGAGAATGAACAGTTTGAATGGACGAAAAAAAATCTGGGGAGAGGATAATATCACTGTTTAAAAAACAGAAAACATTATGCGTCCCATTATTCTCCGAAAATTTAAATAAACCAGGGATAGTTGGTGTTCCTTGATCAGATAATGGTATATCAGGTATATATAATGCATCAATAGCCATTGCTGCAGCTTTTGCACCTTTGGATTTTCCTAAAATGATAATTTCTATTTCATCAGATATATTACGCCAGCTTGATAAAGCATTTTTTTGAATTAAATCAAACTCTCCAGAAAAGTCTTTAGGTGTAGAGAAAATAGTAAACATTTATTTATTAAATTGAAAAAGATAATAATATGTTGGACTTATACCATATTGCTGAACAATAGGTTCAGAATATTTAGGTTCTTGAATAATCAGTTTATAGCCCGATGATTCAATCAATGATTGAAAATCCATGCCATCGAAGGAAACAAGTTTTTTTCCCTCATTGTCTCTTGCGTTAGGTATTATAAATAAATATTCGATCTGCTGTCTTGAAATTTGATCTATCCAATACTCTATAAAATTAATATTCATTTCCGAAAAACTATGAATATTAATGACAAGATCAATTGTTACATTTTCTATAGTTGCTTGAAATTCGTATAGGGGGATCACAGAAACTTGTCTCTCTAGATTTCTATATTGAATATAATACTCTGAAAGGAATGTTGATTCAGCTATCCCATCAGTACAATAATATTTTTCAACATCTTGACTAGACTCAAAAATTCTATGTGCCAATCTGCCATAACCTGAACCTATATCTAAAATATTAATATTTTTATTTTCTTTTAAAAAAACATGTTTGTTGAGAAAGGTAATTTCATTAATAGAATCCAATAAATCACGTGAGATAATATTGCCATCTAAGTTGAATGTTTGAACTCCAAAACTATTATCTTCGATACATTTAGATAAAAAATTATCTTTATCCTTATTTTTTATCCAAAAGTAAGTTATTGAATAAGCCATAATATTCAAATTAAGTCCACGTTTTTGCCAGATATAAGGATTATCACCCCTAAAATAAAGCAAATGATCTTCCTGAACATAATCATCCAACCATAGATCTTTTTCTTGTTTTTTTTGTGTAAAGTCTAGATAACCTTGTTTTAATTCTTTTAACCTAGGATTTGATCTTTTTAAATATTTAAAAGCGTTTTCTGGTAGATATGATTCTTTATTATAGCTTGAATCAAATGAAATAAATCTTTGCCATGGATAGAGGTACCTTGAATTTATAACACTATATCCATATCTCTCAATATACCAGATGCTGAGTTGTTTTATTTTTTTTCTTAGATATAAACGCAAATCATGAAGCATATTTATACCAACCAATTATCATATCCTGGCCTTCCAATGATGAAATCTGGTATTTTACCCCATTGATTTCTCTTATAAACAAAATAATCTATCCCCATACAGGCATGCTGGCTACTCTCAGTTTTAACTCTTCTCCAAAATAAATTACAATCTGTTTTATTCTGAAAATTTATCAGTTTATCAACATCCATATACCACCTGTGACCAATCATCAGAAATTTAGTAAATGCCTTGGATGATATATCCACATTTATCAGAAAATTATCAGGGAGTATAATATCTGAATTGATAAAAGTCAAGATAGGATATCTTCCCAATTTATCTGCCTTTCTAAATAAATCAGAAAGGATTGGCACACCGCGAGGGCTACATTGTACATCCTCTATATATTCAGCTTGTATTTCATCTGCTGCTTCACGACTCCCTTTAGAATCACCAAATATTATAATCTGAATATCTGGTGATAATGCTCTCCAACTTCTTAAAGCATTGAGCTGAATTATCTTAAAAATACCAGTAAAGTTTTTAGATGTGGCAAATAAGGTTATCATTGGACTAATTCAACAATTTGATCTATGTAATTATCAATACTATAATAATCTGAATAAGCTTTATAAGAGGCCTCACTATATTTTTTATAGTTAGCATCTATTGCGTGAACAGCATGAGGGATTTCTTTTATACTATTTACACATATACCATATTTAGTCTCATCAATCAATCTGCGAATACTAGGATAATTATTAGAAATTACAGGTAGTCCACATTGTGTATAATGTGCTAATTTATGAGAAGATAATCCTGAAAGAGCAGAGTTTGGGTCATCCGTTCTATAAAAAGATAATCCAATATGAGCTGAAGATATTATCTCTGAAATATAATCAGGATCAACTAATTTTGTTGAAATAAATAATTTACCAGTTTTTATTAAACTCATTAAACTATTATTATATTCTGTATTAGATCTACCATGCATCACCATTACATACCCCTCTGGAAATTCATTTGCAACCATAGCAATTTCTTTTGAAAATCTTTCATCAGTAATAGAACCATATTGCAAAACAATTTTTACAGAAGGTTCTATGTTAAATAAATTATGGAAATACTTCCCTTTTTCATATCTCAATTCACCTTTCAACGAAATAGGCATATAATATTCAGGAATCTCGTTTATACAGTTTTCACCATATAGGACGTTTTTCCTCTCTTCATCCTGAATGATTGTCGCATCCGCATCCATGTGATATTTTTTCTCTAATTTTTTTAACAGATAAAATTCTTGTAGAAATTTTTTCCCATCACCATTTGGAAATTTTTTTGTAAACAACTCATAACTATGATATAAAAATGAAACTTGATGCTTTTTCCCCATCATTCCTGCATAAACAAGGCCCATAGCTTCAACACCAATAAAAATTCTATATTCATTCTCTCTGATTAATTGATTTGTCTCACGTTGTACCCACTTTGGAATTAACAGATTCTCATTTTTCAATCCAATTTGGTAGCGTAATTGTATAATCAGCTTGTTTATGTATTGATAAAAAACAATCAACAAAGCATTTATTCTTCTAAAGTTCTTTATAATTGGATGATTCGATCGACCAAACAAATTCAGGTCTCTTTTAAAAAAATAAACCTGAATTCTATCATCCACATATGAAAATGTATCAATAGCCTTAAATCCCATAGGATTACATAAAAACAGATCCACATGGATATTACGCTCTGCTAAACATTTTATAAAATCACGAGTGTGGGATCCACCTGGATCATATTGACCAATAAACATACCCACTCTAAAATTTTTCTGATCTTTTATTTTCAAATTAATTTAATAATTGAATTAATTCCTTTGCGACTCTCTCAACATCATTTTGTTTTAATCCTAAACCACTGGGTAAATAAAACCCCTGCTTTGCTAATCTTTCAGAGATTGGGAATTGTTGAGATCCATAATCAATAAAGGTCTTTAATACAGGCTGTTTATGCATGGGATAGAAAAAGGGCCGAGTACCAATACCATTTTCATTCAATCTATTTGTTATAATATTTGCGTCCACATTACCATCAAGAACCAAACCATAAACCCAATATATATTTTCAGCATAATCAGTCATTTCTAAAGGTAATGTTATGCCAGGCATATTCAAAAATAATTCATTATACCATTTCCCTATTAATTTCTTCTTTTGTACAATTTCATCCAAGCGTTCTAATTGTGCCAATCCAATTGCAGCCTGAATGTTGGTGAAACGATAATTCCATCCAAATTCATCGTGAACAAATCTTTGCTTTTCTTTGAAACAGAGATTCCTTAGTAATTGACACTTATTTTTAAGGGATTCATTATTAGTAACTAACATCCCTCCTTCACCAGTTGTAATATGTTTATTTGCATAAAAACTGAATGTACTAATATCTCCAAAGCTTCCACAGGGGCTTTCTTTATAATATTGCCCGTGCATTTGAGCTGCATCTTCAATAACATATAGATTGAACTTATTAGCAATCTCTAAAATTGGATCCATATCTACTGGTAATCCATAAATATGAACTGCCATTATTGCTTTTGTTCTATCAGTGATATTTTCTTCAATATCGTTAATCTGCATATTCCAATTTTTTGGGTCTGCATCAATAAAAATTGGTGTTGCACCAGAATTAATGACAGCTGAGACACAGGAAATTATTGTAAAAGTAGGCATGATGACTTCATCACCTTCCCTAATTCCTAATGCTTTTACTGCGATATCTAATGCTGCAGTTCCACTTGAAACAGCTACACCATATTTTCTATTTACTTTAAGGGAAAAATTATTTTCAAATCTTTCTACAAATGGACCTTCTGAAGAAATCCAACCAGAATCCAATGCTTCAAGAACATATTTCTTTTCATTTCCACCTAATACTGGTTGGTTAACGGGAATAAACTCTTTAGTTTTTTTCAAGTGAAGTATAATTTAAATTATTATTGATCCATTTGCCAAGAGCGAGATACAATTTTATCTTCATTTGGGTAATTATAAGCATCCCAAGGGAAATGCTCACCTTTTTTCCAACGAGTCCATCTTTCTAAATCCTCACTCACCATGATTTCTACTAATTTTGAAAATGAAATTTTTGGCTCCCAACCCAACTCCTTCTTTATTTTGGTAGCATCACCTCTTAGTTGATTCACCTCAGAAGGACGATAAAATTGTTTTTCAGAAATAACAAAATTTTTATAATTTAAATCAACTATTTCGAAAGCTAATTTTGCAAATTCACGAACAGAGTAGGACTCGCCACTTGCTACAACAAAAGTTTCAGGATTATTCTGTTGCATAATTAACCACATTGCTTCAACATAATCAGGAGCATATCCCCAATCCCTTTTTGCCTCTAAATTACCCAGTATTAATTTATTCGATAATCCTAACTTGATTTTTGCAACGGCATTAGTAATTTTTCGAGTTACAAATTCTAAACCACGGATTGGAGATTCATGATTAAATAATATTCCATTACAGCAAAATAAATTATATCCGTTTTTATAAATTTCCGTAATCATGTACCCGTATAATTTAGATGCAGCGTACGGACTCGAAGGATGAAATGGTGTATTTTCACTTTGAATATGATATGAATTCTCACCAAACATTTCACTGCTAGATGCTTGATATAATTTAGCATCTGGACATACTTTTCTCATTGCCTCTAACAATCGAGTTACACCTAAACCACTAATTTCACCAGCGCTAATTGGTTGTTCAAAAGAAGCTCCTACATAACTTTGGGCAGCAAGATTATATATTTCATCTGGTTTAGATAAAAATAAAGCTTCATATAAGGAATCACTGTCTATCATATCAGATGGAATTAAATGTACTTTTTTAAAAATGTCCATATATTGTAAACGCCAAAAGTTTGGAGTTGATAATCGACGATAGGTCCCAAAAACAGCATAGCCCTTTTTTAATAAAAAGTCTGCAAGATATGCTCCATCCTGACCTGTAATACCTGTAATTAATGCAACTTTAGACATTTAATTTCCTTATTGTTCAATTTCAAGATCATGGTTCACCATCATTTTAACCAACTTTTTTAAATTCGTTTTTGGTTGAAAATTAAATACTTTTTTAGCTTTAGATGAATCTGCTAATAAAATACTATTTTCCGCAGGTCTCATAAATTTTTCATCTGTTTTTAAAAATTCTTTATAGTCTAAATTTACCTCATTAAAAGCCAACTTTAAAAAATCTTTTACTGAGTGAGCTTCCCCGGAACCAATAACAAATGTATCAGGCTTATTTAATTGCATAATTTCCCATGCCGCTTCCATATAATCCCTAGCAAACCCCCAATCAATTATCGCATTTATATTCCCCAAAATAATTTCATTTTGTTTTCCAAGTTTAATCCTTGCTGCGGCTTTGGTTATTTTGCGAGTGACATATTCATCTGTTCGTCTTGGAGATTCATGGTTATAAAATATTCCAATTGAAACATACATTGAATAAACATCTCTATACATTTTAGACAAATTATAGGCAAAGGTCTTTGCACATGCATAGGGATTTTGGGGGTTAAATGGAGTATTCTCATTTTGAGGACTAATTGTAGTTTTGCCAAACATATTTGAAGTGACTGGTTGAAAAAAACGAATTCCCGAATCAATTTGTTTAATTATTTCTAGAATTCTTCCCACAGCACTTCCAGTAATATCAAAATTATATGCTGGTATTTGAAAACTAATTCCTGCATGATCCTGATCTGCTTCATTATATATTTCAACGGGTTTTATGGTCCTGATTATATGATATAATGAAATAGGATCAGATAAATCACCATAATGCAATTCAATTTCTTGCAGTATATCTTGAACATTTTCAAGATTTCCAGTAGATGTTCTTCTTATTAATCCGTGGACTTCATATCCTTTTTCAAGTAGTATTTCCGAAAGATAAGACCCATCCTGTCCATTAATTCCGAGAATCAGTGCTTTTTTCATATTGTAAATATATTAATTTTTAATTATCTTAAATTCCGGAAGTGGAACAATAAATTCCCCACCTTTGTTTAACCATTTTTTTTCTCTTTCAACAAATTCATTTATAAAACCATATGGCATGATTAAGAAAATATCAGCATCCATTCGAGCCTCTTTTTCAGAAATAATGGGGATATCTGTTAATGTATAACTACCCCACTTTTCTTCATTTTTATCAGCAGCTCCTTTAATTTCTTTATTAGTCAAACCATAATATTGAAGGATAGTATTCCCCTTTGTGGAGGCCCCATAAACATAAATATTTTTTCCAATATTGATCTGTTCATTTATATAATTCAGACAATTTAACTTATTATTATCTATTCTATTTTTAAAACTCATCAAATCTTGGATAGATATATCTTCTTTCCAATTAATGCTTCCATTTTGGAAGTGCCTTGCAAATATCCTATAGCTACCTCCATTTATTTCATTCTCTTCAATCTGAAAAATTTCTAAACCATTGTTTTCAAAAAGATATTTCAGAGAATTAAAAGTATAATATTCTAAATGTTCATGACAAATATTCCCTAAATCATTTTTTATTAACATTGGTTTGAGCGTCATTAACTGAGCAATAAATATTCCATCTTCCGAAAGAACTTTAGCGGCATCCTTTATAAATTGATTAGGATCTTCCATATCATAAAACATCCCAATAGCCGTAATTATCTTTGCCTTTGGAATATTCAGGTTTCTATAATATTTTTCATTCCAAAAATCATTAATTAAATACTCACAATTGTCATTTAGGTCCTCAATTAAATTATTTGCTGGTTCACACCCTACCCGAATAGCCTTTTGTTTGAAATGTCTTAATAATGTACCATCATTTGCACCGATATCTAATACAATATCGTTTTCCTGCAGATTACCTAATTGAATCGCTATTTTACTAATTTCTTTAAGATCATTATTTATCGTTTCATTGATACCAGATTTATACCAATAAAATCTTCTGTACATTAATTCCTGGGGGGCAGTATGCCTCAATTGAACTAAATTACAATTTTTACACATAATTAAATCTAATGGACATTTACCATTTCTCCCTTTTTTTTCAGGAGATGGTGGGAAATCATTAATGTAAAAATCTCCAATTGAAAATATTTCTGAAAGTATTGGAGACCCGCATAATCTGCAATTATCATGATAAATATTATTTAACAATATTGAATTCGCCTATATTAAATTTAAATAGGATTAAAACATACTTTATCATTTACACCAACATATGGCCCCTGTTTAACTTCATACATTTCTACACTTTCCAAAACTTCAAATCCATGACCACCATTTAATATAATTAGAACATCACCAGAATTTAAAATCCTGCTATCAATACATTGATTATTTTCTGAATAAAAGTCTACTCTAATTTTACCTGTCTTAATAAATAGAACTTCTTGAGTTTTAATTATTTTTCTCTCTATTTGTTCATGATAATGAGGTTGTATAGTATGCCCGGTAGAATGCTTCATATAACCCAATTGCAAAAAATCATTTTCTTCGGTAAAAAAATTGGCCCCCTTTAGATCATACTTATTACTAATGATAATTCCGTACCTGATATTTTTATGAATTATTAATTCTATCATATTTGTATTTTTCTTTTATTGCCAAGCATGTTTCATTCTTTCTCTATCATATTTCTTATAATTTAACTTTAAATATATCCTTCTACATATCCAATATAATTTTCTATTCAAAATAGGTAAATTAATAATATGCTTAAAACTATTATGTTTCCCTAATCTTAAGATTCTATAAAAAAATAATGTGAATCCTTTTAGGGTCTGATTTTTAGCAAATGCTCCATAATGCAAATAACACCAATAAGTTTCTAACCCTGAATATCTTGATTCTACATTATAATTATTAATAAATTTTTCTTGTAATTTAGCTGTATGATCATACGTATAAAGAATATTTCCCTTTTTTTTCTCTAAATAACTAAAATCACTATCTATATTCAATAATTCCCGTTTATACACGCAAAACCAAGTATGATACCTAGGCATAAGAATAGTTTTTGAACTACTATAAGTATTATCCAAAGTTGTATAGGTATTATTATACTCTGTTTTTTCTGTAAAATCAGAAGAATATATACCAATATTAGGGTTTTTATTCAAATCGTTGATCATTTTTAAAAAAAAAGTTGAATCTAAAATTTCAAAATCTGCATCAATCATGCCTACAAAATCTGAATTAAATTTCAATAATTCTCTTTCCCAAACACTACCACATGGTTCACATAATCCTTCGCGGAGTTCTGGCCTTCCATTTTCATCATAAAATGTTCTACCAATTTCAGATTGAATTTCCTTTTTATTTTGGGCAATGTATTTTCTATTAGAATCTAAGGTAACATTATTCCATTTTCTAATAATAAAACTTATTTTATTTTCTTGTAACCTTGTTAATCCATTGGCAAAAATTTTTATTTTAATATTCTTAATACCAATTATTTTCTTAAGTGCCTTTATAGAATAGATTGCGATATAGAAATCAGCTGGAGTGACAACCATAATAAACGAAAATGAAATAGAATCTATGATTTTTTTACCCACCTTCTAATTAGTTTTAATTTGAATTTCCGCCTGAATTGTCATGAAGCCTGAACTTGTTGAAGTTAAATATCCTGTCTCATAAATATCGCTCGGTTCAATTGTAAACTGAATTGCATTTTCAATATAATCAACTTGGTGCTTAATATCACCACAAATGAATATCTTTAATATATATAGACCTGGGTTGAAAATATTCGCATTAAGTTCCCATTTAACTAGGCCTGATTCAGGCAGTTTATAAGGAGGTTCTAATGGCATATAAGTATTTACTTCCCCTATATCTATACCCTCTTCAGTTTTAATTATAAATCCAGCACCTGAAAGCGGTATCTCTAGATTATTTTCATATTTCAACTCAATATTAAATTTTTCATTTTGAAAAAAATAATTTTCACTATTACCATTCTCTTTTTTGATTGCTACAGATTTTATTATTGAGTTACTTGATTCTGAATGTTTCTCTAAATTATCTTTTTCTAAATTGTTATTATTTAATAAAATAGAATTCATATAACATGATATACCCTCTTCAACATTTCCAGAAAAAATAATTCTACCTGATTTTAATACAATAACTTTTTCACATAAATCCCTTATCATTCCCAAGTTATGACTTACAACAAGTAGTGTTTTTTCATTATTTGAACTATTATTTAATGACCCTACACATTTTTTCTGAAATTCAGCGTCTCCTACAGCTAGGACTTCATCAATTATAAGAATATCAGGATTCAAATGAGCTGCTACCGAAAATCCCAATCTAATATTCATTCCAGTAGAATACCTCTTTACTGGTGTTTCAATAAATTTTTCAATACCCGAAAATTTTATGATTTCCTCCAGTCTCTCATTAATTTCAGATCTCGTTAATCCCAATATAGCCCCATTTAAGAAAATATTTTCTAAGCCTGTTAATTCCTTATGAAACCCAGTACCTACGGCAATTAAACTGGCAATTCTACCTTTTGCAAATATATTTCCGGAGGTTGGTGAAGAAATTTGTGAAAGTATTTTTAATAAAGTAGTTTTACCTGCACCATTCTTACCAATGATTCCTATTTTTTCCCCTTGGTTAATTTCTAAATTAATATTATTTAATGCTAAAATTCGATTAGACTTTTGGTCATTATTATGTTCTACTTGTCCAATTATTGAATTTGGATCTGGTTTTCCTGTTAATTTTGCCCACCATGATTGAATGTCTTGACCTAGGGAACCATACCCAAAAGTTCCTAATTGATATTCCTTATTTAAGTTTTCAATTTTAATGACAACAGACATAAATCTATACCGAGTCCAGAAATGTTTTTTCGACTCTATTAAAAATAATCAAACCAATAAATAACATTACTACTGTGGTAATGAGACCATTTAATATAAAAGTTGATTCAATTGAGCTTATGCCGAATAGTAATTGTCTTGCTGTTTCAACAATACCAACCATTGGATTAAAACTAATTAAATAATGCCATTTTTTTGGTAAGGTAGAAAGTGGATATACAATTGGACTTATATACATCCAAAGTGAAACAATGAAAGCATAAAGGAAGTTGAGATCTTTATATTTTACCGTTAATGACGATATTAAAATTCCGGTACCAATACCCAGTAGACTACATTGAAATAATAATAATGGAATAAGTATTATTTGGAAACTCAGTTTCGATTCCATTCCATTGGTCGTAAAATAATAATAGAATCCAGCAAATATAGTGAATTGAATTATCAATTTAAAAAATGCACTAATTGTTTGAGAGATTGGAACTGTTAATCTAGGAAAATAAACTTGAGAAAAAAGTGACTCATTCGCTGAAAATATTGATTTTCCCGCATTTAAACAGGTGCTGAAATATATCCAAAATAAATTGCCCGACATATAAAACAAAAATTGTGGGATTCCATCTGTAGATAATTTGGCAATTTTACCAAAAATAAAGGTACTTATAAGGGTAGCAATAATT
>Ga0114999_10006527_pt1 | contig 13419 bp, 10 predicted proteins | sample ArcticOcean_MG_C_3_FD_89820 | JGI IMG/M metagenome (GOLD analysis project Ga0114999, IMG submission 89820) | Marine microbial communities from western Arctic Ocean - ArcticOcean_MG_CB8_126 | ecosystem: Environmental > Aquatic > Marine > Oceanic | place: Arctic Ocean: Canada Basin | collected...
CTTAAAAATATCTTCAAAATTCCAAATTCAAAAATAGAATTTATGATAAATCCACATAATTTGGAATTATTTAAAAATAGAGATAGAATTGATGCATGTAAAAAACTTGAAATATCTTCAACAAAGAAATATTTTCTTTATGTTGGTAGACTAGTAAAGAATAAGGGTATAGAAGAATTGTTAGAAACGTTCAATGAAATAAAATCTGAATATCCAAACATGAATCTTATTTTAATTGGAGATGGGCTATTAAAAGAAGAAATATTAAAATTTATTGAAAAAAATAATCTGAATGATAGAATTCAACTTAAAGGGAAACTTCCACATGAAACTATTTGTTATTACTATAATGCATCTTCAATATTGTTCCATATTGGAACTTCAGGGGGTTTACCAAATGTTGTTGTAGAAGGAATTGCTTCAGGAATTCCAATAATTGCTACTGAAAATGGTGCAAACAAAGAATATGTAAATCAAAAATATAAAACAGGAATAATTATTGAAGCAGGGAATAAAATCGAGTTAAAAAAAGCAATTAAGGAAATAATTGAAATACCAGAAAATTTTTCTGGAGAAGTTCCAGAAATAATTAAAGAGTTTTCATTTGAAGGGTACGGGGAAAAATTAGAAGTATTATTTAAAAAAAGTTTGAAAAAATAAAAAAATTACATTGTATTTGATTAAAATTTTCAAGAATCTTGAGTTAACTCAAATGATTCAATATCATTTACGCTGAAAGTATCTTCTTGATGTAAACTATTTTTTCTAAATTTAGATAGAATAAATAGACATTCTGAATTATCTGAAATACCAATTATTTCACGATAAAAATATTGTGGCAAAAAAATCATATCTTTTTCATTTAAAATTACCTCTTCAATTTTTGAATTTTTTTCAAGTAGATTTTTTGTTTTTACTTTAATCTGTCCTTTTAGGACAAAAATCCATTGTTTTTGTTCTTTGTGATAATGTTTACCTCTAACAGAATCTTTGTTTATGGTAAAAATTGTTATGTGTCGAATACTTGAATCAGACAATATATCATAAATTTCTCCTCTATCATCTGAAAAAACAGGTTTAATTTTATCAATTTCCATTAGAATTTTTACTCTGATTCATTCTTTTTTTGTAAAATATTCATTTCGTTTGGATATAATGGAGCATCCCAAGGAAATACTTTTCCATCCAAAAACATCTTCCATCTTTTAAGATCTTCATTTACCATTAATTTAATTAATTCATGAAATTTTGTTTTTGGTTCCCAACCTAATTCGTTTTTAGCTTTTGAGTAATCTCCTTTAAGGAGATTTATATCAAGAGGTCGATGATATTTTTTATCAGTTTTTACATAGTCTTTCCAATCTAAATTTAATACTTCAAAAGATAGTTTTGCTAATTCCTCTACAGAATAGGCTTCATTTGTACTAATAACATATGTTTCAGGTTTGTCTTGTTGCATCATTAAATAAATTGCTTCCATATACTCTGGTGCATAGCCCCAATCTCTTTTAGATTTTAAATTTCCTATTGAAATATCTTTTTTTAAACCTAATTTAATTTGTACAGCAGCATTAGTAATTTTTCTTGTAATAAATTCAAGTCCTCTAATAGGGGATTCATGATTAAATAGAATACCTGAAACTGCAAACATATCATATGCCTCTTGATAAACTTTAGTAATCCAATGTGCATATAATTTTGCTGCTCCATATGGACTTGCAGGTGAAAAAGAAGTTTGTTCGTTTTGAGTTTGTGTATTTGAATTTCCAAACATTTCACTACTTGAAGCTTGATAAAATTTTACATTTGGATTTATTGCTTTTATAGATTCCAAAAAACGTGTTACTGCAGTACCTGTACTGTGTGAATTACCAACAGGTTGTTCAAATGCAGTACGAACAAAACTCATTGCAGCCATATTATAGACTTCATCTGGATCAGAAATTTTCACTGCATTGATTAGTGAACCCATATCTGTAAGATCTGCAGGTATTAGATTGATTTTAGAATAAACATCCACATATTGTAATCTCCAAAAATTTGGACTTGATGTTCTTCTAAATGTTCCAAAAACTTTGTAACCTTTACTTAGAAGTAACTTTGCTAAATAAGCTCCATCTTGACCAGTTACACCTGAAATTAGAGCTTTTTTAGAATTCATGCTTAATTATAATTTATCGATAATAAAAAGGATTTATGATATTATATAGATATAAAAAAACTATTAAGATAATTCTTCATATAATTTAATCAGTTTTTTTGTTTCTACATCAACATTGTATTTTTCTGAAATGTCCAACCTAAGTTTTTTCCCTATTGTAGTTCTTGCTTTTTCATCTTGAAGATATTGAAGTTTTTCAAGATAATCATTTTTTGATTTTGCCTCAAGGAAAAGTTCTTTGGGATGTCCTAATGCTCCAGATTCGGATGTCAAAACTGCCATTTGACATGCTCCAGCTTCTAACATTTTTGTTTTACCTGCAAGTAAACGAGAATAATCAGGGTAAGGAGAAAGTAAAACACTATTTCCAGATAAAATTTCAAGATAATTTTCTACTCTTCCTAAAAATTTTACATTAGAAAAAGATAAAGATTCTTTGAAATCAATAGAAGCATCTCCAATAAATTCAAAATTTATTTTAGGTGAATTTTTAACACAAAAATGTAGTAACTCAAGTGCTTCATAATTTTGTGTTCCAGGTAAAAAAGGACCCACTACTGCAACTTTTAGTTCATTACATCTACTTATAGGATAATCATCTATGTTTACAGCGTTTTTAACAATAGTTGAACTCTGAAAGTGTTTTACTCTATCATAAACTTCATCACTTACACATACAAGATGTGCAGCGTTCTTCCAAATCTTATGTTCTAGTTTTTTGATATAATGAGATTTTGTTCTAAATCCCCATCTTTTCCATAATGGTAATGATTTATTAAAAAATTTGTACCACATGGCTTCATATCCAATTCCATGGATATCAGAAATGTAAGTATTTTTTTCAAAATAACGTCCAGTATGTTGTTGAGCATGAATTAAACAATTTGTGGGTTTTTCAGAATTTTGATCGAAATTATCACTTATAGAAATATTTGTAAATCCATGCTTTCGCAAAGCATCAACTTCCCATTTGACTCTTATTGCAGAACCACTTGGTTCATTCATTGAATATTCAGTAGTCATTACAACATTAGAACTCAATTCATTTCAATGCAAAATTGTAGATATGTAAAGTTATTGAATTTTTTGATTCTTATAATTATTTTACACTAAATTGATGAGCATGAACTAAAGTATTAGATATTTCATTTAATTTAGTTTCATCAAAATTATCAACAAGTTTTACATCAACTTTTAGTAAAACAACTACTTTCTTCCATCCACACTATTATCTTGATTCTTTAATTATTGATCTAATGATTACTTGTCATTATTAATTTGATTAAATATATGATTATTTGATCACTACTAGATGGGGGGAGTTTATTGTAGATGTTTTTCCATCAAACTATTGTGTTTTGAATTTATTATGAAAATTAATTTTAAGAAAAATACTCTTATTTTTGTTCTCTTATCAAACTAACCATAGAATATAACATTATTGATGTTAACAAGAAAATTGTACCTAAAATGGTTGATCCAACTGCAATTAGTGTAATGTTTGTAATTATTGTTCTGTGTATGGAAAACTCATGCAATGTCCACACAATAAAGAATAATCCTACTATGAGGAAAACTAATCCTGGAATCCCGTAAAACTTCAAGGGGTGTTCCAATGCAGTAAATTTCATTGTACTAAGCACTACTGAAATTCCATGTCTTGCAGGGTTGTGAATTGAGGTATCTCCTTCATAATTTATTACAATTGGTATTTCAACAGTTTTCAAATCTTTTTTAGATGCTTTCATAAGAATTTCAGTTGAAATACCCATACCGTTTTCGGTTGGATCGATAACATCTAATGCTTTTTTGTTATATCCTCTAAAACCACTTTGCGTATCTTTAATATTCAAATCTTGAGATAATGATGAAATTTTTGTTATAGCTTTAATTCCAAATTTTCTATATTTTGGAATTTTTTCTTCACCAGCACCTAAAAATCTGGAACCAATCACAATATCTGAAATATTTGAAGTTAATGGTGCAATAACATTCTTAATTTCAGAAACATTATGTTGCCCATCTGCATCAAATGTAACTAAAATATCTGCATTAATTTCACTTGCTTTTTTAAATAGACTTTTTATTGCAGCACCGTATCCAATGTTTCTTTCATGATTTATTACAATAGCACCCATTTTCTTAGCAATATTACTAGTTTGATCACTTGAACCATCATTACAAACAATTACAGAATGTCCAAGATCCTGAATTTCTGAAATAATCCTTCCAATATTTTTCTCCTCATTAAATGCTGGTAATCCTATAACTATCTTCAAATCTTATTTTTTAATTTTAGTTTATCATTTAAATCAATTTATTCTCTTTTTTATTTATTATATTATTGATTACTACAAAATACAGTGCTTCTATTGTAGATGCAATTACGAAGGACATTGCCACTCCTTGAATTCCTAATGCTGTTCCTAATGAGAAAATTCCTATTATGTGACTTGAAAGGTAAATTACCTTTCCAATAATCACTATCTTACTTTTTTCATTAGCTAAAAATTTTGACATGTATCTAAGCGTTATTGTCATTGAAACTGCAGCAATACTCATAATTTGAATTAGATCTATTGCAGGAGTATATTTTGGCATTAAAATTGGTAATATACTTGGTGCTAGTATTATTGTTAAAACAGATGACATTAAAACAATTAAAATTGTCATTAACCATAATTTTTTATGTGGTTTACCTGAAGCTTCTTGAGGAAGTAAATAACTAAATACAATTCCTGAAATCATTGTCAAAATCATTAAAATTTGAAAAGATAATTGATAATTTCCTAAAAATGAATATCCAAATAATGGTGCAATAATTAGTTTATCTGCGTATATACCTAACACCGATAATATTGAATGACCATAACTATCTCTCATGAAAGGAATTTTTTCTTTTAATAAAGAAAATTCTTTTTTTGAAATTCTATATTTTTTATAGGATTTAAAAATAAATGGTAAGAATGAAAATGCATAACCTAACACTACTCCTATAGGGCCAACTAAAAAATAAAATCCAAAAGTAAATCCAATTAATAATATTCTTTGAAAGATATAGTATTTTGCATATGACGGATACAATTTTTTTCCAAGAGTTTCAAATAATAAATGATTAAAAATTACAAATCCAATAATGTATATGCTAATTGCAATGTTAGAAAATAATGCAAACACAATAAGTGATGAAATGATACTTGCAATTGTTGTGATTATTAGTAATGGTGACTCTATTTTCTTTTTTTTTGCTGAAAAAACCATAAGTGCATTTCCTGCACCTAAAAATGAAATTATACTAGCCACTGATGCAATTGCAATAAAATAGTTAATTTCTCCATATTGTTCAGCATCCATTAATGAAGCTAAAACTAGCCAAAAAACTGACGAAATTCCATTTCCAATTAAATTTGCGATTCCTATTGTTGAAAGATCTTTGATTTTCATAACTTGACTAATAATTTTTTCAAAAAAATCTGTCATTTTACCCTGTTGAAATATATCTTATCTTCTAGTTTTAACTTCTACTGAAAGCCCTTTAAATTTTCTTTAAATTAGTTTTATACAAAAATCTTTAAAATTGCATTTTACTATCTATAGCAACCTAAAAAAATAGAATCCTATACAAGAAAATATGGAAATTTTGATGTTGACCGTAATATTACTGGCGATTTTTTTGATTGTAGAAATTAGCAGTTTAATAATTTCATCATATGTCAGAAAAAATTTTCAATGGTTGATAACTAGCCGTGATGAAAAACCAAAGCTTTCAGTAGAAGGATTAAAAAAATTTATTCCAAATGGATATGATTCAGAACTAGGTTGGATCAGAAAACCTAATACATCACATGATGAAAAAGGAAAATTTGGAATTACGAAATGGTGTATCAACGATAAAGGAGCAAGAAATAATCCAAATTTTGAAAAAAATAAAATAGATATTTCATGTTATGGCGATTCTTTTACATTTTGTAGACAAGTCAATGATGATGAAACATGGGAGCATTATTTATCAAAAAAAACTAATTCAAATGTACAGAATTTTGGTGTGGGTAATTATGGAATTGATCAATCATTACTAAGATTAAAAAAAGAAATTCATCACAATTCAACAAAAATTGTAATCATGGGAATAGTACCAGATACAATAAGTAGAATTCTTAGTGTGTGGAAACATTACTATGAGTATGGAAATACATTTGCATTTAAACCACGATTTATAATAAAAAATAATAAAATTTTTTTAATAAAAAATATCATTGATAATGAATCAAAATTTTATAAATATGAAAAAGAACTTGACACAATAAAACAAAATGACTTTTTTTATTCAAAAAAATTTCAAAAAGAAAAAATTCATTTTCCATATACAATTTCTATCTTAAAAAATCTAAAACGAAATATTTCAATAATATATTGGGTAATGAAAATTAAATTCTTGCAAAAGAGAAGCAAAGATATTTCAAAAATTGAGTGGAATCCAATGAAAATTATAATGGACATTAACATGCAATGGAGAGTGAAATTGTATAATGAATCCTCAGCTACAGAATTACTTTATAAGATAATTGAGGAATTTACAAAATTTTCTAAGCAAGAAAACATTATTCCAGTTTTTGTATTTTTACCACAAAAAGACGACATATTATTTATCAAAAATCATTATCATTATTATGATAATTTTATGAAATCGTTAACATCAATTACAAATCTAAAAATTATAGATGTCACAAAGAAATTTTTATCTGAAGCTAATCTAGATCCATTATATTCAGATGATAATAGTTATGGGGGCCATCTATCAAAACATGGAAATGAAAAAGTTGCAGAAATTATTTTTCAAGAAATAAAAGATTTTGAAATTTAGAATTTTGATGTAAAGTTATTTTCAATATTATTGATTTTAAAATAGTGTGATAGTCGTTTCTTCATTTGAATAACAATTGGAGAATTTTCATCATAACAATTATTTATTTCGTTAGGATCAGTATCTAAATTATACAATTCCCAGGTTTCAGGCGTATCATTATAAATTAATTTATTAATTTTTGTTCTTATACAAAATACATTATGTTTTCTTGGTGAAGGCCAAGGACCATAAAGTCCTCCAGTTTCAACAAACACCTCTCTATCTGGAGCATTTGAATCATTTAGCAAACTAAAAAGACTCTCACCTTGAATTTCTGTCATGGTATTCGAGGGTTCACCTACTATCTCAGCAATGGTGGGAAAGATATCAATAGTTCTACATTGTTTATTAACAATTTTTGGAGTAATTTTTGGAGTATGTAAAATGCAAAAAACATTCAGTGTATAATCATAAACAAAGACACCATAGAATTTTTCTCCTTTTTTCTCCCCAATACTAGTTCCATGATCTGAAAAAAAGATCAGTATTGTTTTTTCAGTTAAATTGCATTCAGATAATGTATCTATTATTGATTTTACATAATTATCACATGCAGGAAGATGAGAATTATATCGATTTTCATTTTCATCTTTAGAATTAAAATAGTCATCATCATCATTTTTATATTTTTGAACAATTTCTCGTACAAGATTTTTATGAATTTCAGTATAATGTAGAAAAAGAAAAAATTTACCTTTATCTGATAATGAACGAATTAAATCAGTATGTCTTTGTCTAAAATCTATATTTTCTTCATTAAATACATTCCAATCATCAATTCCCTGTTTTGGCATTACAGCGGTACTTATGACATCACATGAAGTATAGTAATTATATTTTTTTAGCAGTTGAGCAATTGTTGTAAAATCTTTATTAAATTTTAAAATATTGTAATATGCGTTAACTCCATTTTTTGATGGATACATTCCAGAAAAAATTGCATGTAAAGAAGCAAATGTATATGGTGCAACAGTTTTCATCCCTGAAAAATAATAACTGGAATCACGCAAAGATGCTAACGTTGGACAATAATCAATTCTATCTTGTCTTAATCCATCTAAATTAATTAAAATTATATTAAAATCTTTAAAATCGTCCACATGATATCTAATAAGAGATTAATTATTAATGTAGTGAATTATTTATCCTGAAAAAATGCAGATAATTTGCCATTGCTAAATTTCTCTTCATAAATATTATAATCATCTACCGAGTCTAATTCTAACCATCCATTTCTTATTGGAGTTGCTTTGATTTTACATCCAGATTTTATCAAACCTTGTAATAAATCAGTCATAAATGATTTTTCAAAAGGGAGGTTAGGATTTAGTGGATTAACTTTAGTTGAATTATTTTTGGATTCATCATAGAAATTTACAAGATTTTTTATTCCATCATTTTGAAATTTCATTAAACCGATATATTGTGCCTGAATATTGTCTAAATTTTGTGTTTTTTGACCAATATCTGTAATAAAACCGTTAGAATCCACAATTAAGCTTTCAGCATCATCAAGTGGATTATTAAATCGCATTTCCCAATATTTTTTCCAGTCTAAATCTATTACAACAGATGCATCGTGAGTTGACTCAATTAATTTTTCAAGAATATTTTTTTGAAAAATAATGTCACCGTAGGAAATAATTGTAGAATCTAAAATTTTTCTTCTTGCACAAAATAAACTTTCAACCATATTCGTTGTATCAAATTTTTTATTTTGAACTATATTTATCCCATCTATATTTATTTTCTTATTTTTATACCCTGTTACAACCGTAATATCATTGATACCACATGAACGGTATGTTGTAATTTGTTGTTCCAGTAAAGACTTTCCAAATAATTTTACCATGCATTTAGGAATATCCGTTGTTAGGGGACGTAATCTTTTACCTTCTCCTGCAGCTAATATTATAGAATTCAATTTAATTTTGATGAAAATTTGTGATTTATGAAGAAATTTGTCAACAGAGATATGTTGATTTGGTTTTGTGATCTTTCAGGATGCCACATAACGCCTATTATGGGAAGAGTCTCATGATACATTCCTTCTATACTTTTATCTCTTATATCAATTGCAAACATTAGTAATTCTTTAGCAAGATTTTCTTGATTTATTATGTTATTGTGAAAAGAATTAACATCTATAGATTTTGGTAAAAATTTCAAGAATGGGTGTGCATTGATTTTGAGAGAATGTGATTTATTTATATGATTTGCATCTAGATTTTTAGACATAGTACCACCAAAATATGAGTTAAGCATTTGCATTCCTCTACATATTCCAAGAATGGGAATATTATTTTTAATAGAATATTCAATAATAGTTTTCTCAGTAGAATCTCTTTCTGGATTTCTTCCAATATCGTCACCACCTGAAAGAATTATTCCATTAAGATGGAATTGTTGGAGAAAATCTTTTACATCTTTTAGGGAATTGGGAATTAAAATTGGGACAATTCCAAGTTTTTCAAGAAATGATGCCCACTCGTGACTCAGAGCATCTCTTTTTTCATCATAATTTTCAGCATTCACAATTCGTAGAGATATTCCGATTTTTAACATATCATTTTCCAATTTATTGGGAATTTATTATTTTATATATCCTAAGGATTTCAAAATTTTCCTAGCTTCAGTTTCATCATCAATTTTCGTATTTTCTAAGATCAAGATTTCTTTATTATGACAATCTAGAGAGATTTTAGAAGAAGTTTGAAGTTTTTCAAATAGAATCTCGCCGCACCCTATAGCAGCAGGCACATCCAATTCTGCACAGCGAATTGCCATATGGGATGCAACTCCACCATATTTTGTAATTAGACCTGAGGGATTTTGTGTAAAGATCCAATCATATCCAGGATCTGCATTTTCGATCAGAATAATTTTACCATTAATAGAAATATTTTTTATATCTAGTGTTTGAAAATTGATTATCTCTGATTTTATTTTTTTTGAAGTAACAAAGTTAGGTTTGGGTTTAAAGAATTGGATATATTCAAAATCATGTTTAGAAGTTATCAACGGAGGTAAAATAATCATATTGTTAAGATAGTGATTCTTTTTGTTTTGGATAATTTTTTGATTCCAGTAGCGAATTGTTTTTTGTTTGTCAAAATCTAACAATTTTAAAATATCCGTGATCTCCAAGAAAGTTAAATCTGTACGTGAAAATCCTAATTGTGATGCAGCTCTAACAATGATTTCTAAACTTAGACTCAAATTTTTGGTAAATTCAAATTTTAAGAATTCTCGTTGTTCTAGGGAATTTTTGACAAAACTAAAAAAATCAACAGAATCAAATTCTAAGGGACTTTTTTTAATTTTTTGAAGTAATTTTGTATTGTGTGTTATCCAATTAGAAGATGAACGTCGAGGTTTATGAAATTTAACATCTTCAAAAAATTTATTATTCATATCATATCGTAATGCAGTAATGTCATATGTTCCAGGTCTTAGATGACCATATTTGTTTAAAAATAAATATTTGGAAAGTTTTCCATTTGAATAATCTAAAAGATCTTGCTGAATTTCTGATAAAGGCGTAGAAAGTGAATTCAAAAATTGGTCATAAATTGAAGAATTTAATTTGGAATGATCTATTATAGTCTTAAGTAAAATTGATCCAATAAAGCCCACACGTGCTATGGTAGAAAAAGGAATAGTGCCAAAAATAATACAATCTTTTAACAACTGTGAAGCCAATTTGATTAATTCTTTTGGCTTTAGAAATTTATCCGAAAGTTGGAATTCAATGATTTTTCTTTGAATAGTTAAATTTTCAATTGATTGTTTTATGTTATCGAGAATTTGTGGAAATTGATTAATGATATTATTCGTAAAATGTATTAGACAAGTGTTTAGTTTTGAAATTTCAAGATCAGTAAATCCAGATTTTTTTAGCAATTTTAATCTATTTTTAATTTCAAAGTCATAACATGTGAACAAAACATCAAATTCAATTTTATCGTGAAGTGAGGGGTTATTCTTAATTTGTTTTAGATAAAAACGAATTAGTTTTTTTCGTAAATTTAGAGGAATGTTTTCTGGTAATAAAGAATTGATACTAGCACGGAGATCTACATAGGGTTTGTTTCCAAATTTAACCATTAATGGATGTTTTAGTTTTTGATAACCCAAAACACTTCTTCCTTTATGCCATGCACTCTTCATTATCAAATAATCATATAATGAATAATCCAACCAATTGGGATTATTGCCAATAATTTCTGCAGGATTCCAGTCACTCATGTCAGAAAAAATAGTATATGGACCTAGAAGTTTTTTAGAAGTTTGTAGATCCAAGAATTGTTTTTTATTTTTTATAATTATCTTTGTGACAGAATTATCTAAGTCATTTTTAGTTTTTAGTGAAGTTAAAGGTCTAACTTGAAAAATTACTATTGTATAATCATGTTTAATTCCAAATTCAACATCAAGTCTAGTATTGTTAAGCAAAATTTCAATTTCATGTATAGATTTAAGCAAAATTTTCCATTTTTTAGGTAGATAATTTGGATTGATTTTTCGATGAATTCTAATAGAATTATTGACTAATCCTTGTGTTACACCTGTAGTTGATGGGCCTTCTTCATAATTGATTATGTAATATGGAGAACCTAAATCAGGTGATCTAGAAAAAAGTACACCACTAATTATAATATCTTGAGTTTGTTTCTGAACTAATATTTGATTTTGAATACTAGTATTTCCTTTATCCAAGTAAGACTTGATAATTGAATTAATTGCAGACTTTATTTTTTTAGAAGAACTAGGTGAAATATTTAAAAAACTAGAAAAAGTTCCTGCCTGCGATGATTCTGGAGAATCTTCACCAATTGCTGAACTTCTAATAATTATATTAGTATTAAATTTTTTTTTAATATTATCTAAAATTTCTATTCTATTATGATTCCAATCATTGACTGTAAAAGCATAAATTTTTTCAATTTGTGAAAATTTTATTTTTTTTTGCAGAAAAATCAATGAGTCCGTTTTTGATGTAAATATTATATTTGAGTTTAATAATTTATTTTTTAGTTTTACCATAAATGTATATTTTCATAGTCAAATTTAATGATATGTTTAAAATTTTATTTTAAATACTGGTTATACATATCAACGAGGGTTAAATCCATTTTATCTTAATCTTATATGGAATTAAAATATATATTTTATATCAAATATATCGTCAAATATAATTAAATTTATCAATCATTTAATTTACTATAAAAAATATTTTACAAATAACCTAATCTTTTAAGTTCATCTTGAATTATTTTATCTTCATCTGTAAAATTACTTTTTTCAATTTTAATTTCTTTTTTCAAAATTTCATTTAGATTTTGTTCCAACTTATTGACGATTTCAAATTTTTTATCTGCAATATTTTCATTTTCTAATCGATCATTGACTAAATTAAATAAACAAATATCTTTTTTTGAATCAAATCTATTTCTTAGATATTTGTATTTTGATGTACGTATCCCTATCGTATTTCCAGTAGAACCATGCATTGCAGTTCCAGTTTCAATATAAACTGGAATTTCTTCTGTTTTATTTCCGTTTAAAATTGGAATTAAACTTCTACCTTCAATTTTATTCGAATATTTAATTTGCAGTATGTCTAATATTGTTGGTAAGACATCAACTTGACGTACTAGATCTGTTATTATTTTTGAGGATTTTATTTTATATCCAGAAAAAACTAATGGAATTCTTATTGCATCATCAAATAATTCATCTGTATTTGCTCTCATTAGAAAATTTTTCATTTCTTTAGAATCAAATCGTTTACTCAAAATATACATTTTTAAAATCATATTTATTTTATATAATATTCTAAAAACTATTTTTCCAATTGGTTCTAGGATTGGAATTACTTTTTTCATTTTTCTTAAAATTTTATAGATAGTTGGCATCTCTACTAAGTTGTCTGTTGATGAAATATACTCTCCATGATCTGCTGTAAGAATTATTATTGTATTATTCAAATCTACATGTTTGAATAAATTATTTAACCATACATCTATGCATGAAATCATTCTATCATATCTTGTTTTACCAAATTCTTTATTATCAAATTCTGGAGGAATTTTAATTAATTTCCCCACTCCATGAATATCCATTAGATGAAGATAGTAAAACCATGGTTCATTATTTTGAATTGATTTAAAATGATTGATAACTTCATCTCCACATTTGCCAAAGATTGTATCTTTTTCTCGCCATTGCTGGTAATCATAGTAAAAGCTATTATCTAAAAAATTAGAAAGATTTTGAAAAAATTTAAACTTTGGTACAGAACCACACATTTTATATCCATTTTCTTTTAAAATATTTATCAATGTAAATA
>Ga0114999_10006534_pt1 | contig 13411 bp, 12 predicted proteins | sample ArcticOcean_MG_C_3_FD_89820 | JGI IMG/M metagenome (GOLD analysis project Ga0114999, IMG submission 89820) | Marine microbial communities from western Arctic Ocean - ArcticOcean_MG_CB8_126 | ecosystem: Environmental > Aquatic > Marine > Oceanic | place: Arctic Ocean: Canada Basin | collected...
AGATCCTCCCACCGGAGGAACGCGCCATCGAAAGCATCGTCTCTCGATACACGAGGGTCTCGGGGGCAGTCACGCGATTCGCACGTTCGCTGTCGGGCAATGAGAAGTTGTCGGTCCGGGTCGGATCAGAAGCCTCCGCATCTGGAGATGAAATCATTCTCGACCCGGGCGTGTTCCAGGCCGCCTACGCCCGCCGAGCGCCGGTAACACCGGCTGAGGTCGCGCTTGCCTCTGCCCTCCACGAGTGCGTACATCTCGTGTCGTCCGACTTTGAGGAGGCACGGGAACTCGAACCATCTTGGTTTAGCGACGAGAACGAAGTCGTGCCCGGTACCTTCACACTGCTCGATGCGCTCTACAGAGCCGAGGGACCTCCTGGCACCGCTATGTTCTTGGCAGTCGAGGATGCTCGGCAAGAGTTGCAAGGCCTCTCATCCTATCCGGGTGCTCGTTCAGTTCTCGATGACATGTACCGAGCCGCCACTCCGACAGCGTTCGATGCTTCTGGACTGTTGAGTCAGTTTGCTCTCGCCTGCTTCCTGATGGTTGGTGGGTACAGCACGAAAGAGCAACTGGAGAGACGAACGCATGGGCAGGTCGCCGCTGCGCTCGCCGACGCGACACCCCATATCAAAGCTATCCGAACCGCGAAGTCGCCGTGGGATGTTGCTCGGGAGGCCGTCGACCTCTTGAGGGTCGCTCGCGTGCACGGGTTGATCGCTTCGGACGGGTCGAAGGAGACTCGTCGAGACAAGAACCAGCGTCAGGAGGACGAAGCTCAATCGATGACGGAGACCCTTGATCGGCTTCGCCTACACACAAAGGTGTTGTCTAACCAAGAGTCCTACGAGGAAGTGCGCAACGCAAACCAGGCGAGATCTGCCGATTCGAGGATACAAGGGCAGTCACAGGTGGCCAGTCACGAGGGGGCGGATCAGATCCTTCGGGTCTCCCAAGCCCCCACTGTTTACCTACCCAGTGGCCAAGGCGGAAAGCTCCTAGTTGTTCCTTTTCCTCAGAGCTTCCGGCAGTTCGCTCCGGCGGGACATAAAAGCATCGACCGTGCAGCCAAGCAGTGGAACGCCTCCCAACGAACCGTCTCTGGCGAGTTGTACCCCCTGTTTGCCGCGAACCAACGACGTGGCCTGCAAACTGGCTTCGACTCAGGTGACCTCAGTCCGCACGCCCCGTTGCTCGTAGCCGCCGGCATCTACGACCGCATGTATGAGCGCCGGGCTCAACGAAGTAGGCGCTCATACGCAGTGAGCCTCCTCATCGATGGATCGGCAAGCATGCTGCAGACCCAAACCGCTCAGCCGACGAACCGCACGAGATGGGGAATGGCGGCAGCGTCACTCGGCGCTTGGATGCTCGCCGACCTCTGCAATGAACTCCAGATTGACTTCGAAGTAGCGATGTTTAATCGGTCGTTCGGGGCCATCGTTACAGACAGCGAGAAGTCATACAACCATCGGTGGAGCCGAGCGAAGATGGAATTGCAGAGGACCCAGGGATCATCCGCCCCTCGGCTCATCCGAACAATCAACCACTACATGATCAAGCCCTTCGATCGACGATGGCGCTCCCAGTCGGATCTCCTTGCCGGCTTCTTCCACACCATCGCTGACCCCCAAGCGGCTAACGACTACATACGTAAAAACCGGGCTACCGCTCCCCCAGTATCTATGTTCACCCGTGCGGCCAACGTAGATGAACTCAACGTCACGCACGCCGCCGACCGACTGAACGGCCTGGGAGCGAACGTCCGAGTACTCGTAGTCTTGGCAGATGGCATGACGAGAGGATCAGTGGATGACCTCAAAGCAACAGTCGAGGCAGCCGAAAAGACCGGTGTTACCGTTCTGGGCATAGGTATCGGTGACGACACCGTTTCCCGGGTCTACAGACGGTCGAAAGTCGTCGAATCACCACAAGATCTGGCAAACGCCATGATCGGCGGGGTTCGAGGAGCTTTGCGAAAAAGCCTAAGAATGACCGGCCTAGAGGTGGGTCAACGAAGAGACGAATTCAGTATTGGAAGGAGCGCCTAAATGAACGATTCAGTTACGTTCGACGATCCCGCAGGGGTCTCGCCGAGCATCACCCTCAAGAAGTTCACCGTCCCGAAGGGCCTCGGAGATTATCAACAGCGGATCTCAAAAATTCCCGAGCCCGACCCCTATTACGTCGGTTTGGGGACGCTCTACAAGTTCGCAGCTCTTGAACAAGTCCGAAGCCAGGGAAGCCAAGGCCTCACTCCTATGCACGTGGCTATCCGTGGACATATGGGTACCGGTAAGGACCACGATATTGAGCAGTTCGCTGCCCTCATGGGTCTCCCGTACTACCGGATCCCACTGACGGGAGAAGTACGAGATGTAACGCTTTTGGGCAGCACGAAGCTCCACGGTGATGGGAAGGGTGGCACGGAGTCTCGCTGGGAGGACGGAGACATCACTCGTGCCCTTCGCGGACCAGCCGTGGTCAACCTGTCCGAGTTAAACGCCGCGGGCGCCGAAACTCTCTTTGCCCTCCACGGTCTGCTAGATCGTTATCAAGCGATCGACCTACCCACGGGCGAGATGCTTGAACTGCGAGATGACATTCGCATCTTCGGGACGATGAACCCCACCGATCTGCGGGATTACGCCGGAACTCAGACGCTCAACAAGGCCTTCGCCGACCGTTGGGTCATCTGGGAGAAGTACTTCCCTGACGCTAGCCAGCTGACCGAGATGTTCACCGCACGATATCCACGAATGAAAGCGCCGTTCGTCGACGCTATCAGTCGCCTCGCTCATGAGATCAACGAGTCGTTCGCCTCCACTGATGCAGCGACTCGTGTGGAGACCCCACTCAGTCTGCGGACATCTCTTGATCGCATTCCTGTTGGCCTCGAGATGTACAGTCACGCAGAAGATCCCCTCCGCATAGCGTGGGAGGAATTTGTGCTCCCCCACGTCGATTCGTTCGATCGTGATCACTACGAAACGGTCTGGGCAGCCATCGTTCGGAAAGGACCAAAGGGCCCCGCCTTCGCTTAGGCCGGCTCTACTCTTCACTCGTGACTTACAACATCGGCGACGAATCCCTAGACCGTCAGATCGCGGAACTGGTGACAGCAGGTTCTGCCAACCCGTATCCTGAGCTGATCGCCGAGATCATCACCACCGCCCTCAAGCTGCACCGTGATAGAGCCGGTAAGGGTGACCTGCGCATGATGAACACAGCGCTCAAAGAGTTGCGGTTTTCCGCGCAACTCTTTGCCCGCAACAGGGACAAACCCAAGGTGACCATGTATGGCTCCGCTCGTCTCACCCGTGACCACCCCGAGTATCAACTCGCCAAGCAGTTCGCAGAACTGATCGTCGACGAAGGCTGGGAAGTTATCACCGGAGCGGGCCCGGGCATTATGGAAGCCGGCAACGAAGGAGCCGGGCCAGACAATTCGTACGGAGTCAACATTCGGCTCCCCTTTGAAGCATCGGCCAACCCATACGTCGACCCTGCGCGGCTCGTGAACTTCAAGTACTTCTTCACGAGAAAAGTTGGATTCGTGAAGGAGTCTCATGCCTTTGTGCTCTTCCCAGGGGGTTTCGGCACCATGGACGAAGCCTTCGAACTGCTTACTCTCCTCCAGACCGGCAAGAGCGACATGCACCCGGTCGTGCTCCTCAACACGCCCGGATCCGACTACTGGTCCGGTTGGTCCGAGTTTGTCAAGACGCACCTCATCGACGGTGGGATGGTCTCCCCGGGAGATGTTGCCCTCTACAAGATCACCGACGACCCGGCCGAAGCCGCTCGCGAGGTATGTCACTTCTACGCCAACTATCAGTCCCAACGATACGTCGACGGGCGACTCGTAATTCGAATGGGAAAGGCCCCGTCGGGCGAGCAATGCGAAGCGCTTACAGAGGAGTTCAGCGACATCTTGAAGTCGGGATCGATCGAGCGGGTGGATGCCCCAGACGCCGAGATTCACGACGAGGACTCGCTCGATGCTGAGCGAGTACGGCTCCACTTCAACCAGCGACACTTCTCGAGGTTGCGCCAACTCATTGATCGGCTTAACGACCTAGTCTCCCCCGACCACCGATCCATTCCTCCTGCTGCGTTCACCCAAGAGCAACAAACGCGACCGTGGTAGTGAGCCGTCTTCAGGTAGTCGTCAATCCAAAGTAAAATTATTCGTTATGAGAGAAATTCTTACTGATCTAGTCGCGGAGCAACAGGGTCTGGATCAATTCCTTCAGAAGATCGCGCCTCGCCTTTGGAACCAACCAACGGGTGCAAAGGGATGGTCTATCCACGACCTTGTGAGCCACCTAGCTTCCATCGAAGAACTAGCGGCCCAATGCGTGATCGAGGGACTAGACCCCAACGTCCTCGTAGCCGAGGCCGGGTCGCTGAACGCCCTCATCAAAGAAGGCGTTGACCGAGGAAAGTCCATGCGTCCGCAGGACGTCATCGAGTGGTGGCGGGGCTCACGCGCAAGCACCATGGATGCCCTGTGGAATAAGGATTCAAGCGATCGTATGCACTGGTTCGGTGGAGATGTCTCGGCAAAGATGATGGCCACCTATCGCATTATGGAAACATGGGCTCACGGTCTTGATGTTTGGGACATCTACGGCGATGAAGAGACCATCATCGAGACTCCCCGCCTCCAGCACGTCAGCTTCTTGGGGTACCACCTGCTTGGCACAGTGTTCGAACAAGCTGGCGAAGAGTACGATCCCGTCCGCCTCGAAGTAATGGGCCCAGGGTACGCCAAGTGGGTGTTCGGGCCCGAAGGGGCTGACCGCATTAAGGGGCCCGCCATTGACTGGTGCCGCCTCGTAGTCCGGCGGGCCCAACTGAAGGACCTACCCGACCTCGTGGCTGAAGGCCCCGCGGCAGAGCGTGCCATCAAGCGAGCAGCTGCCTACATCGAATAGCTCTAGGCCTTCGGTGTGCGGCCGATCAGTCAGTCTCGCGAGAGATCTCTAAGCCGGTCTTCGCCATAAGGCGCATGAACCCTGGCACCAATTCTGAGAAGATCGCTGGTTTCAGGACGTTCTCGTACAGCTTCATGAACTCCGACATTTTGCAGATGATGTGGTGCAAGCTCAGTGTGTGGAGACCGCTCTCCTCGGCCTGGCCGAAGGCAACAAGACGAGTCCGCAAGACGCCGCCACCGCGCGCTTCCACATATGAGACACCGTGTTGTTGAAGAGCAGTAATGACGGGGCCAACGCCCTGCTCGTAGAGCCACTCCAGCCGACTCAGAACAGAGTGGAGTGCTTCGTGGCTCTTAAGGCCACTATTGATGAGCGCCGATCCTTGCTTAACCTCTCCAATGATCACATCGATCATCCCTTCTTCGAGTTGAAGGGCATCATCATCGAGGAGCAATTGGGCAGCGTCGTCGCCGTCGTGCACGTCAGCGGCGAGGGTTCGCCCTGGGAACCGCACAGCCACCATGTCGACATCGGTCACAGTGACGTACTCACCCGACTTGGTCTTTCTCTGAATGTCGAACTCAGTCATCGTGAAGTACCCGGTCATCCGGAGGTACCCATCGACCAACTCAACTGCAACATCCATGGGTACATTGTGCCCTAGATTGAGAACTTCCGTGCAGGGCGTGAGACTGCGCCCTCGTCCGGTTTATCATTATGTGAAGGCTGGGAACCCACGGAGGATCAAGTATGTCGGAAACACTCGAAAACCTACTGAACGAGGATCGGGAATTCCCGCCGTCCGCAGCGTTCACGGCCCAAGCCAACGCCAAACCAGGTATCCACGAGAGGGCCGAGGAAGATTGGTTGGGTTGGTGGCATGCACAGGCTCTTGAGCGGATTTCTTGGTACGAAGAGCCCACTGTCATCCTCGACGACTCGGCCGCACCGTTCTACAGGTGGTTCTCCGACGGAGAGCTGAACCTCAGCTATAACTGCCTCGACCGCCACGTCGACACCGGCGGAGGCGACAAGGTCGCCTACCACTGGGAAGGCGAACCCGGCGACAAGCGCACCATCACGTACTCGGATCTCCTCGACGAGGTTTGCCAGTTCGCGAACGCTCTTAAGGGGATGGGTGTCGAGCGTGGGGACCGCGTCGCTATCTACATGGGAATGATCCCTGAACTACCAGTCGCTATGCTCGCCTGCGCCCGCATCGGCGCTGCTCACTCCGTTGTCTTCGGGGGGTTCTCAGTCGACGCTCTCGCCGACAGGATCGACGACGCACAGGCGAAGGTTGTCATCACGCAAGACGGAGCTTGGCGGCGGGGCAGCGTCGTGCCCTTAAAGCCAAACGCTGACATGGCAGTCGATCGGACAACGACGGTCACCAAGGTCGTCGTCGTCAACAGGACAGGCAACGACATCGACATGACCGAGGGTCGTGACGTCTGGTGGCGCGATGCGATCAACGGCCAGTCGACTGCATGTGAGCCGGAGCGAATGAACGCTGAGGACCTACTGTTCATCCTCTACACCTCAGGCACTACCGGCACTCCAAAAGGGATCGTCCATACCCAAGGGGGCTATCTCACCGGAGCAACAACGACTCATAGTTACGTTTTCGATATCAAGCCAGACGACGTGTACTGGTGCGCTGCTGACATTGGTTGGGTAACCGGCCATACGTACATCGTGTACGGACCATTGGCCAATCACACCACTGGTGTGATGTACGAAGGGGCGCCAAACTTCCCCGAAGATGACCGACTGTGGGACATCATCGAGCGATACGGAGTCACCATCTTCTACACCGCCCCGACAGCCATTAGAGCGTTCATGAAATGGGGAGACGAGCATCCTGCCAAGCACGACCTCACCTCGCTGCGTATCATGGGAACAGTGGGCGAGCCGATCAATCCCGAAGCTTGGATCTGGTACAACGAGCACATTGGCGGCGGGACGTGCCCCATAGTCGACACATGGTGGCAGACTGAGACAGGTGGGATCATGATCACTCCCCTGCCGGGAGCCGTTACCACCAAACCAGGATCCGCCACCCTTTCGTTCCCAGGCACTCTGGCCGATGTTGTGGATGATGACGGCAACTCCGTCCCCCTCGGAGGCGGAGGGTTGCTTGCGATTCGAAGACCATGGCCTTCCATGCTCCGCGGCGTGTACGGAGACGACCAGCGATACCTTGATGTGTACTGGTCCAAGTTCGACGGTATGTACTTCCCCGGCGATGGCGCCAAACGGGACGAGGACGGCTACTTTTGGCTGTTAGGGCGTGTCGACGACATCATGTTGATAGCCGGACACAACATCTCCACCACTGAGGTCGAATCAGCGCTTGTCTCCCACCCCTCCGTGGCTGAATCAGCCGTTGTCGGCCGCAAAGACGACCTCACGGGTCAGGCTATTGCGGCGTTTGTCTCCCTCCGCGGCGGCAATGAGGGCAGCCCTGAGCTAGTCGCTGAGTTGCGGGACCACGTTGGACGGACCATCGGTCCAATCGCAAAGCCGGCCTCAATCGTGTTCACGCCTGATTTACCGAAGACCCGATCAGGCAAGATCATGCGGCGCCTCCTCAAGGACATCGCGGAGCGACGCACTTTGGGCGACACGACGACGCTAGCGAACGCCGAGATCGTGGCTGACATAGCGAACCAAGCTAAGGAATCAGACGAGAGCTAGGTCCCAGTTCGCATCCAACAGGACTTCCGACAGGCCGTGACGGTTAAGGTAAGAAAGGTCACCATGCGGGAGACCTCCATGGCCGAGCGAGGCCTCTAACCCAAGGAAGCGGTTGCCCCGCTGGAACCCCCGTCGACCGGCAAGGTCACACCAGTGATCCAGCTACTCCGATCGGAACACAAGAAGGTTGCTGCGTAGGCAATGTCCTCGGGTTCGCCCAATCGTCCGAGCGGGTGCAGAGCAGCGGCTGCTGCCTCCCCGTTCTTCCAAAGCATCTCTGACAATCTCGTCTTTACCACTGCCGGAGCGAGGGCGTTCACCCTGACTCCCGGCGCCATCTCCATGGCCATCTGACGAGTCATGAAGGCAAGAGCGGCCTTTGACACGTTATAGGCACCCAACATGGGACTCGGATCGATCCCTCCGACCGAAGCCATATTCAGAATCACTCCCCCGTTGCGCTTCATCCATTCGTGCCACGCTGCCTGGGCCCACATAAGGGGACCTTTCTGATTCACCAGCCACGTCTTATCCACGGCGCCCAGGTCCACATCAACCAGACTTCCAAATGCTGGGTTGGTCCCCGCGTTGTTGATGAGAATGTCAACGGCTCCAAAACGCTCGATAGTGTGCGCGATGCATCGATCGGCGTCCTCCTTCCTGTCTGCCCGCGCTGCCACACCAATCACGCTGTCAGGCCTCCCGGTCGCTTCGCCCAGGTCTTGAGCAGCTTCCTCGGCGCTCTCCGTCCGTCTCGAAGTAACCACAACCCCCTCGGCGCCTGAGTTCAGGAACTCTTCCGCGATGGCGTAGCCAATCCCGCGACTACCCCCTGTGACGACCGCCACTTTCCCTTCAAGCTGCACTTCCATGGCTCACTCCTCATGTTGATACGGGCAGATCCTATCGCGAACGTCGTCGCGACAACGAGCGGTTCAATCTAGTTCGGAGTAAGCTCGCGGCAATGCACATTCTTGTGGCCACAGCTGGGGCGCTTTCTCCTACATCCGTTGCTGAGTTTCTCGAATCGATCTGGAGACCTCACTTCACGGTCTGTATCGTTACGGCCGTACAAGTTCCTCGAGAGTTCCTGGAGGACGCCGAGGAGACTGACTGGAGTCCTTTGTTCCCTGACGAGAACAAGCAAGACGTCGCCGACGTGGTAACCAAGTACGTTACGGAGCGAGGGCGGAGGCTGGCAGGACCCATTTTGTCAGCTCTCGAGGCTCGGGGCATCCATGCCGATCCGCTCTATGTCGATGAGATCGAGCCGGCAGCTGCCATTGTCGATGCCGCGCACCGTCTCAACGCCGACCTCATCATCATGGGAGCAACCAAGCCCCTCTTCGATGCCGCCACCTGGTCATCCATATCGGCCCAAGTAGTGAGAGCGGCTCGGATCCCGACACTCGTCATACCAGGCACCCGCGTCGACACAGCACCTGAGGAAGAAGTCGAGACGTAAAAGCCGCCGGCATCGGCGGCTCACACTTTCTGTCACACCCCCTTGCCATGATGTGCGTATGCAAATCCAACAACGTTCTTGCACCCACACCTTGACCACCATCAATGGCTACGCCATGGTTGCCTGCCCTGCCTGTCAATCCGTGCAGTGGTGGACCCCAGAGGGCCGAGCAGATGCCCATCTCGGCATGGCCGCGGCCTTCGGCAACTTCGATCAGGTTGCCCAACTCCCAGGCCTCGCCTCCCAGGCCTCCGGCGTCACCGTCTACTCGCCAGCCACCAGGGACGATCGAAGTGCCCTGCGTACCCTGCCTGTCCGTGTCTGGCTTGAAGTCCACCCTACGTTTTGGATCGCCAGTGACGAGCACCACCTGCTGATCTCCTTGACTCAAGGCTCCTTCAGCGAGCCAGCTCCAGCCACTCGGCCGACGTTGCAGCTCGTGCCCACCCCGGCGTAACGGACTCACCGCACCGAGGCCATCACCATCGCAACCACAGCATCTCGGTCCACGTTCGTAGCGACAAAGACATTGGCAGGGTCCCGAGATTCTTTTCGTTGATCCACCACTGTCATGCCGCGTGTGTAGATTCCCTGCGTTTCTATGCGTACGTTCCGATGCTCGTACTCAAAGAGTTCCGGGTGGGTGACAGCCACCACTGCTGTTGGGTCGTGCATGAACACACGATCGGCGCCGTGGCGACTCACCGCGGTGATGTAGCCCGCCAACATCTCGGCGACTGTATCTCCCTGGACAGTCCCGGTCGCTCTGAACTGCTCGACGTGTGACACATTCATATCTACTTGGTGAGTGAGGTTCAGGCCGACCATGCATATATCCGAGACTGCTCGAAAGACTTCGTCGGCAGCTTCGGGATCAGCATAGATGTTGAACTCAGCAGCGCTTGTCACGTTTCCGTGTGTACTGCTTCCGCCCATGATGGTCAGTCCCGCAATCCGATCGGCGAAAGTCGAATCCGCCCGCAGAGCTAACGCTATGTTTGTCAATGGTCCAATGGCCACCACCGCCAGATCCGGCTCTTGTCGAGTCACCTCTAGGAGAAACGAGACCGCGTCGAGACCGGCAACACGCGACACAGGATCCGGAAAGGCTGCCCCGCCGAGTCCGAACTCACCATGTATCGCCACTGCGTTTACCGGATCGTCGTGGAGGGGTGCCGACGCACCTTGATAGACCGGTACTGTCGAGTCGGCCAACGCTAGGACTTTGAGTGCGTTCGCGGTGGCCAACTCGACCCCTACGTTTCCTGCAACGGTCGTGATGGCTCGCAGGTCTGCGTACGCTAACGCGACGAGGATCGCCAAGGCATCGTCGACCCCAGGATCGGTGTCCAGGACGATCTTCGGCTTCATCGGCGGGTCGGCCATCACTTCTATCCTTAGCTATCGCTCGTGCGATTTGATTCTGCCCCGAACAGGGTGGTCAGAGGAACGCTGCTGGCAGCTACCTTCTCACCAATCACTCGCGTGATTGGGGGCCGAATTGTCATCTCGTATCGAAGCGTCCCGATGTACCACACCAGAATGTTCCCTTCGAGACTCGACAGCCACCAACCCGACCCGTCGCCTATCTGCACGGGATCGCAGCCGGAGAGTTCACGGTCTTGGAACTGGTTACACCCAAGAGTGAGATCCCCTTCAAAACTCGGCGCGTCTCCTATGTCATGCACAAAGATCACTGCCTTCTGACCGACCGACCGGCTCAGCGAGTAAGGCTCCACAGACCAGAGTCCAAATGCAGCAACTGGTCCCCGGGCCAACTCCCCAGTTCGTGTCGTGAACACGAGTTGGCTGGAAACGTAGGCGACGAACTCTGGAACGAACTCGGGGAACGCTAGGTTCGGGGCAACCACGGCCATGTCGCTTCGAGCCACTTGGACAAAGCGATCCTTTCCGCCTGACGCTGCCCAGATGAGAGCTAATACCTCGCTGGGTTCCACCGCTCCAGATGCCAATGCATCGTTGGCCCAAGTGATGGTAAGAGACGAAAGGAGCTCAGGCGGTGCGACATCTACGGTGACTGGGATCACCTCTACCTCCTCAACCTCGGCAAGCCAATCGGCAGAAACACCGCCCGGAGAGAAGAGTGTCTCGGCGCTGCAAGCACTGAACACCACCAACGTCGCGAGGGCGATAGAAGCCGTTCTGACCGAAAAAAGGTGCGCGCGTCTGCTCATCTGCATGCCAGTATGACGACGAAACTGGTCAAAGTGTTCCTTCTCGCTAATCACCAAGCCACCACCGGAAGGACGGTACGCTAACCCGATGCACCTGCTTGTTCTTAACGGCCCAAATCTGAATCGACTTGGATCTCGAGAGCCGGACATGTACGGCTCGACTACCTTGACGGAGCTCACACAGCAGTGTGCCGACTGGGCTGCTGAACTTGGTCACACAATCGACAGCTTCCAGTCGAACCATGAGGGTGAGTTGATCGACAAGTTGCATGTGGCACCCGGGGTCTTTGACGGGATTGTCCTGAACGCAGGGGCGCTCACCCACACGTCCTACGCGCTTCACGACGCAATTGCTTCTATCGGCGTTCCAACAGTCGAGGTGCACATATCCAACATCATGGAGCGCGAGGAGTGGCGGGCTGACTCACGCATCGAGCCCGCGTGTAGCTACTCGATCTACGGACGGGGTATTGTCGGATACCGAGACGCTATTCGCCGTCTCCACTTCTCTATCCTCTTTCCAAGTGAGCCGATCAGTTACGGCCTATCCCCCGATCAGGTTGGTGAGCTCCGACTCCCGAGAGGTCCCGGGCCTCACCCGATCATTGTCTTGATACACGGTGGCTTTTGGCGGCATCAGTGGACCCTCGATACGCTTGATGCTCTGGCCGCTGACCTTACCGATAGAGGCTTCGCAACATGGAACATCGAGTACTCACGGGCTGGCCTTGGAATGTCATTGGCCTCAAACGATGTAGCCCTGGCTATCGAGCACCTTCAGAAGGTCTGCGATCCGCTTGGGATTGACATGGGCCGACTCGGGCTTCTTGGGCACTCTGCCGGTGGACAACTCGCTCTCGAGGCGGCTAAGTCCGCTAATCCAGCACTGGCCGTGTCATTGGGAGGGGTCACCGACCTGGTTCGAGCTATCGAGGAAGAACTAGGCAACGGTGCCGCTCCACTGTTTCTTGCTGGGCGGAGCGCGGAAGCTCACAGCCCTGCTCATCTCCTCCCGATCGGAAGCCCGCTCCTCCTGGCCCACGGAACCGCTGATAAAAACGTCCCCATTCACTACTCCGATGATCTCGCGAAAGAGGCTGAGATAGCCGGGGACTCGGTTACCTACCTACGATTTGAAGGCCTCGATCACATGGACGTGATCGATCCGACTCACTCATCATGGGCAACGATCGTCGAAGCTACTGATCGGTTGCTAGAACCCCGATAGAACGTTGACAGTTCGTCCGGCAAGTACGCACGGACTCCGATAGAGTGCGGGGATACTGCTTAGACGGAGGTTGTACATGACACGGGGACAGATCCTCGCCAGGCTAGGCGAGCTAGCCGGCTTCATCTCAGAGCTCCGAGGAGACCCAGATCATGTGCCGACGCTTGCAAAGCTGACACTCGAGCGAGCCGAACTCCGAGAACGACTTGCAGCCGTGACTCCGGTGAGTCGGACTGAACTCGAGCTAGCGTTGGCCGGACTCCGGGCCCACCTCAAGAACTTCCATCCTGACGGATCCATCATCACTGACCTGAGCTTCACTGAGCAAAGTCAGGCTGGGACAGTCGCAGCAGGGCTTTCTTCTGAGGTGAACGTTGCCGACCAATCCTCGGATCCGCATTCTTCGATCGCTTGGATCACTCAGCGCATCAGCTTTTTAGAAGAGCGAATCAAGAACCTCGACTGAACCGGACGAACGTGTCTGACCAAGCGTTCCTAGAAAGATTGAGCCAGAACACAAAGACCCTCCTTACCGAAGGTCTCTTCAAGGTGGAGCGAGTCCTCAATACTCCCCAACAAATGTCCGTTGGGCAGGTTGGTGTCGATCCAGCGATCAATTTGTGTGCCAACAACTACTTGGGGTTGGCTAACCACCCTGACATTGTCGCTGCCGCGCACGCCGTCCTAGACGATCGCGGGTACGGCATGGCTTCTGTGCGGTTCATTTGTGGCACGCAAGACACGCATACAACCCTAGAAGCGCGACTGTCTCAGTTCCTGAGTACCGACGCCACAATCCTATACGGCTCTTGCTTCGACGCGAACACTGGGTTGTTCGAGACCATCTTGGGGACAGAGGATGCGATCATTTCGGATGCAC
>Ga0114999_10006536_pt1 | contig 13408 bp, 11 predicted proteins | sample ArcticOcean_MG_C_3_FD_89820 | JGI IMG/M metagenome (GOLD analysis project Ga0114999, IMG submission 89820) | Marine microbial communities from western Arctic Ocean - ArcticOcean_MG_CB8_126 | ecosystem: Environmental > Aquatic > Marine > Oceanic | place: Arctic Ocean: Canada Basin | collected...
ACAAGAGGGATTGGTAAAACAAAAAAGATGGATATAGAGTTTGTTAATATGTGTGATGATACAGGTATAATGATGACAGGTACAGGACTGCATTGGTTCTGTAAAAACAATAATGATTTATGTCAGTACATTGGCATGAGAGAATTAGAAAAAGTTATGCTGACAGGAGGAGCAAAGAATAATGGAAAACTTACAAACTAAAAACTTATTAACAACAGCTATAAAATTAGTAGCGGAAGACAGAGAAAAAGATTATGGTAATAAGATTGAGAACCACACAAACATAGCAACACTATGGAATGGTTATCTTGATGATAAAATAGATATGACAAAACCTATTACGCCACATGATGTAGCTATTATGATGTGCTTATTAAAAATAGCAAGAACAAAATTAGGAAAGGTAAGTGCTGATACTTACATAGATGCATCGGCTTATATGGCAATTGCAGGGGAGTGTAAATCACATGAAGATTAAAATAGATTTAGAAAGAGATAAGAACTTAACATCGTTTGGGATTAGTACAATAAAAGATAGGTACTTTGATAAGACTGAAACATCTCCACAACACGCCTTTGCTAGAGCATCTAAATATGTTTCTACTTACAGAGGTAAAACTGATTGGGATATGGCACAAAGAATATATGATTATGCAAGTAAACTTTGGTTTGGTTTCTCCTCACCAATACTTTCCAATGCCGGTACAAAAAAAGGATTGCCTATCTCTTGTTTCCTTAACTATGTACCCGATAGTCGAAGAGGATTAAGCGACCACTATGATGAGAACATTTGGTTAGCAAGTAATGGTGGTGGTATTGGGGGATATTGGGGTGATATAAGAAGTGATGGAACATCTACCTCACATGGCTCTATGTCAACAGGTTCAATTCCTTTTATGAGAGTTGTTGATAGTCAGATGTTAGCTTTTAATCAAGGAACTACAAGACGAGGAAGTTATGCTTGTTATATGGATGTGTCTCATCCAGAGATAGAAGAGTTTTTATTTATGCGTAAGTCTTCTGGTGGTGACTCTAATAGAAAATGTCTTAACCTTCATCATGGAATTAATATTACTGATGACTTTATGAACGCAGTATCTAAAAATATTGATTGGGAATTGGTTGACCCACACTCTAAAAAGATTGCTAAGTCTATGAATGCACGGGAACTATGGAGATTAATATTAGAAACAAGACATGAAACAGGTGAACCTTATTTACATTTTATAGATACATCAAATAAACATTTACCAGAGTCTCAACAAAAATTAGGATTAAAAGTTAATCAGTCTAACTTATGTAGTGAAATAACTTTACCTACGAATGAAGATAGAACTGCTGTGTGTTGTTTATCAAGTGTTAACTTATCACAGTATGATGAGTGGTCCACATCTGCTACCTTTATTCCAGACATGATACGAATGTTAGATAATGTATTAGAACATTTTATTATGGCTACCTATAATTTTTCCTATGATTATAAAGGAAACATTTTAGATATGAAAGTTAAGGAAGAGATGTCTGGATTTGAAAAGTCTGGGTATAGTGCATACAGAGAACGAAGTGTTGGTCTAGGTGCTATGGGATTTCATACTTACTTACAGAAATTAAATGTTCCTTTTGGTGGTGCGATTGCAACAGGTCAAAACATAAAAATATTTAAACAGATAAAAGAATTGGCAGTAGAAACTTCTAAAGAGTTAGCCATTGAAAGAGGCGAAGCTCCAGATATGGAAGGAACAGGTATGCGTAATGCACACTTGTTAGCTATTGCTCCTAATGCTACATCAAGTATTATTTGTGGTGGTACTAGTCCTTCTATCGAACCAATACGAGCAAATGTTTATACGCATAAAACTTTAAGTGGTACATTCCAAGTAAGGAATGGACAGTTACATAATCTATTTAAAACTAAATGGAATATGAACGAAGAACTACAAAAAGAATATGATAGTGACTATGATTTATTTAAAGATAAAGTATGGAAAAGTATAAGTGAATATGATGGTTCAGTTACTCATCTTGATTTCCTAACTGATATGGAAAAGAATGTATTTAAAACAGCGAATGAGATAGACCAGAATTGGATTGTTGAACACGCTTCAAAGCGACAACAGTTTATCTGTCAAGCTCAATCAGTTAACTTATTCTTTGTTGCTCCACGAATACAAGCTCCACAAGAGGAGCATGATAATTTCTTACGCTATACAAACAAAGTACATTATCAAGCGTGGAAACAAGGATTAAAAAGTCTTTACTATTTACGAAGTAGAGAAGCAAAAAGTGCAGAGAATATAAACTTAAAGGTTAAGCGAGTAAAACTTGACCAAGAAAACACGGAGGAAGTATGTCTATCATGCGAAGCGTAAGCCAATTATTTACCGAGAGAACTTATTATAAACCATTTGAATACCCATGGGCATTTGATTACTACCAATTACAAAATCAATTACATTGGCTACCAGAAGATGTACCTATGCATGAAGATGTAAAGGATTGGAATCAAAAGTTATCACCGGCAGAGAAAAATTTATTAATACAAATATTTAGATTGTTTACACAGTCAGATGTAGATGTAGCCGGAGGATACTTTGATAAGTATATACCTTTGTTTAAGAAACCAGAGTTAAGAATGATGATGGGTTCATTTGCAAACATTGAGTCCGTACATCAACACGCTTATTCATTGTTACTTGATACAGTTGGTATGCCGGAGTCAGAGTATAAAGCATTTGCTAAGTACGAAGAGATGTCAGCTAAACATGATTACATTCAACAGTTTCAAACATCAGAAATAAAAACAAAGAAACAAGTAAAAGATTTAGCTAAAGCTCTTGCAGTTTATTCTGGTTTTACAGAAGGACTACAATTATTTTCTAGCTTTGCAATACTTATTAACTTCCAACGCTTCGGTAAAATGAAAGGGATGTGTAAGATAGTTGACTATTCTATTAGAGATGAGTCACTTCATGTCGAGGGTATGACAAAAATATTTCGTACTCTTATTAAAGAAAACCTAGACATATGGGATGATGATTTTAAAAAAGAACTCTATCAAATATGTAGAGAGATGGTCTCACATGAAGATAAGTTTATTGAATTAGTTTTTGAGATGGGAGATATACAAGGTCTAACATTAGAAGAGATGAAACAATATAATAGATACATTGCGGATAGACGCTTATTACAATTAGGATTGAAACCTAATTTTGGAGTGAGTGAAAATCCTTTAACTTGGTGGGATGAAGTCATAGGTGTTGAACACCAGAACTTCTTTGAAGGCAGAGCTTCTGCTTACACTAAGGCAAGTGTTAAAGGTAATTGGTCAAATGTTTTTGACGATGTAGAAAATAGTTAGTGGTATTGTATGTCAAAAAAAATACACGAGACTACAATATTTTCGTATACTTTACTTATAAATAAAAAAGGAAAGATTGAAACTAAAATAACCTCCTTACCCATTGAGGATGAGGAGGTTATGATAAAGTGTTTTAAGATTCGGGAGGAACGAAACTTTTTTATTAATCTTGTATCTGAAGCGAGACGAAAACTTAAACCTATTCACGAATGGCTCGAACAATACTGTAAAAATATTATATAATTATTTCTTAACTAAGCTACCACCAAAATATAATCCAATAATTGCAGACATTAAGTGAGTATCAAGTGGTGTTATCACAACACCAAAGAACTCTTTATCCATAACTATTTCTTTTGATTCAATTAAAAAGAAAAATCCTCTAGTAAATTCTGTCCATGTTAGGTAGACACTTGTGTCAAAAAACACAGGTACAAGTTTAGGATAGGCAATGATAAAGAAGACTGCTGTTAAAGCAATGATTCTTCTTGTCCATTGAAATCCTTTGTTGTCATAGCGTCTTGCCTTATCAATTTCCTCCATCTGAAACTTACCTCTAGCAAGTAACATCTTTTGTTCTTCTTGTTTTGCTTTGATACTCTGCCCCCAGATAGACATTACTCCACCTAGAACGCTTGAGCCAAGCATTGTAATCATTTCAACTGGCAATCCGGCTAACATTTTAATCCTTTACTATAATATAATTTTCCAAGCAACAAGTATAATAACAACAGCAACTACTACTGCGCCTATCTTTCCGTTCTTACTTAGGTTATTCCAATACTTCATATATTCTCCTTTTAAAATTTATTTAATTTTAATTTTTATTTTATTATAAGGTGATGGGTCATAACTTTCCCATACCTTATCCCAAATACTTTTTTTCTTAACTTCCTTTTTCATTACAGGATGAGAAGGTAAAGTTATTTGAGGGTGTCTATCACCTAATTTTTTTCTATACTGTGGTCCGGACATAGCTTCTCCTGTTATTATTAATATTAATATAATTGTTATAATTCTTGTAAAATAGGGGGGTATCACAGGTCCACTCACTTGCTACAACCCTCTGTGTGTTGAGATATGAGGGTTTTTTCTAGTAGAAATACCTTAAAATACCTCCCCTATCTAGTTATTTAATTTTTATTGTTTTTGGTTTCTTTTCTTCTGGAAGATTGTGTTTCATATCAACAATAAGAATACCATCAACAAACTTTGCATCAGAAACTTCTAAGTGTTCCATCAAAGTCCATTGTCTTTTAAATGCTCGTTGAGCTATACCTCTATGTACAAAGCTTTCATCTTCTTTATCAGATGACTTTGCAGATATCGTTAAAGTATTTTCTTTTACCTCAACATCTATATCATTCTTAGAGAACCCAGCCAATGCCATTTCTAATTGATAGTTTTCTTTATCAATTTTTTTTATGTTATATGGTGGGTAATTAGGTATCTCATACTGAGATAGTGTAGAAAGTTGGTCAAAGATATTATCAAAACCAACAGTCATATTTTTAAATGGGTCAAAGACCCTAGTAGATAGGTTCATACTTGCTCCTTTCAATAAGCGAGTTGTTATAATACAGAATACTATCTATAGCTATTCCGTATTAGTATATTATACACCTGTATATAGCTTTTGTCAAGCCCTATTTAGACCTCTTTCTGTCAAGTAATCCGCCATTTTTAAAGTTAATAGTTGCTCCTGTATAAAACTGTCCATCTTTTTGACCGACTTTAAATGTTTTATTATTAGAGTGGTCTGAAATATTTAAACCATAACCAAGACCAGTTTCTGTATTGCCTTCTACATAACCGCTAACACCAAACTTACCTCCTGTTTTTTCTAGTAAGGGTTTAAACTGTGGAGTTGTATAAGTTGCTGTTGCATCTAACTTATTTGTATCTGGAGCATAGCCAACTTTTCCTGTAACATTACCAAACATACTATTATTAGATGCCGATGTGTATATATTATCTGGATTATCTGATGATAGTTTAATACCTACCGCACCATCAACATTTCCGCTAACTCCTTCAAGACCTTCTAATGTTGAACTAAAAAATTTTTTTTGTAATTCTCCCTCAAAATTTACACCTTCTGCTTTAAGACTTTGTAATTTACTAAAGACTTGAGTATCTGTATCCTTACCAAACAAAGGAACATTTGTTCTCCATTTTACTTTTACATCTTTATCTTTTGCTTTCTTTATAATTTTTTCTAAAGTTTTAGTAAGAACACTTTCATTATTATTATCACTATTATTGTTATTGTTATCACTACCACCAGTATTAGTTCCGCCCTGTGTACTAGCTATATATTTTTCTTTGTTATCATTAAAAGAAGTATTACTTGTATTAACAGATGGAGTTGGACCACCATAAGCTTGATTAGAAGTAAACAAAGACTTCCAAGATTTCGTTGGTTTAGATTTCTTTGGTCCATGTGTATGTGATACACTACCACCACCATGAAATAAATCTCTTTCTTTCTTTTTTTTATTTAAAATATTTTCAATTTCTTTTATATCATTTTGAACTATTTTTTGAAAACTTTTATTATCATCAATAAAATTAGCAGTATAATATGTTCGTAAATATTCTTTTGCTCTTTCATCATTATGATATTTTATATCCATAAATCTAGTTAAAATTTCTTCATACTCTTCTGCTAAAGTTTCATCATCATATTTTTTTAGTATAAAATTTTGAGTTTTTTTAATAACATTCTTTAAAGAAGGATTATCATTAAATGCTTTGTGTCTAAATTCATGTAATATTGTTTCTACGCCAGTTGAAGTATTCCAAGGTTCAGACATATAGATAGCTTTATCAGTCTTAGATAATTTTTTACTATTATTAATAATATCGTTGTATATTTCTTTGTATAAACCCTCAGTATTAAATGATTTAACATCTTTTATAAAAGTTCCATGAACATCAAGGTCATCTTTTTTTCTTTGTACTACACTTTTTACATCATAAACAGACTTAGCAACAGGGTCTTTTTCTTTTTTATCAAATAGTTCTTGTAAAAATTTATTGTTTCTTTTATCAGCTAACTCATGTGGTCCACTTGCATCATATAATTGAATTGGTTCTAATTTTTTTTCATTTAATCCACCACTCTGAAATTTTAATCTATCTACAAAATTTTGTAAATATGTATTATGTTCTTTTGTTCTTTCTTTTCTTAAATTTATTTTTTTTCCATTTCGAATAACCTTTTCTGCTGGTTTTAAATTATAGTTCATAAAATATTCTGCGGCTTCTTCTGCTGTTTTAAAATTTTGTTTTAAATAATTTTTTGCTTCTTGTTCAGATAACGCATAATTTATTTGACCTTTCCAATCCACTCTATAATTTGGAACTGCTTTTAATAAACCTTCTTTCCTTGTTTTATATGTGTGTTGTAATAATCCTATACCTTCACTTCCATCTCCTACTTCATCAGCATTAATTTGAAAACCACTTTCACCTTGTATATTTGCCATAATGCCTAAAGCTTTATTAGCTGATAATTTTTTTTCATTAATTAAATAATTATAAATTTTCTTTTCATCAACATAAATTTTTGTTCCGGGTTTAGGTTTAATAACAGGAGTATTTTCTGATGCATCTTTTAATACCTTATCAAAAACTTTTTTATCCGAAGGAGTATCTGCAACCTCTTGTAAAATTGTTTTATTATTTAACTTAGCTAAGTTTAAATGTTGTTTAAAATCTTCGTCATTTTCTCCGGCAAGTTTTGTCGTATAGTTTCTTCCTTCATAAGAAAACAATTCTTGTTTATTATCTCTTGCTTTAGAAAACTCATCATTAAAAGTATTTTTTTTAACTACATCACCTGTTGAAAATAATTGTCTTACTTGATTAACTAAACCACCTGTTGAAAAAGAACCATCAATAATATTTTGAAGTTTTTTATTTCCTTTATGTACCTCTCGAATATTATAATCTGGTTTATATGTTACAGGTATTCCAAACCTACTAAGAAATTTTCTTAATGTAGGAAAAGGTGCAAGATTATCAATTGATTTAAAAAATTTACTTGGGCTTCGTTCACTAACAGAACTAATTGTTCCTCCCCAAAAATCTTGAACAATTTCCATAGCCGGAACAAAACTAAAAGGTCTTCCAGAATCATATCGTAATGTATTTAAAACTATATTTGGTAGCCATCCTAACATACCACTATATTGCATGGACTCAGCCCAGAAATCTGGAGCTGTTTTTTTGTCAGTAGCTTTTTCAATAATGTTTCCATCAACAGAACCATTTTTTATTAATTGTTTAAACTCTTTTATACCACCATACATTGATAATCCACCGAGCATACCAATAGCAGTTTTTAATTCGCCACTTTCTACTCTTGAAATCATTGCGTTTGTTTGAGAAGATTTAGCCATAGCCCAAGAAGAGAATTGTCCTATAAGTCTTGCTAATGGGTTTTGACTTTGCGTAAATAATAATCTATTACCAACTGTTGGAATAATAGCATCTCTGTTAGCTGTATAATTTCCTGCTCGTTGTAAAAGTAATCTGCTGTTATAAGTTTTTACAGCATCACTTATTTTATTTGTACTACCAAGTCTAATAATATCATCCGAGTTTAAAATGTTTCCATTCTTACCAATGTTTAATAAGTTTAATCTTGTTAACCATTTAATATCTTCAAGAGAACTTTTATCTTTAAATTTTCTTAAATCATTTATATCTTTTACTCCTAATTTTTTTAAGTTTTTAACAATTCGTTGTGCTGTTCTATGGGCATCTAAAGCTCCTACATTATAAGCATATTTTCTTGCTACTTTTGTAATGCCTTGTAATCCAATAGCTTTAAAGTACCATTCATTACTTCTTCCAATAATATTAGCATAGTTAAATCTTTTTCCTTTAAAAAAAGATAATGTATTATCAGTCTGCGAAGATTGCATCATACTTTTTCTAATACTATTTTGAACTTCTCCTGTTAATTCCATCTCTAATGAATCGCTTAATTTTTTTTGATTGACTCCACGAAAAGCAGATAAGAAAAATCTACTATTTTGAAAGGGTTGTATAAGGTCTCCAATATTTGCAATGGTTACTAACTCCATCATTTTAAAATTAGTAAGGGTACTTAAAGTTGCCGCTATGTGTTTAACTGTAGTATTTCTTTCACTATTAAAATGTAATTTTCCAAAGTAAGAATTAACAGCATCTCTCATAGCTTCCGCATCTTTTTTATGTAAACCATTACCATAAAAACCATCTCCACTTTTTTTCCACCCAGCATTTGCATACTGTTGAGATAAACGATTAAAATAATTTTGTATAAATGTTCCTTGTGTACCAAAAACTCTAGCAAACTCTACAGATTTTGTTGTTGATAAAGTTAAATCCATTAAGACTGCATTAATATCATTAACAAGATATTTTTCAAACAGCTTTTCAACTTGTTCATACTTACCATTTAGTTTTCTTTCAAACTTAATATGATTACTTAAAGGTAAAGAATTAAATTTCATACGACCATTTGAAATAGACATAATAGGTTCTTTATTTAACCCTTCTATATTTTGTAAATATTTAGTAGCAAGAGCTTTATTCTGTGTAATAAAAGTATTGTATCGTTCTATAAGTTTTTTTTCCTCGCCATCCATTTTCCATTTTTTATTATTACGAAGATTACCAATTGCTTTTGCAACTTGTTCAATAAAATCTTCCCTGTTTTCATTTATTTTTTTAAAATCAAATTTTCTTGGAAAATATTTTTCAATAAACTTTGCTTCTTTAAATCCTACATCACTATAATATTTTCTAAACTCTTTAAGATAACCATTTATTTTATCAGCTAAAAGTTTTGATTGTTCACTTGTTTTTTCTGTTGACCCTCTAACAATTTTAAGTGCGTCTTTTTGGGTATCTAATGCCCATTGCTCGTCCTTTGTTAATTTTCTTTTAATATAACTATTTTGTTTTGCGTTAGCTTTTTTTAATAACACCTCAAAATTTTTTCCATATCTTTCTCCAACAGCACCTTGCATTTTTAACATTGCTCTTGCCCAAAATTGATTCATCATATTTTCTGATTGTTCAATTGACCTACCAGAATTTACCTTACCTATAGCTTGATTAGGATTAACTCCTACTTTAAAAATACCTTGAAGTCTAGGTGTTTCTGTAAATCTAGTAAACATAATATTAGAAAACTCATCAAGTATTGGTCCTCGTTGAGAAAGTTTTTGTGCTTGTTGCATTGATGTCGCAATTCTTGCATTTCTATCAATAGTATTTAACATAAAATTTTGTATGTTACCAGCAAAAGTTTTTTGTTTAGCAAGAGGAATACCTTTAATACCACCTCTCATTAAAACTCTATGCGTCATACCTAATGCTAAACCACCATACATAAAATAATTAAAAGCTTCTTCACTATCAGTCATTAAAGTTCCGGCTGTTGCACCCATACCCATACCAACACCAGCCCTTGTAACATTGTGTGCTAAAGCTCTAACAAAAGCTGATGTTAAACCACCAGCATTATAACTTTCTTGCATAACTTTTGTTAAAAGTTTATGTTGAGCATTAGCATAATTAGTTGCAGACTTTTGAAATAAATCATCAACCTCTTTAAAAATTAAAGTTTCATTTTTTTCAATAGTTTTTCTATCTATTTTTTTATTCTTTAAAGATTTTAAATCAAGTCTTTGAATAGATTTAATATCATTTTTTGTTAGCTTTGCTTTTTTATTTTTAATAATATTTTGCATCACTTGTTTAGGTTTTCCTAAAAAAATTCCTGTTTGTGTTAAGCGTTCTACTTCTTTATTAAGTTTTTTAATTGCAGGATTATTAGCAATTGTATAAAGTTTATTTAATTGTGCTGGGTTTAAATCTAATTTAGTTGTTAAGTCTCCTTTAAGTTGTTGCATAACTCCAGTTACAACTTTTTGATTTTTAAATAAATTAGGAAAAATTTTATTAAGACCTATGCCTATAGCTTTTTGACCTCCCATAGCAACTGGAGATAAGATACCACCGAGAGCCGCACCCATGGCTATTTGACTTGCTTCTGGAACTTTGCCTGTTCTTGCTGTACTAGTTAGAATAGTTGCTCCAGCACCTACACCAGCTCCAACTGTTCCAAGTTTTAATCCTCTTGCATATAATTTACCACCTTCAGCAAGTGCCTTTGCACCCCAACCCCAAGGCATAATATAAAATGCTGGGTCAGTTATCATACTAGCTACACGACCTGCCCATACTTCGGGGTCATTCATATAAAACCCGCCTTTAAATTCTGGAAATTTTTTATACAGTCTATCTAATCTTTTTGATTCAACCTCTTCATGTGCTTCTTCCCATGTTGTAGGACCAATAGATTTTAAAGCAATTATTCCTAATCTCCGTGCATCACCTAACAACCAACTTGTTTCACTTGCCCCAAATCGTGCTTTCCTTACTCCAGAAGGGTCATCTTCAAATTGTTTAGGCAAAGGAAATCCACTCGCAGTTTCAGTTGCTACATCAGTAGCTACCTCTTCTGTTCCTGTATTTATTTCTATGTCTGGGTATTGTGTTGTGGATTTTTCTAGTTTTAATCCACCATCATCCTCAAGGATTGAGTCTAATGAACTACCTAATTGCAAACCGCTATCTGCCATTAATTTTTCCTATGTGGTTTTCTTTAATACATACTCGTTATAAACTTCTTCGGGAGTCATGTTATTCCATTCCTCAAAACTAAGGTCTTCTGTTGGATTAAAAGGCATTTTTCTACTTTTATTTAGTTGGTCTTCTTGCTCTTGTATATCTTCTAAAGTAGCTCCTCCATCAAAATCAAAATCTTCATCAAAAATAAATTTTCTTTTCTCACCTTTTGTATTTGGTTTAATAGGATTTTCTTGGAAGTCTGCAATAACTTCTTCTCTTGTTTTATCAAGGTCTTTCATTTGAGCTTGAATCATTTCTTCTGTTATTAAAATTTCAACAGGTCCGGATTCTTCTATTCTTTTTTTAGGAGCAACTTCTTCATAATATTTTTTTGTATGTACTCTTATAAATTTTTCTAATCCTTTTATTTCTTTTAATTCTTCCTCTCCATCCACACCAGCTTTTGTTTCTTTTATTTGCTCAACAAGATATGAAGTAAGACCCTCTACATCTACACTTGGTTTAATGAGCTGAGGCTTACCATCAACAACTCCTTCTACATAATAAGGTAAAAGGTCTGAATCAATAAAGTAAGAAAATTTAAGGTCTGTGTCTTCAGTCCAAGGTAATGCTTCAATAAGTTCGTCAAAAGGAAAGAAAGGAGTATCTGGGTCATTTGCAATTACAACATTTCTTCTTTCAAATTCTTCTCTAAACATATTAATATTATTTTGATAAGAAAAATTATTAACTAATTCTTTTCCTTCACCTCCAAAAATACCATCAGTATAAAAAGTATTTTCATAAGTAAACTGAACAATATCTTTCCATAAAGATTTAACTTGTTGAGCTAATGCTTCACCACCAGCTTTAAATTTTATTTCTTCGTTAGACCAAGCGTCTGCAACAAGATTATTTTTAATCCATTCATCTCCCATTGATGCAAGAACAGAATACATTTCTGCATCAGAGTTAGCTTTATTTGTCCAAGTTTTATAATCTGATGTAGCAGTTTTAAATACTTCATTATTAATTCCCTCAACATCAAACTCTGTTTTAATAATACCAGAACTACTACTACTAATTAAACTAAATCCATCATCCATATTAGAAGATGTATAAAGTTTATTGTCAATATCTTGTTTAATTGTTGTACCAGCTTTTTGTGATAGTTGTTCTAAGTTTACTTCTGCTGGTTTTTTACCAAGTAATTTTAATATTTGATTTTGAAGTGGACCTTTTGTACCAGATTTAATTTCATCAGCAAGATTACCCCAATAGTCAGAGTCTTGAAAATATTCTTCTTGTTTTGGAGAAGTTAATTCTAAACCCGCATGAGAAAATTCATAACCCGCAACTTCCCCATCTATTGTTCTATCTTGAAATCCGGATTTAACTCTAGCCACCATAGCTTCTCTAGCGGCAAAAGAACCTTTACCAGTACCATAAGAGTTCCATTCAGCAAATTGTTCTGGGTCAGAAAAAATAATTTTTTTTGCGGCAAGGTGTTTATCCATACCTTTACCACCATTAGCAGATTGTATTTGTTTATAAACATCTTTTAAGTTATCATACTTTTCTGTTTCTTTATAATACTTTTCTAAATCTTTTGAATAACGAGTAGTTGCTAAAGCTCTATACAGTTGTTTATTATCTTGAAGTTCTTTAAAGCGTATTTCTAATTGTTCTTGTTGTTTTTTTTCATTCCAATCAACCGCATCCGCACCTACACTTAATGCTGTATCTAACCAATTTAATGCCATTTTATTCTACCTTTTCTAGTTGTTGTTCCATTTCATCTAACTTTGGTAAAGTTTTTACTCGTTGTAAAATAGAAGAAGGGATACCATCTTTTTTTATTTCTTTTTTTGCCATGTCTTCTTTTTTAAGTTGACCCTCAACAGTTTCTGTGGTTGCTAATTCTTCATCCTGCCCATCGTAAATATTTGCTTCAATATCATTTTCTTCTGCAATAGCAATTAATAAATACATAGTAGGTTCAATTAATAATAACATTAAGTCTGGATTAAATAACCCAGATGTCATTCCTTTATAAAGAATAACTTGTGCTAGTTGGTCAATAGGTGTTCCATTGTTTAACAGATTAAGTAACTCAATATACGTTTCTTTCGATGTTAAGTTTAAAAATAATTCTTTAATAACAGGTTCAACTGTCGTATATTTTGCAGGACTTTCCCATGCGTGACGAGTTTCTTTTGGAACAGTTAAAGATTCTCCGGGTGTTGGAGAACTAAAAGGATTAATTCCTTCTTGTTCATACGGATTTGAGTTTTCTTTATTTATTTCTACCATGTTACCTTCTATATTTTTGATTTGTTTCCACATATGCATTTAGAACATTCACAATTTTCTGTTGTACATTCACATCCACAAACTGGACAATTCTCTTCCCTC
>Ga0114999_10006541_pt1 | contig 13403 bp, 11 predicted proteins | sample ArcticOcean_MG_C_3_FD_89820 | JGI IMG/M metagenome (GOLD analysis project Ga0114999, IMG submission 89820) | Marine microbial communities from western Arctic Ocean - ArcticOcean_MG_CB8_126 | ecosystem: Environmental > Aquatic > Marine > Oceanic | place: Arctic Ocean: Canada Basin | collected...
ACCGCTATTTGGGACGGGAGGGAGCCGCCAGCGATCCAATCCTCGATTTGCTTTGCAGCCGCGTCGGCGATTCGGGATGGTGAATAGAGTTGAATGCCCAGGCTCTCAGGGCCGTTGAGAGCGTCTGGACCAGCTGCGATTTCCTTGTCCACTCGCTTCGAGTTGTGGGTCAGCAGGTGGCTGGCTGCCTGGACCACTGGCACCGGGCACCGGTAGTTGGTCTGCAGCGAACGTAAGACGGCACCGGGGAACAGGTCGCTGTAGTCGATGAGGTACGCCGGGTCTGCACCTATGTACCCGTAGATGGTCTGGTCGTCATCACCGACACTGAAGACCTGAAGGCCGGGGGATGCAACCAATCGCAATAGAAGAAGAAACGCTGGTGTGAGATCTTGGAACTCGTCCACTAGAACATGGCGGCAATACCGCTGCCAATGGGAGCGTTGCTCTGGCTGGCGGAGGAGAATTTCAATGGCTCGGTATACCATCTCCTCAAAGTCGAGTGCTCTTTTCGACTGCATGTGCTCGCGGAGTTGATCGAAGACGTTGCGGAAGTCGGGAACATCGTCGCGAGACAGCTCGACTTCGGCGGGCGCAACTAACCCCAGTCGGACCTCGGTGGCAGCCTCAATGAACGGGGCGATAGGGTCGACGTTTGGTCGAGGGATGGTCCTTGCGAGTCCTGAAATGAGGCTGCGGACGTCAGCTTCATTGAGGACCGCGGGGGGATGGCCTAACGCTCTCGTCACGATGGAAAAGGCGAGACTATGGAAGGTGCGGACGTGCAAGCCGTGCCCGTCGGATCCCAACCGCTCCTCGAGTTCTAGCTGGGCCTTCTTGTTGTATGCCAGCACCGTGACGAGGGAACGCTGCACCTTCTGTTCGTTCACTAAGTGGCCAACTCTGGCCACCATTGTTCTTGTCTTCCCTGATCCGGCAGGGGCGATGATCCTGGCAGATGGAAGGGGCGCCAGCACCGCCGCCGCTTGATCCTTGTCGAGGCCTGCGGCCGCTGCGTCCCGAACGTCCATCGGCTCCACGAGCAGCTCGCCGAGCTCGATGGATTCCACATGGATGGTGTCAATTCCTTCAGGAGCGGTCCCTCGAGGCCCGCCATCGATCCAATACTCGACACCGTTAACAAGAGTGTCAGTAGTGGTGTTTAGTTCAGCACCCAGGTTCTGCGCCTTGCGAGCCCACCACCAGATGAGCTCGTCCGTTCGTCCGTCATACGAGTTCCGCCACACCACAAACTGCAGTCGTTCGATGAGGAACGTAAATCCGCCGCCAAGTTCCCATGGGGCGAGGCGGGTGGTCTGCGGCTCGCGGAGGGTGGAGGGGTCGACGAACAATTGAGCTACGAAGGGTGCTCGCTCCGACCAAAGCCTATGGAGCTCGGAGATCACCAGCTCTAGTTGTGGAGGGTTTTCCAACAGCGCTTCGTCGATGGCGTAGGTAGGTGCGCTGGCCCAAGGCTCGGGGATGACAGAACCCTGTGAGACGACAAGGGAGCGTCCAAACTCCGTGGGGGCTGGGTTGATTGAAGATGAAGCAACAGGGGCTGGCACGGCCGTAGGGTACCGCGACTGGGTGACAGAACTCACTGACCTATGTGGTGACGCTCGATCGGTCTGGCTAGGTTGCCTTGCCGCCGAACCGTTCCGAGAAGATGACTTCTTCAGCAGGCTTTCGCCCGCCGAACTTCATGGGAGCAGCGTCGTCGGTTGGGTAGCCCAGCGTGACGGCGTACCGACAGCGCCAACCATCCGGAAGACCCAGTGTAGCTGCCGCCTGTTCCTCTCTGTGCAGCGTTATGGGACAGCTTGCGACGCCGATCGCTTGGGCAGCGAGCATGATATTTTGCGCTGCCTTCCCGATGTCGAACTCATACCCGAGGGGAGCCATCGCGATAGCGATGGCGATGGGGGCGACTTGAAGCGGAACAGTGAAGTCCCCTGCCTCGCTGAGCTTGGCCTTCTGGCCGCCGGTCACGGTGATGAACGCCCAGTTCTGATTGTTCTTTGAGCTCCCGGTCCAACGAGCCACTTCCAGGATGTCGTGGAGATCTTTGGCGCTCAGCGGGTCGGGTTTGGTCTGCCGAATCGCCTTGAGGTCTCGGATGGCTTCATATTGTGAGTTGTCGGCGAGCGAATTATCGGGGTGTGAATTGTCAGGGGGTGTTTTTGACATAACCTGACTTTAGCGCATGTGTGAGAGTGGTGACACTGGACGCACGTAAGCGCTTCCAGTTCTCCTTCATTCAGATGTAAATTGGACGGAGGTCGCGAGGCGCCCCAACACCGATGGCGCGTTCGGGAGGCGGTATTACGCGGTTTTCCGACACAGCGTCGAGAATGCCCAAAGATATTCTCAAGACTGGGAGAATTGTCCGGACGATTGCAAGCGTTTCCAAAAATTTGAAAAAACTCGTAAGAGAACTTGGCATGGAAAGACGATATCTGACTAATATACGGGCAGGAGTTCTTCTGTACTGACCGCGGAAGCTCTCTTAGAGGAAGTTCCCGTTCTGACTACGGGGGCTTTCTCGCTTTTCTGGGGTAAATTCTAAACTTTTGCGGGGTGGAGTCAGTTGGAGAAGAAATGGTCCGAGAAGACTGGATCACTGGGTCGCGCAGCCGGCGATGGTCAACTCACGGCAGCGGCGAAGGTTCTGACGCCGGGAAAGAACGTCGTTCACCTTGAGGCGAAAACTACAGACGAGTAGGCCGTCTAGTAGCCTGCGCCACCGCCAGCTTCGCCATCATCACCTGGACCAAGTAGGAATCAGGGACCTTCTGCTCTGCTGAACGGCGGGCATTTGGACGGGTCTTCGCGCTTCCTCCCTTGGGGAGCCGGAGAGATGTCGGAGTAGCCGACGGAGGGGACAGCCCGAGTGAACCACCAGTCTCGAGTTACCCGACTTTCGGGGCTTCGGCGGCGGCCTCGGGGACAGACCCAGTCGCTTTCTGACCTCTCATAATGAAAAGAAGCGCAAAGGCAGCGAAGACCAGTACCGAGACCGAAAACGAGATCAGGTCCCCTGCGAAGAACGCCGTGGGGATGAGGGCTAGCGCGACCGCGATGAGCGTGGTCAATGCTCCAATGACTGCAGCCGCGGTGCCGGCGATGTGGCCGAGCGGCAACATCGCCACACTGTTGAGATTGGAAGCCAGCAGCCCAAACGACACGAACAGAATGACGAGGCCAGTCAAGAACTGCCACATCGGCGGTGTCCCGCCTGCGAGGAAGGTTATTGCCGTTAGCCCAAGCCCAACGATGGTGAAGAGGAAGCCGGCCTTCCGAATGAGCCCCGGCAGGGTAAAGCGATCAATGAGGCGCCCGTTGCTGAACATGGCGAAGCCTCCAAAGGCTGCTGTACCGCCGAAGACGTACGGGAAGATCTCGGGCCGACCGTACACGTCGCCCACCACTAGCTCGGCAAGATTGAGCCAGGTGAACAACACCGCCGATGCGAACCCGCCAGCGAAGGCGAAGCTGAGAGCTGCTCGATGGCGGATCACCTCGCCCGCTGCCTGAGCGATCCTCCTCGGGCGAAGCCCTACGCGATCCTCCGGGTTCAAAGTCTCCCGAAGCCGCAAAGCCCACACCCCAACAGCCAAAGCGAGCACTGCGGGGGCCCAAAAGACTGACTGCCATGGCAAGACAGCGATGAGAGCTGCCCCGAGCGTTGGCGCACCGACTGGCACAAGAATGAAGATCCCAAAGATGACCGATAACGCCTTGGCCATCGCCTCTCCTTCGAATCGGTCTCGGACCACCGACAGGACGACGACACGAGGGCCGGCGGCGCCAAGCCCCCAAAAGAATCGAGCAACGTAGAGCGTAGAGAGCGTGGGAGCGAATGAAGCCCAGATGGCAGACGCGATGTAGATCCCCAGACCCAGAAACAGGATCGGCTTGCGACCAAACCGATCTGCCAACGGGCCGTAGAGCAGTTGGCTGATGGCAATCCCGAAGAAGAACCATGAGATGATGCCGGTTGTTGCGGTCGAGTCCGCCACGAGGCCGAAGTGTTGCCTGATCGCTGGGAAGGCCGGGACTACTGCGTCGATGCTGAGGGCCGCGAGTGCCATGAGCGTCGCCATCATGGCGAGGAACTCTCCGCGTGAGGTACGAGGAGCGGGAGCAGGAGAGGTCACCGAGGGAGCATAGTCCAGATGGAACCCTCTACCCTTGGCACATGGTAAGTACTGAGAAGACACTGCTTCGGACTGTTCTAGCTTTTCGGCTTGTTGCCTTTGTGTGGATGGCGATTCTTGCTGGGATCACTTTGGTTACAGATGCCGAAGCCGACGACAGGTACGTGTGGGGCTCGCTGTTGGCGGGACTGGTCTTGACCTTGGTGGCCATCAGCAGGGGAACAGGCCGACCCGAGTTCATTCGAGGATGGCGGTTCCTAGCAATCGATGGTGTGGTTGCTTTGGGGATCGCTCTAGCGCCTTGGCTGGCGGGCGCGAGCAATATCTACTTCGGCGGCTACCCGATGAGTTGGTTGATGTTTGTGATCTTCGCACTGCGTCTGAGGTTCGCTATGGCAGGAGTGGCGTTGCTAGTCGCGTCCCAGGTGTTGGGAGTCAATGTATCCCCACAGCCATTCGATGCCGTAGCGCTGGTTCGCTCTGTCCTCTCCAACGTGGTTGTGGTCAGCATCATGGGGCTTGGCTTCCGATGGCTCCGTGTAATGGACCGTCGTCGAGAGGCCGCTGAGCAGGAACTCGACGAAGAGAGGGAACGCCATGTGCGGTCGGAGGAGCGAGCAAAGCTCGCTGGGAAGCTGCATGACTCGGCCATTCAGACACTTGTGGTTCTGCAGGGGAACGCTGACCAGCCCGAGCAGGTACGTCGGCTCGCCCGCCGACAAGAGCGCGAGCTCCGGTTCCTGCTGTCTGACATGCGGGGCGACGGTCAGGTCCGGCTTGCCGATTCTCTAAGGGCCGTTGCAAATGATGTCGAGGATTTGCATGACATTCGGATCGAGCGAGTCATCATTGGCGATACTGACGAAACAGGAATCACCGATGCGGTCACTACCGCTGCACGAGAAGCGCTCGTGAACGCTGCCAAGCATTCGGGGGAGTCGAAGCTGCATCTCTTCGCGGAGGTCACAGCATCCACTGTGACAGTGCTGGTGAGGGATCGAGGAATCGGTTTTGCCCCGAATGAGGAGGCCGAGGGGTTCGGGCTTCGATCGTCCATCAGAGGTCCGATTGAGAAGGCTGGGGGGTCTGTCGAGATACGATCCGGTATTGGCCGCGGAACCGCCGTCGAAATGTCGGTTCCTAGGATCGACTCATGAGCAAGCTCAAAGTCTTCTTGGTGGATGATCACGAGATAGCGAGGGCTGGGATTCGGGCGCTCATCGAGGATGACGTGGACATTGTCGGTGAAGCCGACGACCCTCGAGCAGGGGCAGAGATGATTCTGGAGCGCTCCCCGGACGTGGTGCTCTGTGACGTTCAGATGCCTGGAGGTGGAGGAGCCTTCGTGATCGAGAAGGTGAAAGCCGCCAATCCTGATATCGCGTTTTTGGCGCTTTCTGCATCCGCTCGACCCGAGGATGTTATTCGAGTCCTACGAGCAGGCGCGCAAGGGTACGTCACCAAGAATGATGCTGACAGGGAGCGTCTCTTGGTTGCCATCAAGTCGGTGGCTGGAGGGAACCCATTCTTCTCCCCAGAGTTGGCCGGGTTCTTGGCTCAGGCCTTCGATACGGTGGAGGTGGGCGACATCGATCCTGTAGTTGACCTTCTCACTCCGAGGGAGCGTGAGGTTCTAATCGAAACTGCCAAGGGCTACACCAACCCCGAGATCGGCGAAACTCTGGGTTGCTCCTCAAAGACGGTAGAGACGCATGTGTCGTCGGTATTGAGAAAGCTCCAGCTAACCAACCGCAGAGAGATCATCCGCTGGGCGACGGAACGCGGTCTTTAAGGGCTGCCCGATTCTCAAGTGCGCGTGTATGTGCACCCAAACCCAGGGTTGGCATGCACATACACGCGCACTTGGTCGTCCTCTCGGGTTTGAGTTCTAGGCGCGGGGGCTTGGTCGACTCTTTAGCGTTATTGCCCCGGCGAGGCTTGCGCCTACGAAGGCCGACAGCGGGATCCAGAGTCTGGTTTGGCCTGCAGCGTTGGTTAGGCCGAGGGCGATTATGGAGAGTATGGCCGCAGAGAAGATGACGGCTCCACAGCTCAGCGAGAGCGGACTTCTAGTGACTTTCTTTGCCGTGTTGCGCTCAAAGCGCTGGAAGAACGCCACCAGCGGCAAGGTGACAAGTATGAGCAGAGCGATCCAAACTGGTCTCGTCATCCACCAGGTAGCGGTCAGTGGGACCGTTTGGATGAGTCCCTGAGCGACCGTGACGGAGGTGAGGATGAGGATCACCATGGCGGTCTTATGCCAGAGATACACGCTCATTGAGAAAGCGCTTGCGAGGATAACCATTGACCACGGAGTCTCCTTCTTGAGCCAGCGCTCCAGCCGCGGTGTGGAGACGACAAGGAGTCCTGCTTGGAAGAGTGCTAGAGCGAGTAAGACGATGGTTGGTGGGGCAGTGTTCCCCATTTGAGTAGCACCTGGAACACCGACCATGGAGACAGCGTATGGCCCAACGCTTGTTAGAACGGCCAAGAGTGCAAGACCGACGCCAGCCATCACCCATCCAGTCTTCACAGACGGGCGTTTGTCCCATCCATGGCCTGCCTGGTGGATGGTTAGCCACACTGCCAGAAAGTTGAGGTAGCCGAACCACTCGACACCGAACTTGATTCGGATGATGTCGACGAGCACTGCGACGAAGATGCCGAAGACGATGGTCTTGACGCCCCACTTTTCCCAGGCAACGAGCGTGAACGGTGCAGCCATTACGGCCATGAGGTAGACGGATAGGAACCACATTGGGATGGTCGCTACGAGTACGGCGCCTTGGAGAATCTCTTGGTCCGCCAATCGGCCGATGGTGAACACCGCAAGGCTCCAGAAGGCGATCACAGGAAGGGTGGGTTTGATGATTCGTTGCATTCTCGAAACGAGCCATTCTCGCCGGGGGGTGCCTTTGTTGCGGGCTGCCGCGTACGATCGAGCGTTGCTGAAACCGCCCGCAAGGAAGAACAGTGGCATGACTTGAAGAATCCATGTCATATATTGCATGACTTTCGACTCGCTGAGAGCGTAACCAACCTCTGTCTCGCCGCCGGAGTTGATCCACACGAGGGCAAGCAACCAGTGGCCGACTACTACGACGAGCATTGAGACTGTCCGTACTAGGTCGATGCTGCGCAGGCGATCGTCTGGAGTAGCCTTGGCGATTGCTCTTGGCTTTTCGAGGATTCTCATGTGTGTCCCTTCTCGCTGCTCACAGTGTGCCGGGACCGAGATAGGTCGGGAATCCGTCAACTCCCTGAGATGGACTAGGGGAGCGCGGCGACCCAGCAGCCGCCACTAGGCCGGAACTACTCGGTGGATGTGTGGTCGTTCAGGACTGCTTCTTGAGGGTGATGGCTCCTGCGAAGGAGGCTCCTATGAACGCCGACAGCGGAATCCACAAGCGGGTTTGGCCTTCAGGATTGCTGAGGCCGAGGGTGACCATTGCGGCCAACGCCATCGCGAAGATGGCAACGCCGAAGCCCAGTGACAGCGGACTTCGAGTAACCCGCTTGGCTGTGTTGCGCTCGAAGCGCTGGAAGAGGGCCACTAGCGGCAAAGTGATGAGTATCAAGATCGCTATCCAGACCGGCCTCGTCATCCACCAGGTTGCACTCAATGGGACCGCTTGGATGAGCCCCTGAGCGACCGTGATGGATGCGAGTACGAGGATCACCATGGCGGTCATATGCCAGAGGTAGACGCTCATCGAAAAAGCGCTGGCCAGTATCACCATTGACCAAGGTGTCTCCTTCTTGAGACAACGCTCCAGGCGCGGTGTGAAAGCGATCAAGAGTCCGGCTTGGAAGAGTGCAAGAGCAAGCAGGGCGACGGTTGGTGGGCCGTTGTTGCCCATTGCGGCTGCGTCATGGACGCCGACCATGGAGACGGCGTATGGCCCGACGCTGGTCAGCACCAGCATGCACCCGAGTCCGACCGCTGCCATTACCCATCCAGCTTTCACGGATGGGCGTCTGTCCCATGCGTGACCTGCCTGATGGATAGTTAGCCACACTGCCATGTAGTTGAGATTGCCAAGCCATTCGAGCCCAAACCGGATTCGGATGATGTCCACAAGCACTGCGACAACAACCCCGAAGACGAGCGTCTTGACGCCCCACTTCTCCCAGGCGACGAACGTGAACGGCGCAGCCATTACGGCCATGAGGTAGACGGCTAAGAACCACATTGGGATGGTGGCCGCGATGACCGCAGTTCGGAGCAGTGCCGGCTCGGCCAATCGGCCGATGGTGAACACCATGAGGCTCCAGAAGGCGATCACAGGAAGAGTCGGGTTGATCAGACGCTGGACTCTCGAGACGAGCCACTCTCGTCGCGGCGTCCCCTTGTCGCGGGCCGCAGCGTACGACCGTGCGTTGCTGAATCCGCCCGCAAGGAAGAACAGCGGCATGACCTGAAGCATCCACGTCAGGTATTGAATGATCTGTGACTCGCCGAGAGCGTGTCCCAGTTCAGCTTCGCCTCCCGAGTTGATCCACACAAGAGCAAGGAGCCAGTGGCCGAACACCACAACGAGCATCGAGACTGTTCGTACCAAGTCGATGCTGCGCAGGCGATCGTCCGGAGTGGCCTTGGCGATAGCTCTTGGTCTTTCGAGGAGTCCCATACCTGTCCTTTATCGGTGGGCACATTGTGCCGTTCCAGAGACAGAGTAGGAATGGGTCACCTCTCTGAGAAGGACTCAGGGAGTGTGCACGAACCCAGACCACTCCGTACTGCGCAGCCCCAGTCCTAGCTCTAGTCCTGGTTCTGGCACTAGTTGTGGCTGCGCCTGCCACCACAATTAGTCATGAGGCATCAGGGAGCGGTCAGCTCTCAGGTATCCAAACGGTGTGGCAGCGGCGAAGTTTGCTGCTCGAGAGGTGTAGATGTCTGCGTAGCGCTCGATCTGGCGGGCGAACAGGCTCTTGTCGACGCCTGCACGCATGATTGGCCCCCAAGCTTCGTTGTGGAGCTTGCCTGATCGGATAGCCATGGGTGCGATCTGCTCGTCTAGTGCCTTGATTTGGGCCTGGAGGTCTTTGACATACGGGCGCCCGCTTGGGTCAGGAGCCTCTGCGATCGAGTGCTCATCTCGAAGTTTGATCAGGCTGTGGTCTGCCAACGCTCGATTGAGTTCGTCTTTCTGGTTCATGAGATCAGTGAACGTCCTTTGGTCGACTGCAAAGGTGTTGGCTGCATCTACCTCTCCCTCTAGCTGACGAAGAATGAGAGCGGTTCGCCAACTCATCTCCTCCTTGGGGAACTGAACATCCCCGAAGAGATGGTCGCCAACATACAGGATGCGGTCGCCGCGCACGTCAAGACTTTTCTCTAGGAGTCGGGCGTTGCCGCCGTGAAAGATGGAGCCGGTTTCATAGCCGCCAATATGTGGCTGGAGAAGGCCCCTCTCTTCGTCCATCACCTTGTACGGGGAGCTCCCGCCAGAGAAGAAGCGTGGCTTTGTCGCCTGCACGATCACTGTCTCGAACAGGTCACGCCAGACCATCGAGCCGGGGAGGAAGCGGTCGAAAGCGAAAGTCATCACTTCATTCGCGTACAGCCAATCCGAGTTTGTGATCATGGCGAGGCGTTTGCCGGCGACCTTCTGGTCCAGCAGCGCCAAAGGGACCTCGGGATCGATTGCGACCGCGTTGGCGAGATCAGCAATGACGTCTTGTTTCAATCGGCCTTCCATGTGGGCAGAGTCGAGTGCCCGGATGACGGCTCGGTACAGAGCTCCGAAGCTGTGGGCGCCGGTTCCCACGTCCTTGTCGTATCGGTCGACGAGTTGAGAGTAGAGACTCGCTTCGGAAAGAGAGAACAAGGTGTTCATGAAGACGAACCTAGGATCTCCGAGCGAGACGCGAACGTTGCCGTATGCGTTTCGGATCTCATCGAAGGTCAAGAAGCGGCTTCCGTGGGCGGCTTTGATGACGTAGCCGAACCGGGTCGCCTTGACCAGGTTGCCCAGCTCGAGATCAAGCACGAGTCCGAGGATGACTTTCTCTTCGTCAAAGCTGAACTTTTGGGCGTCCCAACCTTGCGCAACGAGAGCATCCTTTGCGTGGGTAAAAGCGAGTCCTTCCCATACCTCAGAGTTGTAGTGGACGAGTGTGTAGTCCATGTCATACCCGATCACCTCAATCGACCGGAGATTTAGGGTTCGGTTGATGAAGATGTCTCGTGGATGTGGCGTGGTGGCTTGCATCGCCGTAAGGCTACCCATCTGGGGCAGTCAACGGCGCTGGGACGGTTGGTTGATTTGCCACAGGAAGAACGTCACGCCGCCTAGGAAGATGAGCCAGAGGAGCAGTGGGACGGTGAGGTATCCACCCAAGGAACTGGATGCCCAAGCTGCGCCCGCCGCGAGGAACGTTGCCACCCAGGCCACGTTGTGCATGGTGAAGGCTGCCGATAGTCGGGGGGTGAGCACCATCCGTACCCAGACCCATTGGAGTAGCAACGACGCTATCCAAAGGCCTCCGATGAGGCTTGCTCGTGTCCCGGTTGCCACGGCCAGTCCGATGCCCCAAGTGGCAGACGAAAAGGCGAAGAGAGATATCCAGCGGGCAGTCGAAACTGACGGTGCCCAGCTGGGTGCACCCAGCTCCAACTGACTTGCGCCGGTCAGACGTAGGAGCCCAACGCCGACCAGGCCGCTCGTGATTATGACCAACCAAAACATGGCAGGAAGGGTAGGACATGTTGGCCACTGTCAAGCGGTACCATCTGGCGTCATGAGCACCGTGTCGCAACTTGTTGAAAGCCTCAAACCGCTGACAATGCGAGCCGCTGCCTGGGACAAGGTTGGGCTCCAACTAGGAGATCCGGGCGCTGAGGTTCAGACGGTCGGTGTTTGCCATGAGGTGACGAATGAAGTTATCGGTCAGGCTGCCGATCTCGATTTCCTGGTGACCTATCACCCGCTTTTGTTTCGGCCAACAACTCGGCTAGTTGCTGGGTCTTCGCCAGACGGACGGGCCTTCCGCCTCCTCGCTCAAGGCACCGCCCTCTACTCCGTGCATACCGGATGGGACGCTTATGAGGGTGGAACAGCGGACAGTTTGGCTGCGAGTTTTGGGCTACTGGGTGTGACCGGTTTTGGTCCGTTGCATGAGGCAGGGCTCGTGAATGTGATCACCTACCTGCCCGCGGACAATGTCGAAGCGGTCCGCACGGCCATGGCCGATGCCGGTGGGGGTGTTTTAGGCAGCTACACCAATGTCTCGTTCGAGACCCCAGGGGTCGGAACGTTTGTCCCCGGTACTGACGCTCATCCCTTCCGGGGAGAAGTTGGCGAACTGTATCGAGAGCCGGAGGTTCGATTAGAGATGCTGACGCCTCGCGGTCGATCTGCGGCCGTCGTCGCAGCGCTCCTCAAATCTCATCCCTACGAAGAACCGGGGATTGATGTTCACCGAGTGGTGACCAAGTACGGGATGGTTGGCCGAGTGGGCGATCTCTCGCAAGGGGTTTCCCTGCGTACCCTCGCCGAAACAGCCGGAACGGCGCTCGGTTCTGATCCCGTCAGGATCGCCGGCGACCGCGAGCAAATCATCGACAGAGTGGCCGTAGTACCTGGCTCGGGCTCAGAGTTCGTAACTGAAGCCCGCACAGAAGGTGCCCAAGTGCTCATCAGCGCAGACTTCTCCCACCACAACGCCGTGGGAGCCACCGACGCGGGTCTCGCTGTGTTGGACGTTGGCCATGCACGCAGCGAGGGACCAGGTATGCCTCCGCTGTACGATTGGATCTCAAAGTTGGGGTACCCCACGAGGGACCTGACCGGTATTGAAACCAGCCCATGGAAGGAACAATGAACGAGTTCGTATCCCTCGCCGACTTGCTTGACCTGCAGGCTCTGGATTCCCGTATCGATCTTCTGCTCGACCAACGGGCGAACGTCCCCGAGTTGGGTGAGTACAAGGAACTTCATGGGGCGGTGGCCGGCATCACGGTTGTGGTCGGTGACCTCACTGAGCAGCAGGGCGAAGTCAACAGTGAACTCCGCAACACCGAGACAGAGCTGGAGCGCCTCGAGGTAAAGCTGAACACCACCGAGCAGAGACTCTTTGCTGGCGGGATGAACGCTAAGCAGAGTGAGAACATGAGGCTCGAGGTGCGCCAGCTGAAGGACCAGATTTCAACAAGCGAAGACAGCGTACTGGCGAAACTTGATGAACGAGAGGTGCTCGAAGAGGAGCTTGCCACGCAGAACAGTGACCTTCAGTCCAAGTCGGCTCGAAAGGCGGAGCTAGAGAGAAAAATCAAGGGCGACTGGAAGGCGATAGACGGCGAAGTCGCTCGAAAAGAAGAGCGGAAGAATGCGCTCGCGGCCACCATCGACCCTGACCTCGTTGTCACCTACGACAAGATCCGTGAGCAGCGAAACGGTGTTGCCATTGGTGCGCTCGAAAACGGCGTGTGTGGCGCTTGCCACGTCACCATTAGCGCGGCTGAGATCTATGCGATGAAGAAGGATGAGATGCCTCGCTGCATCCATTGCGCTCGACTTCTCGTGCTGTAAGTGGGCCTCTGGCATATCGCCGGCGCAGTTTTCCTGTTCCGTTGGATTTTTAGAGATCCCAAAGTAGACCTTCGATTCCTAGCTCTTGGCGGCTTCGTCCCGATGCTGGTTGATGGGGTCTGGGCCGCGTTGGTTAGCAGCGTCGCCTCGGGGACCAAACTGGCCGCGCACTCGCTTCTAACAGCCGTGGTGCTCATGTCGGTGATCGTGGTCCTCACGAAGCGAGGACGCGAACGGAAGCCGTGGATGGCGCTGTCCGTAGGAGTCTTCTTCCATCTCCTCCTAGACGGAATGTGGGCTCAGCAGGAATCCTTTCTATGGCCATTGTTCGGCTGGGGGTTCGCCGATCCGGGTGCAGGAGCACGCAGCCTGTTCCTAGGATTTCTTGACGGTTGGGTGGGTTGGGTCGAAGAAGGCGTTGGTTTGGTGTACTTGGTTGTCCTCTGGCGAACCCATGGCCTAGGAAATCCGGAGACCCGGGCAGAGTTCATGGCGACAGGCGTCTTAGGGCCAACGGCAACTAGGCCCTAACCGCTACCAAAGCGTCGAATGCCGCGCCCGTAGCCCAGAGTTTGGAGCCCAGGCTGGCAGCGCTCTAGCCCTTTGCTCTCAGTTGTGGGAGGACCTCGGAGCCGAGCATCGCGATGAGGCGCTCTTGATCTAGGGAGGCCATCTGGAGGGTGACCACGTCGGCGTCGAGGTCGTCGAC
>Ga0114999_10006547_pt1 | contig 13398 bp, 9 predicted proteins | sample ArcticOcean_MG_C_3_FD_89820 | JGI IMG/M metagenome (GOLD analysis project Ga0114999, IMG submission 89820) | Marine microbial communities from western Arctic Ocean - ArcticOcean_MG_CB8_126 | ecosystem: Environmental > Aquatic > Marine > Oceanic | place: Arctic Ocean: Canada Basin | collected...
CCCCCGCGAGATCTCCTCTCGCTCGGTCACAGTCAGTGCTCTGGCTGAGCGGCGTCTGGTTCGCGGGCGGATCCCGCCGTATCGCGCCAGCAAAGAGTACACATTCCACCCTCGATTCAATGCCCGAGCGATTCCATCCGAAGACTCTCCCCGTTGCCAGCGATCAAATACCTCGGCCAGCTCTGCTGCCGTGTACCCCCGCCGCCTCTTCTTCTGTTTCCTTTGCATCCACTTCTCCTCTCGGTGAAGTGTTGCATCGATCCATTGAGACCACCACCTTCGACCAAATCTCGTTTCGCTCGCGGTCGAGCAAGAAGATCGTGGCGCGGTCGGCTTTCAGTAGCGCCGTCGTTTCGTGCGCGATGACGTCGAGCAGATTTCCCAGGTCCCGCTCGGAGTTGATGCGCTGCGAAATCTGAAGGATCTTCTCAAGCCTATCCCGCGAAGCTTCCCCGCCCTGATTGTTCTGTGTTGTCACGGCTTCAATCCCAACGAATCATACTTTCGATCACAAGCGGTAATCTCTTCAGAACAGGATAGACTCATAGCGGTGTCGAGCGCGAACTCGAAACTTACTTAGGATTGGAGGCAACATCTTTGGAGACGCGCCCCAATCCAACGTTAGGAGAACACACTTGGCGATGATGCGACAATGGGCGGGCCTACTCCTTTGCATGTTTTGGATGGCCGGTGGCTACCTCGCGTGGGCGCAACAAAGTGAGCAGCAGGCGTCCCTCGATCCCTCCGGCCTTACCCTCATCACCGTGCTCCAGTCGACACTAGACAATCACCCGGTGCTCCACCTACAAGAGGAGCAGGTGACGATCGAAAGGGCGGTCACGCAACAAGCAACCGGCCGGTTCGACACGGTGCTTGCCAGCGGGGTTTCGCAAAGCCGGTTCAACACGTCGCTCACCACGGCCGCGCAATCGGCAACCAGCCTTACGAACCCAATCCGCAACCAGGCGACGAACCTTACCAACTACGATTTCACCGCGAGCAAACTCTTCCGCAACGGCATGACGGGAGGGTTCCTCGTCGAAACCACGCGCACCGCCGACAATGTCGTCAACGACTTCGGACTCAATCGTTCGCGGCTTTCGTTTGAAGTCAACGTTCCGTTACTGCGGGGTCGTGGCCGCGACGTCGTCACGGCCCAGGAGAGCGCCGCGGACCTTGAGGCCGAAGCGGCGCTATTCGACCTAAATCAAGTCATCGCTGAGTTACTCAGCAATTCAACCAGCCGCTACTGGTTCCATGTCGCGGCGATTCGCACATTGGATGTACTGGAGAACTCCGAGACGCGCGGCACGACTTACGTTGAGAACGTGCAGGCGCTCATCGACGCCGACCAGATCGCCCCGATCGAGATCAACCAAGTCCAAGCGAATCTGGCCGATCGTACGACCTCCCGCATCGCCGCCCAGCAGCGCGTGATCGAGTCAGAGCAAGGTCTCGCCCTCGCCATGGGGCTCAGCGCGGGCCGGATGGCTGCATTGCCCGAGCCTCAAGACCCCATGCCCGCAGTCAAGCAGCAGACGGCGGTCGATACCAGCGTCGCCGCGATCGAATCCCTCATGGAACGGGCGATCGAGAGCCGCGCCGATATCCTCGCCGCGAGAAAGCGCCAGGACTCCGCGCAAACCATCAGCGGCGCAGCCGAGAACCTGACCAAGCCTCAACTGGACCTTACGTTCAGCTCAGGCTACTCGGGCTTCAAAGAAGGCCGCCGCATCGACCGCTGGGTCTCGGCCGTCGTTTCCGGTGTGCGCGGCGTCGACGCCGTCGCGGGTGTTCGTTACGAGTTTCCCCCGAGCAACAATTTCGCAAGAGGCCGTCAGAGCGAGGCGATCGCCGCTGTCCGCCAAGCTGATTTTCGCTATCAGGAAACGGCACGCAATGTGACCTCCGAGGTATCCGCGTCTTTGCAAGCGGTGCGGTTTGCGATCAGCCGTGTCAGCAAAGCGCGCGAGTCGGTCGAGTTCTCGCAAACCGCCCTGGAAGGGGAGCGCGAAAAGCTACGGCTCGGCCTTGGCTCTCTCGTCGACTTGCTCACGATCGAAGACCGTCTCACGAATTCGCTGCTTAATCTTGTCGATGCTGAACTGGCCTACGCTCTCGCGCTGACCCGGCTACGTTTCGCGACCGGAACGATTGTCGCGCCCGATCAAGCTGTGCAAACAGTCGATCAAAACATCTTCTATGAGCTACCTTTTTGAGAGAGATCGCCCTAGCAACGTCGATACCCGCTGCGTATAGCGGCCTGTCGCGCCCGGGAGCCTGAGCCTTGAGCAAGAGTATCTTTCGCAAAGTCGCGCTGGATCGCCTTTCGTCGCCCGAGCAGCTCGACATGGTATTGCACGTGACGAGCCCGAAAGGCTGGCTTGCGCTGGTCGGGCTATTTCTGATTCTCGGAGCGGCCGTCGTGTGGGGCTATCAAGGCAGCATCTCCACGAAGGTATACGGACAAGGGGTCATCATCCGGACGGGAGGCGTTCTCAATATCGTCTCGCCCGCGGCCGGCATGATCGTGGAGCTCAACGCCCGCCCGAACGACGCAATCCAGACCGATCAAATCGTAGCCCGCGTCGCGCAACCTTCCCTCGTAGAGCAAATCCGTGCCACCGAAGAAGCTCTCATCGAGGCCCGTAGCGAGCAGAGCCGCACTCTGCAGGTCCGCCGCGACGCCGCCCGTCTCGAGGTCTCCGCCATCGACCGCGAGCGCGAGAACACCCATCGTGAGATCAAAGAACTACACGACCAGGCACAAATCGTTCGTGAGCGTGTTCCCGTCGAAGAGGAACTGCTTCGCAAAGGCTTGATCACCAAACAGCGCGTCCTCGACACACAAGCCGAACTGATCGCGATCGGGGCCAAGGTCGAGCAACTCAAAGCACGGATCAAGCAACTCGACGCCCAACAGTTTTCCACCGAAGCGCGCCCGGAGGAAACCGACGCCGTGATGCAAGCGCGCATCTCGAATCTGCTGCGAACCCTGGCCGGTCTCCAGAAAGACCTTGAGCTAGCAACAAAGATCGTCAGCCCCTATTCCGGCGAGGTGATCGAGGTAAAGGTTTATCGTGGCGGTGCCATCAACGCCGGCGAGGCGGTCGCGAGCATTCAGCCCAACGTCAGAGAGCTCGAAGTGCTCGCCTACATCCCGTCTTCGGAGGTCAAGGAAATCATCACCGGCATGGAGGTCGAGATTTCGCCTTCCACCGTGAAGCGCGAAGAGTTCGGATTCATGAAAGGAACCGTCGCGTACGTCGGCGACTATCCTTCGACCAAAGCAGCCCTCATGCGCAACTTTGAGAATGAGTCGCTGGTGCAGTCGATCATGGCAGCCGGCCCGGTCACGGAGGTACATGTCCGCCTGATGCCCGAACAGACGACACCGAGCGGCTACCGTTGGTCGTCGCCAAAAGGCCCCGACGTCTCGATCACAAGCGGAACGCTCTGCACGCTGCAGATCGTCACACGAGAGCAGCGGCCTGTCAGTTTGCTCTTCCCCATTCTTCGTCAGAACCTTGGTCTCACCTAGTGGCCCGGCCAACCCGCTAGTCGCATGAAGTGGATTCGTAGCAAGCGTGTCAAGACCCCGACGATCCTCCAGATGGAGGCCGTCGAATGTGGCGCTGCTGCGTTGGCGATCATCCTGGGGTACCACGGCCGCATCGAATCTCTCGAACAACTGCGCCTCGACTGCGGGGTCTCCCGCGACGGAAGCAAGGCGACCAACGTACTCAAAGCCGCCCGCCGCTACGGCTTCGTCGCCAAAGGCTTCAAGAAGGAGCCGGATGACCTGAGAGCGATGAAGCTGCCGCTCATCGCCTTTTGGAACTTCAATCACTTCCTTGTGGTCGAGGGTTTCGGGCGAGATAAAGTCTACCTCAACGATCCTGGCAGCGGCCCCCGCACTGTCACCGCGGAGGAATTCGACCAGTCATTCACCGGCGTCGTGCTGACGTTTGAGCCGGGGCCCGAATTTCAGCCTGGCGGCAAACGCCCCTCGCGTATCGAAGCATTCCGCAAGAGGCTCACCGGAAGCAAGCTTGCCCTGGCGTACACCGTCGCGGCAACCTTGGCGCTCGTCCTTCCAAACATCGTCGTCCCGATTTTTTCGAAAGTCTACATCGACAACTTTCTGATTGGAGGGCATGTTAGCTGGCTCCAGCCGTTGCTTCTGGCGATGGCGATCACGGCCATCCTTCGCGCCCTCCTGACGTACTTGCGGCTGCACACCCTTTCTCGCTTCGAGATGAAGCTCGCTCTCTCCGGGTCGAGCCAATTTTTCTGGCGTCTGCTGCGGCTCCCGATTCAGTACTTCTCGCAGCGCTCGCCGGGCGATCTCGGCTCACGCGTCGCGATCAACAACGATGTTGCCGCGCTGCTTTCGGGCGAGATCGCGACGAACTTCGTCAGTATTCTGCTCATCGGTTTCTATGCCGCGCTGATGATCCAATACGACGCCGTCCTCACGATGATCGGTGTATCGATCGCCGCTATCAATATCCTGGCGCTGCGCTACATGTCGCGCTCGCGTGTCGACAAGAACCGCCGCCTCGCCCAGGAGCACGGCAAGCTGATCGGCGTCTCCATGTCCGGTCTCCAAACCATCGAGACGTTGAAGGCGACCGGGGCCGAGTCCGACTTCTTCGCCCGCTGGTCGGGACATCAAGCCAAAGCGCTCAGCGCCGAACAGGAACTCGGCGCATCGTCCTATTACCTCTTCGCCTTCCCTCCACTCCTAACCGCCCTCAACGGCACCGCTATTCTTTGCATGGGTGGCCTGCGTGTGATGGACGGCTTCCTGACGATGGGCATGCTCATCGCCTTCCAGAGCCTGATGTCATCGTTCATCGGACCGGTCACGCAACTCGTCTCTCTCGGCGGCGAACTGCAAGACCTCGAAGCCGACATGACGCGCCTCGACGATGTACTCAAGGCCCCTGTCGATCCGCAGGTGGATCAGCAAGCCGCAAGTAGCGCCTTTAAGGAAGGCGATCGGCTCGAAGGCTATCTCGAGATCCGCGATCTGTGCTTCGGTTACAGTCGGCTGGAGCCGCCGCTGATCGAGAACTTCAATCTCGCCGTCAAACCGGGGCAACGCGTCGCCCTCGTCGGAGGCTCCGGCAGCGGCAAGTCGACCATCTCGAAGATCGTCTGCGGGCTCTATCAACCCTGGTCAGGCGATATCCTCTTTGACGGACATCCCCGGCCGTCGATCCCGCGAGCCGTCATCACCAACTCAGTGGCGATGGTCGATCAAGACATTTTTCTGTTCGACGGAACGATCCGCGAGAACCTCACGATATGGGATGGCACGATTCCTGAATCCGTTGTCGTCGAAGCCGCCAAAGACGCTGCCATTCACGACGACATCACCGACCGCGCCGGCGGCTACGACTACAAGGTCGAAGAGAGCGGCAGAAACTTCAGCGGCGGCCAGCGGCAACGTCTGGAGATCGCGCGCGCCCTGGTCGCGACACCGCGCATCCTGGTGCTGGATGAAGCCACCAGCGCCCTCGACGCGAAAACCGAAGAGCTCGTCAACGATGGGATACGCCGCCGCGGTTGCACCTGTTTGATCGTCGCCCACCGCCTCAGCACGATCCGCGATTGCGACGAAATCATCGTCCTCGAACGAGGGCGCGTTGTCGAGCGAGGAACGCACGACGAGATGATCCAGTCCGAGGGGCCGTACTCACGCCTGATCCAGGACGGCTAAGAGTCATCAGACACAGAAACGAAATGAGCACCGTCGACATTACTAAACTTGCTGCCTCGGGCGAAGCACTGTCCGTGAAAGCCAGCCGGCCGTTGTTCGTCGACGACCCCGAGCAAGTTCTGCTCATTGTCGCGGGCTCCCTCGATCTGTTCCTCGTCGACACAGAGGACAGCGAGCCCGTCGGCGCACGATTCCATCTCTTTCGCGCTGAAGCGTCACAAGCCGTCTTCGGCATCGACCCGGGCACACACAACGACCAAGCCGTCATCGCGACCGCGGCCCCGGGCACTCAGCTCACGCGTATCCCTCTTGAGAAACTGCGCGCCCTCGGGAATAATCATCCACCTAACAACTCCGTCCTGACACTACTGGAAGACTGGATCAACAACGTTGCAGCGGCAGCGGCCCATCGCGGCCTACCGCGTCGTTTCCTAGCTCTCGATCCAGGCGGCGAAGTCACGACGGGCAACAAAGAGGTCGCCGTGGTTCCAAGTCGCGACATTGCGTGGGCCCGCCACCTTAGCGGCCAATCTCTTTATCTCGGCAACGAGCAGATTGCGCCACTCGGCCAAGACGGCTACTTCCCCGTCTCGAAATCCGGTTGGCTTCTTGCCGCACCCGAGACTCGGCTCACATGCCTTGATTCAGCTTCTCTCACAGAGTCCGACCCTGAATGGCGAAGTCTTCAGGCGTTTCACGATGTCGCGTTCACGTCCTTCGTGCTCAATCGCCGCCGCGCCGAGCACACCGAACGCGAAAGACTACAAGCGAGGGCCGCGGCCGACGCGGGCCTGGTCGACCGTTCTCTTTCAAAGCTCGGCGCGCCTCTCAGCGAAGAGCCCGACGATGCGGTCTCTCACGACGTGGGATTCGACGACCCGCTGCTGGCGGCGTCTCGGATCGTCGGACTGCATCTCGGCATCGACATCAAGGCACGCCGATCCGCAAAAACAAAGACCCAACTCAGCGATCCCGTAGCAGCCATCGCACGGGCCTCTGGCGTGCGTGCCCGACGTGTCGTTCTCAAAGGGAAGTGGTGGAACAACGACAGTGGGCCGATGCTCGCTCTAACCGCAAGCGATAACCGGCCCGTCGCACTCATCCCTCGGTCAAGCACAAGCTACCGGATGATCGATCCGGAGCAGGGCACGCGAAGCATCGTCACCCGCCGAGTGGCTGACACGCTGAGCGGAGCGGCCTACGTTTTCTACCGCCCGTTTCCCCACAAGAAACTCAATGCCGCGGATATCCTCGAGTTCGGCATCCGCGGCTGCGAGAAAGACATCGGCGCCATCTTTGCGATGGGGACGCTCACCGGCCTTCTCGGCCTAGCCGTCCCGATCCTGACCGGCATTCTTTTTGACACCGTCATCCCCGGAGCCCAGCGCGGTCAGCTCATTCAGATCGCCATCATTCTCGTAGTAACGGCTCTTTCGAGTTCTCTATTCACACTCACACGCAACCTAGCCGTGCTCCGCCTCGAAGGCCGCATGGATGTCTCCGTCCAGGCTGCCGTATGGGACCGCCTTCTGAGCCTACCGGCGCCGTTCTTCCGCGATTACGCTAGCGGCGATCTTGCGACGCGCGCCATGGGCATCAACAGCATTCGCCGGGAACTCACGGGGATTACGTTGTCGTCTATCCTCTCGTCCGTCTTCTCGATCTTTAGTTTCGGACTGCTCTTCTACTACAGCGTGAACCTCGCCCTTCTTGCCATGGTTCTGGTTGCCATCGCCTCCGCCGTGACCGCGACGCGCGGACTACTGCGATTGAAGTACCAGCGGCAACTCTCCGAGATCGGTGGGAAGATCTCCGGCATGGTGCTCGAGTTCATCAACGGCATCGCCAAGTTTCGAGTTTCCGGAACCGAGAATCGCGCCTTCGCCGTTTGGGCCGCTGAGTTTGCCAAGCAAAAGCAAGTCGCATTCAACGCCCGCCGCATCTCGAACAGCGTTGCCGTCTTCAACTCCGCGTTCCCGGTCGTCAGCTCAGCCGCTGTCTTCTACCTGACGGCCGACCTGATTCAACAGCCCGGTTCGGCCGGTCTTTCCACCGGCAGGTTCCTCGCTTTTAGCGCCGCCTTCGGACAGTTCATGGGAGCCACCCTCGATGTCGGCTCCCGACTGGTGGGCGTTCTAAGCATCATTCCCCTTTATGAACGGGCGAAGCCGATCCTCCAGACCCTTCCCGAAGTCGACGCGGCGAAGCACGACCCCGACGACCTGGAAGGCGGCATCGAGGTCAACCACGTCACCTTCCGCTACCGCGAAGACAGCCCGTTGGTGCTGCGCGACGTCTCCTTGAGCTTTGAGCCAGGGCAGTTCGTCGCCGTCGTCGGGGCCTCGGGAAGCGGGAAGTCAACGCTGATGCGTCTGCTCCTCGGATTTGAGAAACCCGAGTCGGGAGCCATCTACTACGACGGACAAGATCTCTCAGGGCTCGATATCCAATCCGTGCGCCGCCAGATCGGAACCGTACTACAGAACGGACGCGTCGTCGACGGCGACATCTTCACGAACATCATCGGTTCCAAACCGCTCACGATCGACGATGCCTGGGAAGCCGCGCGCATGTCCGGCCTCGACGAAGACATCAAGGCGATGCCGATGGGGATGCACACCTTCATCTCCAACGAAGGCGGCGGTCTTTCCGGTGGACAGCGTCAGCGCCTCATGATCGCCCGCGTCGTCGTCTCGAAGCCACGCATTCTGTTCTTCGACGAGGCGACCAGTGCGCTCGACAACCGTACGCAGGCGGCCGTGAGTCAAAGTCTGGAAAGCCTCAAGACAACGAGAGTGGTGATCGCGCACCGGCTCAGCACAATTCGGAACGCGGACAAGATTCATGTTCTCGAGAAGGGTGTGCTTGTGCAGTCCGGCTCGTACAGCGAGCTCATCGAGCAGGAAGGACCGTTTCGTGATCTGGCCCAGCGCCAACTCGCGTAGCCGTCAGGGAGCACCAGGGCTAGGGGAAATGCAATGAGAAAAGCGCTCTACATCCTAGGCGAACTCGCCGACACCGACGTCGAGTGGTTAGCCTCTCACGGCTCTCGCCGGCACGTTTCCCAAGGGACGGTATTGATTCGCAAAGATGAGCCGGTGAAGGAACTTTTTATCGTCCTAGAGGGGCGACTTGCCGTTACCGCCGCAGACGGCAAGGAAGTGGCGCTGCTGCTTTCCGGCGAGGTCGTGGGCGAGATGTCGTTCGTCGACTCCACTCCGCCGTCTGCCTCTGTCGCGGCTACCGAGGATACTCAAGTCCTGTCCATCCCTCGCGACTCACTACGGGCCAAGCTCGATAACGACCCAAACTTCGCCGCCCGCTTCTATCGAGCCCTGGCTGTCTTCCTGGCCGATCGCCTCAGGGTGACAACCGGACGCTTCGGTTACGGGAGTACCGCGGAAGACGCCCACGCCGCCGACGAACTCTCCGAAGACCAGCTCGATTCACTCGATCTTGCCGGCGTGCGGTTTGACCAGATGCTCAAGCGACTGGGCGGCGCCTAGCCGGCCACCCCACCCGAAGGTCGCTGGCCTCCAGGCGCTACTCGTCCGGCTTAATTTCATCCAGCTCTTGCAGTTGGGCTCCCTGCGTTAGCCGGAGTTCGCCGCTATCAACATAGCCTTTCCTCAGAGTGATGTTGCTGTACTTTGTTGGCCCTGGGCTCTTTAGACCGCCAGAGGCTTCCTCCAGTTGCTCGTCAGAGAGATGCGCCTTCTCTGGCAACGCTTTGGCGATCAGAGGTGTTGCTGCGTCAACCCGCTTCGCAATCCCCCCGGAAGCATCCTTCAGTTGCTCATCGGGGATCTGTCCTTCAAAGTCCGTATTCGCGTTGTCGTGCTTCTTCTCGTCGGCCATTTCGATTCTCCTCACACTTTGGTCATGGTCGCGCGGTGACAGGATGGTCGCTAACGCGCGTTCCCACTGTAGTGCTAGCCTTGCGTAAACTCGTCCCCAGGATCTTCCGTAGCAATGATCGGGCTTGACTTGTCAATCCGCTTCCGGAGCAAGATGGGCTCGAATGTCCTTCTACCGCTACCCCCTCCCGAGGCGTCGTCCAACTTTTCATCGGGAATCTGTCCTTCGCGGTTCTTTTCGTCAGTCATCTCGATTCTCCTTGTCGTTCGTTCGTCGTATGTGCCGTTCGCTTGTCGGTCACATCCGACACTAATGCAAGCAGGATGCCAAACACGTTGAGGCCTTCGATACAGGGGTTTTAGAACAACTTAGGAGTCTGTAGCTTGCTTGCCATGTAAACGGCGCGGACATCATGTCCACGAAGTGGTCGCGAGAGAGATGTCGGGAACGGCCTGGAATCCGTACCCTACTGGACCTTCATCGCAAAGCGGTGCAAATGCCGCTTGTGGAACTGAAACCCCTGATAAAGCTTCTCCGGGCCATAGCGAACATCGGGAGTGAAATGAAACGTCCAGCTCTCGTTGTCGAGCAACAGCGGGATCGTTGAGCCGGTCGGCGCGTCCGTCGATAGGCGCACAACGCTGGAACGGTTCTGTGCGCCGGTCCATTCCCGTTGTTTCAGCTCCTGCAAGTCGCCAACCTCGGTGACCCACTTCGAACCCGAATAGACCTTGGCGCGATACCAGTTGTTCTTGTCGAATGGATCAAGCCCCTGCGCGATCTTCACCCAGATGGTCGCTTCCTCGCCTGGGTCGAGCTGGCCGTCGCCGTTCCCCTTCCCTTCCGTGACCTCGCGTTCGATCGACTTCCCCCCACCCTGGTTGCCGTTCTGGTGGAAAACATTGAAGGTCATCGTACGGCCGTCGAGCACTTCGACAGCGGCCGGCTCGGGAACCGTTTCCGGGGCAACGAAAATATCGATGTCCTCCGACGTGCTGTACCAACCGTCATAGCCCATCTTCAACGTAAGGCGCGCCGGCGCGAAGTAGCCCGCACCGGCCGTCACCTTGATCGAAAGCTGTGCGGAGATGTCGAGAGCTTCTCCCGGCGCAAGCTTCGGGATCGTGAAGCTCTTGTTAAGAATCTCAACGGTCGGGTATTCGGTTGAAAGCGCAGCGGTAACGTCGTCCATCACTTCGCCGCGCGGGTTGTAGATAACGATCGGCAGGTGCTTTGTCTCGTTCGGTTCGATCCGCGGTTTGTCCTTCGTCGTGAGAGGCAGAAGCACCGGCGGCTGTGCGCCTGTACCAGGGCCCGCAAAGCTTACCTGATGCCCCGTCCCGTCAACCGTGAACGTCAGACGGCCCTCTGCGTCAGCCGTGACCTCACTCGTCGCGGTCTTGCTCGTCGCGAACCCGTGGTCCCGCAACCGATATGTCTTGCCGGCTTTGTATAACGGCGCGGTCGTCACCGTAATCTTCCGGCCTTCCACCGGCGGGCCATCCGGCGCCCACTGCCGTGTCGTAATGCGCATGCCGCCTTGCCGCACCGATTCAAGATACGTATAGCCGGGCTCGTCGCCGCCGGTTTCGACACGATATCCCCACACGTCGAATGACCGATACGCATTGGTGTGATGCCAAACCTCCGGCACGTTGTTGAGCGACGATGTCTCAAACGCTTTGCCGTGGAATGCGAACGACTCGCCAATCGACGTCGCCCAGTGGCGGTGATACTCATCCTGTCGGAACTCAAAATCCACGTCGTGTGCCCGCGCGTAGGCGTCGCGCGTCTCTTCGTGGTATTGGCTGATGTAATCGCCGCTGGCGCGGATGAGGCGTATCTTCGTGTGCGTATGATTCGAGACGTGGTCCTTCGGCCGCCAAAGTCTGCGCCGGCCCTTGTCGCCTGTGAAGAATTCCGGTCCGGGATTAAACGACGACGCGCTTCCAATCCATTCCGGCAGCCGCGCACTCAGATACAGGCTCATGAACCCGCCCATGCTTAACCCTGATGTGCCGCGATACCGGCGGTCCGTCAGCGTGCGGTTGCTACTATCGATGTGATCGACGAGTTCAAGGAAGTACAGTCCAAAATCGTAGTCCCCACCTTCCTCACGTACGTCCCAAGGCGAACCGCCATAGAACCCCGTGTAGTTTTCGGCGACATAGCCATCGACCGAGACGACAATCACATCGTTCTTCGACACGAAGTCCGCAATCTTCGGAACCGTGTCTTCGCCATCGTCATAGTGTTCGAGCGTGTACCGATCACTGTGCCCATGGAAGTAGTAGATGACCGGATAACGCTTCTCGCTCTCCTCGTACCCGGTAGGGAGAAACAAGCGATAGTTCCGATCCTGCCCAAAGACCTCGGAAGGGTGCGAACGGTCAAAGAAAGGCTGCGCGGCGTGGAGCGGCGCGAGCACAATAGCGGTAAGTAGCAACAGAATAATACGTGTCAAAGGCACCTCGGGAAGATGGGTCCATTCTACCGCTCATTCACCCGGAGAAACGTAGGGTACAGCATGCGTGCCCGCACCCCCAGAACACGATCGAACCACCCGCAACGGGTGCTAGCATTGAGGCAGACCCCAGTGCTCATGCGTAAAACGTCGTTTTTGCTCGCCTCAATCCTCTGTCTCAGTGCTTCCTTCCTCCACGCCGAGCCCAGCGTCCTTTCCGGCCCGCTCGTCGTCAGCAATCGCTGGCCTGAAGCCACCGACCTCCGCACCTGGACTGAAGACGTCATGCGCATCGAGGGCGTCGAAGACGCCTCGGAAACCGAGCAGGGCAAAGCGTTCTTCCGTTGGGTTCGCCTCTTTTCCAAGATGGCCACCGGCGGCATGATCCAGGCATTTGAGGGCCCCTACGGCAAAGAGAACTTCGTCACCGACGCCCACAAGACCATGTTCGTTTATGGCTGGGGTTACTGCGACACATCAAGCCGCATCGCCGAAGCCGCCTGGAGCGAATACAAACGCGACCGCCGCACCGCCGAGCGCGTCGTCGTGCAGCACGAAGGCGGCGGCTTTCACACGATGTACCGCTTAAACATGGATGGCAACTGGGGAGCCTTCGACCCACGCTACGGTTACTACCTCATCGATCGCGATGCGCCTGACGCCCGCATCCTCGATTGGGCCGAAGTCGGTAAAGACGAGAACATTCGACGCAACAAGACGTTCAAGCACCGCAGCGGCCCGTTCTTCGAATTCTTCGGACGAGAGTGGGATCGCGCCTTCCTCATCGAACCCACCTACTTCCCAGACGAAGACTCATGGCGCAAGGCCGACGCACCCATCGAGAACGTCCTCGGCAACGGCCAGTATCAGATGGGCACCCCGTTCCACGACATGTCGTTCCGGCTGCCGAAGGGCACGACCATCGAGCGCTTCTGGGACAACTCCGCCCGCAAGTTTTACAAGCCCGAAACCGCGCGAGCCACACGCGAGGCGGCCTTTCTACCCACCGGCCGCTTCTATCGTGTGACCGAAACGATGTTCGACGGCAACTGGCCGAAGCACGACCCGAACTATCAGAAAGCCAAGCCGTACCTCGCAAACGTTCCCGCTGACGAAGGTTACAGCGACGAGGTGAAAGGCGGCCGCACCATCGGCCAAGCATGGGGGAGGCTGACCTTTGCTCCTGACCTGGGCGCTCCCGAGTTCACCGAGATCCTCACTGAAGATTCCGATCTCGCCCACTCGCGTATAGCACCCTACCTGCGCCCCGCCGACCCATCAAAAGGCGGCAACGCGACACTCGACTTCTACTCGCCCTATGTCCTCGTTGATGGTGTTTTCTCCGGCG
>Ga0114999_10006551_pt1 | contig 13390 bp, 12 predicted proteins | sample ArcticOcean_MG_C_3_FD_89820 | JGI IMG/M metagenome (GOLD analysis project Ga0114999, IMG submission 89820) | Marine microbial communities from western Arctic Ocean - ArcticOcean_MG_CB8_126 | ecosystem: Environmental > Aquatic > Marine > Oceanic | place: Arctic Ocean: Canada Basin | collected...
ACGTCGATTGCGGTCGACGATCTGGACGCAGTCTATGCGGCGTTGGTCGATACAGGCGTGGAATTCACCGGTCCGCCGGAAAAACAACCCTGGGGTGGCGTGCTTGCCCATTTCAAAGACCCGGACGGCAACGTGCAAACGCTGCTGGGCGGCACCTAAGCTCCACAAGACACCAGCCATGGCGGCTCAAATGTGCGATCTTCGTTTGCGTTATACTGCATGCCAAGCACTTGAGATAGTCACATCTTTCGTGCTCGGATTTCTTAGGAATCCGGGCATAACGCGTTGCCCCCAACTGCGCCAGCGCACCCGTTCTGAACAAAGGTCATCTACGTTGAATCAAGCCGAATCAAACTCGTCAGCAGCAGGTGAAGTTGCCGGTGCAAGCCAAGACTTAGCGGACAGTCCACCCGTTAGCTCGAATGTCGGCTTCACCGAAGGCTCGGTGGGCCGCCATCTGGCGCGCCTTGGTTCGTTTATGGCGATGGGTACGCTGACCATGAACGTAGCACAGATCGCGGAAGCTGTATACCTAGGCATTCTTGGCACCGAAGCGCTGGCTGCGATGGGGTTCGCATTTCCGTTGACCATCACTTTGTTTGCGTTCGCCGGCGGCATCGGCAGTGGCTCGTCATCGGTTATTGCAAGAGCCATGGGCTCAGGCGATTCGAAAGCCGCATCGCGCCTTGTATCACATTCCCAGTTTCTAACCGTAATCCTAGGCGTCGTGCTCGGTGCGCTTGGTATCGCTTACGCAACTGAAATCATTACCTCCCTCGGTGCAAAAGGTCGAGTTCTCGAACTCACGATCGAGTACCTGCAAGTCTACATGCTCGGCTTTCCTTTCTTCATGTTGTCCATCGTCGGTTCGACCCTGTTGCGTGCAACTGGCAGCGCGGCAAGCCCGGGCATCATCATGGCAGTCGGGTCGGTTCTGCAAATTATACTAGGGCCCATCTTGATTTTTGGCTGGATGGGCATTCCCGAGATGGGGATTGCTGGTGCCGCATGGGCTTACGTTGTGTCGCGGGGATTCAGTGTCGTCTTGTATGCTGGGCTGCTTGTGAAAACTCGACTCATGACCTGGGAATTCAAGGGCATAATCAAATCCTGGACATCGATCATGCACGTCGGCGGACCCGCGATCGCCAGTGGGCTCGTCATGCCAGCATCAATGCTGATCATCACCCGTCTCCTCGCCAATCATGGTCACGAAGTCGTGGCCGGCTACAACGTTGCGTCGCGGGTTGAAACGATGGCACACATGATTCTGTGGTCATGCTCTTCGTCGGTGGAACCTTTGGTTGGCCAAAACTGGGGTGCACGCCTGTTCGACCGGGTTAGAAGAGCGCTGTTCTTGGCCCACACTTTCTGTCTCGGTTGGGGCGCAATTACATTCGTCATAATGATCCTCTTTGGGTCGTACCTTGTCAGTCTCATCGACCCGAATCCGATCGTCGTCGATACGGCCACTGCGTTTTTTCTCTATATTCCCTTGAGCATTGGTTTCATGGGCATGATGCAGGTAGCAAACGCGTCATTTAACGCCCGCGGACTACCCATGCCAGCGCTAGTAATTTCTCTGTTGCGCAGCCTGATCGTCTATGTCCCTCTGGCACTGCTAGGCGACCACCTTTGGGGATACACTGGAATTTTCGCGGCAACCGCACTCACAAACGTTGCAATAGGCATCGTTGCTTGGAAATGGAACCAAGTGAGTGTCGATACGCAGGCTGCGAGACTCTCACCGGCTTAGACGTTCCGAATTAGACAAGGAGACAATGTGTACAAGCTTCTATTCTCGACCGTCCTCGTTACATTCAGTTACGCGCATGCGGACACCACACCCTATGGGGATCCGCTCAGCAATGCGATTCCCGTTCGTATTGGCGAATTACTGAACGACCCAGGTGCCTACGTTGATAAATCGGTAAAGATCGTGGGCCTCGTTGATGACGTTTGCCCTATGAAAGGTTGTTGGGTGGACATTTTGGCCGAACAGTCGCAGCAGACTATTCGCTTCAAGGTCGAAGACGACGTGGTCACTTTCCCAGCACAGGCAAAGGGTCAACAAATCGTGGCCGAAGGCATGCTGCGGCGCCACGAGATGAATGAGCGCCGGGCTCGCGATTGGCTCGCGCATCTGGCCGAAGAAAAAGGCGAGTCATTCGATCGAGACTCACACGAAGGGCCCCTCGCTTTTTATCAGATTGAAGGCGTTGGGGCCGAGGTCATCGCAGGCAACTAGTGCTCCCACGCCAGCCATTTAACAACGTTAGCCGCGCCTAACGCCCCTGAAAATTCGGCTCACGTTTCTCCACGAACGCCAAAAACGCCTCTTTCGTATCCGCGCTCGATCCCACTCGGCTGTGTCGCTCAGTTTCAAGCTCAATGTAGTCGCGCAACGGCATACTCTCGGCATTGACGAAATTCTTTTTCATTTCACCGATCGCCAATGGTGCAGACGCCGCAAGGCGTTTCATGATCCCGTACATTTCATCGCGGAATGATTCAGCTGGGAAGGTTCGCGCGACTAGGCCGATCCGTTCCGCTTCTTCAGCATCGAACTTACCCGGCATGAAATAGAGTTCGCGTGCCTTCTGCGCACCGACAATGCGCGGCAGCGACCATGGGCCACCCATATCCCCGGAGATAGCCACGCCAAGGAATGCTGAATTGAAGCTCGCATTCGACGCGGCATAGCGTAGATCGCATGCAGAGGCCCAACCAAACCCGGCGCCGGCGCACGCGCCGTTAATTGCAGCGACCGTGACCTTTGGCATCTCGTGCAGGAGCGTCGAGATGTGAAAATATTCTTTCTTGTTCGGTTCCTGCTTCTCGCCGCCGGTGTTGGCCTTTAGATCCGCACCAGGGCAAAACCCTTTTCCCGCACCCGTAAACTGAACGACCCTAATAGAATCGTCTCGCGCCACTTGCGTCAGGCACTCATGCAATTCGCGCATCATCGTCCCGACAATGCCATTTAACCGCTCCGGACGATTCATCGTTACTGTCGCCGCGGTCCCTTCTACTTCATAAATTATCGTTTCGTAGTCGCTCATAGATTCCCACCTAGTTCATCGTTGCCCCAGTTCATCCGTTGGACTATCGCAAAGTCAGACTCTCCTGTCCTCGCCCAGCACCTGTCTGTTCACGAAAACCAAACGCTATGAAAACGCGATGCCTTCAGGCCATGTATCTCGCGGCACGTAACCGACCACCCGCGCAGCCGGTTCGAGGTCGACGCGCATTCTGTCTTTGGCAATGCTAGTCGCAAAAAGAATCTCAAACTGCCCAGACGACATATCCGCTTCTATGCACGCTGTAAAAAAGCGTCCCGCATCGTCGTGACTAAGAAATACGTCGCGACCTACCGGGCTCGACTTAAGTTCCTCGTGATGCTCCGGGCTACGTGGTAGCCAGCCTAGGCGCGCCGCAATTACGCTAAGGTCATAGCACCGGGCATACATCTCCCCCATCGTCTCAGCCCAGAGTTTAGTGAGCGCATAGTGGTTAATGACACACGGCCCTTCTTCCAGCACAATCGGGTGATCCCAGCGATGACCAGAAACCACCTGAATACTTGAAGCCAGTACAACCTTCGACATATTCCTGCTTCGAGCCGCATCGCAGATGTGAAAGAGACCCCGAACATTTGGCTCGATCAAGTCCTCGATGAAACCGGACTCGTCTGGCGTTGCCGCAAGGTGCACCACGCCATCGACCCCGTCGGCCGCAGCGTTAACGGCGTCCGAGTCACAAATGTCTGCAATGATCGTTTCATGTTCGAGGGGCGAGGCAATCCGATCAAATCCAACCACCTCGTGGCCACGGTGCAACAATTCAGCGCACACCGCACGGCCTACCCCACCGGCACAGCCGGTAACTAAAACTCTGGTCATGCTTACCTCGATCACTCGCCCACAAGAAATGCACCCACCTTTTTGGCATTGCGACTGAGCGCTTCAACCGGTGCTGTGCTTGACCTTCACCATGCTACCGACAAAAATGGTGAAAAAACATTAAGGCGAGAAATGAACATTAATATTCTTTGGCCACGATCGGGACGTGGCGATCATTCAGTTGAAATCGAAGCGGCAGGTGCAGGCGTTAACCCAACCTTTTCTCCAGCACTCGACGACGTCACAGATGAACAATGGGGCCAAGCCGATGGCTTAGTCGGCGCAGCGGTTCCGGCGGAGTACATTCCCAAGCTGAGCAAATGCCGTATTCTCGTTAAGTCGGCCGTTGGATTTGACGATATGGACATTCAGGCATTTGGCGAAGCCGGGATTGCTGTCTGCAATACGCCCGATTACGGCACGCGGGAAGTCGCAGACCATGCAATCGCGCTCATGATGACGCTGGTCAAAAGCATCGCATTCCATGATCAAGCATTACGTGAAGATCCAATCGGCAACTGGCGCCCTGCACTAAATCCCTACGGGCGGCGGCTGTCTGCGTGTACATTCGGGGTAGTCGGTTTAGGCCGCATTGGAACCGCTGCGATCCGCCGGGCAAAAGCGTTCGATATGGATTGCGTGTTCTACGACCCGTATAAACCCAACGGCTCGGAATTAGCCCTGGGTGTACGTCGCGCCGACTCATTGGCCGAGCTTCTTGGCCAATGCGACATCGTGAGCATCCACACGCCTTTGAACGACGAAACCCGCAACTTGATTAACGCCGAGGCGCTGGCCGCGGCAAAGAAAGGGATCATCGTGATCAATAGCGCACGCGGTCCGGTGATAGACATTGACGCACTACACGATGCCATGCAGGACAACACCGTGCTTGCTGCGGGGTTGGACGTTTTACCCGAAGAGCCTGCCAACCTGAACAAGCCGCTGATCGCAGCTTGGCACACCAATCAAGAATGGATCAAGAATCGCCTAGTGATTACACCCCATTCGGCGTTCTTTACGCCAGAGAGCATACACGACATTCGTGCATTTTCTGCCAAAACCGCGGCACGCTATCTGCGTGACGGTCGGCTAGAGAATCTGGTCAACGGCGAGTTTCTAGTTAACCCGCGTTAACTAGTTTTTGGCTGGCGCTATCCCTGCGGTCGAAGTACCCGCACGCACTAGCTAACCGGGACTGTATAGCTTTTGCGGACGCATCGTCATACCACCGATGCGTTCGGCAAACGCCTCGAAACGTCTTTCCGGCGCACCTCGCCACTCAAGATCTGCAAACGTTTCCTTAAGCGGGACATCGAAGCGCAGCGTAGCCAGGTCCTTGTACAAAGCGACCGCATCTCGGTTTGCCGCCAGGGTTGCCGCCAATCTCGGGGCACTGCGGACCTCGACCTCCCATGCGTCGGCACTATCGGGAATTGCTTCAACGGATCCATAGCAGTTGAGGAGCGCGGCCGATGATTTGGCGCCAAAACCACGCAAGCCCGGGATGCCGTCAGCGCTATCGCCCACCAGCGCGAGCAAATCGGGAATGCAGATCGGATCAACCCCGTTACGCTCACGCACCCCGTCCGCGTCCATGACACGCTGACGCATGCGGTCGACTTGAACTACCTGTGTATCGATCACACACTGCCCAAGATCCTTGTCGGCCGTCATGATCCGCACTTGACGCACATCACTACCATATTTTTTGGCCGCCGTAGCTAACGCATCGTCCGCTTCAAACTCATCCATCGACCAAACCACCACGCCGATGGCGCGAACTGCTTCCTCGACGAGGTCCATTTGTGCAACCAACGCCTCCTCCATGCCTTCGCTGGTTTTGTAGCCGTCGAACAACTCATTGCGAAACGACTCGATTGGATTGTCGAAGGCGACCGCGATGTGGGTGACTTCCTCTTCCCGCTCCGCAATGAGACTCAGCAAGGAGCTGACGACGCCAGCCGTGCCTTTGACATCGAGGCCGTCTGGCGCAACCTTGCTCGGGCGTTTCGAATAGTGTGCCCGGTAAAGTTCGTAGGTGCCGTCGACCACATGTAAGCGTGTCATGCCAAAGCCTCGAAGTACGGTTGCATATCCCAATCCGGCCAGCGATTGCGCGTGAGCCCTAGCGTCCGCTCGGTCCAAAACGGATGGCCCGGGAGTGGCACGCCGATCACTTCAAGTTGCTCGGGACTTGCGTTGTTGAGAATCATCTCCCATGGACGCTCGGCGGATGACTGCCAAACATGAAAGCCGATCATGTCATTGCCAACGGCCTTATATCCCACGGTCATCGTGAATCGCCGTCCGTTGCGTTCATCTAAATTGGTGCCTCGATGAAACGTGTCAATGCTGTGCCCCAGCAATGACCCGGCCGGTGCGGCAGCAGACTGTTCTTTTTCCTTCATTGCCGTCTGCAGATGATCAGGCACGAACACCGCACCCTCCCCAAGAATGGCATTGCTATCGGGCTTAGTCACATAATGCAATGCGCCATGCGCTTCGGTCACATCAGTTAAATAGAACACAAAGTCGACCGTCCGCAGAGCTGCGTCGTCCGCTGGGGCAGTCAGGGTATGGTTACTAAAGTCACAATGAAACACTTGGTCGTAATCCGCTTCGCCGGTGAACTTCGCCCAGGTGTGTGACTGGTAGCAATGCACCTTATCCACGCCCAAAAGCGCTTGCGCAAATTCGATTAATGCCGGGTGCAGTGAAATTAGGTTGATTGCCTTTGACGCGTTGTACGGCATGATGTCGATATTCGTAAACTGCTTTGCGTGGCTCGCGCCGATTGCGCCAGGCCGCTTCTTATTGAGCACCTCGCCTATACCATCTTGTTGGGCGCGTTCGTGATACAAGGTCGTAAAGTCCTCCAGAACCGGATCAATTTCCTCTTGGTGAAAAAAACCAGGGATCAGTACGAATCCGTCCTCACGCCATTGCTCAACATGTGAATCGGTGAAACGCAAAAGCTATATCCAATTGCCGGCTAGTGTGCGTCCCAAATACGCAGTATTTGGCAGCGCGCGCTTCGCGGGCATGATCGCGACCCAAGTCAATTTCCGTAGGCCTCTTTGTTTTAAGAAGGGGGACGTTTGCGGAGCCAACCGTCGTCCCAATAGCGCCTGCGGCGTTAGAACAATTGCCACGATGGCAATTTTGAGACACGAACTAATGAGCATGCCCGCGTTAATGATGGGCCCCGTGCTGGCCGTGTGCGTGGCCATGCGCAATTTCTTCGTGCGTTGCTTGTCGAACGCTGCTGACTTTGATGTCGAAACGCAAGGTCTGACCTGCATGGGGATGATTCAGATCCACATCGACAAATTTTGAACCAATTTTGAGAACCGTTACCGGCTGCGTACCTTGCCCCGAACGAATATGGGTGACCGCGCCCTTCTGCAGGCGTTTTGGATACAAAAAATATTTCTTCGAAACCCGCCGAGTAAAATTGTCGCGCAGCGCCCCATAGCCCTCTTCGGGCGCCACGGTGACTGTAAATGCGTCACCCGCTTCATGTCCCTCCAACGCACGTTCTATGCCTGGAATTACATTGCGCTGACCATGAAGGATCGCGGTCGACTGCATTTCAGTGTCAGCAACCATCGCACCATCTTCATCGACTAATGAAAAATCGAACTCAACAACACTGTTCTTTGCAATCTGCATTCATCGAAAACCCATTACCTGGCGCCCTGGTTCATCGACTTCATCAGTCATCGGCTACTAGCACCAGCGTTCCCGTCGTCGACAGGCTTCCGCCGGTCCCATTGATCACACATGTGCGTGCGCTAGTTTGTTTTCCCGGGTCACCGTGGATGCCATCTTCGGCGGTGCCAGACAATTGTCTATAACCTTCGATCAAGAGTGGCATGCCATACATGCCACTGTGATTGAAGGATAATCCGCCCCCATTTGTGTTGATAGGTAGCCTGCCGCCGGGGGCCGCGCGACCATCCTTCCAGAGCGTATGCCCCTCGCCTCGCGGCGCGAGCCCAATCATCTCTGCAGTGATCGCCGCAGTAATCGTGAATGAGTCGTAGAGCAACGCTAACTCCATGTCCTGCGGCCCAAGCCCTGCCATGGTGTAAGCCGCCTCTGCGGAGCGAGAAGCTGACGTTGCGGTAAAGTCGTCCATCTCAAGCATATTCGAGTGGCCCATGCTTTCGCCTGCGCCTGCGATCCAAACCGGTTTTGTCCTCAGTCCCGCCGCAACTTCGGGACTCGTGACAAGAATTGCACCACCATGATCCGCAACCATGCAGCAATGCAGTATCGTCATCGGCCACGCGATCACCCGAGACTCTTCGACCTGCTCCACCGTAATCGGCCCGCCAAATGGGTGTTTTTCTTTGGAATACATCGCAGCGCGCGGATTGAGTGTCGCCCAATCCCGTGTCACTTTTGCAATATGCGCAAAATCTTCCGTCGTCGTGCCGTAGCGATGCATATGCCGCACCATTGCATGGGCGTAGCCCGACGGCGCGCCGCCCAAGCCGTACGCCATCGTCATCTCCACACTCGGCGAAGCGGCACCCCCGCCGCGTCCGTAATTGGTGGCACCGCGACCACCGACTTGGCGTGCGGAATGGCCATTCTCGCCATGGCTAATCAATGCGATGTCGATGATCCCCGCATGAATCGCAGCCATTGCGTGGTGCACGTGCATCTCGAACGAACAACCCCCAACGGAGGTCGTGTCTATGTATTTGGGCTGGATCCCAAGATGCTCACAAAGCTCCGAGGACCAGCCGGTCGAGAAAACCCCATCAATCTTTGAGATCGGCACGCCAGTCTGATCGCTCAAGTTTTTGATGGCTTCGATATGCAATTGCAATGCGGTGACGGGTTCTTCAAGGAATCCTATTTCATTCGCTTCTGCGGCCCCCACAATGGCCGCAGCGCAAGACAGTTCAACCGACATACTCAACCCTCCACCACGCGCCAAAATGGGATATGTGTATCCTCATTGGCAGCTTCGAATTCAACCTTTACCGGCGCACCAATCTTGATCTCCTCCGGCTTTGCCGGATCAACCCCGCGCAACACCGTCAACATGCGATCGCCTTCCTTCAAATCGATGTACGCAGTGACATAGGGTGCCTCTTCCGCCCACGGGCCAAATGCCATGTGCTGCACAGCGTATGTGTGCACCGTCCCTTCACCGCTGCCCTCAATCCACTCGAGATCCATCGAATGACAGAACGGGCAAATGAATCGCGGGTACCAGTGCACCCGATTGCAATCCTTGCAGCGCGGCAGCATGAGCTTGCCTTCCTTGGCGCCTTCCCAGAAAGGCTGAGTGTGCGTCCCGCGTGGCGGGATAGGTTTGTCGTAAGCCATATTCTTCCTAATTAGCTCTTGTCCAGAAATTTACATCCTGTGAATTTCTTCCCACGGTTTTCCTCCTTGCGGAAAGAAAACCTTTCAAAAACCTACGGTTTTTGGCTCGCGCTATCCCTGCGCTCGTGGTCTCACCGAATCTTGTCGTATTGCTCAACCACATGCACTTGCTTACCGTACCAAGCAGCTACACCCAACCTTGTACTGCCGCCGCCTCTTCACGAACGAGCTCGGGAGCACCGAGTATCTGCCGATTAGCACCGATGCGCTTAAACCAATAGTGCAAGCCCAAAAGATCCGTCATGCCCATGCCGCCATGAACCTCAGTGGCCGTGCGCGCGACGAACTTGCCGACTTCAGATAGATGGGCTTTTGCATGACACGTCATCAATCGAGCTTCATCAGGTATCGCCGTCATTGCATGCGCGGCATACCAAACCAACGCGCGACACGGCTCTAGGTCGGCTGCCATTTCCGCACACATATGTTTGACCGCTTGGAAGGAACCGATCACCCGATTGAACTGCTTGCGCTCCTTGGCATACTCGATTGACGTGTCCAACATTGATTGGGCTGCACCCAGCGTATCGGCAGCAAGCATCACGCGTCCGGCGTCGATCGCGGCTAACAGCGGCTCTCGATTACCCAACGAACCCGGCAACAACTGGCACGGCGCCCCCGCAAAACTGACTTCCGCAACCGATCGAGTACGGTCAATAGTTTGCAGGTTGGTGATCTCCACGTCTGCGCGATCGACCATGTACAAAGCGCCCTCTCCATCGGCAACCAATAACGCTGTGGCATCAGCGCCCTCGAGCACAAACATCGCTTGGCCTTGGATGCTACCCGCATCGCTCGTCAGACCATGTGAATCTCGGCGTCCAATCTGTTCAGTCACAGCCACTCCAACGATTGCGTCGCCGGACGCTATCTGTGGCAACCATTGCTCCTTCTGTTCTTCGCTTGCAGCTTGCAGGAGCGCCGTCGGGGCAATGACCGACGTCGCTAGATATGACACGGGAGCCACGACCGAACCTAGAGCTTCTGCGATGAGGGCCGCCTCCAACATGCCTAAGCCCACACCACCGAAATCTTCCGGGATCAGTATCCCGCTTACACCCAAGTCCGTCAGACCGGCTGCAATTGCAGGTTGCTGCGTGACCCCCGCTTCGGCCGCTTGACGAACCACATCCAATGGACATGCCGATTTTAGATATCCGCCTACACTCTCGGCGAGCATCCGCTGTTCGTCGCTTAGCGCAAAATCCATTCTCTACTCCCTCCCAAGGTTTGTCCGCACGTACACACGCACTAACCAGCTCGCTCGACTTTCGGCTCTTTCGGTAAGCCAAGGGCTCTCTCGCCAATCATGTTCTTTTGAATCTGTGCGGTACCACCACCGATAATCAGTCCCAAGTCCAACATATACCGTTGTTGCCATATGCCGGCGTCGCGTAGGTGCGTGCTGTCGTCGTATAGAATCCCCAACTCACCGAGCGCATCGATCGCCATGCTGGCCATCTGGTGATTTAGCTCGCAGCCGTTTAGTTTGACTATCCAGCGCGGCAATCCAGGTTCTTCATGTTTGGCCTGATGCGACAGCACTCGCATACCATTGAACTTCATCGCGAGCATCTGACCTTGCAGCTTGAGCAATCGGTCGCGATAAATCGGGTTGTCGATCAATCGCTGTGCGTCGACCGTCTCCTCCTTCATTATATCGACGATGTGGTGGAACCGGGTTTCGGCTTGATTGGGGTCACCAAGACCACCCCTTTCATGCTTAAGCGTATTGTTGGCAACAAACCATCCCTCGCCGCGACTACCGATGATCTGGTCTTTGGGCACCCGCACGTCGGTAAAAAAGACCTCATTGAATACCGCTTCGCCCGTCATCGTGACGAGTGGCCGCACCTCAATACCAGGCGTATCCATCGAGAAGATCAGATAGCTGATGCCGTTGTGCTTAGGCGCGTCGGGCTCTGTCCTTACGAGGCAGAACATCATTTCGGCATGCTGCGCGCCCGATGTCCAAATTTTCTGGCCATTGATCACCCACTCATCGCCTTCGAGTTCCGCTTTAGTAGACAACGATGCAAGGTCAGACCCGCTGCCTGGTTCCGAGTAGCCTTGACACCAGTTCATCTCGCCGCGAATCGACGGTGGCACCAGCCATTGCTTTTGTTCCTCTGTCCCGAGCTCCAGCACCGTTGGCACTAATCGACTGTCCCCATTGTGCCCGGTGCGAGCCCCGGCATCGGCAAATTCTTCGGCAATGATGTGCGACTGCATGATGTCGGGCTCTGCACCAAAGCCGCCATACTCACGGGGAATGGTCCGCGCAGCATAGCCGTGTTCGATCAGCTTTTGTTGCCACTTGACGCCTTGTTCATCCGCCCTTCCACGAGCAAACGGGGACGGTGATTCCTGCCCGTGCTCAGCAAGAAACGAGCGCACTTCGTCGCGAAACGCTTGGTATTCAGCGTTGTATGCAAGATCCACGATCTCCCCCCACGACGCACATGCGTCGATTAAGATTCAAAGTTCGCGGCCACGTTGGCATGGCTCATCCAGTTACCCTATATATCCTACCAGTAATACGTCGAACGCTGAAATCTAAGGTGGGCTACAGGAAGCACAGAGAGTCGCTTGAGCTTGCAGCGATTGACGCCGAGTCATGAAGTCTGAATTGATCTCAATGCAGTAGGTAGCACCAGATCAGTCGAAGCTAGCTCAAGGCATAGCGAATCCATTAATATGAGACCGCATGGGTGCCGGGAGCGGCATTCGTCGAGCTTTTATTGCTGGATGACGTTCACAGGGAGCACCATGATCAGGCTTTGTTACACACTAGTCTTGGCAGTATTGGTTGCGGCGTGTGGTGGCGGAGGCGGCAGCAGCCGCGACGCGGTTGCACCCGTACCAGCACCTACGCCTCCTGCGACCGGATTTGAGGCAGGCGAGTTCGAGCCCGCGTCCTATTTCAAGGATTTATGTGTTGCGCCACGCACCGGCAACTTCCCCGACGCGCAAGGCTCACGGACGGATGAGAATAATTGGCTGCGTTCGTGGAGTAATGAGTTGTACCTGTGGTACGACGAAATTCAAGACGAGAACCCCGAAGACTTCGGGACCGCCGATTATTTTGGTCTGCTGAAATCATTCGAGACCACGACGTCCGGCGCGTTCAGGGACCGTTTCCACTTCACATTTGACACTGAAGAGTGGATTGCACTGTCACAATCGGGGGTTAGTGCTGGGTATGGCGTGCGATTCGCGGTCACCGAGGCCCTTCCTCCACGCGAAATCGTAGTGGTAATGCGCGAGGGCGATGGCGCGTCTCCCGCCGGCTTAGCCGATTTGTCGCGCGGTGCGAATATCTTGTCGGTGGACGGTGTCGATGTTGAATTCGGCGACGACGTGGACACGTTAGACAATGGATTGTTCCCGCAAGACTTGGGCGAAACCCACGACTTCATGGTACAGGATCTTGGTTCGGCCAACACGCGCACAATCACGATGACATCCAGCGAAATCACGTTCGATCCGGTGCAGTTCGTGCGGACGATCGACACGGACAGCGGCAAGGTCGGGTACCTATTTTTTAGCCGGCATATTGCAACATCCGAGGCGGAGCTCATCGACGCAATGCAATTTCTGGCCAACGAGGGCGTAACCGATCTAATCGTCGATCTGCGCTACAACGGTGGCGGATTCGTCGACATCGCTAATCAGTTCGCTTTTATGATCGCTGGGCCCGCAGCGGCTGACGGACGAATTTTTCACGAGGTTCAGTTCAACGATAAGCATCCGGTACAGAATCCGGTCACCGGTGCTGCGCTCAGCCCAGAGTTTTTCATCGAAACCTCACTCGGGTTTTCCGCGCCTGAAGGCGAGCCTTTACCAGTGCTCAATCTCGCCCGAGTCTACGTGCTTACGGGAGCTGGCACTTGTTCGGCGAGCGAACTGATCGTCAACGGTTTGCGCGGGATTGGCATTGAAGTCATACAAATTGGCGAAACCACCTGCGGTAAACCCTACGGGTTCTACGCGTTCGATAATTGCGGAACGACCTACTTTTCCATTCAGTTTCAGGGCGTCAACAGTCTGGGATTTGGCGACTATTCCGACGGTTTCTC
>Ga0114999_10006552_pt1 | contig 13388 bp, 9 predicted proteins | sample ArcticOcean_MG_C_3_FD_89820 | JGI IMG/M metagenome (GOLD analysis project Ga0114999, IMG submission 89820) | Marine microbial communities from western Arctic Ocean - ArcticOcean_MG_CB8_126 | ecosystem: Environmental > Aquatic > Marine > Oceanic | place: Arctic Ocean: Canada Basin | collected...
CCAGCTTCGGCTAGGTTCGGCTGCGCCGATGCGGAACTGGGTGAGGGGGATCGGCCCGAAGAGCCAAACCATCGCGGACAGTTCCAACTTGGCGGTGGCCTAGCCATGCAGCTTCTGGCGGCTCAGCCCGGCGGGGTTTCCGATGCGGCGGAGGCGGTGGACCTAGAGCAGAGTCCGGGCGAGATCGTCGTCGTCACCGCCGCCGATACCGAAATCGCCTGCCTGGCCGCCGCCCAGCGCGCGCGGATCCACGCCCTGGGCGAGAGCGCAGTGCCCAGCCTGCGCCTCGCCAATATGATGAACCTGACCCACAATCTCTCCGTCGATCTCTATGTCGAATCGGTGATCGAGCGGGCGAAGCTGGTCGTGCTGCGCATCCTGGGCGGGCGCGGCTATTGGCCCTATGGAGTGGACGAGATCGTCGCGGCCTGCCGCCGCCGGAACATTCCTCTGGCCGCCCTGCCGGGCGACGACCAGCCGGATGCCGAGCTTCAGACCCTATCGACCCTGCCCGCCGAGGCCTGCCACCGCCTGTGGCACCATTGCACCCATGGCGGGATCGCCAATGCCCGGAACTTCCTGTCCTATAGCGCCAGCCTGATCGGTCGCGAGGCAGAATGGGACGAACCCGCGCCCTTGCTGCGCGCCGGCCTCTACGGGGCGGAGCGGGACGGGCTCGACGGGCTGCGCGCGAATTGGCGCGAGGATGCGCCGATTGCGGCTCTGGTCTTCTACCGGGCCCTGGTCCAGGCCGCAAACACGGCGGTAATCGACGCCCTGATCGAGGCCCTGCGCGCCGCCGGCCTCAGCCCGCTCCCGGTCTATGTCACCAGCCTCAAGGACCCGGTCGCCGCCGCGACCCTGGCCGAGCTGCTGGCGGAAGCGCCGCCGGCCGTCGTCCTCAACGGCACGGGATTTTCCGTCTCCGCGCCGGGCCGCCCGGCCGAGACACCCTTCGACGGCGCCGATTGCCCGGTTCTGCAGATCGTCTTCGCCGGCGCCACGGAAGAGGCCTGGCGCGAAGGCACGCGCGGATTGTCGGCCCGCGACATCGCCATGAACGTGGCCTTGCCCGAGGTCGACGGGCGGATCCTGGCCCGCGCCGTCTCGTTCAAATCGACCCGGGGCCGCGATCCCCTGACCGAGACGGAAATCGTCTTCTACCGGCCCGTAGCGGACCGCATCGCCTTCACCGCGAATCTGGCAGCCGCCTGGGCACGCCTGCGGGGCACCGCGGCCGGGGAACGGCGCATCGCCATGGTCGTCGCCAATTATCCCAACCGGGACGGGCGGATCGGCAATGGCGTCGGGCTGGACACACCCGCTTCGGCCGTCGGCGTGCTCCGCGCGCTGGAAGGTGCGGGCTATGACCTGCGCGATATCCCTGCGGATGGCGCCGCCCTGATCCATCGTCTGGCCCAGGGCCCGACCAACCAGGGGGTCGCCGCGCGGCTGATCGACGAGACCCTGTCCCTGGCCGATTACAGCGCCTTTTTCGCCAACCTGCCGCGCACGGTGCGCGACGCCGTGACGGAGCGCTGGGGCCGGCCCGAGGACGACCCTTTCTACCTGCCGGGCGAACTCGATTGCGGCCGTTTCGCAATCTCCGCCTTCCGCTGCGGCAAGATCGCTATCGGGCTACAGCCGGCGCGCGGCTACAACATCGATCCCAAATCCAGCTATCACGATCCGGCCCTGGTGCCGCCCCACGGCTATCTCGCCTTCCATGCCTGGATGCGCAACGGCTTCCGAGCCCAGGCCGTGATCCATCTGGGCAAGCACGGCAATCTCGAATGGCTGCCCGGCAAGGCCCTGGCCCTGTCGGAAGACTGCTTCCCCGAAGCGGCCCTGGGGCCGATGCCCCATCTCTATCCCTTCATCGTCAACGATCCCGGCGAGGGCACCCAGGCCAAGCGCCGGGCCCAGGCCGTCATCGTCGACCACCTGACCCCGCCCCTTACCCGGGCCGAAAGCTACGGCCCGCTCAAGGATCTGGAACAACTAGTCGACGAATATTACGAGGCCGCCGGGGTCGATCCCCGCCGTCTCAAACTGCTGGGCCGCCAGATCCTCGAATTGAGCGAGCATATCGGGCTGGACAAGGATTGCGGGATCGACGCCGGGGAAGAGGAAAACTCGGCTCTCCAGAAACTGGACAACTACCTCTGCGAGCTGAAGGAAATGCAGATCCGCGACGGGCTGCATATCTTCGGCGCCTCACCGGAGGGCGGGTTGTTGACCGATCTTCTGGTTGCCCTGGTCCGGGTGCCGCGCGGCCAGGCGCCAGGCGACGCCTCTCTCATCCGGGCCCTGGCGGATGACCTGGAACTGGGTTTCGACCCGCTCGATTGCGAGATGGCCGCGCCCTGGACCGGGCCGCGGCCGGATGCCCTGGCAAACCAGGCGGACGGCGAGGCCTGGCGCACCGCCGGCGACACGGTAGAGCGGCTGGAAACTTTGGCGCAGGCGCTGGTTGGGGGCACTGCCGAGGCGAGCGACTTCGATCGCGGGGCTGCCGTGCTGGACCAGCTCGACGCGACCATCCGCCCCGCCGTCGCCGTTTCGGGCGCGGCCGAAATCGCCGGCATCCTGCGCGGCCTCGACGGCCGCTTCCTCGCGCCCGGGCCGTCCGGCGCGCCGACAAGGGGCCGGCCCGACGTGCTGCCGACCGGGCGCAATTTCTATTCCGTCGATACCCGCACCGTGCCCACCCCGACGGCCTGGCTGCTGGGCTGGAAAAGCGCCACCCGCCTGATCGAGACCCATGCCCAGGAGCTTGGCGACTATCCACGTGCCATGGCGCTCTCGGCCTGGGGCACCAGCAATATGCGCACGGGCGGCGACGATATCGCCCAGGCCCTGGCCCTGATCGGCGCGCGGCCGACCTGGGATTCCGCCTCGCGCCGGGTCACGGGCTTCGAAATCCTGCCGCCCGCAATCCTCGACCGGCCGCGGGTCGATGTGACCCTGCGCATCTCGGGCTTCTTCCGCGACGCCTTTCCCGCGCTGATCGACCTCTTCGATTCGGCCGTGCGCGCGGTCGCCGCCCTGGACGAAGCACCCGATATCAACCCGATCGCCGAACGCGTGGCGCGCGAACGCGACGAGTTGATCGCCGAGGGCATGGCGCCGGATCTGGCCGAGCGGCGCGCGGCCTACCGCGTCTTCGGCTCCAAGCCCGGGGCCTATGGCGCCGGATTGCAGGCCCTGATCGACGAGCGCGGCTGGCGCGACGAGGGCGATCTGGCCCGCGCCTATCTGGCCTGGGGCGGGTACGCGTACGGGGCCGGGGCGGAAGGCAAAGCCGAGCATGACCTGTTCGCCGACCGGCTGGGCCGGGTCGAGGCCGTCGTCCACAACCAGGACAATCGCGAACACGACCTGCTCGACAGCGACGACTACTACCAGTTCGAGGGCGGCATGACGGCGGCGGTGCGCCACCTCTCGGGCCGCCAGCCTGCGGTCTATCACAACGACCATTCGCACCCGGATAACCCGCGCATCCGCACCCTGGAGGACGAGATCGGCCGCGTCGTGCGCGCGCGGGTCGTCAATCCCAAATGGATCGCGGGGGTGATGCGCCACGGCTACAAGGGCGCTTTCGAGATTGCGGCGACGGTGGATTACCTCTTCGCCTTCGCCGCGACCGCGCGCTGTGTCGGCGATCACCACTTTGACGCCGTATTCGAGGCATATTTGAAGGACGATGAGGTGCGCGCCTTTCTCGAGGAGCACAATCCGGCGGCCCTGCGCGAGATGAGCGCGCGGCTGGAAGAGGCGATCGAACGCGGCTTGTGGCAGCCGCGCATCAACGACGCGGGCGCGGTGCTGGACCGCATCGCCCGCGCCGCAACCGCTGCATGATGGGATCGGACCGCATGGCGAAAGACACGGAGAACATGAGCGAGGCGGAACTCGACCGCCGCCATTCCGAGAAGATGGCCAAGCGCAAGGTGGCCCGGAACAAGATCCTCGCCACCAAGACCGAGGAGCGCGGGCTGCTGATCGTCCATACCGGCAAGGGCAAGGGCAAATCAACCGCCGCCTTCGGCCTGGCGCTGCGCGCCATGGGCAACGGCTTTCGCGTCGGCGTCGTGCAGTTCGTGAAAGGCGCCTGGAAGACCGGCGAGCGCGACATTCTGGCCCAGTTCCCCGATTTGGTGACCATGAAGGCGATGGGCGAGGGCTTCACCTGGGACACTCAGGACCGCCAGCGCGACCTGGCCGCCGCCCGCGCCGCCTGGGAGGCGGCGAAGGAGATGATCGCCGATCCAGGCTATCGCATGGTGATCCTGGACGAACTCAATATCTGCCTGCGCTACGACTACCTGCCGCTCGACGAGGTGCTGGCCGTCCTACGCGACAAACCGCGCGACCTGCATGTCGTCGTCACCGGCCGCAACGCCAAACCCGAGCTGATCGAGCTGGCCGACCTCGTCACCGAAATGACCCAGATAAAGCACCCCTTCCGGGAAGGAGTGAAAGCCCAGCCTGGCATCGAATTCTGAACCGCCAATCGGGCGTCCCCCGATAATCGGCCCCCGGGCCTTGGCCCCGACCATTGGAGACCCAGATGAAGAACCTGATCCGCAGCCTCCTATTCCTGACCGTCATGGCGCCCCTTGCCGTGCCGGCCCAAGCCGAGGAAAGCTCGAAAGTCGACGCCCAGGAGGTCGTTTCCAACGCGACCTTCACCATCCAGCGCCTGTTCGAAGATCCCGACTTCACCCGCCTCAAGGCGATGGCCAAGGACGCCAAGGGCGTGTTGATTATCCCCAGCCTGCTGAAGGCCGGCTTCATCCTGGGCGCGGAAGGGGGCAACGGTGTCCTGTTGTCGCGCGACGCCAACGGGGTCTGGAGCTATCCCTCCTTCTACACCCTGGGCGCCGGCAGCATCGGCCTGCAGGCCGGTTTCCAGGATTCCGAGGTGGCGCTTCTGATCCTGACCACCAACGGGCTCAACGCCTTGCTCAACAACAACGTCACCCTGGGCGTCGATGCCAGCGTTGCGGCCGGACCGGTCGGCCAGGGCATCGAAGGCTCGACCACGACCAATATCGGCGCCGATATCGCGGCCTTCTCCAAGACCCGGGGCCTGTTCGGCGGCGGTGCCTTGAAAGGCGCCCTGGCCTATGAGCGCGACGATCTGGCCAGCGCCTATTACAACGCGCCAAACGTGACGGCGCGCGCCATCGTGATGGAGCGGCTCCACACCAATGCGGGCGCCGATGCGCTGAGAGCGGCGCTTGCCACCGCAAACTAAAAAAAGGCCGTGCAGGCGCACGCCCGCGCTGATGCTCCAGGGCACGGGCTCCGACGTCGGCAAGTCGCTGATCGTCGCGGGCCTGGCCCGGGCCTTGGCGCGGCGCGGTCTGGCCGTGCGCCCGTTCAAGCCGCAGAACATGTCGAACAACGCCGCCGTCACCGTCGACGGCGGCGAGATCGGCCGCGCCCAGGCGGTCCAGGCCCTGGCCTGCGGCGTGCCGCCCCATTCCGACATGAACCCCGTCCTGTTGAAGCCCCAATCCGAGATCGGCGCGCAGATTGTCCTGCAGGGCCGTGTCGCGGCCAGCGCGGGCGCCCGCGAATACACGGCGATGAAGGCGAGCCTGCTGCCCAAGGTCCTGGAAAGCTTCGGTCGGATCGCGGCCCAGGCCGATCTGGTCCTGGTCGAGGGCGCGGGCAGCCCGGCTGAGGTCAATCTGCGCGAAGGCGATATCGCCAATATGGGTTTTGCCGAGGCCGCGGGCCTGCCCGTCGTCCTGGTCGCCGATATCGACCGGGGCGGGGTGATCGCCAGCCTGATCGGCACCCATGCCCTGCTTTCGCCGGGAGAGAAGGCCCGCACCAAGGGCTATATCGTCAACAAATTCCGCGGCGACCCCTCCCTCTTCGACGGCGGCATCGCGATCATCGGGGAGAGGACCGGCCTGCCCTGTCTGGGCCTGATCCCCTGGTTCGACCGGGCCGCCGACCTGCCGGCCGAGGATGCCGTCGCCCTCGACCGAGCGCCCGTCCCGCGCGCGCGGGACGGGGCGCCGATCCGGATCGCCGTGCCGCGCCTGGCGCGGATCGCCAATTTCGACGATCTCGATCCGCTCTCGATGGAAGCCGATATCGCGCTCGAGATCGTCCCGCCGGGCCGCGCGCTGCCGGGCGATGCCGATATCGTGCTGCTGCCCGGCTCCAAATCCACCCGCGCCGATCTGGACGCCTTGCGCGCCGAGGGCTGGGATATCGATATCCGCGCCCATCACCGGCGCGGCGGATTGGTGATTGGGCTTTGCGGCGGCTACCAAATGCTCGGCCGGACGGTCGCTGATCCCGAAGGCATCGAAGGCGCACCGGGAGTGAGCGAGGGGCTGGACCTGCTGGCGGTCGATACCGTCATCGGCGGCACCAAGGCCCTTCGCGAAACCCAGGCCGTCGAGGTCTCGACCGGCGAAGCTGTGCGCGGCTACGAAATTCATATGGGCGAGACGGCGGGCCCGGACACGGCTCGGCCGATGTTGCGTTCTGTCGGGAAGGACGATGGGCAGGACGGCGCGGTCTCCGCCTGCGGCCGGGTCATGGGCTGCTATCTGCACGGGTTGTTCGGCGCCGACTTCTTCCGCCACGCCTTCCTCGCCCGCATCCGACGCGACCGGCCGCGCGGCCTGGACTATGCCGCGCGGGTCGAGGCCGCGCTCGATGCTCTGGCCGGCCATCTGGCGGCCCATGCCGATCTCGATCGGCTCTGGGAGATCGCCGATGCCCGCTGACCGGTCGACCGAGCAACCCAACCATCGATCCGATATTCGTCAACGGCGAACTCGTTTTCCCCTCACCCCGACCCTCTCCCGATGGGAGAGGGAGAAAACAACCCCTCTCCTCAGAGAAAGGGAGCGGCCCGCCGCGCAGCGGTGGGCGGGTGAGGGGCAGACGAGCCACCCCCTGGAAGACGATCCCGTCTTAGATTCGTGTGACCAATACCGCGACGCCGGCAACAATGCCCAAGGTCACCAGGCAGCTTGCCGCGAAAAGACCCAGGGCGCGGCGCAAATCAGCCAGTTCCAGCCGGGCGCGGCCATCGCCCATCCAGGCATCCTCCACCACCCTGCCGCCATAGCGGCGCGGGCCGGCCAGGGCCAGGCCCAAGGCGCCGGCGAAGGCCGCCTCGGTCCAGCCCGCATTGGGCGAGCGATGGCGCGGCGCGTCACGCAAAGCCGAGCGCAGGGCGGCGAAGGGTCTCGCGCTGGGCGTGATCAAGGCGGCCAGCGCGATCACCCCGACCGCGATGCGGGCCGGAATCCAATTGGCCAGATCGTCCAGCCGGGCCGAGACCATGCCGAAGCTGGCATGGCGCGGCGTGCGGTAGCCGATCATGCTGTCCAGGGTGTTGATCGCCTTGTAGGCGCAGAGCCCGGGCAGGCCCAGGACCAGATACCAGAAGGCGGGCGCCAGCACGCCGTCGGAAAAATTTTCGGCCAAGGATTCGACCGTCGCGCGGGCCACGCCATGGCGGTCCAGGCTCTCCGGGTCGCGGCCCACCAGATGGGCGACCGCGCCCCGCGCGCGCGCCAGATCGCCGGTCTGGAGCGGCCTCAGCACGGCGCGCGCATGATCGAACAGACTGCGCTGGGCCAGCAGGCTGGTGACCAGCAGCAATTCCCAGATCCAGCCGAAGGGCAAGCCGCGCGCCGCCCAGGCGATGAGCCAACCGAAGCCGCCCGCCAGGGCGATGGTTAGAACGGCTGCCAGGGCGCCGCGCACCTTCCGGCTCGCTTCGCTGCGGCTGGGGCGGTTGAGCTTGCGGTCGAGAAAGCCGATCGCGCCGCCCAGCACGCGCACCGGATGGGGCAGATATCTGAACGGCCCGGGCACGGGCGGCAGCAAACCGTCGAGCACCAGGGCGGTGACGAGAACGAGAAGCGGCCCGGGGCCGCCGATCCAGGCGGCCAGCGACATGGCCGGAGAATGGGCGGGGGCTCCCTCCCGGTCAATCGCTATGCATCAATCGACCATTCTCAATTGGAGGCGGGCGGCCTACGCGCGCCGAACAACGAAGCGGAAGGGGATCAAGGAATGACGGAAACAGCGGTCATGCTGTGCGGTCACGGCAGCCGGGACGAGGGCGCGGTGCGCGAATTCGCCAATGTCGCGGCGCGGATGCGCGAGAAACTGCCGCAATACGATCTCGAACACGGCTATCTCGAATTTGCCACGCCGATCATCCGCGAGGGTCTGGACAAGCTGATCGACCGGGGTGCAAAACGCATCCTGGCCGTGCCCGGCATGCTCTTTGCCGCGGGCCATGCCAAGAACGATATTCCCTCGGTCCTCAACACCTATATGGCCCAGCGGCCCGAGGCCGAGATCATCTATGGCCGGGAACTGGCCATCGATCTCAAGATGCTGCGCGCCGCGGGCGACCGGGTCGCCGAGGCCGAGCGCCAGGCCAATGCCGAGCTGGGCGAGGTCTCTCGCCACGACACCTTGCTGGCCGTGGTCGGGCGGGGCAGTTCCGATTCCGACGCCAATTCCAACGCCACCAAGGTCATGCGCATGCTCTGGGAGGGCCATGGCTACGGCTGGGGGGAGACGCTCTATTCCGGCGTCACCTTCCCCCTGGTCGAGCCCGGCCTGGAACAGGCCGTGCGCCTGGGCTTCAAGCGCATCATCGTCTTCCCCTATTTTCTCTTCACCGGAATCCTGGTGAGGCGGATCTACGATCACACGGATATCGTCGCCGCGCGCCATCCCGAGGTGCAGTTCGTCAAGGCGCCCTATCTCAACGATCATCCCCTGGTCGTCGACACCTTGGCCGACCGGGTGCGGGAAATTCTCGACGGCGCCAATCTGATGAACTGCCAGATGTGCAAATACCGCGAGCAGGTGCTGGGCTTCGAGGACGAGGTCGGCCTGCGCCAGGAAAGCCATCATCATCATGTCGAGGGCATCGGCACGGGCGAGAGTGGCCATAGCCACAATCATGATCACGACCATGCCCATGGGCACACGCACGATCACCACCATCACCCCTATCCCCATGCCGACCATCCCCTGGGGCCGGTGACCCTGCCCAAGACCGAGGGCGACCGCTAGGCGATGGCGGGCATGGGGGGCTATCTTCGGGATCCGGCGGAAATCTACCGGCAGTCCTTCGCCGCCATACGGGCGGAGACCGATCTGGCGGCCATTCCGGCCGATCTGATCTCCCTCGCTTTGCGCATCGTCCATGCCTGCGGCACGCCCGAGATCCTGATTGATCTGGCCTGGCGTGACGGCGCGGGCGCGGCGGGCCGAGCGGCCCTGGCCGCCGGCGCACCGATCCTCTGCGATGCCGGGATGGTCGCCCAGGGGGTGATCCGGACGCGCCTGCCGGCAGGGAATCCGTTGATCTGCACCCTGGACGATCCGGCCGTGCCGGCAGCCGCCAAGGCGGCGGGCACGACCCGTTCGGCGGCAGCGGTCGAGCTTTGGCGCCCTCACCTGGCCGGCGCGGTTGTGTGTATCGGCAATGCTCCAACGGCGCTGTTCCGCCTGCTCGAAATTCTCGCGGAAGGCGCCGATCCGCCCGCCCTGGTGCTGGGCTTTCCGGTCGGCTTCGTCGGCGCCGCCGAATCGAAGGTCGCCCTGATCGTCAACGATCTGAATCTGCCCTATATCGCCCTGCGCGGACGCAAGGGCGGCAGCGCGATGGCCGCCGCCGCCGTTAACGCCCTGGCCGGCGACGCGAAGGAGGGGTCTTCATGAGCGCATGGCTGTCGATCGTCGGCTTGGGCGAGGACGGACTGGACGGCCTGTCTGTACCCGCCCGCGCCCTGGTCGAGACCGCCGAGGTCCTGGTCGGCGGCGCGCGGCATCTGGCCCTGGCCGGCGAGGCCGCCGGCGGCGCGACCGAAAAGCTGACCTGGGAAACGCCGCTCAGCCGCACGGTCGAGGCGATCGCCGCTCGCGAAGGCCGACGGGTGACCGTGCTGGCGACCGGCGATCCCATGCATTACGGCATCGGCGTCACCCTGGCGCGGCGTTTCGGCATGGACGCGCTCACGATCATTTCCGCGCCAAGCGCCTTTTCCCTGGCCTGCGCGCGGCTTGGCTGGCCGCTTGCCGAGACCGCCTGCATCACCCTGCACGGCCGGCCCCTCGATCTGCTGTCCCTGCATCTGGCCCCCGAAGCCCGCATCCTGGTCCTGAGCGAGGACGCCACGACCCCCGCCAAGCTCGCCGCCCATCTGACCGGGTTGGGCTATGGCCCCAGCGCCTTGACCGTCCTCGCCCATATGGGCGGGCCGAAGGAGCAGCGCTGGGACAACACGGCCGAAGGCTGGACGGAAGAAGACATTCCGGACCTCAACACCGTCGCGATCACCTGTCATGCAGCACCCGGCACCCGCGTGCTGTCCCGCGCGCCCGGCCTGCCGGACGAGGTCTATGCGAATGACGGCCAACTGACCAAGCGCGAGATTCGCGCCGCCACCCTGGCCGCGCTCTGTCCCTTGCCCGGCCAGCACCTCTGGGATATCGGCGCGGGCGCGGGCTCCATCGCCATCGAATGGCTGCGCGCCGCGCCCGGAGGAAAGGCCGTGGCGATCGAGCGCCAGGCCGCCCGGGTCGCCAATATCGCGCGCAACGCCGCCGTCCTGGGCGTGCCGGGTCTGAAGATCCTGACCGACGAGGCGCCCGCCTGCCTGGAGAATTTGGCCCGGCCCGACGCGATTTTCATCGGCGGCGGGCTTTCGAGCCCGGGCCTGGCCCTGTATTGCTGGCGCGCCCTGGCGCCGGGCGGGAGGCTCGTCGCCAATGCCGTGACCCTGGAGGGGGAGGCCGCGCTGCACGACCTGCGAAAAGAGACTGGGGGAGAGATGACGCGCATCGCGATCAGCCGGACGACGCCGGTCGGCCCCTTTGAATCCTGGCGGCCCCTGATGCCGGTCACCCAATTCGCCGTCGAGAAGCCCCGTGGCTGAGGGTTCCACGGCGCCGAGCAAGGTCTACGGTCTGGGGGTCGGGCCGGGCGACCCCGAACTGATCACCCTGAAGAGCCTGCGCCTGCTGCGCGCCTGCCCGGTCCTGGCCTATCCGGCGCCGGAGACGGGCGACAGCCTGGCCCGCGCCATCGTCGCCGAGCACCTGCCCGGCGATCAGATCGAAATTCCCATCCGCATGCCGCTGGAAGTCGCGCGCTTTCCCGCCCAGGCGGTTTACGACCGGGCGGCAGGGGAGATCGGCGCGCAGATCGCCCAGGGCCGCGACGTCGCCGTGCTGTGCCAGGGCGATCCCTTCTTCTATGGCTCCTTCATGTATCTCTTCGGCCGGCTGGCCGAGACCTGTCCGGTCCAGGTCGTGCCCGGCGTCTCCTCCCTCACCGCCTGCGCCGCCGCCCTGGGCGCGCCCCTGGCGGCGCGCAACGACATTCTGGCCGTCCTGCCCGGCCCCCTGCCGGAAGACGAACTGGCCAAGGCCTTGTCCACGGTCGAGGCTGCCGCGATCATCAAGCTGGGCCGTCATTTCGGGAAGGTTCGCCGGGTGCTCGAAACCCTTGGGTTGGTTGAGAACGCCCGCTATATCGCCCATGCCACGATGGCCGATCAGACCATCCTGCCGCTGGCGGCGGTCGAAGCGGAGGAGGTGCCCTATTTCTCGATGATCCTGGTCCATCGGCGGGGGTCCGCCTGGCAATGACCGGCACCCGCGATCTGCCTTCGGGCGCCACCATCCTGGTGCTCGGCCCCAGCGCCCTGCCCCTGGCCGGACGGCTGAAGACCTTGCTGCCGGGTTCGGAAATTCACGGCCTGGCGCGACGGGTGCCCGAGGCCGATATCGGTTTTGACGAGACCGGGCCGCATCTGCGCGCCCTCTTCGAATCCGGAAGGCCGATTCTGGGCCTCTGCGCCGCCGGCATCCTGATCCGCGCGCTGGCCCCGGTCCTGGACGACAAGCGGGCCGAACCGGCGGTTCTGGCCGTCGCGGAGGATGGCAGCGCGGCGATCCCCCTGCTGGGCGGCCATCACGGCGCCAATACGCTCGCCCGCGCCATCGCGATGGAACTGGGCGGGACAGCGGCGATCACCACCGCCGGCGATCTGCGCCTGGGCCTGGCCCTCGACGCGCCGCCGCCGGGCTGGCGCCTGGCCAATCCCGACCTGGCCCGGCCAGTGACCGCCGCCCTGCTGGCGGGCGAGGCCGTCGTCCTGAAAGTCGAAGCGGGCGACCCCGCCTGGCTGCACGAGTCCAGCGCCACCTTCGTCGAGTCCAGCGCCGCAGCCGTCGAATGGACCCTCCTAGTGACCGACCGGGCCGTCGCGCCCGATGCGCGCACCCTGCTTTACCACCCGCCGAGCCTGGTCCTGGGGGTCGGCTGCGAGCGCGGCGCCGCGCCCGAGGAACTGGTCGAACTGGCAACCCACGCCCTGGCAGATTCGGGCCTGGCGCGGGACAGCGTCGCGCTCGTCGCTTCCATCGACCTCAAATCCGACGAACCCGCCGTTCACACCCTGGCCGAGTCCCTCGGCGTGCCGGCCCGTTTCTTCGATGCGGCAAGTTTGGAGCGCGAAGCCCCGCGCCTCGCGACTCCCTCGGATGTCGTGTTCCGCGAAACCGGCTGCCACGGAGTCGCCGAGGGCGCGGCCCTCGCCGCCGCCGGCCCGGACGGCACGCTGATCCAAGCCAAAGTAAAATCGGCCCGCGCGACCTGCGCCATCGCCCGGACGCCGGGCGCGCTCGACCTGGCCACGACCGGCCGGCCGCGCGGCAGCCTTGCCGTTATCGGCATCGGCCCCGGTCTCGCCGCCTGGCGCAGCCCGGAAGCCGAAGCCGCCATCGCACAGGCCAAGGCCGTGGTCGGCTACGGCCTCTATCTCGATCTGCTGGGCGATCGGATTGCGGGAAAGGCACGCCATGAATCGCCCCTGGGGGAAGAGGAGCGCCGGGTGCGCGCGGCCCTCGACCTGGCCGCTGCGGGGCAGGCCGTCGCCCTGATCTCCTCGGGCGATGCCGGGATCTACGCCCTGGCCACGCTAGTTTTCGAACTGCTGGAGCGCGAGGACCGGGCGGATTGGAACCGCACCGCCATCCATATCTGCCCCGGCATCTCCGCCATGCAGGCGGCGGCCGCAAGGGCGGGGGCACCGCTCGGCCATGATTTCTGCGCCATCTCGCTCAGCGATCTCCTGACCCCCTGGCCGGTGATCGAGACGCGCCTGCGCGCCGCGGCCCAGGGCGATTTCGTCACCTGCCTCTACAATCCCGCCTCGGCCCGCCGGCGCGGCCAGCTGCCCCGCGCCATCGCCATCCTGGCCGGGGCGCGACCGGCCGATACCCCGGTCATCACCGCGCGCAACCTGGGGCGGGAAGGCGAAGCCGTGTCGACCGTCCCCCTGGCCGAATTCAACCCCGAAACCGTC
>Ga0114999_10006553_pt1 | contig 13388 bp, 15 predicted proteins | sample ArcticOcean_MG_C_3_FD_89820 | JGI IMG/M metagenome (GOLD analysis project Ga0114999, IMG submission 89820) | Marine microbial communities from western Arctic Ocean - ArcticOcean_MG_CB8_126 | ecosystem: Environmental > Aquatic > Marine > Oceanic | place: Arctic Ocean: Canada Basin | collected...
GCAGTTTCTCACGCGTGATCTGTTTCAACCCTTCGGCGGCTTCCGGGATCGTGATCATGCGATCCTTAAACAACGCCAAGCCTTCTGAGTAGCGAAACCCATTTGCCAATGGTTCGCAGATATTCAAATCCACGCGGCGTGTCCACATTCGGGTTAGGCCTCGCGCTTCTGGCGTACTACCGAGCAATGAAGGACCGGTACCAACTTCGTCGAGATATTCGCAGATTGCTGTGATCTCGGAAATCAGCGTGCCGTCATCCGTCTCCAAACAGGGCAGTTGTCCGCTCGGATTTAGCGACAGATATGGTTCTTGGCGATTAGCCCCGGCCATCAGATCGACTTCCTGGAGTTGTAAATCGATGCCTTTTTCAAGTGCGAACATGCGCACGACATGCGGGTTGGGGCCAACGGAATTATAGAGTTTCATGACGTCTCCTCGTGGCTTATCGTTGTTTGCGAAGCATGCTCCGTTCCGAAGCGCTTTACCATTCGCCGGTGTTTTGCATGCTCTTCCAAGGCTCCTGGGCGGCCGCGGCACCGCCTTTTTGCAGCAATTCGACGGAGACGCCATCGGGTGAACGTACGAAGGCCATATAGCCATCGCGTGGCGGGCGATTGATCGTGACACCATGGTCTTGCAAGCGCTGACACGTGGCGTAAATGTCATCCACCTCGTAGGCCAGGTGGCCAAAATTGCGTCCGCCTGAAAGCGTTTCAGGATCCCAGTTGTGGGTCAGTTCGACCTGAGCGGATTCATTAGCACCGGTTGCGAGGAAGACCAGCGTGAAGCGGCCTTGTTCATTGTCGACTCGGCGGATTTCCTGCAGGCCAAGTGCGTCACAGTAGAAAGTCAATGATGCATCAAGATCATTGACGCGGACCATCGTGTGTAAATATTGCATGGGATTGCCTCAGATTTTGCAACCGCACCTTACTACAAAGTTGGTGCTGCGAGCATCACCACCGCGAATTGAGGCACAAAAAAACCTGCTGATGCAGGGTTTGCCTGGTCGATCTTCTTTTGCTCACAGCGAAGCGGGTTTGCTCAACGTTTTGCGAAAAGAGGAGTGGCTAATTGGTGAAACCTAGCGCCCAGAAATCGCAGTTTTATAACGTCCACAGCGTGGGGATGCTCGCAGCAGGTGTGCCAAGCGCCCTACAACAACGCACGTTCACGCAGGCTCAAGGAAACATCCTCATCATCACCGATGAAGGCGACTCGCGCTGCGGACAACGTCCCCGAACATCTTTGCACAGTAGGTTCCATCAAATCGACTTCCTTGTAATTAGGCAAATGCTGGTACCGAAATACGATGGGTTCAGACTACGGGGTAAAGCTGAATTGGTTGTGCAGCGACTATGGAAGTAAAGTCGAACTATGATGATTTGCGGCAGATATTGCGCGCGCCGTCACAAACTGCGCAGTTGTTGTTCATACGAAGCAATGCTCGCTTTGAACGCTACCCGCAGACCATGCGGCAGCGGTCGATTCGAGTGTTCACGCGAGGCCAATTCCTACTTCAGCCGCGCTATTTCTTCTTTCAGACGTATTCTCCGGGTCGCGGTGGTCAAGGCTACTACTTCATGCCGATATGCCAACGAATTGCACGCGAGGTAATCGGGCAAGCTGTGATGATCTTGTCGCGATTTGTAATGCGCCTGAGTCGCGATATGAGACATTGAACTTATGAAGTACACTAATTGTTGAGGTTCATTGCACTAACGTGTGCATTTGGATTCGGTTTGGCCGGGTGTGTGGTCAACCGTGTTACAGATGAGCGTGAAATCGGTTTTGTATCGAGCGCTCAGGAAATCTCGATTGGTCGGGAACAATACAACTCGGCCCAGCAAATGCGGGGTGACGCGTATAGGACCGATGCGCAATTGACCAAGTATGTAAGCTTGGTGGGTAACCGTGTCGCGATCGCGAGCGGCGTTGACTTGCCGTATGAATTTGTAGTGCTCAATAATTCTGTGCCCAATGCGTAGGCGTTACCGGGCGGCAAGTTCGCGCTTCGTGGGGCTACTTGTGCCGGGCTCGTCTCAACGGCGAATTGGATGAGGCAGTGATCGTACTGGAAGAAGCTGTGTGCGCTGTTGAAGCAGGTAACAATCGAACGTTTGAAGGCTGGGTACTCGCCGAGCTTGCTGAGGCATCGCTCGAACGTGGAAACCTCGAGTGGGCGGAGCATGAAGCGCAAACGGCAATCACCGTCGCACATGGTCAGCGCTCGAGATTTGACGACGCACGCGCAATTATTGCGCTTGTCCATATCCATCGGCACCGAGGAGACACTGCTGCTCTCGCGGGCGCAGGAGAGGCATTGGTCGACGAAACTAAAGCTATGGCGGATCAGCCGAGGTGCATGAGTGCCGCGCTCACTTGGCTCGCCTACGCGGCGGCGACGCGCGATAGTTCAGCATGAGATCCAAGAAGCACGCCGGATATACGATGACATGGGCACGTCGGCGCAGTTGACGCGGCTCACGGTCGACATCGACAGTTCGCTCGGCGGCCAACAACTAGCGTGCTCGATATGATCTGATCGCCGGGAAGGTCGTGACGACCAAATCGGGGTGATCCGATTCCGCGGAATCGTGTGAATCCGCGCTGTATCGTTACGCGCTGTATCGTTAGATGAATGAAGATCGGGATTTGATGAACCATATCATCCGAGCGCTTCACCGAAGGCACGCAGCAAGGTCTTGGCGCAATCGGAGAGTTTTGCGGCGCGATGTATAGAGAAGATGAATAGAGATCAGTCGCGTCCGGCTTTATGATACGCAGCACCCAACTGGCCCTTATGAACTCAGAGAAGGAACCTCATGAATTTCGGAAAATCGAAAGGCGTGCTGTATTTCGGCATCCCATCAGGCAGTCTACACGCTCAGGTACTCAGAATCCTCGACAAGGCCGGTTACCCACTCGCTAAAAACCGGCGCTACGAGCAGGTGGCACCGTTCGATGATTCAGTCATCTTTCGCATACTCGATCGAAAAGAAATGGCGGAGAAGGTCCTTAAAGGGGTCGTCGACTGCGGCATTACGGGGAAAGATTACATATTCGAAGCGGGCCTCGAAACCGATGTCGAGGTCATAGGCGATTTCTTTTTCTCGAAGAAGACCAATCAACCATCACGCATCGTATTGGCCTCTAGGCTCGAAAATGGTATTACCGAACCGGAAGACTGTCGGGGCAAGACCATCGCCACCGAGTTACCCAATTTGACGCGAAGGCAGATGAAGACACTATTCGGTATCGAGGACCTGACGATTCTGCATTCCGAGGGTAAAACTGAAGCCAAGGTTCTGATGGGCGAATCAGATGCGTTCACTGACATTACCGAGACTGGCGAGACACTTCGCGCCAACGGCAACAATCTGGTCGCAGAGATCTTTTCTTCCAATCCACAACTAATTGCCAACGCAGATGCGCTGGCCGACCCGGTGCGCCGCAACAAAATGGAAGACCTTCGCATTTGCATGGAAGCGGTGTTGAGTGCGGAGAAGGAACCGATCTACATGGTGTTCATGGATGTTCCCAAGCGCGTTTTGGTGGAAGTAGAGCAGTTGTTGCCCGCCGTGGTGTCGCCCACGGTTAGTCCGGTCGTGGATGAATCTTGGCGCAGCGTATCCGTGGTGATCAAGGAATCGGAATTGAATATCTTGGCGCCGCGGCTGTTGCGTTTAGGGGTAGACGGTATCGTCCCAATCCCGGTACCCAAGGTCTACACCCAAGAAATGGTCGGAGGACGCTAGCAATGGCTAACGTAGAACTTGCAGAAGGGACAGATCTAACGATCGATTTCGACAAACGTAACGGCTTTGTCCCATGCATCGTTCAAGATGTCAGCGATGGCGAGATTCTCATGCTCGCCTACGTGAACGACCTCGCGTTGGAGACAACGTTTGATAAAGGTATGGCCACGTTTTGGTCCACGTCTCGAAACGAGCTATGGACCAAGGGTGAAACCTCGGGCGATTTTCTGAAAATCGTCGAGGTATTGATCGATTGCGATCAAGATGCCCTCGTTTATCGAGTCGAACCCAAGGGCGCTGGCGCCTGTCACACGAAAGATGCCGAAGGTGCTACTCGGCGAAGTTGTTTCTATCGGTCGGTCGACGTTGGCACACGTCGCTTGCAGTTCGGGGCTTAAGCCGCCTCAAGGTCGCCACGTGAGATCAGCAATACAGTTTAGGCGGCTCTTGGACGCGAGCGTTCCGCCCAGGAACTAGCTATGCGCTTGGCTTTCCGGGATCGTATAGTCCCGCCACTCGGCAATCTTACCGTCGCGCAGATAGAAAACACCGGCAACCGGGGCCTGCATATCCCGGGTGCCACCTTTGCCATCGCTGATTCCTAAGAACTTGTCGACCCGTTCATTCATCACTAGCGAGCCGACCGCGTGGCTGCGGAGCAGATCCCATTCGATGGTACCCGGCCCCTCGATAATCGGCTTAAATACAGCGCAGACCTCGTCCACGCCAACGATGTCATCAGCCCCTTCGAACATCTGGTATACGACATCGTCGTGTAAGGTGCTCTTAATCCCATCTAGATCTTTGGCTTCCCAGGCGGTGATTAGCTTGGCGACTAGGGCTTCGTTGTCCAATTCAAGTTGTTTTTTACCATTGACTAAACTTACTACACCAAGCACTTGGGCAGCGCGATCATGACGCTGTAAGAAGTCAGCTGACATTCAAGAATCGTCGAGCCAATCCTGAGCCTCGATAACTCGCGCAAGCCCGATCGCTGCATCCTGTGCACCCCTGATATTGAAATGCACGTCATCGTAAAAATATTCCGATGACTTGGGCATATCGCGTGCGAGGTCGCAAAGCGGCACTTCATGCTCACGTGCAAGATCGCGCATAACATCATTTAGGGATTCGAGTGCTGCGTGCATGTTGGTTTCGCTATAGACGGCGCCCTGCACGTCGCGCATCCAGTGCGAGGTCTTTGCTCTGGGGTCTAGCTGCGAGTTCCAGGTGGTTTGCTGGGTCATGACGACGGGCTCGGTGGGATGCCCTTTCACGATGCCGATGATCGACCGTAGATTGTTGCGGAAAGCGCCGGGATTCGTCGGCGGTAGACCGAGCGTATTGCTCGCCAACTGTTGCTTCAACACGGCAGATTCGATGGGGTTACCGAGGATTCGCGTGTCCAAATCGAGCGTCATTGGGCGGCCTTTGAGCCAATACCAGGCAAGGCGCACGACGTGGGAATTCGTCAGGACCAGCGACCATTCGTTGAAGTCGCGCGAACGCAAGTGCAGATAGTCGTGTCCCGCGGCAGCAACGACTAGGTCGTTGATGCCAGCGAATAGCACTACCAAATCGGGCTCGAGGTGCATGATTCGCTGGCTGATTATCGCGACATGATCATCACTACGATCCCCGGACTTGCCTGCGTTGTACACTTCGACGCGACGCTGGGTTTTCGTTCGCAGCGCCCGCTCAAGCACCGCATCGATGGAATCAGAATCGTCGAGGATGAGGCATTCCATCGTGCTACCGCCGACAAGGAATACGCGGTACTCACCGCTCGGCTTGGGACGTTGGATGTCGTCGCCGCGAAAGCCCAAATTGTTGGTCGTGAATGTGCTCGTGTCGCTCAACCCGGTGAGGGCCGTTTCGAACACGAACTCCCGTCGAACGTTAGCGCTGTGCTGCGAGCGCAGGAAATCGTTTGCTTGGCGCCAGTGCTGATGCGGATCGGCAACCGGCCAGAACAAGCGAACCACGATCTCGACCAGGACGAGTGCCAGAACCAGCGAGAGCGCGATTAAGGAGACCTGCACGGTTGCGCTAGTAATGATCTGGGAGCCGTCGGCTTTCATTGTGCAGTTAGCTTAGCGAACTTGTAGTCGTGTCATTCATAAAGTTAGCAATCGTAGCGGCGTCAGTAGGATTCCGCAGAATCATTCTATTGCTTCGATATCTCCGGTGCGTCGAAAATTCGTTCATCTGGCGCCAGGGTCGCGGTTTCTACTGATGAGTATGCAACGAAATGAATTCACAGCAGGGTGATCCTCGAGTGCCGACTCGGTACAGGCGGCCTGCTATAGTCAGTTTCCGCTGGGGCTACAACGGGCTGGATTTTCAACTATGAGCGAGTTCGAGGATAAAGTTGTCATCGTTACAGGGGCCGGTGGCGGCATCGGACGTGAACACGCTTTGGAATTTGCGCGGCGCGGCGCTCGAGTTGTCGTCAATGATCTAGGGTCGGACGTGCGCGGCGAAGGTGGCAGTCGATTCGCCGATGGGGTCGTGGACGAAATCACACGCGACGGCGGGACGGCGGTAGCCAATTACGATTCCGTCAGCGAGCCTGATCAGGCAGCGGCAATCGTGCAACAAGCCGTAGATGAATTCGGAACGGTCGATATCCTTGTTAACAATGCGGGCATCTTGCGAAATCGCACATTCAAGAACACCTCTCTCAAGGACTTTCAGCTAGTAGTTCAGGTGCATTTGCTCGGTTCCGCGTATGTGAGCCATGCCGCCTGGCCGATCATGTATGAAAACAACTATGGGCGCATCGTACTGACCACGTCGGTATCGGGCATTTTTGGTCAGTTTGGGCAAAGTGCGTATGCGGCCGCCAAGATGGGCATGCTTGGGCTCATGAATGTCTTGGCGTTAGAGGGTCGTTCCCATGGTATTAAGGTCAATTGTCTATCGCCCGGGGCAGACACCCGCATGACCGCCCTCGATGTCGAAAGCGGCATCGATCCCAGCAAGCCCCGGGCGAACTCTCACCCGAAGCTGGTCACGCCAGTCGCGTTGTATCTTGCGAGCGAAGCCGCGCCTAGCGGGATGGTGATGCATGCCTTGAGCGGGCGCTTTCTGCGCTCGGAAACGGTTGCGAACCCAGGCGTCCTCCTTGGTGCAGACGCGACCTACGAGGACCTCCTGGCCGACATCGACACTGTGTTGGATCTCGACGATGCACAGCCGCTGGCGGAGCCGGGAAATATAGGCTTGCTAGGGTCCAGTGATTAGATCAGCTGTGAATGTGGATTGGCCGTGGTCGATATGGATCGGGTCCACAGGTACGCCGAGGGAGCCGGCTGGCTTGGACTCCAACTGCGGTAGAATCCACCCAAGTAAAATTTTCGGAGAGACTCGCTATGGCGCTAACGTCAACGGAAGTTCATTTGGTGCGCCGTCCCAACGGCCTGCCCGTGACCGATGCGTGTCTCAGCCAAGCCATCCTTGCTAAAACGGAAAATCCTGCCCCGGCCGCTGCTCGCTAACTCGTTATCTCTATAATCGCGGGTATGACACTGTCGAGTTCGCCTTCCGGTAATTCGTGGCCAACCCCATTCAGGGTTAAGAGCTTAGCGCCGGGTATGCTGTCCGCGATAGCCTGACCGTGGTCGAACGGTAAGATCGGATCCTCGGTACCGTGAATGACGAGTGTTGGCACGTTGATGGATTCGAGTCGTTCGTGCCAGCGTTCGGTGGTCCCCACGACCGAGGCGTGGTTCTGGCTGCTTGCCATGTTGTTGGCCCGGTCGAATTCTTGGGCGAACAATGCACGCTGTGACGGTGCGTCGTACGGATGCGCCAAGCCTGAGAGGATCTCGAACATGCTCGCACGATTGTCGATCACCGCAAGCCGGTCGGACCAATCTAGAGTTCCCCCGGACATGACCGCTGCTATGACCGCCTCGCTGGGTGGCGAGAGTGCATAGCGCGTTTCTTTGCCTTCCATCGCGTCGGTAACAGCGCCCGGATCGGGCGAGGACATGATCGGTGTGAGGCTCAACACCCTTTCGGGATGGTTCAAGCCGACGAGTTGAGTAATCATCCCGCCCATCGATGCTCCACATATGTGCGCTTGGTCGATGCCGTAGTGATCGAGTACTGCAACGGCGTCGTCGGCCATGTCGTGCATCGAGTAATTGGGTTCGCCGAGTGGACAGCAAGTCGTACGGCCGACGTCGCGGTTGTCGAAACGAATCACGAAGCGCGCCGCGTCGGCGAGGCGTTGACAGAAGTTTTCTGTCCACAAGATCATTGAGGCGCTGGCGCCCATGATCAGGAGGATCGCCGGATCATTACGGTCTCCGTACGAGTCCGTGCAGATATCGATTACGTTCGCGTAGATGATTTCTTCCGCGTGGTGTGCCGCCATGGCAGTCCCCTGGTAGCTTGCCGATAGAGCATAACGGGCGTGGTGCACTTTGGACACAGGCGAAGGCCACCAGTATCAGTTGGGACAGATCGCAGTGTGGAACGAGGATCAACGCCCTCAGCGTAAGGTTCGATAAACTAAAAAGCAGTCGTCCAGATCGGATTGTCATCCGTGCGCGACATCTTGTAGGACACTCAAAATATAGAGCGAGATCGTTGCACCTGGCGCGCTTCCTCAAATCAGGCAACCCAAGGTATGCATTCCTTTGGTCGCACCGCGCGCTCGGGTGTGCCGCTCAGGAGGATCGATTTCCTTTGCGCGGGCGGGTCGGTCCCCGCGATGCACAGCGGGATCAGCAACACTAGGAAGATTAAATGGTGCCACAGTGGAATCTCATTCCATTGGCTGATATGAACGCCGAGGCTTACGATCAACACTGCGGTGCCGGCGCCGATACCCACTTTAGGTGCGTTCGATCCGGCGATCTACGCGGTGAAGAATCCCGCAAACAGGGAATAGCCGAAACTCAGGATTAGGGCGACCAAGAGGTAGGGTAAGGCGGCGCCTCCCATTGCGCCCCGTACACGCTTGCTAAAACAAGGCTGAAAGGCGCCACGATCAGGCCCCACAACAACGGAGCTGCGATGATTGCGAGTATGAGTCGACCCATGATTTCACATCAAGAGATTGCTAAGGCTCGATCGTAGCCGACCGACCTCGAGTTTGATGTTCGCTATGCTTGCGTGATCCCGAGCCGTTCGGAGATCTCTTCCGCCTCATCGAGCCAATTGGCAACGCTTGCTTCGATACCCTTGCGCCAGAACGATGGTTCACGAGGATCGAGGCCGAACGGTGCCATAAGCTCGACTGCGCTCTGGCTGCCCCCGGCGCGCAACAAGTCGAGATACATGGTTTCGAAATCGTCGCCAAAATCGTCTCTGCGGGCGAAGAGCGATTGCGTGAAGAGCTCGCCGAAGGCGTACGCGTAGACGTAGAAAGGCCGTAGAAAGTGACTCACGTATGACCACAGATTATCGACGTGCTCGTACGTAAAGAGTTCGCCCGGTGGGCCGTAGAATGCATGTGTGACGTCGAGCCAAGCGGTGTTGAAATCATCCACCGTCAACTTTCCGTTGCGCCGTGCCGCGTGAATCTGTTGCTCGAAGTTTGAGAACGAAACCTGACGCACGACCGTATTGATGTGATCGGCGGATTTCTCCATCAAGAGCGCAAGTTTGTCTTCGTCACTCTCGGTTCGATCCAAGAGGTATTTGAACGTCGTCATTTCGCCAAAGATCGACGCGGTTTCCGCGTACGCCATCGGCGCTCTGAACATGAGCGCGCCTTGTTCGTCGGCCGCGAGCATGCCGTGTACACCATGGCCAGCCTCGTGGGCGACGGTCATGATGTCACGCGGTGAGCCAAGATAGTTGAGAAAGTTGTAGGCGCGTGCCTCGCCGCCGGGAAGCATGACCGCATAGTTAAACGCACCCCCGGTTTTGCCTTCGTCAGGGGGCGCGTCGACCCATTTACGCTCGAGCATCCGCGCAACCAACCCCTCCAGCGTCGGACTGAATGATTCGTAGGCCGACAGTACGGTATCCACACAGTCGGTCCAGGGAACTGTCGTGGTTGTCGCGAGCGGGATGGGCGCGTTGCGGTCCGACCATCTGAGCGTTGGCTGGCCGAGGTGTGCGCCGAGCAGTTTGTAATAGCGGCGGGCTTGCGTTGCGCCGACTTCGCGCACCGCATTGTGTAACGCATCCACGGTCTCGTCGTCGATCCGGTTGCTAATGTTGCGTGCACTCATTGGATTCGTGTAGCCACGTTCACGGTCTTCGACCGACTTGGCGCCGAGCACGACGTTCAACGTGCGCCCCATGAGACGATCAAACCGTTGCTCGCTCAGCCCAGCACTGAAGGTTCCGAGTGCTGCGAAACGGCGGTCGCCGTCCGGGTCATTGGACAACACGTGCAGGATTTCGGGGAGGGTCATCGAGGTCCCTTCCATTTCGAAGCGCAGCTCGGCTTCCGTTTCGTCGATGTAGTCGGACCACTCGGAAGGTCCGAACGGTCCTCTGAGCGTTAGCGCTCGCTCGATGTCTTCATCGAGAAGATAGTCTCGATTAGCGCGGATGTGGTCGAGCATGGACTTATGGCGCGCAGCGTTCGAGTCGCTGCCGAGGAGTGCTTCGTAATCGGCTTGATCGATTGCCACGACCTCGTGGTCGAAAAACGTCAGATGATTCGCGCTCGCTTCGCTGAAACGCTCTTGAACTTGTCCTAGTCGCTGTTGGATTGTTTCGTTCGTAGCGTCGGTACTGCGCCGTAGGAAGAGATAGACCATCAGCTTGTCGGACAGACAACTGATCTCCGCTTGTGTGTCCAATGCCGCACCCATCGACTCCGCCAGATTGCCCGCAAAGCGATCGTGAAATGCTTCGATCAGCTCAACGAGGCGATCGAGATCGACCTGTAGCGATGGGTCGTCGATATCGGTGTAGAGGTCGCTCAGGTCCCAACGCACGTTTTCCGCGCCGGTCAATTGTTGCTGTATGGTCACTCGTCAATCCTCAGTGAAGTGCCGAAATGGGACGGTCACGATACCGTGAAGGTCTCGCGGCCGAAATCGTCCGATGGCAATATTGAGACGCCCGTCGAGGTGGCGAATGCGCGGGGAGCATGCGAATGAAGCAGTATTGATATCGCGTCAACGCTGATAACGGTTACCGTAGGCTTCGCTATCATCAATCAGGGCGCGCTGCGCACCGCGCGCGTCGTTGACCAGCTGCGGGGTTTCATTCAGCACCATCACGGGTCGCTTTTGCAGGTTGTAGGCTGGCCAATTGGGGACTTGCGGATTGTTCGGATTGCCCGTGCGCGCGAAGGTGATCCAGGTGTCCGCCATGATGTCTGCTACGCGTTGCTGCGCCTCACCAGTGCCGGACATGCTGGCTGACTTGGCGACATTGTCAAAGACGAAGCCGATCTCCAAGGCGTGGGGCGAACGCCACTTGCCACCGTCTACGGGCGTGTCCCAATCGAAGAGGTACAACCAGGTCGGTGCGCCATCCTGCGCAACTCTTCGTTCCGTTTGAACGACATGGCCGGCAAGCCAGCGCGCATCGCTCGTCGCCTCGAGGTATATGTCGGACGGATTCGACTCGGGCTGCAGTCGTCGGTACTCCTCGATAACGGCGTCGACGTCGCGTTGCGGATAGGCGCGTTTCATCGCCGGGGTCAACCCATCCCACGTCAGTTCAAACACGGTTGGGTTGGCGCCTACGAAAAGTGAATTCTCCGTGCGGTTCGTGCCGAGCATTAACGGTACTCCGCGCCCTGCCGGCGCTGCATCGGGCTCAAACGGGTGGCAGGTCAGGGTTCTACCGTCGATGGTAGGTGCGGTCGCAGCACCTGTACCTGTGACGGCTTCTTGGATCGCTTCGGTCGGCAAGTGCTTGAGTTCGCCGATGGTGCCCCGAGCGACCCCTAATTTGGCGACGACCTCGTCCGAGGCTCGTCTCGCACGCTCAGCGTCCGGAAATCGCAACATGGCTCCCGATTGGACGACCGCGCGGTGAAAGAGACCTTTGGCACGCTGGGTCGTCATCAATGTCGATACCTTTGCTCCTCCGCCGGACTCGCCGAAGATCGTTACCGTTTGCGGATCACCGCCGAAACGCGCAACGTTGTCGCGCACCCATTGCAGCGCCTGCACCATGTCCAGAACGCCAGCGACCGCCGAATCCTCAAAGCCTTTTCCGTAATGCTGAAGCGCCAGGTAGCCGAACACGTTCAGCCTGTGATTTACGGTGACCACCACCACATCGCCGCGATGTGCCAACCTAACGCCGTCGTAGGCATTGGACGAACCGCTACCCGAAGAAAACCCGCCCCCGTGGAACCACACCATGACAGGCCGTTTGCGGCCATCCGCGAGGGCAGGGGTCCATACATTTACAAATAAGCAATCTTCGCTGAATGGCGGCGCTGGGTCCGGACGCCATGATGCAAATAGGCCGCCTGGATTGCCGGTTGGCGTTTGTGGACACGAGGCGCCGAAATGACTCGCGTCGCGCGCATTGCGCCAGTTTGCCGGTGTTTGCGGCGCTGCAAAGCGCGTGTGCGCGGTATCGGCCCCGTAGCGGATGCCTTTGAATACCAAAATGCCGTCCTCGATTTGACCGCGCACTGGTCCATGCTGTGTCTGGGCGGTTGGACGTGTCTCGTTTGCAGTCGTTGGCAACGTGTTCATCGACACGACCAGTAACAGCGTAAGGTAGCTGACGGCCGACCGTGCCAATCGATATCGTGATTCGTGTGGGCGCATTGGGAACCTCACGCTCCGAGCGATGTGAGGCGTGCCACAATATACGCATGCTCCAACTGCCGCAATTGGCCGAAGGTTCATCGCGCATTAGTTGCACCCCGAATCGGAAGCTGGACTTTAGATTTCCGCCCCCGTGTTGAATCAAGCGACGTTGGTCGCCTTCTACTAGGCTCTTCAACAGCCCATGTTCGAACAGGCGCTTGAGGCACAGAGTTGACCCAATCCACTCGTCAACGAGAAATGCATCGTCGGTCTTATGCGTAGACGCGGCGAGAATGTCAGCTTTCCCGATCACTCGATTCGAGTCCCTTGACGGTCGCAGTTCTAGCGGCCATGAGGCAGGCTGAAGCCGTAAGGAAGAATCCGATCTCGAACCCTTGCGCAACAGCTGCTAGGCGGGGGAACTGCACGTTTCACGTGTCTTGGGGACTGCGTTCTGATTGCCGGTATCCGAACGGAGTTCGGAGAGCCTGTGGCATTGCCATCGCCCGCATCCCAGGGTGACGATCCCTATGTTTTTGTGTGCTACGCACATCAGGACTCAAAGGCCATCTATCGCGAGATCGCTCGACTCAATAGTCACGGCGTCAACGTGTGGTGCGACGAGGGCATTGGCCCAAGGCTAGAGTGGACAGACGAGCTGGCCAACGCACTTCTGGGTTGTACCAAGGTCCGCTTTTCGTGGCATCTAGTCCTGTTGCTTCCGAGTACTGCCGCCGAGAGCTCAATTTCGCCCGGGAGGAAGGCCGCGACGTCGTCGCCATACACCTTCAGCCGACCGAGGTCCCGGCCGGCCTCTGATCCTCTCACGGCGGAATCTCTGGATGTGCTGGCCAAAACTCGGCAAACGCCTGTGACGCATTGGATGGTGTCGAAGACGGGGTGATCAATGACCCTAGAACGTGCACGACCGAA
>Ga0114999_10006554_pt1 | contig 13387 bp, 17 predicted proteins | sample ArcticOcean_MG_C_3_FD_89820 | JGI IMG/M metagenome (GOLD analysis project Ga0114999, IMG submission 89820) | Marine microbial communities from western Arctic Ocean - ArcticOcean_MG_CB8_126 | ecosystem: Environmental > Aquatic > Marine > Oceanic | place: Arctic Ocean: Canada Basin | collected...
CATTTTTTCTCCTCATAGTCCTTTGTGCGAAGCAGGATTTTATCTTTCGAGAGTTCTTCCCTTGCTTCGCGGATGTGTTCTTCTACCACGGCGCCGACTTTCATAGGCGCCTGGAGGGTGATCACATCTTGTAGCTTGACGAAAGTGGAGACTGGCACACGGACTAACGTGGCTTCTCCATCACACTTCTCGCATTCTGTCAGACATTCTTTCATAGAGTGGACAGATTCAGTAACAGTTTCACAGTGCTCACAGCGATATGTATATCTTGGCATCAGTGACTACCCCTCTGCTGGAGGGGTCTCTTCTTCGTCTTTATTCGCTCTCAAGATCGGCGGATTCGTAACCACCAAACCGTTGTTGTCCTGAATAAAGTTAAATCCCTTCAAGATTGGTACGATATCTGTTTGATTCATAAGCGAGTTTTGCAACGCTAGCATGACCGCGCCTAGGGCTTGGTCGGATAAGGTTAATGTTTTGTTTTTTGTAATAGTAGACATATGGTTCTCCTTTAAAGTTCTGTTTGCCATCTTTCGATCATCTCATCCAACATAGATGAAAAAGTGTATTCTGGTTCCCAACCCAAGACCTCGCGAGCCTTGGATGCGTCACCCTTGAGATATTTGAGTTCTTCGGGGCGCATGTACTTGGGGTTCTGTACAACGTAGTCCTCGTAGTTTAGGTCTAGCTTAGTAAACACAGTTTCTACAAGATTTCGCACAGAATGGGTTTCTCCGGTTGCAACAATGAACTCTTCTGCGGTAGGATGGTTCAGGATCAGGTGCATTGCTCGGACATAATCTTTTGAGTGCCCCCAGTCGCGATAGGAATCCAAGTTGCCAAGCTCAAGCTTATCCTTGAGCCCTTTCTTGATCTCGACTGCAGTCTTTACGACCTTGTTGGTAACGAAGTTTGTGCCGCGGCGAGGCGACTCATGATTAAATAAGATTCCGTTGGACGCGTGCAAGTGATAAGCATGGCGATAATGCCGTACCAAGTTGTAGCCCATGACCTTTGCGCAACCGTAAGGACTGACTGGGTTCATGGGTGTCGTCAGGCGCTGGATACCGTCAGCGTCAACTGAGTTTCCAAACATCTCTGAAGAACTTGCTTGATAAAAGCGAGCGGTGGGTACTGTCTGGCGATAGACCTCCAGCATATTCAAGACGCCGAGGGCGTTGGTCTGAATAGTAAATGACGGCATGTCATAACTTACTCGGACATGACTCATGGCACCAAGATTATAAATCTCATCGGGCATGACCTCACTCACGATTCTTGCTAGCGACGGATAATCTAAGAGGTCTCCGTAGTGCGTTGTGATCTCTCCGGCTAAGTGGCGGAGGCGGCTATCTTGATTCTCGGCAACAGAGGAGCGACGGATCATTCCATGTACCTCATACCCTTTCTCAAGTAAAAGCTCGGATAGGTAACTTCCATCCTGCCCAGCGACTCCCGTAATAAATGCTCTCTTTTTACTCATTTTAACTCCTTGTAGTATTCGCCAACGATAAATCTCATTTTTCTTGTGCCACTTGACTTCGACATATCTGGCGTGTATTTGTCAAGCGGCAAAATTCTAAAATCAAAAGATACACGGGTATGCGGCGTTTTATTAATCATATTCCCGTGCCGGCACTTACTGCCATTGAAAATAGCGTACTGATCAGCGTTCAGGTTGATTGGAGAATAATCTCCAAGACCCGGTACAGATTCGCACCATGTAGCGTTCGTACCATAGATATTGGTAATCGCTACCTGAAAGTTAATCTCTCCTTCTGGGTGATTATACCCGGACTGAGAGTCACAGTGGAATTCTGGTACCACCCAGTTTTCAACCAAATGAACGCGGAAGGTTGGCAACGATTGATAAATAAAATCGCGGCTGCCATATGTCGCGGCTACAACCTCTTCCATGAACTTGTCGTACAATGCCTCAAAGTCAGTCCAGCCTTCGCGGATCTTATTATAGAAGTTGTTGTGTGGTACTGTATCAGAGTTGTTCTCCATTGTAAATGGGGCGTAATCATAATGTGTATGAAGCAATTCTAGGTCTTTGTGTCCTAGGGCTTCTTCGATAAGAGCACGAAACGGGTACGTTGTTGGGCTGTATCTCTTAAGTCTCATCTGTTTTCTCCTCGATGTAGGTCTTGTCTTTTTCTACACCGAAGTACGGACCGGTTTTAAACTCATATAAAATTGTATTGTCTTCAAGGACTTCGAAGCTGTGACCGCCCCTAAAAACGATTGCTGCATCGCCTTCGCCAAGCTCTGTCTCATAGATTGGCTTGTCGTCGGTGTCCCAGAACCGAGCTGCGACGCGACCACTGAGGAATACCCAGGCTTCCTGAGTGATGTTTGTAGTTCGGATCAGTTCGTTGTGTTTGTGCGGCGCAAAGGTAGTGCCCTTTGATAGTTGCTTTGTGGCACACTGCAGGTACTCGGAGCCCGGGCTCAGATCTGTTCTTTCAATGCTAATGTCTTCTTTGCGGTTAATAACCAGAAGCAATACTGATGGGTCGATCGCTGAATAGATAAGTGTTATCATTGTTTTCTGTAATATTCCTTTATTGTCTCGCAGACATATGTAATTTGGCTCTCTGTAAGTGCCGGGAACGATGGCAAGCACACACCATGGTTGTAAGCATGCTCTGCAACTCCAAAATGTTCTGCATCGTGGCGTTTATCATCTTTCCAGATGTTGAAACAGGGTTGTAAATGCAAGGGATAGAAGAATGAACGGGCTTCAATGTCGTTCATGCCCATAAAGCCCATTAAGTGTTTGCTTGATTCGTCTTTTGTCCTGAGAACGACACGAAACGGAACGTATGGCTCCACTTTGTCGCCCGGGCTAAGTAGTTCAACTTCCTCAATATCTGCCAGTGCTTCGCGATAAAGGTTGTAGTTTCTCTGTTTCCGTTCAATGATCTCTGGAAGCTTCTTTAGCTGGGCTAATCCAATTGCGGCTTGGACGTCATTTATCCGGAAATTGTATCCGATGGCTGGATGAACAAAACTGCCGCGGTTGCGCCGACCTTGATTTCTAAGGAGGAGAAGCTCATCATAGATACCTTCGTCATCTGTTGTCACAAATCCGCCCTCGCAAGTAGTGAGTGTCTTATCAGCAAAAAAAGAAAAAGATCCTGTAGTTCCAAAACTACCGCAGCCCTTGCCGTCCCAGTTGATCCCCAGAGCTTGTGCAGCGTCCTCAATGATCATCAGGTTGTGCTCTTTAGCATATGCCATAACCTTTGTCATGTCCGCTGCGAACCCAAAGATGTGTACCGGCATAATCGCTTTGGTCTTTTCGGTGCGGACGCGCTCACAGTCGTCAACACGGATTTGCAAATCATGACATCCGACGTCAACAAAGACTGGGCGGGCGCCTGTCATCTCGACAGCATTCGCAGAGGCAATAAAGGTGAAGTCCGGAACGATAACTTCATCACCCGGACCGATCCCCATTGCGCGCAGAGCAAGATACAAAGATAAAGTACCATTGGGCGCAAAGACGCCGTACTTACTCCCAATCAAGTCTAATAACTTTTCACTAAATTCTGCTGTCTTTGGACCTTCTGTGATCCAGTTATTCTCAAAACAGCTTTTAATAGCCTCATATTCTTCCATACCGATGAACGGCATAAACTGGGGAACTCTCATGTTCCGTACTCCTGCTTATATTCTTGCACATGGTCACTACATATACCCGCGCACTTCTCTAAGTCTTCTTTAGAATATAACACATTTTCAGGCATAACGCAAATTGTTTTTTCATTTAATGGCATGCCGGGGAATGCCCAGATTTGCCCAGAGCTAGTTAATGTGTAGTCATCGTTTTGGTGCCAGAAGACAGTCCAGCCTGGAGAGCCAATAAAATAGGTATATGTAGCCAAATCCTTAGCATGTATGTATAAACTTTCGCGGCGCTCTTCGAACCATTCAATAGGCAATTTATATTCCCCATAGTCGTGACCCATAATGAACTCGTCGAGCATATTGCCCTTTCTAACGTCTATTTCGGCGTAGAAGCCTTCTGACAGGGCTTTGTCTATGTAGGTGGGGCTATTCTCCAGTTCGGGCTTAGGACCGTCTGTATTGCCTCTGTGGGCGATGTAAATCATTGTTCGAGACCTCCGTGCAATCGTCGAGTAAGCTGGAAGTCTTCGATTTCCCAAAAGTGAAACTTGAATCTGTCCATCATATTTTCTTTTTCGATATGGTATGGGACAACATCATGGTTTGACATGCGACAGTTACCAACGTAAATGTACTCTGGCACCTTGCGAACCAAATCTGCAGTGCTATCCATTATTTCAGAGCCTCCGAAAAGCCAGTATTCTAATACGCCCTCAGCCGGCATGCCCTTTTCGTTGAATGTATCAAAAATCGTGCCCTTCTCGTGGCGCCCACACCAGATGTTGTTGCGGTCAAACTGACTGAAGTCTAAAGGACGTAGCCATGCCACATCAAATCTAGTTGTCATAACGTAATCATATTTGAATCCGTGTTCTTCTTCATAAGCGCTTTTCAATCCCAAAACTTTCTGGTTCGAGTACCAGCGGCTCATGATTGAATGGAAGTGTCGAGGGATATCCGAGTGTACCTTCTTACTAAATTTATTCGCCAATGAATCAAAGTCAATCTGTTTTTGAGCAATGTACCCTGCTGGCTGATATAACTCAACCAGTTCTTCTTCGGCTTCCAAGCTCCATGTGTGAAAAAAGACATCAACTGTCTGATTTGGATCCGCGGAAAGGTTAATAATATTCTTTTTAAAATATGGGACAGCCAACTGCCAATCGACAGGGAGTCCCTTATCGTTCTTTCCGCCGGCGAGTCCGTTGAAACATAATGCGATTCTCATTCTGCAGCCTTCAATACATATTCTGTTAGTAGTTCATCTGGATGTTGTACTTCTTGTACTCTGGCTCCTGTAGCTCTGGCAGATTGGAGACCCACAGTTGAATCTTCGAATATAATACACCGGTCAGGCTCTACACCCAAACGCACCATCGCCCTGATGTAAGGCTCGGCGTGTGGCTTAGGATTATTGACATCGCTATTCGTAATCAGAACATCCAAATATTTTGTAAACCCCAGGTGGTTTAGCAGCATCCGTGTAGACATGCCGTTAGCATTCGTGACAACTGCAATCTTTTTATTAGAAGCTTTCAAAACCTCAAACATTTCTATTTTATCGCGGTAGTCATTTGGGTTCAAAGTTAACATCATCTCATTTGCAATTTTCTTTTTTGCAGTGTAGATATCTTCTATCTGTGCTTTTGCGATCTTTCCACTGAGCATGAACTTATGCAACTTGGCTCTCGTAGTGATCGTAGAGGACATGATTTCCCATTCGTTAGGGTGAGCAAGGACCACTCCGGTTGTATCAAGGATAGCAGCTTTCAAAGAAGACACCTGAATCTCGGTAGTGTCGACTAAGACGCCATCAAAGTCAAAGATGAAAGCCTTAATCATCATGGTTTCTTTGCAGTAAACCAGATCCAATACAGGTGAGCATTATCCATCCACGAGTGTGTAACCTTGTACTCAATATCAGTAAAGCCTATCTTTTTCAAATCGTTAACCACGTCTGCTGGATCTGTGATCTTAACATCCTGATTACTGTTCGTGGAAGTAGCGTCTGTTTTGTCTTCGTGATAAAGTGCTTGACCGGTGACCTTCGACATTTGGGAGGAGCGGGCGCTGAGATCAGACCCTAAACCATCTGGCTGCGTCTCGGATAATTCGTTGGCAATTTCGGGATTATCAAATCCCATCTGAAAGCTAAATATTCCTCCGGACTTAAGAGTCTGGAAAATGTTTTCTTTAATACTATAACGGGTAGAATGTACACAGATGTGCTGCAACACGATAGTTGAGAAAACCAGATCATAACGGTTGTTTGGAACCAAGCCACAATCTATCCCGCTTGATACATAGAGCGTTGTATTCAGATCAGTGTCAGCTATCGCTTCTATCGGGTTGTTATAACCGATATGAACATCCGAGGTGTTACCGTCGCTGTATAACATATCTGTACGGGGATCTTCAAAATCTGTGCCGGCTTGATCACATACTGATAGTGCTGTGTTGATCACGTTATGAGCAGAAATGTCGCAACCAGAAACTTCGTGTAAGTGATGAGCGTGTTGGCGCAACCAAACAAGATTACGACCGGCGCCGCAGCCAAATTCGAAGACATGGGCGCCTTCCCAGAGGAGATCTGTGTTAATATTCATAAGCAATGTTTTCACATAATCGGGATTGTCACCGTGACCTGAGTGGTTGCTGCGGTGCATGTCTTCGGCGGTGGTGTCGTAGAATTTGCGTTGCATATCGCGATACTTTTTTAGTTTTTCGTCCACCGGTTAGTTCCTCGGGTGATGCGTTAAATAATGGTTCAGATCTTCAGGAGTACCCAGACCCCACATCCTGTCTATGTGGAAAACCTTAATCTTTTGACCGTCCTCGCATGCCTGATTGTACACAGGACAAACATAAAACTCGTTATTAGTACGAATGTCTCGCTCAATCATTTGCTCAGTATACTTTACATAATCAGAACCCTTGCGGAAGTAATAAACTCCGGCTGTCGCAATATTGCTAATGGGGTTCTTCTCTGCAACTTCTGTGACAAATCCATCTTCTCCGAGTTTCGCAAAGCTCCACTTGGGATGAGTTGCCTCAAAGGTAAGGATACCGCCGTCGACTTCATCAGCAACCATTGAGTACATAAACTCGTTGCTATCCCACTCGAAGACTTGATCAGAGTTTGAGATGACCAAGGGCTCATCATTGTCGATAAACTCCTTTGCCAACAGCGTAGTACACGCTGCTCCTTCCGTGATGCCCTCGACTTGTACGATAACGCAGTCCGGTGAGATTAAGTTTAATAGTTGTTGTAGGTTATACTTTATATAATGTGCTTTCTGCACAATGTAAATGTGACGAGCCTCAATATTAAGGTTCTCCGTCACTAGTTGGATCATCGGCTTGCCATTGACGTCGATTAAGGGCTTAGGGAATGTGTACCCTACCTTCTCAAATCGACTTCCTGCTCCTGCCATTGGGATTAATACGTTCATTTTGCCTCCTTGCCATGGTGTAATAATTTTTTGGGATTTGAAGTTGTGTTCGATGGCGCCCTTAACTTTATCATAAGTTACATCATCGGGGTTGCGGACAGCGCAGAGAGATGCGCCGGAGCTTAGTGCTGCCTTACGTCCAATGTGAGAGTCCTCTACAATAAGAGTACACTTAGGACCAATGCCAGCCTTAATCATGCACTTCAAATACATTTCGGGGCTGGGTTTTGGAGCCTTGACATCTTGGTTAGAATAAATAAACTCGATGTACTCGAATAGACCCTTCTTCAGAAGCATCATCTTAACTGATTCTCTGATAGAGTTTGATGCGCAGCAGATTCTGTAGCCATCATCGCGAAGTTGGCGAAGGACGGTGCGCATGCGGTCATCGTACACCATCTCTTCTGAGATGATCTTCGAAGTCATTTCTTGCTTACGTTTCCACACTGTATTGTGCAGCTCTTTCGGCAAGCCCTTATTCTTTGTGAGCATGTTCAGCTTCTTTGACGTGGGCAGCCCATCATATGTTGATAGGTGTTCTGCTCGATTCACAATGTACTTTCCGTCCACTGATGCCAAAGCTCTGTTTAAAGCCTCGTAGTGTAGCTCACGAGCATCTACGAGGACGCCATCTAAATCGAAGATGACTAAGATTTCGCTATTGTCTACCATTGTTTTATTGCCTTCCTAGGAATATTTTCTCAAATCTATGTGTTTCTTGATACCCGGGATCATAGCAGTATCCCTGGACGGATAGTTCTGATAAATCATAACCTTCCATATTTAAAACCATTCCCCAAACACGTTCCATCGCTTCTGACTGGCGCTTGGTGGTTGGGTGTACCTTGTCAAAGCCTGCAGCCTTGAGCTTGTCTAGCACTGTGCGTTTGCACATTAGCATCGGACCGAAAAGAGCCGCAAACTTATGTGAAGGCTCTGGGCGATATGTAGTCTTTGCCAGAAGTTGTGTATTCGCCCAGTTGTATGTTTCTTCATATACGAATCCATTTTCTCCAGTTGGTACCTCTGCAGGAGTCCAGCCGATCCCATTCCATGAACGGAAGTAGCGCAAAGCAACAACGTCAGAATCAAGAAGATCAAGAAGGTTGTCTTTGACTAAAATAGAATCATGAAGAAAATAATAATAATCGTAATCAGGATATTTTTCATAGGTGTACCAAATATTTCCAGTTGTAAGACCGGAGTTGTTAATATCTTGGACTGAGGCGCCTGCAGCTTCGACTAACTCATAATATGACTTGTCTTCTGAAGCGCTGTCGACTACATGAATAGGCGAGTCCGGGTGGTGTTTGCGAATGCTTTCAACGCAGGAAAGCACAACCGGATTGTCCGGGTCATACTTACAGGTAATTGAGAATAGATGACTCAACGGTATTCTGCCGGGGCTGTCGTTTCAATAATCTTGTTATATAGAAGAGTTGCTTTATCGGCGCCGACAGACATTATTCTAGTCAGCTTCTCTCGATACCGGGAGCCGTAAAAGCCGTCGTTGCGCCAAACGCGCATAAGGATACTGTTATCTCTGTCGCGGTAGATGCGCATTTGATCCGGCATGCCGAGACCCCATCCACAGGGAGACCTGCCTAAGTTGTTGTCATTGTCCCATACATCATTCACAAGTAGCTCATAGCCGGCTCTGTTTGCCGTCAGACCCCACAGGGACTGTTCGTTGAGCCCTTGCTCTGCCATCGGGTTTTGGATGACGTCAGCGTCAAGAGAGACCTTATAAATGTCTTCAATAACTTGTTGGTGTGGTCCATCAGACTGCCAGCCTAGAACGGCTGCAAATACTTGGAACTTCCCGGCTTCTTCTGCTGTGAGTCCAATGCCTTCGTGGTAGTTTGAGCTTGTCCGGTGATCGTTTCTCCAGCGCTGGTCTGACGAGAAGAACAGTCCATCTCGTTTGATGACCTCGAATACTTCAGCAACGTTAGTAAATGGAGCGATGCCTGAATCAATCCAAAGAATGTTCTTGCCATACTTCTGTGCATGGTGGACCGCTCCGCACTTCCAAACGTGGTTGCGGGTTTGACTGGTTTGTTCGTCAGTCAGACAATCTGTGTAGCCCTCATAAGGATCCTCGGGAAACTCAACAACCTGAGTCTTGGGATAACTGTTGATTACTGTCTTCTCTTCATCTGTAAGACCTAGATTAAAAACAATAATCTGCTCAACGACGTCGTTTGAAAAACATAAAATATGCTCAATCATTGTACGACCTGAAGTATAGTATTCTCCGGAGTTGTTAAACGCTGTTGCGACAATATTGGTATACATCTTTATCCCTTGTAAGCTCTGATTGCTTTAATCTCGCCGTAGGTATTGAACTCAATGACATCCACGACCAAAAAGGGTTCAGTATCGGCAATCATAATCTCAATTTCAGCTACGACGGTCAAGGAGTCTTCGTCACAGTGTAAAGCGCCGATGCGACATACGATAGCTTTTACATTATTGAAAAGGGCACTGTTTGCGTCCAAGACATCTGCCTTGCCCACATATGTGCCTTCCCAGTCACGTAGATAAATGCTGTCAGCGTAAAGTTCTTCCAGTACTTCTAAATCGCATGCGGTAAAAGCATCAAAATACTGGACTGTACTTTCGTACATGTCATCGATGGTTACCTCTTCTATTACTTCACTCATTTTATATCCTAGTACCTTTGACCCGGTATGATTTTATTATCATCCTCTCTCGGATCTTTTCGATTTGGTCCGACAATGGAATGAAAAATGTGTACTACAAATGGACCGGGTACATCCACAAATGGTACGCCTTGAACGCGCTGGGCTGCTTGTATTCCCCAGAAGCTTAAGTTCCAAGTACGCTCAGGGTTTGAGCCTTGGAAGTCTATCTCCGAGAAGGTTTTTCCATCAAAATAATGACAGTTGAAATCCGCTCTTACTGTATGCGAAACAAACCGTACTCTTGGATCGGTTGGAGTCTCATAGGTTCTGAGAGCCTTCCCGAGATCTTCCGGATCGCCGTGCCAGATGTCGCTTAGCACTCTGAACTCATGTGTTCCAAGAGAATCTGCGTAGTCGCTGCCAAAGTAGAAGGTGATATCATCTGACGGAACAAATTCCTTACGACCCAAGTACTCCATGATTTCGTCTTTCTCAACGAACTCTTTTGCATTGGTTGTAGGTGCTGTAAATACAAACTGAGCTGCATCGGTTGTAGATGCGTCGATGGTCTCAAGCCCTTGCATGAAGTTGCGAGAGACACCATAATCTGATTTCAGCATCAGTACTCGGTTTGGCTTTGTCTCCCGACAGTGCTCAGTTAGGTAAAGCATATCTTGCCCAAGAGTTTTTCCGTTACTCTTGGGCAAGACCTCGATCTTATCAAAATGGTGTCGAAGCCTGTATTTAGCGATAAGAGCGAGCAGCTTTCCGTTAGAAAGTGTTTGAGGATGAGTGTTGTAAATATACATTGCATCAAATTTGTAATCTACGCTTTGATTTGCCAAAGAGTTAAAACAGATATCAGCATGCTTTTCGTCTAGTGTTGCATGAGTGTTGAAGTAACAGACTCTCACAGAGCTACCTCGTGATATTGCCCCTTTGAAACGATGATCTTACAGTCTACCATTTCTTCGATGGTGGTCTCGTCAAGAGGGAGTTGAAAAGAACTCCTCTCTGGGTGGATGCGGGCACGGAGATCTAAAACATTTGGACGTTTGCCACCAGTCATAGCAACGCCATCCATAATATGCATAACATACTTTCGGTTTGTAGCCATGATTTGATAGCCATCATTCTTTGAACGTTCGATACCCTTAACCTCATATTCCCAACAGTCTTCTCCTGGGATAAGATACTTCATTAAGTAATCCTTGTTCCAAATGTTGAGTCGGAGAGCAAGGCGATAACTAGCATCTTGTGTTAACTCGATTATATCATAATCTCCACAATTTTCAAGCAAATTATTACTTCGTTGCGATGGACCCGGAGTTAAGTCGACCCGACCGATAGAGGGAGAGAGTCGATTAACCAAGTCATTATAGATTTGAGTTTCGAAGGGTCTAAGGAAAAACTCGTTCTCAAGCATGTGTACAAAGTACTGGTCTTCGATGCCCTGAAAGTAGTCGAGGTGATCATTCGTCCAGTACTTGAGTCCTCTCTGTGGTCCTAGAGAAACAAACTCATAGTTTGCGGGCAAGTCGAAATCAGGAGAGTCAAACCCCACAATTATAACTTTCTGTTCGGGCGACCAAAACTTGTTCAGTAGGAAACTGAATGGGCGCAAAATGTGTAAATAATCGTTTGATGTGAAAACGTATACGTTTAGATCGTTCGACATGTTAACCTCTGATAAAGTATGTTACGATGGAATTCTCAATGGGCTTGGAATGCCAGAAGGCACGGAGTCCGTATCTGGTGCCAAGAGCGGTGAGAGTATCGCGGCTGAAATAGTACAAGTGTTCTGCTGGCTTGATGTGCTTCCAGTTCACTCCCTCATTAATATAGTTGGCACACTCGATGTCGTGAGTACCAAGCACGAGGCAGCCCTTTGGAGATAGCCTTTTTACCATTTCTTCTACTAAGAGTTCTGGACGAGCGACATGTTCGATGGTGTTGAAACAAGTAATGACATCGAATGACCTTTCTTTATAATCCTCGATGGACTGTTTCTCTATAAAAACTCCGTATCTCTCTTTTCCTTCATCAATATCTTGTTGGTTTGGATCGATACCGTATGCTATATAGCCAGCATCTTCGGCGGCGTTGACCAAGAATCCCATAGAGCAACCGACGTCTAGAAAGCGACCGGTAGGGTTGAATCGGAGACCCGGAGGGAGAAGGCGATAAAACCTTTCCAAGTATTGAAGGCGTTCTGCGGAAATCATTTCGAACTCTTCAAAACGATCATCGATGCGGCGCTCGCCGATACTTGTTTGGTAGTCTCTCCAATAATCGGCAGCGTATTTGTCTGCCCAGTGGTCATTTGGAACGGGAGGGTGTGTAGCAATAAGCCCACACTTGAGGCTTAAGCACTTTACAATGTCAAGCTTCTGTTCTCCGCGACGTTCAAGAGGCAGAGAATCAAAATCATGAAGAACCTTTTTAAACTTTCCTCCGCACAGCAAACAGCCATCGTCTTCGGTTCTATCCCTCATCTTTATACCATGTGTTCTCGCCAGTTGTAATAGCTTCATAAATCGTGTTCCACAAGTTGTATTTGTTTAAGATCAGGTCTCGGGCTTTGGTCATAGCTGGGATGTGTTCTTCAAAGCTGTCGCTATCGAGTATGTTCACAACGCGGTCGATTTCGTTATGGTCGCGAGCATCGAAGGGGATATATGACCCTTCAGGAAAGAACTCATGAGTGTTTGAGATTCCGGGTGCAACATTGTAAATAGGCAAAGTCCAAGATAGTAATGTATCTGTGAACTGTGTTGCGAAATAATTTGGGTAAGTTCCATTGTCAAATGCCAAGCAGTATTTATAGGTTTCTAAAGTATTATACTTGTCATCGTCTGGGATTTCAAGTACAAAATCTGTTAATTCGGGTAATCTTCGGATACGACCAAAAAGGTCGAGCTTCTCGCCATGAGATTTCTGGAATGCTTTTACAAATTCCACTCTATCGAGCATTCCTGGGAGCCATGTCTTTTCAGATACGGTGCAGGACATGCCTTTCGATTTCTCTTGTGGCTGCAGCTTAATTAGTTCGTCATAAGTTTTTGTATACCCGGCTCTCTCACAATACCAAAAGGTTGAAAAATATGAGTTGCCAGTAAGAAACGAGAAATGGCGGATTTTAGAGTCCATCGGACCCATCCCTGATCCGACACCGCGCGGCTCTCGGCTAAAATAGAATGTACGAGCAGGATCAGGGACAGGCATATCGGTTGCTTCTAAGATTATGTAATAATCAGCTTCGTCGATATCTGTCGTTGCTGACATGTCTTTCCAAATCCCACTGTTTCCGGGGGTTTGCATACGAGCACGATCAAAAAGCTCGTTTTGGCTCATGTTGTCCATGCCGCGTGAGGGCATAAAGTATATTTTAAAACTCATGATTAATCACTGTACTTGTAGTTGAATGTCTTTAGCGGCTCTTGCCACAACTGCTCAAGTTTATAAATCTGCAGCGTTGTATATTTGCCCTTGAAAGTGTCTCTATTCGGGTTAATATTCTTGGGTAAACCTTCTGCCGAGAAGCCGCGGGAACATTCTAGTCCGTTGTTGTCGCTCCATTTTATCATATCTTCTTCCAGAGCTTCTGACCTTAAAATATTTTCCATCTTTGGAATCAGGGCGCCTTCTTTC
>Ga0114999_10006556_pt1 | contig 13386 bp, 12 predicted proteins | sample ArcticOcean_MG_C_3_FD_89820 | JGI IMG/M metagenome (GOLD analysis project Ga0114999, IMG submission 89820) | Marine microbial communities from western Arctic Ocean - ArcticOcean_MG_CB8_126 | ecosystem: Environmental > Aquatic > Marine > Oceanic | place: Arctic Ocean: Canada Basin | collected...
AGGCGGCCGTCGTCGAGTTGATGGGGCAGGAGTGAGGGGCACGCTTGGGAAGGCTATCGAGTCCCCGTAGGGTCAGGGGATTTCGGCGATGGTTCGACTATGCCGGTCATTGACACCGCCGTCGGACGGATTGGTGCTGCGATCTGTCAGGAGAATTACATGCCGCTATACCGCACAGCAATGTATGCGAAAGGGGTGCAAGTCTGGTGCGCCCCCACGGTGCGACCGCCAGCGGTGGGCATCGTCGATGCAGAATGTTGCTCTCGAAGGCCGGATGTTTGTTCTTTCGGCGAATCAATACGCGACTCGTAGCGATTACCCGCCCGGCTACCACACCGAGGACGGAAGTGACCCAGTTACCGATCTCATCGGGGGAGGCAGCTGCCTTGTTGGCACCCATGGCAGGTTCCTTGCTGAGCCCGACCGTAGCGGGGAGACTATCCTCACGGCTGAGCTCGATCTTGGAGAGACCACTCGAGGAATGTTCGACTTTGATCCGGTCAGTCACTGGGCACGACCAGATGTATTTCAACTAGCCGCTGACGGGCGCAAGAAGGATCCAGTTGTGACCGGGGAGATTGAGTAGCCTAGGCGATCGCTATGACTCGGTAACAGTCACCGAGTTGATGGTCACGTCGTCGACTGGGCGATCGGCTACTACCTTGGTCGCGGCAATCGAATCGACAGTCTGAAGACCCTCCGACACACCTCCAAAGATGGTGTAGGAGTGAGGCAGACCTGCGTCTACGTGGCAAATGAAGAACTGGGATCCGTTGGTGTTTGGTCCGGAGTTGGCCATGGCCAAGGTGCCTCGAGCGTAGGAGCCAGGCCCGTCAGTCTCGTCGCGGAACTTGTAGCCGGGCCCACCGCTACCGGTACCAGTCGGGTCTCCGCCCTGAATCATGAATCCTGTGATGACTCTGTGGAAAATCGCACCGTCATAGAACCCTTCTCGGGCAAGGAAGACGAAGTTGTTCACGGCTAGCGGCGAACGACCCGCATCAAGAGCGAGGGCGATGTCTCCGTGGTTCGTATGCAGCGTTGCCGCATACGTAGTGGTTACGTCGATAGTGAACTCTGGCTGGCTCTGGTATTGGGACATTGGGGACTCCGGTTCTGGAAAACGGCAATGATAACGGGAACCCTGACAAGAGTGAGACCGAGTCGTTCGCTGAGCGAGTCCTTGGACTAGGTAAAGCCCTAGAACAGGGCTGAAGCCAAACGTCGACGGAACACGCTGACGAGCGGGTGCTCAGCGCCCATTAGGTTGAATAACTGGAGCATTGCTTCTCTTGCGCTGTCTCCGTGGTCACCTTTCCGTTGCACCACAGCAAGTAGCTGTTCTAGAGCAGGTTCGTACTGGCCCGTCGCAGCGATGGCGCGTGACAGTCCTATGTGGGCTTCGTCGTCGGATGGGTTTGACGCTAGTCGTGCTTGGAGTGACGGGATATCGCCGAGATCTTCAGACATGAGGGTCGCCACAGCCTTGAGCTGCTCCACATCAGGACTCGGTGGGAGAGCGTCCAGTACAGCGAGGGCGTCAGCGTTTCTTTCAGCATCAATCATGAGACCCGCCAAAAGAAGGCCGGCCTGCGAATTGGTTGGTTCTTCTAAGAGTACCTCTAAGAGGGCGGCCTCAGCCTCTGCGTCACGGCCTGCGTCTAGGAGTGTTTCTGCGTGCTGGAGCCGCTCATCTCCGGAGTCCTCGGGAACCTGGGCGAACTTGGCGATCCACTCGTCGAGTTGGGCCTGCGGGATGGCGCCTGAGAAGGTGTCGACAGCTTGGCCACCCGAGAAGGCGACTACAAAGGGAATCCCCTGCACTCCCATCTGTTGGGCGAGCGCTTGGTTGCTGTCCACGTCGATTTTCACCAACTCGAATCCACCATCGTATCGCTCTGCGGCTTTCTCGAGCATAGGTCCGAGGGTTCTGCACGGAGCACACCACTCAGCCCAGAAGTCGACCACCACGGGGACCTCATGGGATCGCTGGATCACCTCAGCTTCGAACTGGTCGGTGTTCACATCTTTGACGTGGGTGCCTTGGGCCATGTCTCTCCTCTGTCCCCCATAGGGTAGGGCTGAGCCGTTCCTTTGCCGAGAGGGGTATCCTGTCGCTCAATGACTTCCAACACTACTCGCCACGCTCCCTACGGTCAGGTGCTGACCGCCATGGTCACTCCCTTCGAAACGTCCGGCGCAATCGACTTCGAACGCCTTGCCCGGTTGAGCCAGTACTTGATCAGCAACGGCTCCGACGGCTTGGTAGCAACAGGCACCACCGGCGAGTCTCCGACGTTGAGCTCGTCTGAGACGGTGGCGGTATGGCGAGGCGTCGTCGACGCCGTAGACGGGAAAGTGCCCGTTCTCGCAGGGACGGGAACAAACGACACAGCGCACACCATTGAGATGAGCGTGGCCGCTGCCGAGCAGGGGGTTGACGCAGTACTGGTGGTGAGCCCCTATTACAGCCGGCCTGACCAACGGGGCCTCGTCGCTCACTTCACTGCTATCGCCGATGCATGCGATGTACCAGTCGTGCTCTACAACATCCCTGGACGCACGGCTTGCTTGATTGAGGTCGAGACGTTGGTGCGTCTGGCCGAGCACCCCAACATCATTGGGGTGAAGGACGCCGTCGACGATCCCAGCTTCTCGAAGCGAGCGCTAGCCGCTCAGCCTGCTGATTTCGCCGTGTACTCAGGTTCTGACGACCTAACTCTGGAGTTGATGGCGTCGGGCGCGGTTGGAGTCATCTCAGTAGCGTCGCACTTGATAGGGCGGCAGATCGCCGAAATGACGTCCATGGTCGGAGTTGATCTCTCAGCCGCTCGTGAGCTGGAAGCCAGGCTCATGGGAGTGTTCAAGGCATGTTTCGCAGAACCGAGTCCCCAGCCCTTGAAGGGAGCCATGAACGTACTGTGGGAGCAGGTAGGTGACCCTCGGTTGCCGCTGGTTCCGGCGGAGCAAGATACGATCGAAAGGTTGGTCGGAGAGGTCCGGAGGGTAAGGCAGGGATGAGTGTCAGTGTCACGTTCCTAGGAGGACTAGGGGAGATCGGCCGAAACTGTGCTGCCATCGAGGTTGAGGGAAAGCTCGCTCTTATCGACTGTGGGCTCATGTTCCCAGAAGCCGACATGCCGGGTGTCGACCTAATTTTCCCCGACTGGTCGTGGATCTGGAAGCGGAAGAAGGACGTTGTGTGTGTAGTGCTCACGCATGGTCACGAGGATCACGTCGGGTCGCTTGGTTACTTCCTCAAAGAGTGCAACGTCCCTGTATACGGCACGAAGTTGACTGTCGAGATCGCCAAGGGGCGCGTCGAGGAGTTGGGCGTTCGGGCCAAGTTCCACAAGGTCACTGACAACAGATGGACCGAGGTTGGCCCTTTCAAGTTCCAGTTCATTCCGGTTTCGCACTCCATTCCAGATGGAGCCGCAGTAGCCTTCGATACCCCCGAGGGCATCGTGCTGCATTCTGGTGACTTCAAACTCGATCCGAGCCCAGTTGACGGCAGGGCGACCGACTTGCCGGCGCTCGCCGCCCTGGGGAGAAAAGGTGTGCGGCTCCTGCTCTCCGATAGCACCAACGCTGAACGACCGGGCTTCGTCCCGTCGGAGACGTCGCTCGCTGCGGAGATTGAGGACATTATCGGTAACGCTGAGGGGCGGGTCGTCGCGGCGTGCTTCGCCTCTCATGTGCACCGGGTACAGCAGCTTGCGAACGCAGCCATCGCCGACGGAAGAACGATCGCGTTCCAAGGACGATCGATGTTCCGCATCAGCGATATTGCCACATCACTCGGGCTTCTGAAGATTCCCGATCACGCCGTTGTCGAGATAGACCAATTGCTTGCCCTCCCCGAGAAGCACCAGATGCTCATCATGACGGGTTCGCAAGGGGAGCCTTTTGCTGCCTTGTCCCTTATGGCTGGCGGAAGACATCGATCGGTGGATCTCTCGCCTGACGACACGATTCTCATTTCAGCCACTCCGATCCCGGGGAACGAGAAGGCAGTCTCCCGAGTGATCAACAACCTCCATCGGAAAGGCGCCAAGGTGTATCACGGTCGGAACCGCCACCTTCACGTGTCAGGGCACGCAGCGGAGGATGAGTTGAAGACCTTCCTTAACGTCATACGACCTAAGGCGCTCGTTCCCGTGCATGGCGAGTATCGACACCTGCGTGCGCATGAGGCGCTGGGCGAGCAGATGAGGGTTCCCTTCATTCAGGTCTGCGAAGACGGAGACCGGATTGAGTTGAGGGGGGCCAAGACAATCCATCATTCTAAGGATCAGAAAGCGCCCTACATCTACTTCGATGGTGGGAGCGATGTGGGACGCTCCGTTCTCAAAGCTAGGGGGGCTCTCGCTGAAGACGGTGTCTTGGTCGTAACGGTTGCCGTCGACATGAAAACCTCCGAAGTCAAGATGGGACCCGATGTCGACGGAAAGGGCGTCTCTGGTGACTCTGATGAGATGCGAGACGCTATAGCTTCTGCCGTCCAAGAGGCCATTGAGGGCATCGGCAGGGCCCCGAGTGTCAAACGCATTCAAGAGCTCACGCGTCAGGCCACCAGAGTCGCCATCAAGCCGTACACGACGACCCGGCCGGTTCTCATTCCAACCGTTCTCGAATTGTAACGAACCTGTCTCGCTGGCATCCTAACTCGCGCGGAGTGCGCGAATGATACCGCTCAGAGTCGTTGCTCCTTGCGCCAGAGCACGGTATCATCTGACCCAATGACAACTAAGATACCCACCCGCCGTGGGGCAAACGGGGCGAGGCGGGTGTCTAAGAAAACACCTACCGGACTCCGTGGCTCGCTGGCCACACTGAGAGACCGACTTCGACACCGATTGGGTCGCCAAACAGACGACGTCTGGGGGGTGGTCCTATGCGTGATCGGAGGGCTCATGGCCCTTTCGTTTGTTGGGCAGGCTGGCCCCGTTGGCGCTGGGATCGAGACAGTTCTGAGCGTAAGCTTCGGCCTCTGGGCCTACCTTTTGCCGGTCATCTTCGGAGCGATGGGGATTTCGCTGATCGTGGGGCGGCCGAGGAAGGACCACGCTCGCACAGCCATGGGTGTCACTGTTGCCTTTGTCGGGTCGCAGGCGTTTCTCCATCTCCTAACCGGTCCTGTTTCGTTGTTCGAGCTGATGCGACTGCGGGAGGCGTTGGACGGTGCTCCGCGGACTCTTGAGACCGTGCTGGCGATTGGGGGAGGGGCAGTAGGTGCCCTCGTTTCGTTCCCTCTCGAGCGGTCCATCGGTTTCTGGGGAGCGTCTTTGGTGCTCTCAGCGACTGTGATCACGGGTGTTCTCATCGCGACCCAGACGACCGTACGGGAGTTTTTTGTTGGCCTCGGTGACCTCGCCCGTGCTCTCTCGGAATGGACTAAGCGTGTGCGGCTATCTGAGGGCAATCCGGCTCCCAAGCGTCCGCTCGTTGTCTCACAAATGGCCACCACCGGTCAAGGTCCTCGTCACAAGGCTCCGAAGAAGCGCTCCAAGGAAGACAGAGCTCGCCCTGAGAAGCCGAAGCCGGACAGCAAATTAGTTCGGGCAACCGAAACACCGGCGGTGCAGCCCATCGAGGATGCCGCCTATGAGCTTCCCCCTCTCTCCTTGCTTGCTACCGGCGCGCACGTGGAACACAACCGTCGTGCCCTTGAGCGGACAGCAGAAGCGATCGAGTACACCCTGGCCCAGTTCGGGGTTGACGCGAAACTCACGAAGATTGTTCCGGGGCCTACGGTCACACGATATGAGATCGAGTTAGCGCCTGGGGTAAAGGTCAACCGTGTTACGTCACTGTCGCATGACATAGCCTATGCCTTGGCCACACCCGACCTACGGATTCTTGCGCCTATTCCAGGCAAGTCTGCGATTGGTATCGAGGTGCCGAACACAAAGCGTCAACTAGTCAACCTCGGTGATGTCCTCCAATCCGATACAGCTAGAGATGACACCCACCCCTTGTCGGTGGGACTTGGCATCGATATCTCTGGTCAGCCCATGATGTTGAATCTCTCTCAGCTGCCCCATGTCTTGATCGCAGGGGCGACGGGTGCCGGAAAGTCTTCGTGTATCAACTCTTTAGTGACGTCGATTCTGATGCGAAGTCACCCAGACGACGTGAAGCTCATCATGGTTGACCCGAAGCGGGTCGAGCTTGGCCAGTACAACGGAGTGCCACATCTATTGATGCAAGTGATCACCAATTCACGTAAGGCTACAGACGCCCTCAAGTGGGCCGTTGCGGAAATGGACCGTCGCTACGACCAACTCGCTGATGCCAGTGTTCGTGACATCGATGGTTACCGAACCAAGCTTGCCGCGGGCGAGCTGGATCCGGAAAGCTTCGATAGATTCCCGTACTTAGTGATTCTTATTGATGAGCTGAACGATCTCATGATGGTTGCTGGAAGAGAAGTTGAGGATGCGGTAGTCCGTATCGCTCAAATGGCGAGAGCCGTCGGGATTCATCTCGTTCTCGCCACCCAACGTCCATCGGTGAACGTCATTACCGGAGTTATCAAGGCGAATATCCCTTCTCGGCTTGCCTTCTCAGTCTCCTCAGCCACGGACAGTCGGGTGATTCTGGACTCCATCGGAGCAGAAAAGCTCGTGGGGATGGGCGACATGCTGGTGGTGACAGCTCGCGATCCACGACCAAACAGAATTCAAGGAGCTTGGGTCACAGAGGCCGAGATAGCCTCTGTTGTCGATTGGGTGAAACAGCAGAAGTCGGCTGAGTATCAAGACAAGGCCGTCGAAGCGTCCACTCGGGCACAGGCCGTAAAGGAAGCCGAAGAAGATGATGCTGACTTCGAGATTATCAACCAAGCTATCGACCTGGTAGTCCGCTCCGGTCTCGGTTCTACGTCGATGCTCCAGAGAAAGCTTCGCATCGGTTTCGCCCGAGCAGGTCGTGTCATGGACTCGCTTGAGTCCCGTGGAATCGTCGGTCCTTCCCAGGGTTCGAAAGCCAGAGAAGTGCTGTGGACCGAGGACGACCTAGCCGCCCTCCCAGGCGCCGAGTAGGTCCGGGCCCTACCGCTGTCATAGACAGCCGGACGCTACGATCTCGACTATGCAGCAGATTCTTGACGCCACTGGCACGCTCGTTGGTGATTCTCCAATTCGAGTAGAGCTAGTGAAGCGACTGTACCGGGCCATGCTTATTGGTCGGCAGTACGACCGGAAGAGCACTTCTCTTCAACGACAAGGGCGACTTGCGACGTACGCCTCCTTCGAAGGCCAGGAAGCTGCTCAAGTGGGCGCGGCCGCTGCGCTTCATCCCGATGACTGGCTGGTGGCAACCTACCGAGACGCTGCGGCGATGTGGGCCCACGGCTATCCAATGGACCTGTTGTTTCTAGGACGTATGGGCGACGAACGTGGGGGGTGCCCTCCTCCCGAGGTGCCGTGCTTACCACCATCTATCACCGTTGGCGGCCACATGATCCACGCAGTTGGGATCGCCTGGGCCATGAAGTTACAGGACACCCGGAGGGCCGCACTCACCGTGTTTGGAGACGGCGCTACATCAGAGGGCGATTTCCACGAGGCCATGAACTTCGCTGCTGTCTATGAGCTCCCTGTTGTCTTCTTCTGCCAGAACAACGGTTACGCCATCTCAATGGCGGTTGCCGACCAGACGAAGTCGGAAACAATAGCTGGGAAGGGGTCGGCCTACGGCATGGAGAGCGTACAAGTCGACGGTAATGACTTGCTTGCTACCTACGCAGTGACCCAGGCGGCGCTGGATCGCGCGAAAGCCGGGCAAGGTCCGACGTTGATTGAGGCCGTGACCTACCGGATCGGACCCCACACTACGAACGATGACCCCACCCGGTACCGGGACGAGGAAGAGGAGCATGCCGCTCGAGCTAAGGACCCGTTGAGTCGTGTCCAACAGTTCCTCACTTCTGAAGGACATTGGAGCCCGGAATGGGAACAGGAGTTGTGGCGCGAAGCTGAGGAGTTGGTGGGCAAGGCAGTCCAGCAGGCAGAAGCGCTTCCGGAGATGGGACCCGACGGTGTCTTCTCGGGGATGTTCGCAGAGCTCACACCGCCGCTCGAAGCCCAGAGAGCCGTCGCTAACGCCTTTGACACCGGAAGTCAGCTATGACCGTAATGACGTTGGCACAAGCGCTCACTTCAGGCTTGGATGCCGCTCTCGCTGCGGACGAACGCACCCTCATTCTCGGTGAGGACGTAGGAAAGACGGGTGGAGTGTTCCGTATCACGGACGGCCTGCTCGCGTCTTACGGGGCTGGCAGGGTGGTCGATACGCCCGTCGCGGAGTCCGGCATTGTGGGGGCTGCCTTTGGACTAGCAGTGGGCGGCATGCGTCCAATCGCTGAACTTCAATTTATGGGTTTCTCGACCCCTGCTTATGACCAGATTATTAATCATGTCGCACGAATTCGGAACCGTTCCCGACACCGATTTACCGCCCCACTCGTGATCAGGATCCCCTTTGGCGGCGGGTTTGGTGCCGCTGAGCATCACTCCGAGTCGTGGGAGACGATCTATGCGCACACACCGGGTCTGAAGGTGGTTGCTCCCTCCACCCCTTTCGATGCCAAGGGGATGTTGCTCGCGGCGGTAGAGGATGAAGACCCGGTGATCTTCCTTGAGCCGATTCGCCTCTATCGAGCTATCAAGGAGGACGTTCCAGACGAGGGCTACACCGTGCCGCTCGGCAAGGCCGTTATTCGTAGGGCGGGCTCTGACGTGACGATGCTTACCTGGGGCGCCTCCACCAAGGAGTGCCGGGAGGCCGCCGACCAACTGGACGGCGAAGGCGTCTCAGTTGAGCTAATCGACATGCGTTCGTTGGCGCCTATTGACGCTGAGACGATGCTTGAGTCGGTCGAGAAGACAGGTCGCGCAGTCATCGTTCATGAGGCACCTCTCTCCGGCGGAATGGGTGCCGAGCTAGCAGCTCAAATCGTCGAGAACGGTTTGTACGGCCTCCAGGCCCCCGTCAAACGAGTAACGGGCTGGGACACAGTCTTCCCGCTTAAGCGAGGCGAGAAGCACTACTTGCCGTCCGTCGATCGGATCACTGCGGCAGTGCACCAGACTATGAGGGGCGAGTAGTGGCGTACGTCTTTCGGTTTCCTGACGTCGGAGAGGGTCTTACCGAGGCCGAGGTCGTGGAGTGGTTCTTGGATGTGGGAAGTTTCATCGCTGCCGATGCTGTCCTGGTAGCGGTTGAGACGGACAAGGCTCAGGTCGAAATACCTGCCCCGGTCGCTGGCTTCCTCCTGTATCGAGGGGCCGAAGAAGGTGAAATCATTGCAGTGGGAGCAGTGTTCGCGGTGATTGGAAAGGAAGGTGAGGAGTGGCCTGAACTCTCACACCCCCTCCCTCCCGGTCCGGGCGAGGTGCTTGGAGCCAACGCCGCGGACGATCCACCGCTCGTGGGCACCCTTGATGAGTCCGCACGTCTAATAGGAGAGGAGCCTACCGAGACAGCAGTTGAGGCTGGACCCGAACTCACCCTTGAACGCCCAAGAGCGCTCCCGTTGATACGGAAGTTCGCGAGCGACAACGGCATCGATCTCCGCGAGGTTGAAGGGTCGGGACCCAGTGGGCGGGTCACTCGGGAAGACGTCGAAGCGCGAATACAACTAGAGCTAGAGCCTCAAGCCCAAGCCCAAGACCAACCGGAGTCAAAGGCAGAACCAACGCCGGAACCAGAGCCAGAAATCCGACTAAAGGTAGGCCGGGAGACTGATGCTGATGCTGACGTTGGTGGGGGGGATAAGACTATGCGGATGTCGGCTACTCGGCGGGCGATCTCGGCGAACATGACCCGGTCGTGGACGGAGATCCCCCATGTAACAACGTTTGATGAGTTCGATGCCGGCCAATTGCTTCGGTCTCGTAAAGCGTTGTCTCGCCGTCATGACACCAACATCCCCCTTGACGCCTTCATTATCGCGGCCACCCTGCCGGTACTGGCCGAACTGCCTGGATTCAACGCGTCGTTGCACGGCGAGAATCTCACGCTTCATTCATCTGTCCATGCAGGGGTAGCGATCAACACTGAACGCGGTTTGATAGTCGGCGTCATCCATGACGCCCAGCTTCTCGGTCTTCGGGGTATCAGCGACCGTGTTAAAGAACTAGCGGAGAAGGGGAACGCAAACAGCCTGGCCACAGTTGATTTCGCAGGCGCGACATTCACGGTCTCAAACATAGGGGCTGTTGGTGGTGGGTTCGGCACGCCCTTGATTCCGTACGGCACAACGGCGATTCTTTCTGTCGGAGCGGCCAAAGACAAGCCGATAGTCGACCAAGGCGAGGTGGTGGTGGCCTCCATGGCTCCCTTATCACTGTCCTACGATCATCGGGTGATCGACGGTGTTGCGGGGAGGCGCTTCCTCGAACTCCTCAAGGAGAACCTCGAGGAGCCAACCCTCTTTCTCGCGTAGCTCCTGCGGCAAGCCCGATCTAGAGTTTGAAGCCGGCGGGTAGCAGTCGCGAAATAGTGTCGAGGTCAGTGGGCGATTCAGATTGGAGTGGCACCTCGGCTACTCGGATCCCCAGCGATGCCTCGAGCGACTCTGCGATGGCCGCTTGGCGCGCTGCTTCTCTTCCCCAGAGTCTGAGATTCTTCTCGAGGGGCCCATCACCAACAACTTGCCCGACGGGACGACCCGATTCAACACGAGAAGCTCCGGCACAGGAGCAACACCAGGGAGATCCGTCGCGAAGGCCTGAGCCTCAGCAAGCGGCGCTGGATCGAAGGTGCTGACGATCACGAGAGTGGACTCGGCGAAGACTGCTTCGATCTCGGAAACGCGCCCTGACAGGCCCGCTGAAGTGGTCCTCAGGTCGCCGAGGAATACCGCTAGTTGCGTCAACATGTCTGAGCCCAGCACTCGCTCGGCCAGTTTAAGGATGGGGATAGCCGCCTTCCCAACGAGCCCTCGCCGATCGTGCTTTCCGGCACCGAGCACGCTGATTACCTCCCCGTTGACGAGTTCTGTGACAGCAGCGGGGGAGCCGAAGAACTCCACGCCCCCGGAAGCTGGGGGAGTATCGACCACAATCACCTCCCACCTCCCGGACCTTGCCTCCGACACCATGTTGTCAGCCGCGGCGTACGCCTGAGAGGCTGGAAAGCGCTTGGTAATAGCTTTGAAATAGGGGTTGGCTATGAGTCGCTCGGCGACTTCTTCTGCAGCGTGGGTACGGGCGACGTCCTCCCAAGAAGCTGTCATGTCCAAGGCTGCCGCCCACAAGTTGTCTTTTCCGGTCTGTTGGGCTTCTCCGGAGAGACCAGCGATGCCGAGGGCCGTGGCGAGCCGTCGGGCGGGATCAACGGTGATTACCAGCGTTCTGTACTCATCAGAAAAGAGGCTTGCAAGGGCGGCGGCAACAGTCGTTTTGCCGACGCCACCCGCACCTACGACTGTCAGGACGCGGGTCACGTTGCGGCCTCGAGCACACCAGTGAGCAGATCCGAGACTTCCATCGGGCCGCTAGCCCCCAGGAGAAACGGCAGGTAGAGCGAGTTTGGAAGTTGTGCGATCCAATGAGCCTGTTGGCGGACGATTGCGTTCTGGAGTTGAGCGGCTCGAGCTAGGGCGCTCTCACCAGAAGGCACGGGCACAGAGAGGGGTGACAGGAGTCGGTTGAAGATCACTGGATTGAGTTCGCCGGGCACCTCCTCGGCAATCGCTGCGAGAGTCTCTACGACCGGGAGTTCCTCAGGCAGCGAAACGTACGTAATGCGGGCGTGGTCTGTAAGAAAGTCTCGGATCTTGTCTGCCTGCTTGCGTATGCGTCCGGATGGCACCAATTGCGAGATCGTGTCGGGAGCGTTCAGATAGGAAGCGAACTGTCCGGTGGGTGCGCAGTCGACGACGACCGCATCCCATTGCCCCGACTCGGCTTCGTGGATAACCTTGCCGATGGTGATGATCTCTCTCACACCAGGTGCCGTGGTAGCTAGGGCGTCAAAGAAGGTCACTGCTTTACCGAGTCCGACGACGATAGGAATCGGACTATTCAATCGGAGGTATTGCTCAAGAGCATCTGGGCGTCTGATCTCAGCGACTGAGACACCGTCGACGCCGACTGTGGGAAGTGCCTGGACCTCATCAAGCCCGAGATGCGCTCCTAGTCCGCCGCCTGGGAGCATGCTGAGTGCCAGGACTCGCTTGCCCGATCTGGCGGCGATCCTGGCCTTCGCTGCGGTGACAACGGACTTGCCGACACCACCTTTGCCTGAGATGAGCTCGACATTCATTGACCATAGCCTAGAGTTGCCGTGTCGAAAGGAACCAAATGACCGAGTTTGACGTGGACGTAATGATTCAACGGTTTGCCGACAGAGCGGAGGCCGTAAAGAAGCGTTCGTTTCCACCCGTCGAAGGGGAGGACCGAAAGATGTTCATTCGGCAGGCCAAGGCTGACCATTTGGATTACGCGTTGATCGGCAACGCGTCCTGGGAGGTTGCAGACGGCAATCTGGTTCTCACCATCCCGCTCGCGCCTGAGTCTTCTTAGGAGCGGCCCGCGGCGACGGGATCGCGCTGGTCACGCTCCACGGCGCTTCGACTCAATGCGCCGTGACTCTTCCAACCGCTCAAGGTCTGCAGCGTCGTAATTGACGTATTTCATCGCCGCCGCGATCTGGTGATGGCCAGCTACTTCGGAGATCTGACGATGCATGTCTTGGCACACCCGACGATAAGCGGGATGGCCTGAAGGCTGTGTCCGCAACTCAAGAAGATGAAAGGCTTCTCTAACGTTCATCTCGAGGTTGTATCTGATCTTGAAGCAAAATGGCACAACGTATTGAGCCACGTCGGGTCCCAGCTCGTTGTTGACGGCCTCGAAGAGCTCGGATGCCTCAGCCATCAGCGCGTGCCATCTAGCGTCGAGACCGACGTCGGCCAACAACTCCGGTGTGTCGTATCCGAAACGGGTGCCCAGCCGTTGCCACTCGATGGTCAACATGCGATGGCGCTGGAGATCCCGGAAAGAGCCATAATCGGAAAGGATGTCGAATCGGTAGTACGTCCTTTCTGCAGCCCGTCCTGGCTTGTGCCGTCGATTGGTTCGATCTCCCACGTAGGCGGCAATGATCTCCCCTATCTGGTCAGGGGTCATGCGTCTGGCAGCAGCAAGGAGCTGCGTATCTGGTTGCTCTGAGGTCGAGTAGAGAGCTGCAGCTGCGAGTTTCAGTTCAGCTTCGGGATCCCAGTCCACGAGGATGACCTCCGCTACCGGCAGAGGGCTGGCTTCAATGTTCATTGCCTCCACCGCTGCTCGGTTTTTGGCCAAGTATTCAGACGCCCTGATCCCTCGTTCAGGCAGGTCAACTCGCGACATGAAGGCTGGGATCACCTTGCGG
>Ga0114999_10006557_pt1 | contig 13382 bp, 9 predicted proteins | sample ArcticOcean_MG_C_3_FD_89820 | JGI IMG/M metagenome (GOLD analysis project Ga0114999, IMG submission 89820) | Marine microbial communities from western Arctic Ocean - ArcticOcean_MG_CB8_126 | ecosystem: Environmental > Aquatic > Marine > Oceanic | place: Arctic Ocean: Canada Basin | collected...
AGTCACTCCAACCAGAAACAACATACAACACGCCAGAACAAACAACCACAATCCGTCAAGCTGTTTCCACATCACACCATCTCCTGAATCTCGACCCGTCGCTTGAAGTCGCCGAGGATTCCCGAGCTTGCGACACGACGCCTAGGCTTGTAGTTCTCGGCCAAAACAAGGTCAATCCCGATACCCCAAGCCGCGGACACGACGTGCTGGAGTGTCATGCAGGTGACGTTTACAATCCGAAGACACCACACGTCACGACCTCGGTCCCACTCGATTCGGACACCCACCCCACCGTGCAACTGCCTCGCAACCCCACCCGACAGGTGACTATCGGCACGCTCACCATCGGCAACGGAGCACCCATCGCCGTCCAAAGCATGACCGCCACCCCGACCCAAGACGTCCAGGCCACCCTCGCTCAGGTCCGGGACCTCGATCAGGCCGGAGCCGACGTGGTCCGAATCGCGGTCGACTGTACCGCCGATGCCAGGGCGGTTGTCGAAATCGCCGCACAAACCGACGCCAACCTCGCCGTTGATCTCCAGGAAAACTACCGGCTCGCAGAAATCGTCGCACCACACGTCGCCAAGCTCCGATACAACCCCGGACACCTCTATCACCACGAACCCGATCGGCCCTGGCAGGACAAGGTCCAGGGAATCGTCCTGCAGGCCACTCGGCACGATTGTGCCATCCGAGTCGGAGTCAACTGTGGCTCGGTCGACCCCGAACAACTCGATCGCTACGACCGCGACGACTCGATCTCGCCCATGCTCGACAGCGCCTGGGAACACTGCGATCTGCTCGACTCGCTCGACTTCAAGAACTACTGCGTCTCGCTCAAAGACTCCAACCCGCAAAAAGTCATCGAAGTCAACCGCCGGTTCGCAGAACGACGCCCTGACGTGCCGCTGCACCTGGGTGTGACCGAGGCCGGACTGCCGCCCGACGGCATCATCAAAACTCGCATCGCCTTCGAACAACTCGTCTCCAAAGGACTCGGCGATACGATCCGCGTTTCGCTGACGGTACCGAATGAACGAAAATCCGAAGAGATCGATGCCGCACGAGACATCCTGGCCGACATCGCCGCCGGACGAGTCCGCAGTGTCGTCGACTATGGCCTCGACACTCTCAATATCATCAGCTGCCCCAGCTGCTCGCGAGTCGAAAACGAAGCCTTTGTCGGACTCGCCGAACAGGTCCGCGAAATGACCGAGTACGCTCGGGACCACGCACTGACAATCGCCGTGATGGGCTGCCGGGTCAACGGGCCCGGCGAAACCGACGATGCCGACCTCGGACTCTGGTGTGCTCCCAACTTCGTCAATCTCAAGAAGGGTGAAGAATCACTCGGAGCCTTTCCCTACGATGAAATCCTCGATCGACTCAAACAGGAACTCGATCTGCTGATCGCCGAAAAGGCGACATCGTGAACGGCTCGATTCCATCTGATGGAGAATCTCGATGAGCGTCTATCTGGGCATCGATATCGGTACCAGCGGCACCAAGACTCTCGCGATCCGCGAGAACGGCCGGATCGTTGCCGGTGCCACCTTCGAATACCCCCTCGCCAGCCCCAGACCAGGATGGTCCGAACAGGATCCCCTCGACTGGTGGCAGGCCTCGATCCAGAGCGTTCGCAAGGTACTCCACGATGGCAAGATCAAACCCAAGACCGTCGCCGGCATCGGACTCTCCGGCCAAATGCACGGCAGTGTCTTCCTGGATCGCAAACACCAAGTCATCCGACCCGCTCTGCTCTGGAACGACCAGAGGACCCAGGCCGAATGCGACGAGATCCACCGACGGGCCGGAGGACGACGGGCACTGATCCGGATGGTGGCCAACCCCGCACTCACCGGCTTCACCGCACCGAAGATCCTCTGGCTCCGAAACCACGAACCCCGACACTTCGATCGCACACGCACTCTGCTGCTGCCCAAGGACTACGTTCGCTTTCGACTGACCGGCGAGTTCGCCACCGAGGTCAGCGACGCGTCGGGTACTCTGCTGCTGGATGTCAAACGCCGAAAATGGAACCGACGACTGCTCGGAAAACTCGAACTCGATCCCGCACTGCTGCCCGACGTGTACGAATCCGAAGATGTCTGTGGCACCCTGTCCAAAGTCGCCGCGGCACAACTGGGACTGCCCGCCGGAGTGCCTGTGGTCGGAGGAGCCGGTGACCAGGCGGCCGGAGCCGTCGGGAATGGAATCGTGCGACGTGGGGTCATCTCGGCCACCATGGGCACCAGTGGAGTCGTGTTTGCTCACAGCGAAGGGATCGAAATCGACCCGCTGGGCCGTGTCCACACCTTCTGCCACGCCGTCCGTGACCAATGGCACGTCATGGGTGTCGTTCTCTCGGCCGGAGGCAGCCTGCAGTGGTACCGCAACCAACTGGGACAAGCCGCCGTCGACCTCGCACGCAAACAGAAAATCGACCCCTACGAATTGATCACCGAAGAAGCCACCCACGCACCAGCCGGGTCCGAAGGACTCTTCTTCCTGCCCTACCTGACCGGCGAACGCACTCCCCACGCCGATCCCAACGCCCGAGCTGCCTGGATCGGACTCAGCCTCCGGCACTCTCGAGCACACCTCGTACGCAGCGTCATCGAAGGGGCCACCTTCGCCATGCGAGATTGCCTGGAGATTATCAAGCAGATGAATATCCCGGTCCGGGAAATCCGAGTCTCCGGCGGTGGAGCCCGCAGCAGGTTCTGGAGACAAATGCAGGCGGATGTCTACGGAAACCGTGTGGCCACAATCAACGCCGAAGAAGGGCCAGCCTACGGAGTCGCACTGCTGGCTGCTGCGGGAACCGGAGCCTACAAGGATGTCGTCGAAGCCTGCAACGCCACGATTCGCGTCGTCGAGACCACACGCGTCCATCAACCCACCCGACGAATCTACAACCGCATCTATCCCCAGTACCAACAACTCTACCACTCACTCAAAAACGACTTCACCCGGATCGCCAACCTCATCAACTGATACACCCACCCAGGACTCTCCGTTCATGGCCCATGCCCCGATGCCAATCGAGCCGCCGATGGTCAAGACCAAGATCATCGCCACAGTCGGACCGGCCTGCGCCGACCTCGAAGCACTCCGCGACCTGGTGCTCGCCGGAGTCGATGTCTTTCGGCTCAACTTCGCACACGGCACCCACGACTGGCACGATCAGGCCCTGACGGCCATCCGACAAATCGAAGTGGAACTCGATCGACCCATCGGAATCCTCGGCGACCTGGCCGGCCCCAAAATCCGACTCGGAGAAATCGACTCGGGACAACTGCTGTGCCAGGAAGGCGCCACCGTCGTCTTTGTCAAAAACGACTCGGACGGAAATGCCGAACACAAAGTCAATCGGACCGGTGACGACGGCTCTGACCCGGTGCAGGAACTCACCTGCTCCTACGCACCACTGATCGACGATGTCCAGCCCGGTGATCGCATCCTGCTCGCCGATGGGATCGTCGAACTGATCGTGACCGCCGAAGAGAACAATCGGGTCATCTGCCAGGTCGTGCGACCCGGCACCGTCCGCAGCCGACAGGGTGTGAACCTGCCGGGTGTGGCTCTGAGTACTCCGAGTGTGACGGACAAGGATCGTGACGACCTGACCTGGGCTCTCGATCGAGAAATCGACTTCATCGGACTCAGCTTCGTCCGCAACAGCGACGACATCCGGCGGCTCAGAGATCTCATCTCGCGTCACCCCGGTGACCACCAACCACACATCGTCGCGAAAATCGAAAAGGGTGAAGCCATCGCCGATCTCGAAGCCATCATCGACATCACCGATGCGGTGATGGTGGCTCGAGGCGACCTCGGGGTCGAAGTCGATTTGGCGACCGTGCCAATCCTGCAAAAACAGATCATCCGCATGGCCAACGCCCATCGCGTGCCGGTGATCACCGCCACTCAAATGCTCGACAGCATGACCAACAGCGAATTCCCCACTCGGGCCGAAGCCAGCGATGTGGCCAACGCCACACTCGACGGCACCGACGCCGTGATGCTCTCGGGGGAAACCGCCATCGGACAAAACCCCACCGCCGCGGTGGCGATGATGAGCCGGATTGTCAGCGAAGCCGAACAGTCCGTCGATGCCAACGTCCCCAGGCTCTTCGAAGCCGACACGCGGGCCCAGGCACTCGAAGTCACCGAAGCAGCCACCGTCGGTGCCGTCGCCATCGCCGAACAACTCGATGCCTCGCTGCTGGTGATCCCCACGCTCAGCGGACGGACCGCACTGGCCGTCTCCAAGGAACGCAGCCCCGTTCCCGTCCTGGCACTCTCGGACTCACCAACTGCCGCACGACGCATGAACCTCTACTGGGGCGTCCGCTCGCTCGGCTCGATCCAGACCGATACCAGCCCACGCAAACTGCTCGATGCCGTCTGCCAATGGGGTCGACAACACGGAGTGCTCGAAACCGGACAACGACTCGTGCTCGTGGGAAGCTCGAACTGGTCGGCCGCCGGACACGACCTCGTCATGGTTCACTCGGTTCCGCCTATCGACTGAACCGCCCCGACCTAACGAACCCCACTCCCTCGCTTCCAGTCGGCAATCCACAACTGGCTCGTCTTGGCCTTGCCTCGAGCCGATGTCCACATCAGCTTCGTGCCGTCGGGACTGAACACCGGCAACACGTCGGCCGCGGAATTCGACGTCACCTGGCGAACATCACCCGCCTTGATCGTCGTCTTGCCAACCTCAAGATCCATCGTGAACAGGTTGAAATGAGCCCCCTCCGGCCCACGCGAATAATCCGCACGCGTCCAGACAATGTACCGACCTGATGGATGGTAATACGGTGCCCAGTTGACCGTCCCCAGGTTGTTCGTCAACTGGATCTCATGCTTGCCATCCACGCTGATGGCAAAAATCTGCAACATGTGCTCCTTCTGACGATCGCTGCGGAAGATCACCCAGTTGCCGTCGGGCGAAAAGAACGGGCCGCCGTCATAGCCGGGATGATCCACCAACTGGCGGACGTTCTTGCCGTCGGAATCCATGATGTAAAGATCCGGATCGCCGTCGCGGCCCGAAGTGAATACGATCCGCTTGCCGTCCGCCGAATACGACCCCTCGGCGTCGTAGCCGGGCGTGTTCGTCAATCGCTTCAATCCCGTGCCGTCAAAATCGCACACGTAAATGTCCATGTGCTTGTCGAAATCCCACTGGTAACGACGACGACCGCCCTGAGCCGCCAGGACCCGAGCCTGATGCTCGGTGCGCTCGATCGCCGGATCCGTGTGACTCGATGCGAACAGAATTCGCTTGCCGTCGATCGTGAAATAACTGCACGTCGTCCGACCGCGACCTGGACTCACACGACGAGGAGTCTTCTCGCCCAGCTTCTGCACGTAGATCTGGTAAAATGGATAACCGACCGGGTAGGCCTGGTAGACCACCCACTTGCCGTCAGGCGAAAAGTAGCCCTCGCCAGCCCGAGACAACCCGAACGTCACCCGCTTGATGTTCCCCAGGTGACGCGACTCGAGCACCGCTCCCGACGCCTTCGACTCGGCCCGACCGTCTGACGCCTCGATCTCTGACGCCGACAACATCCCGGCAACACCTGCCAACAACGCAACACAACACTCGCTCATCGATTTCACGACTCGTTTCCTCTCGACTCTCAAAAACAACTCCACCCGCAAACGACCCGGATCCAGAATTTGCTTGGCATGGGTCGGGACCCGAGTATACCGATCGGGCCCAACGATCCGCTATCGACTGCCCAACTCAGCCGATACGGTGGCCAATCCGACTCCCGAATGACAAGATGACTGCGAATTCGAACACCCGAGATCATTCGATGAACCGCCCAACCCGCACGCTCGTCTCGCTCGTAACGACCGTTCTCATCGCAGCCACCACCCTAGCCACCACCGCCTCGGCCGACGACTGGCCGCAGTGGGGCGGACCACGTCGCGACCTGGTCTGGCGAGAAAAGGGCATCGTCAAAACGCTGCCCACCACCGGCCTCCTGCCACGCGTCTGGTCGACTCCCATTGGCGAAGGCTACTCCGGACCGGCCGTCGCCAAGGGACGTGTCTACATCACCGACTTCGTCCGTGAGCAACGTATCGAACGCATCCACTCTCTAGACGCCCAGTCCGGCAAGATTCTCTGGACCAGCACCTACCCGGTCCGCTACAGCATCAGCTACCCGGCCGGACCACGTATGACCCCGGTTGTTGAAGACGACCGCGTCTACACCATCGGCGCCATGGGCGACATGTTCTGCCTGAAGGTCAGCGATGGCGCAGTGGTCTGGAAAAAGAACTTCGTCGCCGACTACGGTACCAAGCTGCCGATCTGGGGCATGGTCGCCTCGCCACTGATCGATGACCGACAACTGATCACCCTGGTCGGCGGTTCCGATGGAGCCCTGGTGGTCAGCTTCGACAAGCTGACCGGCAAGGAACTCTGGAGAAGTCTCGAAGACAGCCAGATTGGCTACTGCCCGCCAGTCATCATGAACTTCGGAAACACCCGCCAACTGATCGTCTGGCACCCGACCGCCATCAGCAGTCTCGATCCGAACTCCGGACGACTCATCTGGCAAGTCCCCTTCCGCATCCGAGCCGGACTCACCATCCCCACACCCCGGCAGGTCGGCAACCGACTGTTCGTCACAGCCTTCTACAACGGGCCGATGATGATCGAAGTCGCCGACGATGGACGGACTGCGAAAATCGCCTGGAAAGGTAACAGCGACAGCGAAATCAAGACCGATGGCCTGCACTCGATCATGTCCACACCGATCTTCACCCGACGGCACATCTACGGAGTCGGAAGCTACGGGCAACTGAGATGCCTGGATGCCAGCAACGGGAAACGCGTCTGGGAAACACTTGCCGCCACAGGCCGCGGCCGCTGGTGGAACGCCTTCCTGGTCACTCATCAGGACCGACAGTTCATCCACAACGAACAGGGCGACCTGATCATCGCACGGCTGACTCCCCAAGGGTACCAGGAGATCAGTCGAGCGAAACTGATCGAACCGACTCGCCGAGTCCAACGCCGGATGACCATCTGGAGCCACCCGGCGTTCGCCATGCAAAGCGTCTTTGCCCGCAACGACAAGGAACTGGTCCGAGTCAGTCTGGCGGCGGGCCAGTGACGACCCGGTGACAGCAACAACCTACGACTGCGTTGTGATCGGTGCCGGAGGCTTCGGTAGCGCGGCACTCGATCACGTCGCTGCCCGAGGCGCCCGCGTGCTGGGCATCGATCGCTTCGGGGTCGCTCACGACCAGGGCAGCTCCCACGGGCACACTCGAGTCACTCGGCAGGCGTACTTCGAACACCCCGATTACGTCCCCCTGCTGATCGAAGCCTACCGCTTGTGGGACGACCTGGCCCTACACTGCCAACAGCCGCTGATCGATCGGTGCGGATTGCTGCTGGCAGGCCGGCCCGATGGACCCGCCGTCGCCGGCACCCGACAGGCCGCTCGACTGCATGGCCTGAAACTCCAGGATGTCAGCCAACTTCGACTCGCCAAGGACTTCCCCGGCTTCCAAATCCCCGACGAATTCGACGCGGTCTGGGAAGCCGAAGCGGGCTACCTGTTTGTGGAAGATGCCGTCCGAGCACACATCGCTCGTGCCCGACAACACGGTGCCGTGCTGGGGACCCCCGAAACCGTCCTCGAATGGGCCCCGGTCGGAGATGCGTTCGAAGTCGTCACCGATCGCGATCGCTACCACTGCGGTTCGCTGATCATCGCTCCCGGTGCCTGGGTGCCCGACTTGCTGCCGGAACTCAAGGTCGATTGGGAAATCGTCCGCAAACCACTGTTCTGGTTCCCAACCTCCAGCCACGACTACGACCGGTCACGCGGGGCTGGAGTCTTCTTTTTGGAAACCGCCGGAGGCGAATTCTACGGGTTCCCGTCACTCGATGGGCAAACCGTCAAACTCGCCGAACACACCGGCGGACAAAACATCAACGACCCGCTGGCCGTCGATCGAAATGTTCTCGACATCGACCTCCCACCACTGGCCAACTACCTCCAATCCCACATGCCCGGCCTCTCGACCAGCCCCGCCCGCCATGTCGTCTGTCTCTACACCCGCACGCCAGACCGCCACTTCATCGTCGATAAACACCCCCGTCACAACGGTGTTGCCATCGCATGCGGGTTCTCAGGACATGGCTTCAAGTTCACTCCGGTCATCGGCAGCGTGCTGGCCGACCTGGCACTCGACGGCACAACCGACCATGCGATCGACTTCCTCGCAGCTACCCGTCCCGGCTTGCTGAGTTCCGACTGACCTAAGAGAATGACTCGGTCGGCAGCCCCATCCCATCCCACCCTGCCAAAGCCACGCCCATGACGATTATCCCTGGCTACCCGCTCGACGACGGGCAGGAACAGCGCGTGCCGGTCGAACCGCTGCGGCAGTGGGTGAAAGATGTGCTGGTCGACGAGGCGATGATCCCGGTCGAAGCGGCTGCCGGAGCCGACCGGCTGATCGAAGCCGACCTCCGTGGCATCCCGTCTCACGGTACACGAGCCCTGCCCCGCTATCTCGAAGCGATGCAGGCCGGGAGCATCGATCCGCGAGCTATGATTCTGACCGAGCGAGACACCAGGGCGATGGCCGTGCTCCACGCCGGCAAGGGACTCGGGCATGTCGCCGCCACCCGAGCCATGAAACTGGCCATCGCCAAGGCCAAAGACGTCGGCACCGGGACCGTCGCCGTTCGGGCCAGCCAGCACTTCGGTGCCGCTCAGGTCTACTCGATGATGGCCGCCGCCGAAGGAATGATCGGCTACGCCACCACCAGCACCGGACCGGCCACCGTCACCGCCTACGGAAGCCGCACACCGGCCGTCGCCAACAACGCCTTCTCGTGGGCCGCACCGACCCGGAACGGACACCCCGTCGTGCTCGACATGGCCTGTGCCGTCTCGAGCTGGGGGAAAGTCCACTCGATGGGCATGTATGGACAACCCATCCCCGAAGGCTGGGCCGTCGACGAACAGGGAAATCCGACAACCAACGCCAAGGACGCTACAACCCTGCTGCCAGCAGCCGGACCCCGAGGCTATGGGCTCGCCTTCTTCAGCTCGGTGCTCTGTGGACCGCTCGTCGGTGCTCGCATGCCGCTGAAGAAGACCTGGGAAATCGCCAACGACGGATCCGAACACTTCATGTACGCCATCGACATCAAGGCGTTCGTCGAACCCGACGAGTACTACGACCAGATCGAAGCGACTGTCTCCGAAATCCGACAACTCGATCCGGCCGAAGGCTTCGACCAAGTCTGCCTGCCCGGAGATCTCGAGGCCGAACGCGAACGTGCCTGGCGAGCCGATGGACTGCCCATGCATCTCGACCAGATCGAGTCGCTGCAACAGGTGGCCCAGGCCAAGGAAATCCCCGGTCCATGGACACTCGACCAATAGCCAAAACGGATCGCGTCAACAATAACCAGCTCACCAACACCTGCACCCGTAGCTCAAATGGATAGAGCAACGGACTTCGAATTGGTCCACAGGGCGTTGCCAGGCGGTCCGGAAAACAGCATGAACAGCGGTGTGACAGCCACTTAAGACAACACCAGTATTTGATGTAAAACCCCTGAAAAGCCCTACTAAACCCCGCCTGCGGGTGTCATGACACCCGTGGATCGAGCGTCAGAGTAGTAGTTCGTTGCTGTCCAGAAACCGACCACTTCGAAGCCAACTCATCGAGTTCAGGCAGCCTCGAATGATGGGACGAGGCCCAGCCAGGAAGCCCCAGCACCGCCCCAACTCAGCGCTCGCCCGACCCGGATCTTACCCGCGTGATCGACGCCTGGCACTCGCTGCCACCCGACACCCGCACGGCGATCCTGGCTATCGTCGAGGCCGCTCAGGGGCGGTAACCGCCAGGCCCGAACCACACCCCCCGGCGTCGGGTGGTGGGGCCGTCGAGATGACGGCTACTTGGACGTGTCCAGCGACGAGATGTCCCAGACCTTCAACGTCTTGTCATAGCTGCCGTTCACTCCGCCTGCACTCCGCCTGCACTCCGGCACCTCTGGTCGCGGCTCCGCTCGCTCCCGACGGGCCTACGCTACGGCTCCGCTCACCAGACTTGCCCCCGCCTCCGGCGGCCAAACCGATGGAACTGCGGAGCACACGAAAGCCGAGGAAGTTGAGCCGGACCCCAGACGCTCGCCCGATGCGGTCCGCAAGCGTCGAAGCGTTGTTCGGCGAAAGCACGTCCTCGGCGGAATTGAATCGCCAGCCACGCACGTCGTGGTTGTAGCTGGACCAGTCAGTCGCCGTGATTGGTGGCAGGTTGCTGCGGACAAAGCTGCGATTTCGGCGGCGGTTCTGTTTGGAGTCATCGCCGATTTGCCGTTGGTCTCTTTCGCGATGTGCTCCTTGAGCATCTTCAGGATCACCGGGCGTGTTGTTCTCTTCTCCTCGGCATCGAATTCCACACCGATAAGCGAGTAAACCAACTGGTAAATTCCTGCGACGGCCTCCCACGGAGCCGCCATGACGTCGACAAGCGGCGTTCCGTTTTTATCGGTCGTATGAGCATTGGCGTCGTGTTCCAGCAGAAGTTGAACCGTCTTCGTGTGACAAAGAAACGCGGCGTTGAAGAGCGGTGTGGTTTGCTCATTGCCCTTCGCCTCAATCGCCGCGTCAGCTTCAATCAATGCCATTGCAACTTCCGTCTGTCCCATGGAACAGGCGATGTTCAGAGGCGTGTTGCCCGTGATCGGTTGCTTCTGGTCGATGTCGGTACCCGCAGCGATATGTTGTTTGATCGCATCAACGTTGCCGTTTCCTGCCGCGTCGAAGATTGAGACGTCCGGGGCGGATGTAGCCGTCGTGGCAGGCTCTGCTTGAGAGGCGGAGCCAGCGGGCATCTGCTGTTCCTTCTTACTGTTGCAGCCAGCAACAAGAACGAACATCAAACAAAAACACGTGGCTGAACAATTCGTCAACCGTTTCGGCGAGCTGGCTTTGCCGAAGGTTCTACCGACCTCGGGTCTATTGATCAGGGGAGTAATCACTATTTATCTTTTCCTTCTTGTTCGTGTTCGTTGAGCATCTCAGCGATCCAAATTCGAGTCGCCTTGATGTGGTTGAGGCAAAGCTCCAGATGAAGCCACTCGTAGACATATTTGTGGCTCTCCTACAGTTTCTGTGGGTGATCGAGCGGGTGTTTGAGTCTCGGGGACAGTCTGGAGCCCGTGAAGCAGGAGAGATCACGAGTCGGTTAGACAAGAGGCAAACACGCACGAGACTCCCACTCGTTGGAATTGCAAACCAGACGAGCAGGAGGCCCTCGTGCGGACGACTACGCTACTGCGTCGGCTGATTGGTGTCACGTAACTTGTCGTGCGGAACGCGAACTTCGGGGAAGGCGGTCTGGTGGTGGACGTCGTTCCCAGCTGGCGTCGATCCCGCTGTGGGGGCTGCGGACGGAAGGCGAGTCAGTACGACCGGATGCCCGCTCGACTCGACAATCTCCGCCAGATCGGTATCGACGAGTTCAGCTACCGCAAACGACACCGTTACTTGACCATCGTGGTCAACCACGAGACGCGGCGGGTCGTGTGGGTGGGTCATGGGAAGAGTGGTCAAACGTTGCGAGACTTCTTCGATCAACTGGAGGAGGAGCGTTGCCAACAGATCGAGATGGTGACGATGGACATGGCGGCCGGTTACATCGCTGGCCCTGGGCAGCGGGCGGCCAGCTTTAGGAAGAGGAAGGCGAACGATATCCGCTCCCGCGTAGCGCCTATAACGGATCGGGCTGTGTCGCCCAGTCCAAACTAATCGCGGCGGCGTAGCGGTGGAAGTGGTGTTTTGTCCGCTCGTGGAATCCGACGACCACCTCTTCGGCAGAGGACTCTCCTTCAACAGGGCCGGTTCGTTTTTGAAAAGTCATGATGAGCAGCTCAAATGAGACAATCCACCGACCTCAAAAACCTCAGATGGCTTGCGCCTATAGTATTTCTCTTCCATGTCCTTCGACTGCTCGGCGTATGGCTGCGTCATGACTTTCTGCAGCTCTCGAACTAGCGAGTAGTTCCCCGCGGTCGCTTGCTGATACGCAGGCATAACAATCCACTCTCGCAAACTGTATTTTGGGTTGACGAGTTTCATCTGCCTGGAGAGCTCCTCACGGGAGCGCGGCGCAGCAGCATTCGCGGCGCTAGTGCTGGCGCTGCCGATGATTGATTTCCATTTTGTGAGCCACTCGGACCAGAGCTTGTCCAGCGCTTCGGGGTCTGTCGCGTACGTCGAGTGCATTGAAGCCGTGGCGCTCTTCGAGTCCTTGTAGAAGCTTTTTTTGAGTGGGCCAATGTCGTCAGGTAGCATCGAAAGCTCGCGGAAGAAGATGGTGTAATCGACAGGAGTTTGCACCATGAGCGTTTCGAGTTCACTGAACAACGCCGCGTGAAAAGTGCCAAGTCCGAGTTTGGCAGCCCACATCTTCTCCATTTGCGCTTGCATCACTTTCGAGAAGCCACATCGAATCTCGTCGAGCTGTAGCAGATAGTCATGATGCGACGTCAGTAACGGCCGCAACGCCGTACAAAACATGTGGAAGTTACGTTCCGCTGCCACTGGTTGGTTCAAGAACGAGAAGTGTTTTCCGCCACCCGTCCATGGCTGGTAGTGCGGGTTGAACACCTCGCAGAATCCGAATGGACCGTAGTCGAGTGTGAAGCCACCGGCCGCGCAGTTGTCGCTGTTGAAGTTGCCCTGGCAGTAGCCGACGCGGACCCAGTTCGCCACAAGCGACGTAAGGCGGCTGCGGAACTCGCTCGCGAGCAACACCACTTTTTCGGCAGTGCTTAGTTTCTTGTCGATGACGTCACCGTACTCACGATCGATCGCGTGCAACACAATCTGCTCGAGCTCCTCCAACGCTCTCGGGTGTTCCTTCTTGCGGGCACGGCGACCGAAAAGCTCGAGTTGGCCGACCCGAATGAACGAAGGTGCGACGCGAGTCGAGATGGCGACTGCCTCCGATATAAGCATGTCGGGATCCTCCGAGCGCGAGCCCTCCGAGTACCACGGCCGCTTGACCTTCTCCGTTTTTGAAACGTACAAACTCAGCGACCGTGACGTTGGCACTCCGAGCGCGTGCATGTGCTCCTGGGCCAGAAACTCGCGGACACTCGACCGCAGGACGGCGCGACCGTCCGCGCCGCGACAGTATGGCGTCCGGCCGCCACCTTTCAACTGCATTTCCCAGCGGCTACCGTTGATGACGGCCTCAAGCACGGAAACTGCCCGACCGTCGCCGTATCCGTTGCCGGTTTGGAACGGGCACTGCTGGTCGTATTCGGTGCCGAAGATGGAAAGTGCGTACCCACACGCCCAACC
>Ga0114999_10006558_pt1 | contig 13380 bp, 11 predicted proteins | sample ArcticOcean_MG_C_3_FD_89820 | JGI IMG/M metagenome (GOLD analysis project Ga0114999, IMG submission 89820) | Marine microbial communities from western Arctic Ocean - ArcticOcean_MG_CB8_126 | ecosystem: Environmental > Aquatic > Marine > Oceanic | place: Arctic Ocean: Canada Basin | collected...
AAGAGCACCAACACCGAATACCCCGACACCCCCCTTTGCAGCAGTTGGTTAAGGCGGTCGATGACTGCCTGGGTTTTCCCCGTCCCCACCGGCCCTTCGAGAAAACAGGTATAATTACCGCTGGATGGACCTTGCACTAGCGCAGAAAAGTCGTTGGTCATTTTTACTTAACGCTAATAAATAAAAAAGGACAGAGTGAAGAGGTTAGATCCCCATCTTCTCTGTCCGCTTTGCCCAGCGCCGGCCGACGCTCGAAAATCAATTTTTCTGATCGGTGAAGATTTTGCGTACCGCCGCCGCGTCCGCCGCCTCTATTAGCTCTTGTCGCACTTCCTTATGTTGCAATAAGCGCGACAGTGCAGCCAGTAATTCCATGTGTTTTTTCTGGTGTTTCTTGGGAGTGGCCAACAAAGCGACAATATGCACAGGCTGGCCGTCGATGGCATTAAAATCTAGGCCCTCACGCGAGATGCCCACCGCTAGAATAGGACGGTCGATGGAATCCTCGTGGGTATGGGGCACGGCAACGCCTTTGCCTATACCTGTAGTGGTCTGCTTTTCTCTTTTTATGAGATTGGCGAGAAAACTTTTGGGGTCCTCGATGGTCGGCTCATCTGCCAGCAAGTCGGCTATTTCGCGGATGGCGTCTATGTTGCGCCGCGCGTGCAAACCCACTAGAATATTTTTCTCGTGTAATATGCGTTCCCACTTGTCCATACCCGCCTCCTGAGCCGATGCTCAAAAGTCTAACCATAGCCCCTAGCAAAGTCAAGGTCTGTCGCCCAATTCAACTGCTTTTTTGTGCAGTATTTGAGCCTCCTCCTGACGCCCCTGACGACGCAGGATCTGGGCCATTAACCGATGCGGGGCAGGATTCCAGGGGTCTAGTTTTAAAGTGGCGCCAATATGTTCTCCAGCTTCTTTTAATTTGTTGTATTTATAGAACATAAGGCCAACATTAAAGCGCAGGCTGCACGAATCATAGGCGATTTTTGCCGCCTTATTAAAAGCTCGGCAAGCGGCTTCTTCAGCGCCACTATAGCGCCATTTCTCTGCTTCCATAAACCAATAATTCGACTGAATCTTGCGCACCCAAGGGTCGCGATAAAAATTCTCCGTTGCAGCGTTGGCAAAGGGAATCTCGTCTGGCGCTCTATAGCGCTGCTCGACCACAGGACGCACCTGGTAGGCCAGACCGGTTGGCACAAATTCGTATCCCTTGACCGGCAGCTTTTGCGGGTACAAATAAAAAACTTGTCGTTTACCTTTTAAGATCAGGTCGGCCTCCGCTTGTAGCTGCGCTCTGGATCGTTCTCGCCGCGCCAAACCCCTTTCACTGCGGCTGAGCAAATCCGTACCAAGTCCATTGCGATTGTAGAGATCCACATCCGGCCGCATGCCCTCGACGCGCCACAAATAATCGAGGATGAACGAAACGTCGTCCCCATCCGCGACCAATACGGCGTTGGGCGGTAGCTGCGTCAGTATATCGACGCCGTATTGAAAGGCGACATAATTTTGGCTGCGGTCGGCGCGTTCATAATTGTGCGCCAAAACCACCACAGGTAAAAGCAGCACAAGAATGGCCGCCATCCAGCGCCCGCCCCTCAGCGGCAGCAAACGACCGACGACATCGTTGAGACCGTATCCCAAAGCGATAGCCAATGCCACAAAACTGAGCAAGAAAAACACCCCCAGCCCGTTTGGATCCCGATGGTAATTAAAGGCCATGGTCAAATTCGCTAGCAGCGCCCCTACTACTACTAAAAAGGTGCCCCTATCCTGGCGGACCATTCGCCATGCCCCCCAGACAATGAAGGGCAGCACCACAAGGTGGAACTCGTCGGTCAATTGTATGGCCCAACGCTGGGCGTTGAGCAAACCCGCCTCCCAGGGCATAGAAAAAAAGGAGGAACGATAGGTCGCCGCTGTAAGATGTTTCCAAAACAGCTCCGCCGTATGCAGCGATCCCCAGTGAAAACCCTGGCCCCTGCCGTTGCGCACCAGCAGGTAGATTACCAGACTGTAACCCAGCAAACCCGCCAGCAGGCACTGTCCCAACAAGAGTAGACGGCGGTACAAGCCGGGCCATTTCCACCCGGCTAACAAAATTAAACCAGGCCATACCAATACCTGGTTTAGATGTGCCGTCAATCCCAGCCCCATCATAAAGCTAGTCAACAATAAAAGCCGTGCATCGCGGCGCTCGACCGCCCACAGCCCCAAGCCCATAGCTGCAAGGGCCATTGCCAGGCTGAGCCCATACACTTCGGCAATGACGGATTGACTCCAGAAAGTAAAAGAGAAAGCAAAAACCAGCGCCCCACTCAAAGCGACCCAATCCCGGCATCCCCTAAAGCGCAGCAAGAGCGCTAGAACAGCGGTAGCGCAAGCAGCGCTGCAAGCCGTTGCTATATTGATTTTGTAAGCGACCGAGGCAAACGGCAGCAATGCCGAAAAGAGGCGGCCGATTAAACTAAAGAGCGGATACCCTGTCGGGTGCGCCGTGCCCAAGAAATGCACCGCACCAATGAGTTCACCCGATCCTTCTACATAAACCGTTGGACAAAGCGTCAGTAGGTAAACCACTAAAGCGCTGAGCCAGGCTGCCGGTGCAATCCAATAACGAACGAAGATCTTGCGCATCTAATCCATTCCCAATACGGCAAGAATTCGACTGCGCGCCAGCGCTTGATACCATATCTCCCCCCGAGTCACCAAGGCGTAGAGCACGACCATTATGAAAACTTGCACACTCCACGCCAACACCCCTCCTAGCTCTGTGGGCAAGGGCCGAAAACTGCCCAAAGACTGCCCAAACCCCATTACTACCAGGATAACTAGCAAAACAAACGTCGCGCCACTCACCCACATTCCCCACCTGAAACTCTCCGGCTGATAGCTAAACACCACCTTATTGGCACCAGCCGGGACTGCCACAGCACGAAAAACGTGGTTGGCCCGCATGATGTGCTCTTCCTTGCCGTCGACAAAAACCCGCCAACCCGGATAATAGGCATCGTTTAATACCAATATGCCGCCGCCGCCCTGCCAGTCGATCTCAACTTCCTCGGGCCCATAACGCGCAATGTGGGCCCTGCCGTCTCCTGCTGCCGACGTCCTAACCGGCACCTCTTCCAACACGACTTGATGGCGCGGATCAAAACGGGCGCTTTTGAGATAATGCAAGCGCCAACTGCTCTTAGCAATAACCTGATAGTCATGCACTACATAGGCCTGGGGTAAAGCGCGACTATTTTTGTAAACTGACAAATCCCCAGCGCTTATCTGCTGCCAACCCGGCCAGTTCAACGCCCCATAATTGACGACATACTCGACGCCGGCCAGCCCGACAAAACGCGGATATCCCGAGGTGAATTCCCACTGGCGCTTTAGATGCAGCGGACTCCAGCCCGGCAAGACATTGGTAAGGCCGTAGAGACTGCCAGTATACATGCGCAGGGTGGCGGGATATTGCAAATAGGAAGTCTGGTCGTGCACCCATCCCGAATGCCAATCGTAGGGGGCATTCCTCTCTGTGACCAGGCTGAGAATGCGCGGACTAGTGCCATTTTCCCGCTCGCTGTCGGCCCATATCGCTGCTGCTGTGGCCGGTCGTTCTAATAAAACAGCCGGATCGATCGTCGCATTGAAGCGGTGGCCAAAGTGATATAGATCGACATAAGTCGCCAGCGGCACCAGCACAGTGAGCAATAAACGCGTTTTCCCCGTTGCCCTACTGGCCAGCACAAATCCGCCAATCAAAAGCATGATGCCCAAACGCCACAGTTCCTGGTACAACTCCTCCCGATAGTGCAGTGCGATCTGTCCCCACCCTTGCAGCGCCGCATCTCCAGCTTTTAATATGGCGCGATTTTGCCAGACCATGGCCGCCGCGAAAAGGGCAAATAACACACAGAGATACCACCAATTTTTATAACTGCGCTGTTCTCTGCCATCGAGCAATTGATGCAGCCCCAGGCCACTCAAGACGGCGATGGCAAAAGCAAACCAAAGCAGGAAGCGCGTGGGGATACGAAACGATTTTAAACCTGGAATGTAATAGAGCCATTCAAATATCGCGGTATACCGGCCCAACGCCAGAATCAGCGCGACAACTGCCAAGACACAGAAAAAACTCGTGAAGCAGTCGCGGCGCTCGCGCACGGCTACCAGAGACAGCAATAGCGGCAAAATACCGGCGTAACCACAGAGCTGGATGAAAAACCCCGCTTCCCGCCCCCAGTACGAGCCAGTGGAAGAATTGCCGAAAAAATTGGGCAAGAGCAAGGTAATGAAGCGCTCTGGCGGCAGCGACATATTGACAAATTGTTTCAATCCAGTCCCCTGACTGCGGGCGGAAAACTGCACCAATTCCGCCGTGGGCAATAATTGCACCGCCGCTATCCCAGCGCCAATGAGAGGCACCCCGAGCAGCAATAAGAGCCAATAACGCCCCCCCATGCCCTGCAAAAGGCCGCGATATATCCCATAGAGCATTGCCGCTATTAAGGCATATACGGCCGCTTGTGGATGGCCCGCCAGAAATTGCAAACTAAGCAGCGCACCTGCCAGCCATAAAAAGACAGATCGGTTGTGCGCCAGGGCCCATTCAATGCAGAGAAATAGAAAAGGCAACCAGGCCGCGGCCGCTATATAATTGGGCGACATGGCGCGAATAACTAGATAACCGCCACAGGCATAGGTCAAAGCGCTGGTCAGAGCGGCGGCCCTACCACAGCCAATAGCGCGCAAGAACAAGTAGGTACCTACACCGGCCCACCACAAATGGAAAACGATGTTGAGATTCAACGCAGCATAAGTAGGCAGAAAGCGGGCCAATAATAAATTGAGAGGATACAATACGCCGGCCTGCCCTTCGGCGAAGAGCGGGAATCCCATATTTATTTCGGCGCACCACAGGGGCAAAGATCCCGCTTTGAGGGCGCTAGAAAAATAGTCCCGGAACGGATAGTTTTGCACCATCATGTCCTGGACAAAAAAGACCCCTTGCAAGAGGGCGGCTTGCCAGAAAAGGACAAGCACAGCGACGGCCAAAATCCCTACCATCGCAAGATCTAAAGCCCATTGGCGCCTAATCACGGACCTTGCCCTTCTGCGCGCTGCCGTAAGAAATCAGCAACTAAACGTGCCGCCAAGGCATGCCCCTGCGGATTCCAATGACTCTCGCGAAAGTATAACTCGCTGTCTTGCGCTTTTTTGATAAACTCCTCACTCAGATCCAATAAAGGGATATCGTAACGTGCGGCCTGGCGCTTTAATTGCCAATTGGGCCGCTGCAAATCAAATTCTCCGATCAGACCAAACAAATCCCGCTTCGTTTGCCAATTTTCTTCTTCGACCTGGACGATAGCTGGCACGTAGACCAGCACTAATTCTGCGCCCGCCTTTTCGACCTGGGTTTGAAAGATCTGCAGCAAAGAACCGGTTAATTCCCATGCCTTGAAAACGTTGGAATCACTGCCTACGCCATAGAGCGCCTGGTAAAACTTCTGGCGCTGTCCAGTGTCTAATTCCGCTGCTGTCAGCGCCTTATTGAGCAGGACATAGAGGTGCCAGTTTTCGTGTAAATACTTCTCAAAATGTCGAGTCCAGGGCTGTTCTTGCCAAGCGCTTTTATCCCAGAAAGGCACCTTCTTTACCGGGGTGCCGGCCAACTGCAAGCGCCCCATCCGGTCGAAGCGAAAATAGGGTTTATACCCCCGCTCTGCTCCTATGCCCTGCTTGCTCATATTGTTTATCAAGTCATTGACATAGAAGAAAACAACGACCTGGTCAGGCTCGAATTGGCTTCCCAACTCTTCAAAGAACAACAATTCCTGATCGCTACCGTAACCGGCCACCCCAAAATTGATTACCTCTACCCTATCCTGTCCGTCTTGGCGCAATTGCTCTTCGAGCTTTTTAGCTATGGAATCTTCCACCCGCACCCCCCACCCTTCGACAAAAGAATCTCCAAATAGCAAGATCCGCTGTGCCGCAGGTGCTTTTTCCCGTGCGTACATTTGGTCGCGCAGGCCCTCTTTATTAATGCGCATTTCAACTTCGTACTCTGGGCCCACCATCCATCCAGAAGACGAGGGCAAATGTTTCCATCCCAAATGCGCATCAAAATGCCACACCTCGGGTCGCCGGTTCACTTGCGGCTCTAGCCAACTGAGCAAGACCTCTGCCACCAGTAAACTGACGCAGAGACTGACTAACCCCAAGGCGATCTTAGCGCTTTTCAAAACCGCCCTTTCTTGCAAATAACACGCTCATAAAAAGGCCATTACCAAACTTTTTAAGCAAATAATTGTAGTGAAACTACTCCCGCCTCCCAACTCTGTCAACCATTTGCCGATCACACTATCTATGTCTATATTTTCTTTTACTTTAACGCCATTTAGCTCCACCCGATAGGATCCTCTAAATAGCTTATTTATGAAACGAGTTCTCGTCACCGGCGGGGCCGGTTTCATCGGTTCTCATACCGTCGATCACCTGCTAAAAAAAGGCTATCAAGTCCGCGTCATGGACAGCTTGCAAGAACGCGTCCATCCGCGCGGCTGGCCCGAATACATGCCCGCTGCAGTGGAATGTTTCCAGGGAGATGTGCGCCAACGCGCCGATTGGGAAAAAGCCCTCGACGGCATTGAAGGTGTTTTCCACCTGGCCGCCTACCAAGACTACATGCCCGATTTTAGCACCTTCTTCCACGTCAACACCGTCAGCACAGCGCTGCTCTTCGAAGTAATCGTCGACCGCGGCCTGGCGCTTGAGAAGGTCGTGCTGGCCTCCTCCCAGGCCGTCTACGGCGAGGGCAAATACCATTGTGCGACGCACGGCATCATCTATCCCTCGTTCCGCCCCGATGCACAATTAGCCCAAAGTGCATGGGAAGTCCAATGCCCCCACTGCGGCGTCCCCCTGCAACCCGTCGCCATTACCGAAGACCAGGTCAATCCGCACACGGCCTACGGCATCTCCAAATACGCCCTGGAATTGGCCTCGCTCAATTTGGGCCGTAAATATGGCATCCCCACCGTCAATATGCGCTACTCCATTGTGCAGGGACCGCGCAACTCCTTCTACAACGCCTATTCCGGCATTTGTCGCATTTTCTCCCTGCGCCTATTGCACGACCAGCCGCCCATTTGCTACGAGGACGGACTACAACTCAGAGATTATGTCTACGTAGGCGACGTCGCCCGCGCCAATGTGCTGGCTATGGAGGACGAGCGCGCCAACGACCGCTCTTTTAATGTCGGCGGTCAACAAGCCACTTCAGTGCTCGACTATGCCGGCCTCGTCGCCCGCCTCTGCGGCAAGGAAATCGGCCCCAAAATCTCCGGCGAGTACCGCTTTGGCGACACCCGCCATACCTTTTCCTCCTGGGAGGCACTCGGCGCCCTGGGCTGGGGCCCGGAAACCTCGCTGGAAACCACTATAGCCCAATATCTCGACTGGGTTGGCGAACAACCCGACTTACAGGATTTCTACGCCGAGAGCGAAAAGAAAATGAAAGCGGTCAATGTCATCCGCAGCGCCGCCCCATGAAGGCCATGATCCTGGCCGCCGGTCGCGGCCAGCGCCTGCGCCCGCTCACTGACACCTGCCCCAAACCGATGATTCCCATAGCCGGCAAGCCCCTGCTCGAACACGTCGTGCGCCTGCTCGCCAGCCACGGCTTTGACCAATTGGCCATCAACTTAAGTCACCTGCCCCAGCTGATCCGCGACCACTTTGGCGACGGCCGTGGCTTTGGCGTAGAAATCACCTACTCATTCGAAGAGCAACTCTTGGGCACCGCCGGTGCCGTGCGCCGGATGGCCGCTTTCTTCGACGAGCCCTTTCTGGTTTATTACGGCGACAATCTAGCAAACGCCAACTTGACCGATTTGTGGCGCGCCCACCAAGATCACAACGCCCTAGCCAGCATCGGCCTGCTGTGGATGGACGATCCCACCAATCGCGGCATTGTCCGGGTAGATGCAGACGGATATATCCTCGGCTTTATAGAAAAACCCCAAGCAGATGAAGTGTTTGATGACTATTTAATCAACGGCGGCACCTATGTGCTCGATCCGGCGATCCTCGAACACATCCCTGCTGCGGGGGCCAGCGACTTTAGCCACGATATCTTTCCCGCACTTTTACAAAAGGGCAAACCGCTCTATGGACACAAACTCAAGGGCCAATTACTTTCTACCGACACCCCTCAACGTTATGCCAATACCCAAAAACAAATCGCTGTCGGCGCATTCCAGCTTCCCTGAGGCATTAACTTGATCACTACTAGAGCCCCTTTGCGCATTCCCCTGGGCGGTGGCGGCACCGACCTATCTTCTTACTACTCCGAGCACGGCGGTTTTATCCTCAGTGCCAGCATCGATAAATACGTCTACATTCAGCTCAATTCGCTCAAGATAGAAGACTTTATCCGCGTTAAATACGCCCGCACTGAGCGCGTCGACGACCCCTCGACGATCGAACACCCCCTGCTGCGCGAATCCCTGCTCCATACCGACTGCCTGCAAGGTCTGGAAATCAGCGCCTTAGCCGATGTGCCGGGCCGCACCGGCATGGGCTCTTCGGGCAGCTTTACTGTGGCCCTGCTCGCCGCTCTGCACGCCCACAAACGCGATCATATCTCGACCCAGGAGCTAGCCGAGGAAGCCTATCATGTAGAAGCGGTGCGCGCCGCCCAACCTGCCGGCAAACACGACCACTACCTGGCCGCCTTTGGTGGCATCACTTGTCTGGACATCGATCGCGACGGCAGCGTTAAGGTAACCCCCCTGGTCATCTCCAATCACGCGGTAGAAGAATTGCGCAACAGCATGTTACTCTTCTTCACCGGCATAGAACGCGAGAGCTTCGACATCCTTTCCCAGCAGCAGCAAGACACCGAACAGGGCAATCAGGAAGTGGTAGACAGCCTGCATGAAGTCAAACGCATCGGCTACGCCATCAAAGAAGCATTGGAGCAAGAAGATCTCGAAAGCTTTGGCCGCCTGCTCGATGAGCACTGGCAAATGAAAAAGCGGCGCTCCAATAAAATGTCCAATGCCACCATCGACCGCTGGTACGAAGTCGCCATTGAATGCGGTGCTTTAGGAGGCAAAATTCTGGGAGCGGGCGGTGGCGGTTTCCTGATGTTTTTCTGTGCCGCTGAACACCGCCAGCAATTGCGCCAACGCATGGCCAGCGAAGGCCTACGAGAGATAAACTTCCAGTTTGATATGGAAGGTGTGAAGGTCCTGGTAAATTTATAACACTGAGAAAATACTAGTAGACCTATGCCATTAGAATTGGGATCCTTTGCCGTCTCCTCCCTGCGCGCCGGCTACTTTCGCTTGGACGGTGGGGCGATGTTCGGCGTCGTGCCCAAAACACTATGGCAACGGCATATGCCGGCAGACCAACACAACCGCATCGTCATGGCCTGCAATTGCCTGCTGGTGCGCACCCCCGACTCCTTAGTGCTGGTCGATACCGGCTATGGCGACCATCTCAACCCGAAAGAACGCGAAATCTACGGCATTGAAGATGAAACTACGATAACCACGGCCCTGGCACAGGCCGGCTTCGCTGCGCAGGACATTACCCACGTCGTCCTCACCCACCTCCACTTTGACCATGCCACTGGCGTACTAAGTGGCAGCGCAGACGATTTGCACCCCACCTTTCCGCAAGCCACTTACCTAGTCCAAGAAGGTGAATGGCACGATGCTCTGCAGGGCCGCAGCACCATGAAAACTACTTATCGCCCCAACGAACTAGACCTCCTCGAACGCAGTGGCCAATTGCAATTGATCCAGGGCGATACCGAGCTAGGTGCCGGCCTGACGACCTTTGTCACCGGCGGACACACCGAGCACCACCAGGGCGTGCGTATCGACACAGACGATGGCACCCTGGTCTATCCCGGCGATCTCGTGCCCATGCGCACCCACCTCCGCCTCTACTGGAACATGGCCTACGACATGTTCCCCTACCAGACTCTGGTGCGCAAACGCGAATTTCTCGCCCAGGCTTTTAAGCAGCAGTGGATCATTGCCTGGGACCACGATCCGGCCACCCCTTTCAGCACCATACAAGGCGAGGGCGAAAACTATACTGCCAACGATGTGGAGATATAAATAGGGCGGCGGCTGAGGCCCTAAAGAATAGATTGCCTTGCAAGGGGCAATTTCGTTTATTTCAGGAACATTTTTCGCGGAAAAGAGACCATTTATGCCCCTTGAAGTATTAGAACTAACCGACAAACATCAACAATTGCTCGACAGATTGTGCGAGCTCATTCCCGATCTCGATTCAGAGTCGCCCCAGAGCTTGCAACGCATCTTTGGCCTGGGCCTAATCGCGCTGACCATGCAACTCACCAATAAAGCGCGCCAAAAAGACCAGAGCGACCTAGTAGAAGAATTGGGCCAACTGGCCCGCGAAATGGTCGAAGCCGAACAATGGCAATCGCCCCTAGGGGATTAAGCCACGTACCCGCCTTTATGCAAATCGCAGTGCTGCCAATTACAAATTATATCGACGCCGGAAAAACTGCTTAAACACCCAGTGCATAGCGCCCGGAAAATACCGGCGCAGCACGATGACGGCATGGGCCGAAGTAGCGGCCACGTAATGCCGTCTTTCTCGTTCTATGGCCCGCAAAGTAAGCACCGCAACCTCTGCGGCCGACTTGGACGGCACCTTCCGAAAACGCTCCAATGGCGTGCCGCTAATCCCGGCAAACTCTGACTGCACTAGTCCCGGCTCGACCAATGTCACCTTAATTCCGCGACCGCGGTATTCGTGCTCCAAACTCTCGGCCAAACCGGTCACCGCAAACTTCGTCGCCCCGTAGACGGCATGCTGCGGCGACGGCAATTCACCCAACACGCTAGAAATAAAAACGAGATTTCCCCGGCCCTTTTCTAACATGCCCGGCAAAAATGCCCGGGTGCAGTAGACCACCCCCAATAAGTTTGTTTGTACCACACTTTCCAATTCGGCCCATTCGACCTTCTCAAACGAGCCATACGCACCCCGCCCAGCATTGTTTACCAAGACATCGACCGTGCCCCAATGATCTTCAATTTGTTCTCTTAACGCTTCCACCTGTGCTTTGTCGCCGACATCACATTCAACAAGCATGGGCTTGAGTAGCCCCTCCCCTTCGATCTGCCGTTGGACTTCCAGTAGCCGTTCATGGCGCCGGGCACTAAGCACAACCCGAGCTTGCCGCCGGGCACACAAAAGGGCCAGGTGGCGGCCTATGCCGCTACTGGCCCCTGTTACCAAGATAACTTTATTTTCTAGCTGCAGCACAGCAGCTCCTCGCTCACCCCGCCACCAACTCCCAAGTACCCTCTTTAGTTTTTTCGACATGTCGTTTCTGCCCGCGCCGCAGGATCGGCACCATTTCGCCGCTATCCGGATCCTTTTTGGCCATCACGTATTTGTCTGTCGCGTCTGGATCTGGCATGATTTTATACGGGACCAGTCGATCATTACCGGCAATGGGAATGGATACGCGGCCAATTATCACGCCCTTTTTTTCTTCATCTGCACTGAGGTCCCCATCCCCTTCGCCCCCCCCGCTTTCCTGCTGTTCCTGTGCCTTTTGTGCCGCTTGTTCCTTGCGCTCCGCCATAACTTTCTGCTCTACGGCATCAATGATGTCGGCACCGCGCTGGTCGATTTCGACTTTCTCTGCTTCGGTCAGATCGGGGTAGAGGCTGCGCAGACGCGTCTTGAGAAATCCCTCGGCTTTCCTACGCGCCTCTCCTAAATCTTCCGTATCGCGATAGAAACCCTCAATGATCAACTGAATCTTTAAAAGGCGGATCTCCTTGCGGATAGGCGTGGCTTTGATCAGGCGATTGACCAGACTGATGACACAGAGCATATCTACGGCCGTGCGCACTCGCAGTTTCTTGTCTGGCGCATTGAGCCGCTCAGACATTTCGTGCCGCGTCAAATTTCGCAAGTCGTCGATGAAAGACTCCTCGGCAACTATATGCTCCATGCTGTCCTGCCCCCTTTTGACTACGTAGCTATAGGGGGGCAGACGCACCGCCATCATGCGCACTTCGGCGTCTTGACGGTCCATCATGTTGATTAATTGTTGCAACGCATCCATTTCTCCCAGTAGCGCGTCGACCAACTCGATGAGATCGTCTTTTACCATCTCATCGGCGTTTACCGCTCCTTTATGGCGCAGGAGAAAACGCAAACCGTTGTCGTTTTGCGGGTCTATGCGTTTCAGTGCCTCAAAAACCTGGAGATAGGCCACGGCGTAATCGACCGTATCCTTGATCTTCTTATCCAATTCGTAACGCGCGCTGCCGCCCATGATACGGTTGCGCACCTTACTGGCTTTCTCACCATCGACCTTGCCGCTCTTAACGGCCTGGTCCACTTTTTCGAGTTTGCGCAGGCGGTCGGCATCTTCGGCGCTAAGTTTGCCCTGCTCGACATAAACTTCGAGATTTTTGATCATCAGAGCCATCTGCTCTTTGCGCAGTTGGCCTCTGACATTCTTCTCCTGTTCAGTGCGCTGCTCGGCTTCCTCTTCGGTAGGTTCAGACGCCGGTTCGAGCATATACGTCTTGGGAGCGGCCGGCGGAGTGACGTCCCCACCTTCTACCTCGGAGGCGCTGGCCTTGAGTTGGGCTAAGCGATCGGCGGCGCGTTTCTTCTGTGGATCTTCTTTGCCGGCGATTTCGTAAGTTATTGTCTGCAGGCAGCGACGAATATTGACCTGGTTGGGATTGATTTGCAATTGGGCCATGAGGCCGCGCACCGTCTTCTGTTTAACAAAGTCACGGATGGCATTCTGCCCCTCGACCTTGACCTCGGTTATGCCCCAATTGGCTTTGCGCACTTGGGCCAGAAAAGATTTGGTGATCCAGTTTTCGAGGCCGGGGATGACAAGTATTTCGGGGGTTTCCGCGCTTACTTCTTTGATCAAATCTTGCAAGCGCTGCTTTACATCGTTGGATGGGAACGCCTTCGTAAGGGCGTGATACCCTTCCTCCAGCGCTTTCTGGAAATGCGCTTCGGTGATCAACGTCTCGCCCGAGTTGAGACGGTCGGCCACCACGCCCAGCAATTGGTCGCGCAGGCCAGCGGGAAGAAGTGTATCTCCCTGTGCTGCCGAGCTTATTTCTTGAGTGGCTTGCTCTTCTGACATAAGTGTATTCTCTGTAGAATAGGCAGTTTAACAATGCTGATTTATACGTTTCCTTATTTGCTTACTTGGATTCAACTCGCAAGTGCAATTTTTGGTTTAAGGTATGTTTCCGGTTTCGTGACACCACACTTCATAAGGTGATCGAAAGCGTAGTGCCTTACGGGGGCGATGATTGAGTCGGTCCA
>Ga0114999_10006560_pt1 | contig 13377 bp, 11 predicted proteins | sample ArcticOcean_MG_C_3_FD_89820 | JGI IMG/M metagenome (GOLD analysis project Ga0114999, IMG submission 89820) | Marine microbial communities from western Arctic Ocean - ArcticOcean_MG_CB8_126 | ecosystem: Environmental > Aquatic > Marine > Oceanic | place: Arctic Ocean: Canada Basin | collected...
AAACTCTGAATCTGGCCAATTCTTAAAGCGATAAAAGTTTGAGCCTCCTCTTTCACACTGATAAGGAATATCCCATTTACGAATAATTATTCCTTCCATATCCATGGCTATGGCAACATCAAGTCGGTATTGTAATTCGTTTGCTACCTCAAAGACAGAACTATGACTGGGCACACTCAAATAAGGAGTTAAGATAGAAGTTATGTATTTATCTGATATATTGAGGGCACTGTGCGAATAGGGAGTTGTTCCTACGCTACTATATCCTATGGGCATAGTAGCATCGTATAGTTTGGCTGCTTGAATCCATGGATAAACGGGTTCGGTATCCTCAGACCCAGAAAAGACAGGAGCCATAGCAAACTTTATTTGTGATGATGCGGGACTCCAGCCAGCACCCACCAACCTATCTCTCAAAAGTTTCATTCTCTTAGTATAGTTCATATCAGGATGTTTAGGCCAAATGCAATCAAATACTCTATATTGTAATTTTTCCCACCCTGCTCGTAGGTCTTGTTTAGACCAATAACCATTGATTTCTCCTAATTCATATTCAGGACACCAGATTTCTCCGTCTAAGACAACCTCTCCCAACTGCGGTTCTGCAAAAGAAAAGCCAAATAATTCGTTCCGAAGCCAGTCAAGATTGGCTGACTCATTAAGTTTATCAGACCTGCTAACTAATTTCCAATGAGGTGCTGCTGAAGTTCCGGCAACATAACTACTATAATCTTTTATTCCTGCAATACATCTGACGCCATCATATTTTAATAGAACAATCCAATCTTCTGGATTGCGCCACATAGACGCTGGCTTCTGAATAATAGATGAATCATCCTCTCGCTTGATACCACCAGAGGCTAAGTCGGGTTTAATACAGGGGAATTGTTCTAAGTTCTTCATGATGCCCACTCATTCCATTTAAGTTCTAAATCAAAAACCCCTTCTCCTTCACAATCCCTACAACTACTTTGATGTTCTTGGCCTTGTGGTCCATAATTAGTTTTTTTGCCATCTCCACCACAGCCTTCACAAATGTATTGATAGTCTGCATTTGCGGCTAACCTTTTCAAAGAATTGGAAAATACTTGTTCTTGAATACGAATGAAATCTTTGTAAGAACATAATGGAGGATATGTTGTTTGGTCTGGCCAAATACTCCAAGGACTTCCATATGCGTGCTGTCGCATCTTCATTTCTGTAATTAAAAGTTCCCTATCTAATAAAGTTTTTTTCTGTCCCTTCTCTAAATCAGGTGGTATAATTATGGTTGTGGCTTTGTATCTATCATCTCCTTTACCATATACTCGTTTCGTAGTAGCATTAGTAGTATATCTCCACAATACACCAATTAAATTATTCGGTTCAAGGCTATCAAATACATCTTGCCCCTCGTTGTTTTTATCCTCTTGCCAACCAAGAGTTTCAATAAGTGTTTGAACTATTCCCATATATGATTCCTCATCTCCACCATCATAAAAGTATTCCCAAAATTGCGTGGCTGCTTTCTCCAGCAGATATTCCCGGTTGATGTCCCCACCATAATTAAAGTTTAATGCCCCTGCGACACGATAATCATAACCCTTTAATAAAATACCTGCCCATAAGTCATAGAAAAGTTTTGGATTTATTGGGTCAGGTTCAAACCCCACCTCAATTTCTTCTGCATGAAGAACGCCTCCTTGATGATAGTATCCAAAATATCTTTTGTCTTTTAGGGCTTTTCGCAATAATGAAAGTTGATTAGAACCATAGGCAGTAACAAAAGAGGCATATTGGTTAGCCACGGTTGGGTTAGAAGAGTTTTTCATAGATATTGTGATTCCTCCTTTTGGCCATGGGGCTACTACTGGGTCAAACCATACTTGCTCCCCGTTTCGGCGATAGCCATAGTTATCATTGGCAGCAACATCACGCACTACCCAACCTTCATCTAATAAATAATGCAATAGAGATTGATATGCAGGGTTTTGAAGAGGTTCTTTTTGTGGGTGTGAAACACCACAAAAGTTATTAGAAGATATACAAGGGATTTTTTCCATTTCCCAGACTGCAATAGACTGTCCCACTGGGATAGGAAGATAAAAGTTTTCCTGTCTTGTTGCTTCCAATAACTTCACATTGATGGTTCCTTCGTAATAGTTGTAAACTTTTGGCAACGCTGATGTTGTTATAGGTTCTTTCGCCAATTGGCGAAATAGGTCAGATTGATTTTCATTGATACCATAAACCCTTCCGACATCAGATTTGAGACCATAAAACTTTAATGGTTTGTCTGGCAACGCTACAATTTTATAGCATCTATCATCATCAAGAGTGGAATCAAAAACATATCCACCTACGCCTGCACCGATTAACTTACCAAACATACCATCACATTAGTTTTCGTGCCAATCACCTACGCCATCAATAACTTCTATGTCTGCGCCAAAAAGTTTGGTAGTTTTAGTGTTGAAATAAACTAATGCGGCCAATGCAACTGCAATAAGTCCTACTGCGGAAAGATTCTTACCCCACATTTTCTCACTTTTGAACTCACGAGAGCCTTGGGATGGTCCTTCAAGGTCCATAATACCCATATAGCCCATCTCACCTAATGTATCTTGAAAGGCAAACCAATTGACACCTGCATCATTGACTAAACTTCCATCTGAAGCATTACTATTTTGTCCACTTTGAGTTGTAATAGAGGCTGCATCCACACCCGGGTTGCTGCGATTCATGGCCTCGGTTACTGTGGCTGAATCCGGAAAGACCAAAGTTCTTAGACGATTATGAATAACTTTTTCACCCGTGCGAGTATCAAGTTGTTGGTGAGGGTAAACAATCCATTGAACGATATGTTCATCATTATCACGAGTCTTAATGAACTCATTTAGAATATCGGTGGATGAAAAGTATTGACGCCCAGTGTATATCTTACCATCTTTGAGTGGGTGCCCATGTATCGTATATTTTCTATTAGTCAAACCTTTGGTGGCATCTTGGGCGGCCTTAGTAACTGGGTTTACTTCAATTCGGGATTCATCCCCGTATGATGGACTACCTAATTGATACTCTCCATTTTCCTCATAAACATAGCACATCCACTCTCTTTCTTCGTGTGTATTGTCTGAATGTGTTTTCATGGCTTCAAGGGCTTGGGGCGAAAACTTATCAAAATGTTGTTGCCATGGCTGCATAATAGAAAGTAATTCATACGACTACTTAAAGTTTCGCAGCGACAACCTTAAATAGATGAAACGCTTACAAGTAAATGATGTCCGAAGTTGAATGGTTAGAAATCTCCACTGGGTTGACTCAAATCGGTGCTAAAGATTTACATATCCTTGGGGATGGGTGGGTGCCTCTGTGTTGGTTAGAAATTGAGGGCAACCCATTTAAGACCCTATTAAGCGATTTATCTAAATATATTACAATCAAAACAACATCCATAGTTAAAATGGGTAAAAACGAGAAATATGATAGTATCAATAATATGGTTATTCTTGGGATGTCCGAGGATGATAAAAAAATTATTGAAGTCGTATTACCTCTATTCAAGTATATATTCATAAGATATAGTGCATCAGGGATGATGGAACTTTCATATAGCCACCCGACCAGTTATCCTAATTCTAAAGAATGGGTGTGGACAGGAGATATTGATGCTGATTATCACTATGATGACCCATTAGGTGCTGGAACCACTCCTGCGAGGGGTGACCCTGTGCCCGGTCCACCCGGTCCACCAAGTCCCGGTCCATGCCCACCGGGTCCACTATTGCCGGGTCCTCCAAGTCCCGGTCCACCAAGTCCTCCACCCCCTATGCCCGGTCCAACTCCTTTTTTAGAAGATGATGTCTCCAATGGTGGTGGTCCACCAAGTCCCGGTGATGCTACGCAGAAAGGTCGTGAAGATGCGGCCAAATCTGATGCAGCCGCAGAACAAGCCCGAAAAGATGGGCTACAACAAGGTTCAGAAAGAGCCAACCAAGGAAAACAAGATGCTCAACAAGCCGCAGGCCAAGGACAAGGTTCAGGAGAATCCGGCGGCGAAGGAGGTTCCGAAGGAAGCGGTGAGGGTTCAGGCGAAGGCTCTGGCTCTGGAGAAGGTGGAGAGGGCGAAGGCTCTGGAAGCGGAGAAGGCTCTGGAGAAGGCGAGGGTCAAGGCTCTGGAGAAGGTGGAGAAGGAGATGGTGATGGAGAAGGCGAAGGTGGAGATACACCCTCGGATTCAGGAAGTCCCTCTGATGCACCCGGAGATTCTGGTAGCCCGTCTGATGAAATGAGTGATTTCCAAGATGCTGCTGATGCGGCCAACGATGCTATTGATGGCGCACGCCAAGCCTGTTCATGTTGTAATCCCGACTTAGAGAATGAGAAAGAAATGGCTGAAGATGCCAAAGATGATGCTAAGAAAGCGTTGGATGCGGCCAAAGATGCAGCCCAGAATGCTGCTGATGCTGGAGAGATGACTCAAGAACAAGCCGATAACGAAAAAAGAAAGGCAGATGCTCTCAAAGAGGCAGTTGATAGTTTAGAACCGGGTGTTGATACCAGCCCTTCGGGAATGGCAGCACAAGAAGCAGAAGCCCATAATAAAGCAGCCCAACAAACTGCTTCCGAAAAAGAGGAGATAGAAGATTATTCGGTTGAGGATGTGGCCGATATTGTGGAAGATGCCATGGCTTCGGCGGCTGCTGCCGATAAATGTGATGCAAAGTCTGACCCTCGTAAAACCGAGGACCAACAAAACTCTGCCAATGCAGATGCCAGTGCTATGGAGGCTGCTGAAATTGCTTCCGATTCTATCCAGAATGCCCTTGATGCTGAAACCATTGATGATAAAACCGCAGAAGCACTACAACAAGGTGTGGATGATATGGTGCAAAATGCTAAGGATAGACAAGAAGCACGAGATTTGCCGAGTAAATTAAGTGAACAAGCACAGGAAAGGGCAGAACAATCTATGAAGAGTGCTTCTGATTCAGAGAATGAACAAGCCCAAAAGGAAGCGTTGGATGCTGCCGAGAAAACTAAAGAGTGTGCTGATGCTATCAATCCATATAAGGAACAAGATAGAGAAGATTTAAGTGATGCAATTGATAAAACCATAGAAGCATTAGATGGTTGCGACCCGACTCCTGAAGTCATTAAGGCCAAAGATGAAATGGAAGCCCTACAAAGGAAACTTTCCAAAGAGGATACTGCTGCTCACAGCCAATGGGGTATCTGGAGATTGATAGATGGTCAATGGGTTCAAACTAATTATGGTGGAGATATGATATTTGAAACTCAAGATGAAGCCGCAGAATGGCTGAAAGTAAGAGGAGGGAGAGTATAATGACAGTTGAAATTAGACCCTATCAAGATGCCTTGGATGAATCATTTTCTAATTCAGGGTTAGATGAAGATGCCTTTGAAGATTATGCAGAAGGGTGGAATGAACAACAAGAAGCCGAATCATTACAAGAAATGACTCAAGAAGATTATGATGCACGGTTAGAAACAGGTATCCCTACTGAAATCATAAACTTTAATGGTTTAATGGTGTTGTATGAAGATAAGAACTTTAATGGAGAGATGATAAAGTATGTGGGGCAGCAGATTATGACTGGTTATGCTCCAGATAACATCAGTATTGGCTATGAAGTTATTATTATTGATGAAAATCCCTCTGGACATCTGGCTATGGATAATTATGTTATTGTTTCCTCAAAAGATTTAGTGTCGTTGGATTATGCTGCGCCGTTGGTGTATGCAGCCGGCGGCCATTGGTGTATGTATTTACGCAAAGAAAATCTCAAACATTATTTGACTCCTGAGATAATTATTGAACAAACTGATTTTATTTCCCAAAATAATTTAGAAGGCACTATTTCTGAAGTTGAATATGAGGGTTATGAGAAAACCGTAGGGATAGAGGTAGCAGTATTCAATCCAGAAGATAGTATTAGTAATCGGGGAAAACTATGTGTCAATTTTTCAACTGGTGAATTAAAATATATGGAACATCGTCTCAAGGGCTGGGCTATTGTGGAAAAAAAGAAACTTTTGGGAAACGCCTGCGAAACTACCTTGCCTTCCTTAGAAAAAGTTATTCATAAACTTGGTTTATCATTAGGCGAAGGGGATGACACATCACTTATGATTAACTGCAAAACTGTAAAACAAGCAAAAGAAATTACTGCTGCCATTACTGCATGGGACTTTTTCTATGTGGAACAAGATGATAAGGTCGTAGGTGTATATTATTGATGTGGTCTGAATGGATACAATTGATATAATCAACTTTGCACGAAAACCCGTTAGTGAAGTTTGGTTTTTAAGAGTGACTACTGTTAGTAAAAACAATATACCGATTACTAAAACAGCATACCGAAGAATTGGCACACCAAAAGAAAAGTTAATTGATGATTTAATCTTAATGATTAGAGGGCGACTAAATACTTTTATGAGGGGGAGAGACCCTGACCAGTTTGAACCTATACCATTAGAAGATGCTGGTTTTAAGTTCTATCTTCTGAGTGAAAGGGGCCGAAGTGACCTCAAGGATTGGGATGAAGAGGCTGTGGCTCGTGGAGTGGATATGCTCAAGGGGCCTTTTGAATGGTGGATGGATGGGGCTTACGACAAAGGAAAACAAAATCCAGAATGCACTATTTCCTGTATCATCACTAATGCAGTTGATTCATATGCGTTTGAGATAATACCAAATTGGCTACCAACGGAGGACCAACCACCGAAATCATTTGCCATTCCACCGTCACAACAAGGTAATACCGTAACATTATTTGTTAAATGCGTGCGTGTAAAGGTAAAATAGTATCTAACTTCATAAGGGTGATACAACATACTACCTAATATGACCCAAGTGGTAATTGGAAAGCAGGCAACTGCGGCCTCATTTGAGGCTGGAGAGGAGCCAAATGCTTATCTTTATATAGGTGTTGCCACCTATACTAAATTACCCCCAACTACGAGGGTCAACAAAAATTGAAAACAAAAATGGAGATGAAAACTATGAGTAAGAAAAATGTAAATAATGATGTGGATGCGTTCCTTTCGGAACTTGAAGAAATAGATACGGCGCACAAGGCTGCTCGTGCTGATGCACGAGGACCTCGCACTGTGTATGAGGTAATTAAGCCAGAAATGGGTAAAGTGTATTCAAACTACACCTTGGTTTCCTACAACGAGACAACCAGCCCCCTTGGGTCAGAGAGTCTTGTCCTACGCTGTGTTGCACCGGGTAACGATGGAGAATCTGATGCAGGTCGCCGTGTCAAGTTTTACCTGAATGGATATGAGAAGCAAGACTTTGAGCGTTTCGTGCGCCAAAACAACCTTGTTGTCGCTGCTGAAGATGGTAAGAACACCTACAACCTTCCTGTGTCCATGGATTTCCTTCGCAAGATGAACGATAGCCAGAAGAACGCTGGTCGCACTTTCAAGAGTTTCCACGGTATTATCCGTGATGCTGACAGCGCAACTCTGCGTGAGGCTATGCCTGCTGTTCCTGATGACCAACAAACTATGGAAGCATATGTAGCACCTGTCCACGCTGAAGTGGAAGTTGAAGCAGCAGAGTGAGACTAACTCCCTTTGATGGGAAGTGTTAATCTTGTTGGTGCAAGGTGCGTAAGCGCATAGGCCCACTGAACCCGCCTTCGGGTGGTGATTCGGTTATGGTGCTGGTGCTTGCGCCCTTGTGTCACACAACGATTCCAGTCGGTGCCCCAATGCGGAAGGGGCTTAATTGCTACACCTTAAAAAGTAGCCGATGTGTTCCACTACTAAGTATGGTTTCCCCCGCACACACTTTCGGCCATGCTGTGGTTAAAACACGCCTTCGGGTGTGGTAATGAACCTGACCTCCTACGATAAATTAGGTTCGGCGGAACGCACACTTCTTTATTAGAGTGATAACCTCTATGTGGTAGTGAGTAGTATGTTAGATATTCCAGACGATATACAAACCTTCGTTGAGAATGTCACAGAAACTTATCAACACCGAGGCGTAAACATTGAAAGCGTCTATGCTGCTAAAATATCGCAAGCAGAGTTACAAACGGGTTCAGGCATTTGTTTGAAGATGGAAGAACTGCCTTTGAACTCTAAGAGTCCTAATCCAGACCAATCGGCTATTCGGTTCGTCATATCTGATGGCAATTATGCTGTTGAATGTATGGCTCATAATGGTAGTATTGATTCTCGCCCCGGTGGGATGAGTAGTGATAAACTACGACAAGTAATGATGCTATTGACACGAAGTATTCGGAATGGTTCACAACTTGTAGTATCTGGTGCTTATCAAATGATGGGTCGGGACAAGGTATTCGTAATAACGGATGTTCAACCATTTGAAACATTGAATAGTAGTCAAATGACTAAAGCCCAATTTGATGAGTTTATTTCTTTATGCACAGCAGCAGGACCAAACTTCAGGCCATTACAGATAATGATTCGTGATGATACCTTGTGGTCCAAACTATTCGCTGCATCGCCAATGAAGTATGCAACTATGTTGTATTGCCTAAGCCCGCAGAAGAAAACTGATATGCTACACATTGGTATTGTCAGCAGCATGGGTGAAGGTAAAGACCACTTGATTGAACAAGTGATTGAACCATTAGTGCCTTGCGGTGTAGCATCCAGTGGTAAACTCTGCACAATTCCGGGGTTATTCGGAGCCATGAGTGGCGAAGATTTGAACTCAATTGAGTTAGGTTTGATTCCAAAGATGAATAAAGAACGCATAGCCATCAGTGAGTTTCAAACATGGGGTCAAGAAGTATTCGGTGAATTGATGAATGTCATGGCCAATGGTATGTTCACTATGCAAAAAGGCCAAGTTGATACCAAGCGTGAAGCCAAAGTTAATTTCATGTTCTTAGGCAATCCTCCTAAATCGTGGAATCCTAATCAAAAGAATAGCCCAGATGGAACCAATAACAATTTAGGTATGTTGGATGCCTTCGGTGACTACACTTATCAGATTCTTAGTCGTCTAACCCTCATCTTTGCTCGCATGAGTTTGACTGATGGAGGTCATGACTATGAAATTGAAGATAAAATCATGGATTCTATGAATGGCCGATACCAAAAGGAAGAGTTCAATGGTAAATTAGTGATGTGGAGAACTTTCTTCCGAGAGTATTTGCGCTATGTTTCGGAAACTGACCCAGATATTACCCCTGTCCGTATTGACATCAGAAAACAAATGGATATAATCAAGAGCCACCCAGATTTCATTGAAGCATTTTTGGATGGTGGGCGTAGCACTCGTGATTTCAGAAAGTTTCAAGAGTTTGTCAATCTATGTAAAGGGTTCGGAAGATTGAATGGTGAAAAAACAGTGAGTCCCGAAAGTATCGTGTATGCTCACGAACTATTTATGGATAGCCTCAATACTCTGATGCGTGATACGCCGTGGAAGTCACTTCAGAAGGGTGCATTACCTAAACACGAGGCCATTTACCATAAACTTGATGATTACAGCGAAGAGGGTGTCTATACAAGTGTCAAAGAAATGAGAGAAGTAGTAATGTTCTCCAATGATGATTGGGATACACTGTTGAACATCCGTTGGATAGAATCCAATAATAATGACCCATCAAAAGCCACATTTATTCAGATACTTCCTCAAGACATGATAGGCGATAATGAGGAAGAGACAGTAGCATTAAGTAGTTGATAATACATAGAAGAGATGATAGTATGCGAGCAAGTGTGGAACAACGGGCTTTATTGGCACTTCAGTTATTGCTGAACCGCCCACTTAGTATGACTAAGGCTACCAAACTCGCATTAACTACGCCACAAACTCTCAAAAAATATCTTCATCTCAAAGGTATCAAATGGGTTATCAAGAACCATAGATTTGCTATCGTCAAAACCCCAGAACAGAAAAGATATGAAATGATTGATTTGATGAATAATGGTGTGTCTGCAACCGCCGCAGCCAAACAATTAGAAACCACAGTCAAAACTATGAGTAAACAAACTTTGCCCGACAAGGCTGGAACAGAACAACCTATACTTACCAAAGGACCCACGGGCTGGGCAACAGATTTTATCAAAGTGGAAGATTATTCCTTAGTATATTATGGTGGAATAAGTGGGTTATCTGGGGCAACACTTGGGCGTGGTAAACAAAAAGGCCCTGAAGCCACTACTGAAGAAGGTGACGAAGAATATATGGATATTTGGTGGCAGGTGGATTTCAATAATTGGTTAAGCACCTTACCTCCTAATCTTGTTGGAGAGTTTTGGAAACCACAAGTGATGCAAGTTCTCCGTGCCAAATTAGAAAGTTTAATAATAACGGACCTTGATTTAGCAAACTCTTTCTTAGGTAATGCAAAAGTTTCTGCTCATGCAGCCACAACTGGAAGAATGTCTGCCACTGGAGACCTTGATTTAACAAGATTAGAACAAATTGTGCAGCGATATGAGGCCAAGATGATGCAAGATGTCAGCACAGGCATTGATGATAATCTAATTTTTCGTATTCCTTCCTATGATTATACCCCAGACCTTGGTAGTATAACCTCAATTGGCGCATTTCAAGTAATGTTTTTGAATAAAGACGACATTAAACACTATCCAGTTTCACCAGAAAGTATAGAAATAGCCCACAATTTAACCGATGAGAACCTTTAAGTATCTGGAACTCACTATCTGCTAATATGACCCGATTAGACGGATATGATAAAGCAGACATGATAGCAATTATGGGTATTGTGGCCTCGGCTGCAACAGAATATACAGAGTATATCCCACAAAACTATGAATTATTGGGTGTTGGTGGTATAGGTCTCGCCGCAGCAGCAATCGCTGGTAAACTTTATGTGAAGCACAAGTCAGTTCTGGTAGGTAAGATTGATGGACTACGACACAGAATCTTTAAGTCAGAACACAAAGATGGCGACCACGAAGCCATTGAGGATATTCTTGATGATGTCGCAGATGCAGTTGAAGATATAGTTTCCGATGTTCTTGATGACGGCGAACTTAATAACTCAAACGAGTGAACGCTACACGATGAGGATTCTCCTCTCGCCGGATGGGGTGAATGTGGCTCGCCACAGAGGGATAGGTTGCCCCCTTGTGAGGTTACCGAACACAAGGAATGAGTGTTGCGTAGCCTGCGAATGGATATGAAACTTTAAGTAGTTGTGCTGCTTAGATAAAAACATGGCTAAATATGTCCGTATTTCTTTGGAAGAGATGGGTAGTTTTATGGATGCTTTAGGATTCAAAGAGTTATCACGAGAGGCCAGAGGCTTAACTGTCAAAGAAAAGGTTTACGAAAGGCCATTTAACTCTGGAAGAATCAGGGTTTATAGTAGTGTGGAAGATAGACCGGGCCGACTGGCCGCAGGTCGTAAAATGGGTCGTGATGCTATCCGAGTCCAATACTGGGTGGGTGATACAAAGGTTTTTGGAGCCAAAAGAGTTCACAGAGTAGTAAATTGGCGGCGCAATATGCTGGATAGAGTTTACGATATAGAGGATATGTTTGGTCATAGACCAGTGCCCAGAGATAGTTCTGGAGAACCGATGGTTGTCAGAACATCTAAGCATGGTAAAAAGTTTTGGGGAAGTCGCACCTTCCCAAGAAACAAAGATACTCGCCGATTTAATGCAGAAGAAAAATGGAGGGCGAGATTTTTCTTTGATGATGAAAAATCAGCGAAAGAATACATTGAATCAATGGATGATGACATCGTTTGGGGTAAAAATGCTACTTCTTGGTGGGCGAGGAAAGGGTATGAGTTCAAAATTGACCCTCCAAATAACCCTCTTCAAATGGGTAGGGATTCTTGGGCCGTATATGAGAGAATAAACCCATTCGGTGAGGCACAGGATGGGGGTGATGCTGGAAGAAAACTGCGTAAGAAATCTTGTTGCTGTGGTGCAGATATTAAGAATCCTTGTGCCTGTATGAAGGATGGTGTAATGACTTGTCGGGCAGATGAACCCAAATGCCCTTGTTATGCAGCGAAAACAGAAGTCAAAGAAGCCGTAGTCTTTGCTCCACGAAAGCCAACAGGGATTGTGGATAAGGTAATGATGAATCATGCTATGATGCAAGAAGTCCAACTACAAGAAATGATAGCATATATGGAAAATATGATTCAGTTAGGATTACTTAGTGAAGAGGAAGTCATGAGAGAACTTCGTAAAACTTTTGGTTCTGAATACTATTTTGACGACAGTGTGGAAGATATTGTTATGGATGAGTATCTGGAAGATGAAGATTATGATGATGCAGAGATTTATGCTCGTAATGTTATGAAGAAACTTAATGCCTCTTCCACAGAATCCAAGTTTCACCCAAGACAAAAAGGAACTTGTGTAGCCTGTGGTGGAAAGTTTTCATGGAATAAGGAAAGATGTTTAGATTGTGGTTCGGGTGCGAACTTATGGTCGTTTGATGCCGAAGAAGATGAAGAACTAACTACCCCAGATGGATTAACTCAAGAAGAGTTCTTCCAAAATATATTCCATGATGCACAAGTGGCTGCACAAGAAGCCTCCAATGACCCATTGGGTCATTTAGGTTACTGGTTTGAAATGGCTGATGAACCCTATGGTGGCCACATTAGAGATATGTTAGAGAAACCTTGGAATTGGCGAGATGAAATGACTCGTTATTTATTTGAAGGTGGTTATGAAGGTGCCATCTATTTTAGTGATGAAGATTTGTTTGCATTAGGTTTTGATGCGTCTTATCCACCATACTTAACTTTGAAAGAAATGGGTGAAATGTATGATTGGATGCCTACTTATGAAGATTACAAAGGATATGTTCACAATTACTATCGTGCCGAATATCAAGAAGTAAATAAATCTCCATTGGGTGTAATTGTCAAAGGCGAAGATGGGAAAACTTATGTATTAGTCCCTCAAGATTTGGCAGAGATAATTTTTCAACAAAGTAAATATGTCTTAGATGCTGAATGGCGAAAAGAAGAATTGTTATATTCTGATGAACTTAATGATATGATGCCAATTAGTGTTGGAACAATGATGTTTGAAAAGATTTATGTAGCGACTCGGAATGAGGGAGATGATATAGTTACTTATATTGTTCAAGAAGAACTAATTGATGAAGAAAAACTTTATCGGATATTAGTTGTCATTGATGGGCCCTTGGGTAGCACGCACAAAAAGTATTTGGAGGCGGTTATGGATGAAATGTGATAACTGTGGAAAACCCGGTATGGCTTGGTTAGAATATATCTTAAAAGTTAATGATACCAAAATAACCCTTTGTGATACTTGTTATGATAGATTAAATAAAAATAATGAGGTGATTCCTATGGCCATAGAACCATTTCTTCCTAAAATGTTTGATAAAATGAGTCGTTTTGTAGGTCGTGCCGA
>Ga0114999_10006561_pt1 | contig 13375 bp, 11 predicted proteins | sample ArcticOcean_MG_C_3_FD_89820 | JGI IMG/M metagenome (GOLD analysis project Ga0114999, IMG submission 89820) | Marine microbial communities from western Arctic Ocean - ArcticOcean_MG_CB8_126 | ecosystem: Environmental > Aquatic > Marine > Oceanic | place: Arctic Ocean: Canada Basin | collected...
AGTATTATAGAGGATAATTTTGGATTTGTCAAGTCTTTTCTCATAATTTATGAAATTAATTCGGCGAATTTAGTCATAATAACTCTGGACTTTTTGTTCTTAGAATTGGTCTTTGTGAACTCTTTGGCCAGTTTGGTTTGGGCCTTACGATCACCTGAAATATCTCCATCAGAAATAAATTCACTTTTACTGAAATCTTCATCATTAATCTCAAGATCATAGGGAAGAATCATCAGAGAATCATAACCAGCAGTATTGGGAAGATTTACGAACTTTTCCTTAGTATATTGTTTCTGAAATTTTTGGTAATTTTTTCCTGCAATAGCTATTTTTCTTTTAGCCCGTTGAATTCCATCTGGGAGATACATGCCAATAACTGTTGCTTTCTTCCGAAGGAGTTCTAATGCTCTTTCTTGTTGGCAATCTATCCTGCCGCATCCGTTTATGCCGACCCAAGAATATCCAACGCTTAAATCTACTTTCTTACCTTCAAAAATCGAAATTCCATTTGTATTCCCATGACGAGTTCGGGCAGTATGAGAATCTCCATCAGAAAGAATGACGACATTGAGTTTATCAACCCGATGTTTTTTCTGAAAATCATTGCAATGGTGATTAGCAGCCATAATTACACTATTTAATGGAGTTCCACCCAAACTTTCAAGGAAAGATGAAGGAGCATAACCCCATCCTTGACTCCTAGTACGATATTGGGAATAAAGTTGTTCAAATGCAATAGAAAAATCCTTCTTAGACATTTGAGAACTCATAATATTGTTTAAAACAACATCTTTCATATCAATTTCTTGATCAATATATGTCAGTGGTTTATCAGAATTGTAGGGACTTGCATCGGTACCAGAAGTATAAGAATAAACTTCAAAAGGAATCGACATTCTCTTACAGAAGTGAACCAAATTTAATGTCTGATCAATAACATCCTTCAGAACAGAATTCATTGAACCAGAATAATCAATATATAAAATCATTCCATGATTTTGGCCATCGGCCAAGTTTGTTACCGTATTGAAAATTTGATCATCATAACGATACTTGTGCATTTTATTCACATCAATTGTACCTACCCTAGATTCAGAAGAACGAGAATATCTGAACGCCGCTTTACGTCTTTCGAATTCACGGACTAGAATGCCAACCTTCTTTTTCATCTGTTTCTTATAATCAATGTAATCAGATTGAAAAATGTCATCTTGACTTTCTTTCCAAGTGGTAGTTTTATTCCGACTTTCAATCACCTTCTTATAAGAGTTTGTTATACTATCAACGGTTGATTTAAGAGGAAAAACTGTGGGAGTAAGATCTTCGACCTTTTTTGTAGCGGCCCAAGGTTTATCTGCATCAGTTGTCTCTTCAGAAATGTTTTTTTCAAAAGCGTCCTGAGTTTCAGAACTCTTAATAAAATTATCGGAATTGTCTCCTCCTTCACCAACAGAGGGATCAGCGTCATTGGTAGCGGCTGAAGAATCATTTTCTTCTTCTCCGCTTTCTATAGATTTCTCCAAAAATGAAGAATCATTCTCATCAAAAGATTCAGAATCTTTACCAGATGATTCAGCTTCTTCAGAGTTTTCACCAGAATCATTCTCATCGAAATTGTCATAACCATTTTCTTCAGAATCACCAGCGGAGTCCGCTTGTTCATTAGATGACTGATTTTCTTCAGATTTCTCTTCAGAATCTGATTCCTGATTTTCTTCATTCTTTTCATTCTTCTCAGACTTATTAGATTTATTAAATTCTTCAAAAAGGTCAATTACATCCTGAGTTGTTTTGGAGGCATAACACCGATTAAAAAAATCAAGTTCTTCATCATTCAAAGGAACATCAATAATTTTACCAATTTTGGCATGAATATTGAGTCGATCAATAAATTCCATCTTTGAAATGTCCGTATCCTTTATACCGAAAATGTCTTTCTCAACAAGGACTCTGTAGGCGGCAAGGAAGATCTTGGGAAGACTGGGATATTTATCCTGAATTCTTCTTTCAATTCTGATATCATCAATGATATTCAAGACGGCGGGAATACCTGAAATATTTTTATTTTTGAGATACTCTTCAATCAAAGGGAAATCGTCAAAAAGGGCATGTCCCACTTCATGGGCAATCAACATATCATATACAACCTTACCGAAGTCTTTCCAGAGTGGCAGTCTCATAACCCGATTTTTCAGGTCAAAAGAGGCGGTAGGAACTTCACAATGGGTTACTATAATGTTTTCCCTAGACAGTAATCGAGCCACATTTGATTGGAGTTGGTGATCTATGAGACTCAAAGACTGTTGAAATTTCTCGTTTTTATTCTCTATTTTTCTCATTCTTATACTACTAATATAAACTACCTAAACCAGAAAGTCAAGACTTATCTTCATTTATATTCAAGTTTTTATGTGACAATTTGACACAGTTTTTTTTAGATTTTTTAATCACTTTTATATCTTTAATATACCATATTTTGAGGAAAAGTCAAGGTTTATTTTAAATTATTTTACATATATTAGTAAAAGGTGAAGATTCAGGATTTTATTTTAGAGAAATTATTAGTTTTAACAAATTCTATTCGGGCCGGAAATTTTCCCTCCAAAAGATCTTGTTTATGACTAATAATGAAGACATTGGAATCTTCTTTCAAAGTATGGAGAATTTTGATTAGATTATCAACTCCATCCGCATCTAAACTAGAATCAAAGGTTTCATCCAAAATGAGAAGATTGGTGTTGGCGGAATTTTTCATGCGAGCAATCTGTCTCCAAGTGAAAAGAAGCGCCAGATCGATTCTCTGTTTCTCACCCTCTGAGAAGGAAGGATAGGTGAAATCGTCACGATGTCTGGATTTAATGGTCTCGTTGAAACTTTCATCAATATTGAAAAGAACAAAGAAGTCAAGAATGTTGAGATGTTTATTAATCAATTTATTCATCACTGGGAGATACTCGCGAATAATCTTTGTCTTAATACCAGAATCTTTCAGCAGTTCTCCTATTGCATCATAGTAGGATCTTTTCTCAAGTTGAGATGATTTGTGGCCAAACATTTGATCTCTACTTTCTCTCTTTTTTTCTAATTCCTCTTTCTCTTCTTCGATATGAGAAGTGTCTGTCTTTTCACTTGAAGTTTTGTCAATTTCTTTCTGAATATTTTGAATCATATTGACATTCACATTAACATGATGAATAAGATTATTCATAGTCTCCAAACCTTTTCCTATATCGCAAATGGATTTTTCGACAGATGCAAGAGATTCTTCAATTTTTTGCAATCCTTCATTCAACTCTTTTGAAGTGTCCTTGGCCTCCTTGGTTCGTTGAGATTTAATTTCCTCTTCTATATTTTGATGACATGTCGGACATGTGTCATTCTTCTTATAGAAGTCAATTCCTTTCACTAAACTTGTGATCTTGTTTCGAATCTGACCTCGATAATTTTCAAGTTCCTTTTGTTTTTGCGTGTTATCTTTAATTTTGGATTTAAACTCCGGAGCATTCTCATCATATGTTTCCTGTAAAGAAGCATTTCTACTCTGAAGAAGTTTAATTTCACTTTCCATTTCATCAATCTTTTTCTGGTTCTTCGTGGCCTGTTGAAGATCGATTTCCCGAAGTTTTTTAATATGTTTCTGTTTTAATTTGATCTGAGAATTTAAAAGATCTAGTTGATGATCAGTATCTAAAATATCTGTTTTCAAATTTGAGTAACGATCCTTTACCAGAATATTCATTCGTGTAAAGATATTGATATCTAAGAGATCCTCGATAACTCCACGGCGAAGATTGGCGGGTAACTGCATGAACGGAATGAAATTGCCTGATCCCAAAACCACAACCTGATGAAAGGATTTGTGATTGAGATGTAGAATGTTTTGTTCCAGAACCTTTTGATAGTCTCGGGAATGAGATTCCTGATTGAGCATCTTACCATCACGGTAGATTTCAAATATCGCTGGTTTGATTCCACGAACAATCTTGTACTCAGTTTTGCCAATTGAAAATTCGCAAGTGACCAGAAGTTTCTTTCCATTAATTGAATTGCAAAGTTGGGGTTTGTTTACGTTACGATGGGCCTTTCCAAAGAGAACAAAGGAGAGTGCGTCTAACATCGTAGACTTTCCTGCACCATTCGCACCGACTACCAGAGTAGCAGAACTGCGATTGAGATCTATGGTTGTCGGAGTGTTTCCGGTTGAGAGGAAATTTTGATATTGTAGAGTTTTAAACAGGATCATAATTACATACTACTATAGACTATTTTCAAATTTTTGCAAGTCTTTTCCTTTGCTATATTCTTTTATTAAATCGTCCTTTGTTATAGAAGGATTGCCAGCAGTATTATACTTTGGCGAATCTTCATAGTCCCAATCGATTTTTCGCATTATCTGATATATACTATCATTTCCTTTAATCCAATAATGAGATGCTTTCGCTTTGGCAAAATTCTTGTGTGTATTTCCAGCTCCTACACCAACTCGTTGAACAACAAAATCGGCATCACTTTTGTTTTCTACAAATTCAAAATCTTTATGTTTTGTTTTTGTTTGTATCTTTGAACGAATTGTTCCTAATTTCCAAACTTGCCAGACACAAGGAACATCATATACTTTACCAGCTGGTAAGTGAAATGAATTTTTAGGAAGCTTAGTTTCTAATACTAAATTAAACTTTTCTGATAATCTATTAATTACAGACGCCTTTCTGAATGTTCTCGGAAGTATGAAAGCAATTGTATCTGCAAAAATAGCAGAATGATTAAAAAACCTTAACGCTAACGAAGAGTTTTTACCAAATGGTGGATTACCAATAACCAATATTTTTTTATCAATATTAAATTCAATAAAACGATTAAAGGTTAAATAATCTTGTTGTATTAATCCTTCAATTTTAGGGTCTAAATCTATACCTATTTTCTCTCCGATAATTTTATTATAAAATGCACCATCACCTGCCGATGGTTCTATAATAATATCATAATCATTGAAATTTATTGTACTAATACAACTATCAACAATGTCTGAATTGGTAAAAAATTGGTCTAGGTTATTCATTTTTTATTTAGTTTTCTTTTAGGTGCATTTTCTTGAATATATGGCAAAACAAAACCTCGATATTCTTGAGTGTATTTCTTAAAAGGTATATCGCTTTCTTTAAGAAACTTAATGTTAAGGCTGGCTTGAGTTCGTCTTTGACTTCTACTATCTATCTTAGCGTTAATCGTCATTAATCCACTACCTTCATTCTCATAAATGTGTTGTCGTTTGTCTTTCCACAATTTCTTATTTTCAAGTTGTGCTTCTTTACCATGAGGTATGTTCTTTACATAATTAACAAATTCTTCGATAGTATTTAATTGCATACTACCCCATAATATACTATGATGTTCAGGTTTGATATAAAATTCATAGATTATATGATATTCTTTTATGGTTTTTGTAACTTGAGTATATCGACCTACAATCAAAGTATATGGTGTTGCATCATCACCGCTGGTATGATTATACATACGCACAATATCACCACAAGCTACACCATTACCTCCAGTAACCTTTATACTACCATTAAAATCTATATCTTTAATTCCTTTTACAATATCAAATACGGCAGTGTATCCACCTTCAATTAAGCGTTCATATTCTTCTTTAGGTGTGCCGTGTAAGGCAAGATGAATTTGGTTTTCAAAGTCAATACCATGTTGTTGACTAGCGTTTGTCAACATCTTTTGGCGAACACATAGGGGGGGCCCCTGAAAAACAACTTGGGAATTCTTTATGTCTTTGACCGCCACTTTATATGGCCTCAAGGTCTTTTGCTTCAACATAAATTTCATAAAGGAGATTTTTTAACTTTTCATTATCCAGATCTGTTTCGATGTTATCAACATAGGTATTAAGGAGTGTGGGAGTATCCACCGTGGAGATTTTCTCGTCATCAACATTCTCACCGATATACTCGTCAAAATTCTCCACGATTTTAATATCGAAGGGCCCATAAGTTTGAATTTTATCAATGAATTTGTCAAAGGCATAGAGATCCTTTTTCTTCACAACCACAACCTTTACGAATGTCCCTTCAATATCTTCCTTGGTTATATCGGGTAAGGTTTGGGCATCATTATATCTAATCCTTTGAAAAAGACAATGGTTATTTTTAACCGATTCAAGTTCCCTTGTTTCGGTGTCCAGAATATGAAAATATTTTGGATCACCTGCATCGGCCCATGTGAGCTCGTATTGAGAACCAAGATAATAAATATTTTCCTCTACACTCTTTGTATGATAATGACCTGAAAGAACCATCTCATATCTCGAAAAGAGTTTTGGGTCCATACCATGAGATGCCACTGCGGCCCCTTTCATCATCCTAAATCCATTCAATTCAAGGTGTGAAGCAATGATTGAGGATTTTGAATTTGAGATAAAATCCATACATTCATTGTAGTTTTCATTGGAAATCCATGGCAACATACCAATTGAAAGATTGTCAAATTCAACATCAATGGGCTTCATATGGATTTGAATTCTGTCGTTTCCACTGAGTATCTCTTCTAATGAGTTGAGCTCATTTGTGTTTTTGTAGTATGTATCGTGGTTGCCCGGAATGATGTCCATTGTCATGTTATATTCATCAAGTTTGGATATGAAAAAATCATCCGTTCGTTTCAATGACTTGATGTTAATAAACTTACGATGATCAAAGAAATCACCCATATGAAGAATTCTTGTGATACCATGCTCTTTACAATAGGGAAAGAATACATCGCTGAAAAACTTATCCATGTAATCGATGAAGATATCTGAACCATTCCTCACCCCAAAGTGGGTATCACTAATAACTGCAATTTTACTCATTATAGTAGGATATACTATACAGTAATTCCACTAACTTGTCAAGGTTATTTTATATCAAGAGTCAGAGGATACCCCAAAATAAACACCCAAAGATAAACACCCATATCGCAATCACAATGAATATGGTAATGGCTGCAAATTTTTTAATGACTTTCGCTATTTTATCCACTTCAGATTTATTATATATAAAAGAGTTCTAATCCAGATCTGGAAATTGAAGAAATCTTCTTCTTTGCATTCTTCTTTTTCTTATCCAGTTTTGCAAAGTTTTTCACTTCATCATCCCTTCTGCGAATTTGTTGGGATTTTAACCTTACACGATCAATGATGCTACCATAATTTTGGGTTTCGGAAAAATTGGCAAACTGAGAGGCATCAGCATGATCCATATATCGTTCCTTAATATTCTGATATTTCTTTTCTTTTTGTATTCGTCTCAGAAATGCATACCAAATAATCTGAGTGAAATATGAAAAGGCATTGGGTAAACCTGTTCGGGTTGCCTTCTCAACATCATAATTCATGATGGCCTTAATGCAGTTTTCTGCTCCATCCATGACCATTTCTTCCCGATATGTGTAACCAATAAAGTTTGGTTTATGAGATAATCCCTCGGCAATCTTTAAAAAACATCTTCCGATATATTCTGGAATCTTGGGAGCTTCTTCTCCTCTTTCCCTTGAATCATTCACAGAACTGACATAATCGACAACCGATTGAGAAAATTCCTTATTGTTCACATAATGTGGTTTGTCCTTCGCTTTCATAGTGTAGAGTAATTTAAATTTTAGTAATATCGTATACTACTATAACATATTTTCAGAGAAAAGTAAATAAAAATCTTTTAGGGTTGACAAGTTTTTTCAAAAAGTGTATAATAGTTAATGTAACAGAAAGAAAGGATCAATTCCAGTAAGGATATTTTATCCTTCTGTTATACATTTCCTCTGGACTTAAGGGTGGTTCTTGATCTGTATCTGGCGTATCAAGATCAATATTATTAATCTGATCAATCATACTTTTAAAATCCTCTCTGTCAAGTTTTTCATGCAAATTCACTAAAAAATTATACTTAAGATATTCTCTCTTTAATTCATTAGTTGCTCGAGCCTTTGCAATAATACTGTGTCGTTGTAATTCTACAGGTTCATATTTATCATGATCTATATCAAAGTTATCATGATCTGTATCGAAGTCTTGAGTCCTTTGGAATATCCATTTTGATAGAAACAATTGGCCATTCCTTCCAATTTTCAAGGAAACAGGAAGGTCAATAAGGATAACATCTGCAAATTCATCATCAACATATACCTCTGCTATAATATGACTTCCATCATTCAATCTATAGGAATATATATTGAATTCATCAAGTTGATTTACTAATTCATCTAATAGTTCTTTCCAATCTAAGTGCATATCGGTACCTCGTAAGTTTTTGTTTGAAATTTCTCTCTGGCATAAATCTTTATGCGTTCAATGGCATGATTCAATGTATAGTTTCTTTTCCTTTTCCAAGAAAGATCATCAGCTATATCAAAAACACTGGTTGGTTTCCCATCGTCTGTTCGTCTCAATCCTCTTCCAATAGATTGTAGAACACGAATTTGAGACTTTGTTGGTGATGCGAACACAATGTTATTTATATTAACAATGTTTATACCAGTGGAAAATGTTCCAACAGACGCAACAATAATGGCATTTTTTTCATTTTCTGTGATCTCTCTTATTCGTTCTCTTTCCTCGGCATTCACTGCTCCAGATACAAAGAAGACCTTTCTTCCCTTCTTTACCTTATTCAGAAACATTTCATAGAGTGGTTTGCCATGTTTCTGTACAAGATTGTAGAGAACCAGAGAGTTTCCACTTTGATCACATGTAAGATTAACAATAAAGTTATTTCTCTTTTCGTAACTTACAATATAATCAATCTCATCTGGATATTTCATGGACTTTACAATCTTTCGGGATTCATCCGGATACTTTAGTACCAAACATTTGATGTTCAGTTGAGCCAAGGTGTCAGTGTCCATGAGTTTTTTGGTACTTGTAACTTTACACAAAGGACCAAAGTTTCCTTCCAAGACTAATTGATTCACCATTGAATTATCCAGAGTGCCAGTAGTTCCTATACGATAATCTGCATTAACCAAACGATTCATGATGGTTGTCAATGACTTTGCCTTGAATGTATGTGCTTCATCACCAATTACCATCCCATATTGAAAGAACCACTTTGATGGAAGACGAATGGCACTCTGCCAAGTTGTGATAACTACCGAAGCAACAAATTTAAATTTTTCCTTTCCTGCATAGATCTGATGAACTTCTTTTTCTGCAACAAAATATTTATCATTCTTTGAGTAGTTCTCAAAATCTTTGGCCATTTGAGCAACTAGTGAAGTGGTTGGAACCACAACTAAAGCAGGTAGATTTTTATTGGAGTGGGCAAGGAAATACCGGATCAACATATAAATTATGAGGGATTTTCCTGACCCAGTTGGGGAGAGAAGTATAGATCTTTTATTACGAATGGCATGTATGGCTGCCTCTATCTGATAATCTCTTGGTGTTATAACTTTACCATTGACAGAAAGAGGAAGTTCAGAAATATATTTTGTAACATCTTCTTTTGAAGGCCATTCATGTTTTACCGTGGGATCTAAGTTTATCGCATATCCTCTTTCTTTCGCAAACTCATAAGTTTGTTTAAGAAGACCACAGGGAAGTTGTTGTGTTCTCAGGTCGAAAATTCTTATTTTGCCATCCCAGATCTTATTGCGATAACTTGGCATAAAACGATATCCCTCGGCAAAAAAGGTGTAATACTCATACAACTCTCGTAGGATTCCAGAGTCTTCGGACTCCACGATTAACTTCGCTTCATTGTGTTTTGAAATTTTTATCATAACACCCTAAAAACCCGAAGTAAATTTCTGAAATTCCAAAATATTTTTAATTGTTTGATGCTTCCATTTTATAGTGTCTATGATTTCTCGGAGAGTTTCTTCTACCGTTTTCAAATAGACGATCTGTTCTTCACTCTTTTGGAGTTCGGGATCTGAATCAAAAAAATAGCGAAAGTCAGACTTTAAAACTTTCAAACCATCGAATGGATCGTATGGCCAACCATACTCATCTATTTTTTCTCTGGACAATTTACCTGAAAAGTGAAGCCACTTATCACGCAAGAGAACTTTCTGTTGCAACTCTTTTTTATTCAACTGCAACTTAATCACACTATGCAATTCAATATATTTGGCGTGTAATTTTGAGTTTTCCTTTGATGTATCATCAAGTGCGGCAGTGTCAATTTTAGAGTCTCGCTTCCACATAGCGATAATATCATTCAACTGCATCATAATATAAAATTAGTTATATTTACTTTATAATCTTAAATTCGTTGTATCTGAATGTAACGTCTGCTTGTAAATATTCTACATCTGTTGCCTGTGTGGTGAACTCAGCACCGCTCAATGAAGTTGGAAATGCATCCATGAATTGAAATTCTTTATTGACGTTGTTATGATTGGTTAAAACTGTCAGAATCATATCAGAAACATGCTGATCGCCGGCCAGGGGATTACGCCCCGAATCTCGGTTGTTGATCATCCAATCAAAGATTTCTGTATAATTGTTCATGTCTTCATCAATCGCAAAACGAATTGAAAGAGCATCATATCCAACAGTATCTCCGGCCTGAAAGGATGTATGTCCCCTGAAACCTTGAGTCACTTCACCCATACTAATAGAAGGAATAGAAAATCCGGTGATGAAATATTCAACATTCGCAAATTTATTCCGATTGATTGTCAGACGAAATCCAGTAGGAGAAAGAAAATTAAAATTTGTTGTTAGTCTCGCCATATACCACTATTTATAAAAAAAAGAAGGGTCTCCTAATGGAGACCCCCCTAAAAACCTTTTAAAAAGGTTAAATGTTGATTAAACGTTAATAAAAATTAACTTTGTCCACCAACATTAACATTACTAACACGGAAAGATCTGAAATACTGATTAGAATTAATAGATCCGATACCGGCAGATGTAGTAACAAAAGGATTGGCTTGCAGACCGTAACGGGTCTTAAAGGCAATCTTAGGTTGGAATGTGGTTTCGTCAACTGCGCGAACCATCGTGAGAGGAACGTATGGGCAGTAGAAAATTCCAGCATCATATGGATTAGATCCACGGAATCCAACAGTAGCGTAATCGCCAGTTGTATATGGATCAACATAAACCTTGATACGACCGTTAAGAACACCAGCGAAGGTGTTTCCGGCTGCGTCAACGTTCAGGTCTGTGGACAGATCGGGTGAATAGTCGAGTTGACCAGCGGCCGCAAGAGCAGAAGCAACGTTGCTAGAAGCGATAACAAAGTTACCTTTTCCGCGACGAGTTTCTACAGCGATTGTGTTGGCTTCAACTTCCAATTGGTAGATCAGACTCTTGAATTTTTCAACAGCCCAACGTCCATCAGCGTCAGCAACCAAGTCGAAAAGACCATCTGTTCCAACATTAGCGGCACCAGTTTTGGCTGTGCTGTTGATAGAACGGATAACTTCGCGATTGATTTCAGCGAGAATTTCAGAGGATAGGATGTTTGCCAATTCAGACTCTGCATCCAATCCGTGGATTGCCTTCAGGTCTTGAGCGAGTTCCAGTGTGTATTCAGCTTTCAACTGACGAGTCTTAGCAGTTACAGTGGCCTTTTCGATTGTAAAACCGAGTTCGCCAGGATCGGCAGCTTCAGCAGTTGCTGTAGCAGTACCAGTACCAGTTGTATATGCAGCTTGGGGTGAATCAAGACTTCCATGTGGAAGTGTTCCAGCATGGGTTCCTGCTCCACTGAAGTCAGTGTCTGCTTCGTTGAAGAGAGCTTCGGTATCACCAGTTACGATGGGAGTACCATCTCCATAACGGGCCTTCATAGCGAAGATCAGTCCTGTAGGACCAGACATCGGTTGAACACCAGCAACATCATATGCGATGAGATTCGGCATTGCGCGGCGAACGAGAGAGATCAATACTGGATCATAAGTCGTAATAGACGCGGTGTTTGTTTGATTTTCGTTTAGCATTCCATTTGCTGCCCGTTCTTCGTTAAGAGCACGTTCTGTGTTCTCAAGAAGTTTGGCAGTAACGGCTCTGCGATATTTGTCTTTGAACTCGGGAGCATCAGAGCTATCGAGAACAGGTGCCCATTTTTGTAGGTCGTTTTCTGCGTTAAACATTTTTTATGTTTCCTTTAATTTGTAAGTAAATATTTTACTTGTGGCTGTTTTGTTGAATGTGTCTTAGGGAAGAGAGATATCCTTGCATTTTCTTTGACAAATCTGCTTGAGGATCAACTTCACCTTCGACGATTATTTCGGTTTCATCGGAAGAACTTTCTTCCGATACTGGGGCGGATTTTTCTTCAACATCTTCGTCGAAGAAATATTCCTTAATTACTTGAACTTTAGACTTAAAGTTAGATGCATCGACAAATTCGATACCTTCAAGTAGTTTGATGAACTTAGAAGTTTGAGTAGAGGTAAAATCTGAAGTTGCTTCAGAAACGATCTTTTCACGTTGAAGTTCAATAATCTGAGAAGCGAGAGTATCGCGTTCTTCAGAGATTGCTAAGAGTTCCCTCTTTGTTGTTTCAACATCTTCACTGAGACTGTCTACCAGATCAACCTTGCTTTCAGGTACTTCAATATAACTCTCAACAAATAAATTCTTGAGTTCATTCATGAAGTTTTCAGCAATTTCAGTACGTAACTTAATGTCAACATACTCCTGATTTTCCGTCATCCAATCTTCAACTACATATGTGAGGTAGTTGTCGATTTTTTCAATCAATGAATCGCGAACATATACGATTTCCTCTTGAAGAGCTTCTTCGTATGTATTCTCAAGTTCTTCCTTGATTGTAATGATTTTATTGGCAACAGCAGCTTCGAAAAGAGCAGATGCTTTACTTTTGAAGTCTTCGGTGAGATTAGAATCTGCGTCAACAAGAACCTTCAGGTCCGTTGCGAATGCTTCTTCTACTTCTCTTTCAACTTCTTCAGTTTGCATAGATGATGTGATAGCATTATAAGCTGCCACTAGATCATCTTTTTTCATCTCCCGTAGTCCCTTATACATGGCGTTTACCATTTCTGCCTTTGTTTGTGGCCGAGTGGATTTCTTTTCACCATTTTCTTCTATCTCATCCTCATCATCACCTTGCATTGCTTCATAAGCCTTAACAAGATCATGTTTCTTCATGGATTTGATAGTAGAGAAAGCATCAGCAAGAATACCTGCTTTTGTTTTCGGTTTTACAGTTTCAACTTCTACTTCTTCGTCGTCGTCTTCGTCGTCGTCAGACTCTTCGGAATCGGATTCTTCATCCTCATCTTCGTCGTCTTCTTCTTCGTCGTCGTCTTCGTTTTTCTTCTTAGACTCGGCGACATCTTCTTCGTCTTCTTCGTCTTCTTCGTCATCAGACTCTTCGGAATCGGATTCTTCATCCTCATCTTCGTCTTC
>Ga0114999_10006567_pt1 | contig 13361 bp, 10 predicted proteins | sample ArcticOcean_MG_C_3_FD_89820 | JGI IMG/M metagenome (GOLD analysis project Ga0114999, IMG submission 89820) | Marine microbial communities from western Arctic Ocean - ArcticOcean_MG_CB8_126 | ecosystem: Environmental > Aquatic > Marine > Oceanic | place: Arctic Ocean: Canada Basin | collected...
AAAGACCAAAACTCTGCTCTTGAATGCGGATGATTTCAATGCTAAACTGAAGGAGCTCTTTCGGATTGGCCATAATTAAATAGTATCGCCTCTCAGTGTCCTGAATTGTTTTCGGGCTTGAGCGATAAAAACACTGCCTGGGTACCTCGTTAGAAAGTCTTGATAAATCTCCTGAGCCTTGTCTTTCATTTTTAGGTCATTTTCATAAATCTGAGCCATTATGAATAATGCATCGTCGCCCAGAATGTCCTCTGCAAAATTTTCATTAATTTTTTCCAGATTTTGGATGGCCGTTTCAAATGAACCTATCTGACGATTAATTTTAGCTGAAAGAAAATGAATCTCGTCCACGAGACTATGGCTCGGATAATTCCTCAACATTTGATCCAATGAATCCAGCGCTTCATTTTTTTTATTTTGGAAAAGTAGCAGCTCGATGTATGCGTACTGCCGCATAATGGCATCCTTAGAATCAAGAAATGTATTGTCGTGAATGAGCAAGCTTAAATCGATCGCATCATTGGAAATTTCCCTCGTCGTTGCTTCTCTTAAAACGTCGAGGTGAGCTTTGGCAAGTTCAAAATCCCCATTAAAGTAACTTAATTTTGCATTTTTCAATTTTGCTTCGTATCCGATAGGCTGCTCTTTGTTTGTTTTTTCTACCTGAGAATACAATAATGTTGATTCCCACGGCTCCCCAGTTAGAATGTAGATGTCTCCCAAATCGAGTTTGCTTTTTGCTTTGATGCCAACATTTATCCTTGGCATAGCAATAATCCTGTTGAGAATATTTATCGCCCAATCCTTTTCATCTAGATAAAATGCATGCAGGAGGGCTTTGTTACGCATGGCTCCGACGGTATTCGAATTTACACCAAGTTCCGAAATCAAATTATCATATTCGGTGATCAGTTTCCTAATTTCCAGGTCATCGATAGGAAATGTGTGCTTTACCATTCCTTCCCTTGCTTGAATAACAAGGCGCCTGGCAATAGAGTAGTTAATTGATTTGGGATGATTTTTAATTACGTAGCTGAATATCTCAATTGCCTCTTTATAGGCATTATTTTTAAGTGCAATCATTCCAATTTCCAGAACACCCGTTCCTTGAACCTTTGATCTCTTATCAACAGCTCTTGCTTGAATAAAAGCTCCGTAAAAATTCTTTTGTTGTAGGTTCACCCAAATGAGTAGCTCAGAATAAATATTCTCGTTTGGGAATTTTTGAACTTTTCCGATTAGACTATTTTCAAGACTTACTAAATCTTGAGGTTCGCCCAGCAAATTTTGAAGAATATTTTGTACATAAGTTATGTTTTCCGGATTTTGGTTGACATAATTAAGGTACTCTTCAACCATTTTATCTTTCTTGTTAAGTAGGCGGTAAATATTGGCCAACTCAAGAGAATAAGCCCCGGGATTATCATTTGCTTTTCTCCCATCGAGATAGGCGGTAAGTGCCCATTCTCGTAATTGCTTTTGGACCAAATATTGCGCTATTATTCGCAGCCGATATTGATCTTGTTTAATGTCTTTAATTATTGTCGTAAACTGTTGGTTGGCCTCTAAATCATTACCTTGAGCTAACAATAATATTCCGTAATCAACCTGGTAGTAGACGTTCCCTTTAAACTTTTTTATATTATTTTTTATATATTTTTCAGCCTCTTTATACTCCTCAGCATTAGTCAATAGATTAAAATAATTACTGTGAATAAGAGGAATGTTCTTTGAGTCTTTAGCAAGGTCACTATAAATATTAATGGCCTTTTCTAATTCACCTATTAGGTGATATTCATTAGCAAGTTGAATTTGTTCTGCATTCTGAGCAAGCAAATCCATTGATTGTATTAAAATAAATAAAATAAGAAATGGTCTTAAACACTTCATCAGTCTGAACTGGTTATACACATTATGTGTTGATCTATAATAAAAATATTAATCTATAATTTATATATTATTATTTATTAGGTGTGTGAATATGTTGATAAATATGGATGTGAGATTAGATTTAAGTATTATGTTAATTAGAATTGGATAACTATTTAAATATTCACACCAATAACAATTCGCAACCATTTGACAATCAGTACTATATCTACTTATCCATAAAATTTGCTTAATTGTTAGTAAATATTAGGATTAATTTTTTTTCTTACTTAAAAGTTCATAACCAAGGTTTGATTAACATCAATACGTGAGAAGATGTTTGAATCAATAGATTTACTTAAATTCAAATAGTTGTGAACTTGTTGAAGCAATTAATTTCACAGTTTATCAACGGTGTTTTCAGTGTTCAGGTTTATCTCATTGATCTCCCAGTTTTCCCTTAATTCTATAAATTCGGGGAAAAAATGAATTGGTTCTGATGATTTCCATTCTCTTACATTACCCGCAAACCATTGGCCGTCGAGATTGGAATCAATTAAGACGCGAATTTTGTATTGACCTGGAGGAATGAATTCGAATTTGTACTTCTTTTGGTTATAAACTTCATCAATAACTTTGAACTTTTCATCAATCAATTGAACAAAAAAACTGGTTGATGACGTTTGAATTGTGCCACTTATTTTACCATATTTTTCTGGTTCCTTATAGGTATAGAAATAGTTAATTCTTTGGGAATAATCATTTTCAATGGAGATAAAAGTTCCTTTTCCTGAATAAAGTGTGAAACCATTGGTTTGAACGGTATTGATCTTTTCTTTTGAATTTCCTTTTGGTGCCGCCTTACGTACAGTAGTCGTGTCATCAATACCGAGGGCTTTTATTGAATCCTGTCTGTTTTTTATGCTATCTGTTCTCAATGTATTAAGAGCTTCTAAATCATAAAGATATTGACGGTCGGAAATAACTATTGCCGTCAATTCGGTTTTAGTTTTATTCCAATTTAAATCTGTTATGGAATCTAAACGATCAGCTCTTAGGGTATCATATCTTATTTGAAGGCTGTCACCATTGAAGTAATTAATTGGTTTGTTGAAAGCAAAACGAAATTCTATCTGATCGAGGACCTTGGCTTTATCAGGGGGGCTAAGAATTGATTTGAACGCATCGAATTTGATTTCCCGATCGGTGAATTTGGCAAATACTGTATCAATTGAGAAATTTCCTACTTTGTCAACGGTATGAATCCTATACTTGATACTATCGACTAAAGGGATTTTGGAATTATAGAACCTCAGAATAAGGCTGTCAGGAGTGATGTTAGTTGGAAGGCTTAAAGACAAAGAATCAAAAGTAGATACTGAATATGATACAATTGGCTTATTAAATCTTACATCAAAGTGAGATCCTAATGCGCGTCCACTCACTAATCGCAATTCCTGAATGTCTTGTTTGAATAATTTGATGGTGAGTGAATCTGAAAAGTTGGAAAGATTGAAAGTATCAGCCAGGAAACCATGAGGCTCTTCGGAGGATTCATTAAGAAAATTACTGTTTTTATCAAGAAAAGCATAAATCCGGTACTCTCCGCTTTTCATATTATTTAATCTGAATGCTCCTTTTTTATCTGTGTAAGTGAAATAATATGGTTTACCAGTAAAGATGTCGAGTGTATCTTCTGCGGGATAAAGCGAGATACCCGCTACTTCTGCGGGAACGTTGGTCATTAGATGGAGAACCTTGCCAAAAATGAAAAGTGAGTCAATTACATCACCAGTACTGAATGCCAGAGATAGGTTTAGAACGGGGTTGTTTTCTGTGACATCTGTTACGCCATCTGCAAAATTGAGGGTATAAGTAGTGCTATCCGCAAAAGATTCTTCGAAAGTAAGCTGTAAAGTATTTTTATTGGCTTTGATCTTGTATTGAACATCCGAAAATGGAGTGATCAAGAGTTTTCTTTGTAATTGCAAGGCCTGAACCCGCTCATCAAATGTCAAAAGGATTTCAGTACCATTGAAATTCAAAGTTTCTTTAATAGGAATAGATGAAATTAATGTTGGTGGGATAGTATCTTTTTCACCGCCGGTTATCGTCTCTTTGTTAGCACAGGAAAACAGGAATGAGCCATATATTATTACTCCAAAAATTGGAAGAAATAGAGTTCTTATTTTTTTGAAAGAATATAAATGAGACTTGAATAATTGTTTTGATTGCGCTTTGCCCATTGATTTGATTTCAATCCATTCTTGATGGCACGCATGAACCTATTTGATCCATGAAGATATTTTTCACTGAGCAAACTAACATAAAATGCATCAAGTTTCATAGGGATGACCTGATGAACTCCGAATTTACATTGTTTAGCTAAGTAATTGATAATCAATTGATTAAAGTGGTATAAGTGGCGAGGAACATCATAAGCAGCCCATAATTTTCGATAATGTTGACTATCCCAAGAATCGCTGTTTGGAACGGCAATAATGAGCTTACCATCTTTTTTCAAAAGTTTCCTAAAGCGTTCCATTGAACCGTTGAGATCATGGATATGTTCTAACACATGCCATAGGGTGATTATGCGGAATCTCTTCTTCCCCTCAAGCTTCAAAATGTCGTCATGGATCACTCCGAGGTTGTTAGATATGGCAATCGTTCTCGCTTTTCCATTTGTCTCTACACCAGTTGTATCCCAACCTCCCGCTTTGCAAGTTTTTAGAAAAAGACCAGTTCCGCATCCAACATCCAGTAGGTTACCAGTCTGAGTTGATACACTGTTAATTAAGCCAAGTTTCTTTTTAAGGGTGTATTTTCTGACCAGGTTATAAATATGATCTGTTAAAGTGAGGCTTTTTGATTTATGGGAAACATATTCATTAGATTGATAGTAAGCATCTATATTATCGGCCGTAGGACGCGGATTAGTGAACTTTAATCCACAATTGGAGCATTGAACGATTGCAAAACTTTCCTCAGTAATAAGATGATCGGAACATATTATGAAATTGGAGAACTCCTGATGCTTACAAACAGGACATACCTTTAGTTTTTCATACATCTTTATTTGCCGAGATAAACCATAATTATTGAAACATCTGAAGGAGATACACCGCTAATCCTGGATGCCTGTCCTATAGTTTCAGGCCGCACTTTGTTAAGTTTCTCTACTGCTTCCGATGAAAGCGCATGAACTTTCGAATAATCCAGGCCTGTCGGGATTTTGTGGTTTTCAAATCCTGCAATTTTTACAACTAACTTTTCTTCCTTATCGATATAAGTTTCGTATTTGACTTGAATTTCTGCCTGTTCCAGAACCTCTTCTGAATATTTGAGGCACAGTTTATTTAACCCATCGCTCATGGATCTTAACATTTTGATTGAAAGACGAGGTCGTTTTAAAAGCTTATGACAGGAAGCTTTTTCCCGAATGGCAGCGGTCTGGACATTCTCCAGATTTTCATTGATACTTTCTGGAGATAGTTTGAAGCTATGAAGTAATTCGATTACTTCCTTTGTTTCAAGCTTTTTGTCCAAGATTGCTTCCAATCGATTATCATCTGTCAGGCCAATGCTGTGACCAAGTTCAGTTAGCCGAATATCTGCGTTATCCTGCCTCAGCAAGATTCTGAACTCAGCCCGGGAAGTAAACATACGGTATGGCTCTTCGGTACCTTTGTTTATAAGATCATCAATTAACACCCCGATATAAGCCTGCGAACGTTGTAGAACAAAAACATTGCGATCTCGGACTTTAAGGTGGGCATTTATCCCGGCTATCAACCCCTGACAGGCAGCCTCTTCATAACCGGTTGTCCCATTTATCTGCCCGGCAAAATACAGGTTTTCAATAAGATTCGTTTCAAGCGTAGCGCTCAGTTGGGTAGGTGGGAAATAATCATATTCTATGGCATATCCCGGCCTGAACATTTTTACATTTTCGAACCCAGGGATGAGTTTCAGAGCCTCATTTTGAATGGTTTCTGGTAAGGATGTAGAGAATCCGTTGACATAAACTTCAACTGTATTCCACCCTTCAGGCTCAACGAAAATTTGGTGACGATCTCTTTCTGAAAACCTGTTGATTTTATCTTCAATTGAGGGACAATACCTTGGTCCGACACCCTTGATTCTGCCTGTGAACATGGGGGATTGATCAAAGCCTTTTTCCAGAACTTTGTGAACCTTAGTATTGGTGTAAGTTATATGGCAACTTCGTTGGTTTGTTAATGGCTTAGTATTGGTGTAAGAAAACTTCCCGGGATTTTCATCACCCGGTTGTTCTTCCATGATATCGTAGTTCAAACTTCTTCCATCGACCCTTGGAGGCGTACCTGTTTTCATTCTTCCTGACTCAAAGCCTATTTCAAGCAACTGTTCTGTGATTCCTGTGGCAGCTTTCTCACCGGTTCTTCCTCCTCCAAATTTCTTTTCGCCAATGTGGATTACCCCATTTAGGAATGTGCCATTGGTAAGAATAACGGTCTTTGAAAGGATTTCCAGTCCCATGCCGGTAATAACGCCACAGGCTTTCCCGCCCTTAACTATAATCCCGTTAACCATTTCCTGCCAAAAATCAAGTTTGGGTACATTTTCAAGAGCGAACCTCCATTTTTCGGCGAATTTCATTCTATCATTTTGAGTTCGGGGACTCCACATCGCCGGGCCTTTAGAGAGGTTGAGCATACGGAATTGTATCATTGACTGATCGGAAATGATTCCTGAATATCCACCAAGAGCATCTATTTCTCGCACAATTTGCCCTTTGGCAATACCACCCATTGCCGGGTTGCATGACATCTGAGCAATTGTTTGCATGTTCATGGTTATAAGCAAGACACTGGACCCCATATTGGCTGCGGCAGCTGCTGCCTCGCAACCGGCATGACCGGCGCCTACTATAATTACATCGTATTCTGGAAACATATCAAGGAAGTTTCACGTGGAACAAAAATTATTTGGTGCCCAGAAGTTTCACGTGGAACACTAAAACGGCAGCAAAGATAGGGAAGCATCCTCGGTTTCTCTCATAACTGATTTCTGATCTTTTGTTTTATCAGAATATCCCAGGAGATGCAATACACCATGGATCATTACGCGATGGAGTTCTTTTTCAAATGAATGACCAAAATCTATTGAATTTTCCCTAACTCTCTCTGTGCTTATGAAAATATCCCCCTCAATTTCATTAGAATTATTAGAAATGCCGAATGTGAGAATATCAGTTAGTGTGTCGTGATCAAGGCGATTGCGATTCAGTTTGTGCAAGTATTCATCACTACAAAAAATATAATTGATCGATTGAAGGACCTTATTATGAGACTGAATTATACGTTCGACCCATTGCCGAAGGATTTTCTTGTTGTTTAAACGGAGGGATACTTCCTCATAGAAAAAATGAATTTTGGACATTAATCAAGGTAAAAGCACAATTCAACTACTTTCCCCTCATCTTTAAAGCTCACTTCATCTGACAAATGTTTCATTAAGAAGATGCCTCGTCCATTAGGCTTGTCAATATTCTTTGGAGCTGTTGGGTCTGGGAGGGTTTTAAAATCAAAACCGAGACCCTCATCTTCAATAACAAATTTTATCATTTTTCCTTCGTAGGATAAACTTAACCAGACATTCTTTTCCTTGTTTTCCCCATTGCCATGTTTGATGGCATTATTCACGGATTCGGTAACGGCGACCATTATGTTACCATAAATGTCATCATTGAGCTTATTGCTATCCTTGGCATTGTCGATGAAACTCTCAACAATCCTGATGTTCTCCTTCAGTGAGGGAATCTTTATCTTATGGATATTTAATGATGTCATAAACTCATATCATTCACTTCCAAGCCGCCTAAAGTAATCATTTACTTCTTTTTTATAATAAGGATTCAACTTAGGGGGTATAGTTTTTAATAATTCTATTTCTATTTCCTTTGCTTTCAAGTATTCGTCCATTGCAGTAGGGAATATCTTATCATAATCATTAGCTCTTTCTCCCTCCCTTTCATCGTCTAGCTCCCTTTCCCTTAAGGCTTTTTCGGATTCTAATAACCTGGTAAGAATTTCTCTCTGCCTGCGTATCATTTGATCTGTAAGTTGCTTATTTACCAAATCAAGTTCAGTTTGCTCCATTTTCCGAAGGACATCACTGATATTATTACCTCCACCATCTTCTCCCTTTTCATCATTTAACTGATTCAATTTTCTCTGCATTTCTTCAAGCAATTGCCTTATCATTTCTTGCTGAGCAGCCATTTTTGCTAATTCTTCAGCCATTTCTCTTCCTGGATTACCACTTCGCTTTAACTCTTCAATTTTTCTATTCAACTGCTGCTGTAATTCGCTCACGCCAGGAATGTTCTTTTGCCCTTTCTTTTGACCGGCTTTAGGGTTGCCCATTGCATCGGCCATCATTTGCTGCATATTTTGAAGAACATCATCCAGCAACAATGCCAGATTATTCATTGAGGTCATAGCAAATTGTTGCTTACCGATTGATTGGGCTTTATTTCTATCCCTTAACGATCCAAGACTTTCGTCTATATGCCTGTTCATATCATCTACTTCTCTTGTAACAAAAGAAGCAATTTGAAAGACTCTGCTCGCAAGGGAAAGCAGGCTGTCCTCGATAATTTTAGCAGCATCCTTTAGTTTAAGTTGATTCTGAGAGAGTTCGATAAATCGTGGGTCACTCTGGGTTACCTCCCTGAAATCACCCATTAATTCTTCCTGATCAAATGACAACGTGACCAGATTATCGACAATATCCCTGAGGTTATCGAGGTTTTCCTGCATCATCTCCATCTCCATGCCTGCTTGCATTTCCTGCATCTGTTCGGAGAGCTCTTTCATTTTTTTTGCAGCGTTTTTTTGCGATTGATTCGAATTTTGACGGTTGTTTTCATCAATTGCATCTTTGCTTTTCTGCTGATCTTGTTTTATCCCATTTTGTTCTTCAGATGTATCCCGGATTGATTCAGGGTTTTTTAATTCCTGATTCAGTTCATTTATCTCCTCCATATCTTGTTCAATCTGATCAAATTCCTCCATTAGACCTTCCTGGTTTTCTGAGAGCTCCTCCTTTAAATTTTGTTCTTCTAAAGTTTCACTGGCAAGCTCTTCCTGGCCGGCAGCAAGTTCCTCGAGGTCGGTTATAACTTCTTCCATTTTATACTCCATCTTCAACCTTTTGAATAACTCTAGAGTTCTCTCTAATTCCCTTTCAAGTGTTTCTTCTTTGTTCTTAATGTTCTCAAGAGCTTCCTGAACTTCATTGAGCCCTCTTTTTTCTTCAAGGAGTTTTTTAAGTTCCTCGTAAAGTTTTTTGGTTTCTTCATCCATGAGTTCGTCCATTAACTCCTGCAACTGCTTCATTTTTTCAGCAATTTTTTCGCCCTGCTTTGTAAACCGGTCCCTTTGTTGACGATCGGATTTATTCTTTTCTTTGAGCTTCTGGATTTCTTTGTTCAATTCTTCTTTCTCTTTGAGCAACTCTTCAATTAGTCGCTCATCCTGCCATTCAAGCTTTTTTTTGGTTTTTAACCGTTCTTCAAGATTCTTTAGTTTCTCCTGGAGCTCACGGGTTTTTTCAAGAGAGTTATCTATCTGATTATGAGTACCTTGAGACTCTTTTTCAAGCTTTTCACGGACTTCTTTTTTCGTGGGAATGTTAATACTATAAAATCCTGTTTGAGTTGATTTCTTTCCATTAATGCCGTCGTTATCCCAAACCTGAAGAGCATATTTTACCTGATCTCCCTCATTTAGTCCGAGACTGTCGAGTGGCCAATGGTGAAAGAATCCTTGTGAGATCCCTGTCTGAATTGGCAGATTAAAGCTTAGCATTTGGGATTCCTTTGAACCTTTTACAATCTTATAATTTACCTGTAATCGCGTCAATCCATAGTCGTCACTGATAGCACCACCTAAAATCACGTAGCTGTATAGAACCGTATCCTGCAATTGATCAAGGTTTATGGCCGGATATTCATCCTTCTTTGCATCAATATGGTAGTTAATGTTTTCGCGATTGTCGCTGTAGTCATTGGTCAGTTGAATAGAGTAATTATTGGATTCAAGGATGCTTCTTTCTATTTCAAATAGTTGATCATCAACTAATTTGGCATTGGAAAGAAAATCATCATTTTCAAATTTGAATGACATGGTATTTGCTTCAATTGTGCTTATCTGCCACTTAACTTTGGTTCCTTCGGCAATTTGCAAATTGCCAACATTATTAAGTCTTTCATCTTTCTTATTAACATGGGCAGGATAATCAAGATAGACATCGAAGCTCTTAAGATTCGGTCTTGAAACAACCTGGAGTTGATATTCATTAGAATTAAATCCTGCGGCTTCGAAAGACATATCTACAGAGGTTTGTAGCTTTTTGAATGAATATGAAAAAAAGTCATCAGCGCCCTTTTTCATTCTCATTTTTCTACCATTAAGATTCATGTAAGCCTGATCAGGCAGGAAATTGCCTTCAAATCCCAAATCCAAAGTATAGTCCTCATTCTTAAACCCAAGGAGCTGATTGTTGAGTATTTTGAATGTAAACGGTGCCTCAGGTAAAAATGCCTCTTTAAACCTAATGATTCTAGTAGTACTCTCAGTTAACATTTGCGGAATGAAAATCATGAGGATAAAAAGTGCCAATGCAGGTCCCGCAAGAAATTTAAGGAATTTTTTATTTTGTTTTAAATCGATTGCATCTGCAAACGATACCAAACGTATTTCATTTGTTCTTTGCTTGATACTCGCCAGTATTAAGCTGTTATCAATACCGGTTATATTGTGTAACTGTATGGTATTCAGGAGTTTATCAGAAATATTAGGAAAATAGGAACCAATTTGTTTTGCCGCTTCTTCATCTGAAATTTGTCGACTGTTGCGGAACAACTTATCAATTGGGATAATTACCCAGAAATAAATTACAAGAACAAAAGCGACCACGAATGAGAAAAAGAACAGCCCTCTTATGATGGAATTATATCTTAACGTGAATTCCAAGATGTTGAAAATCAGAAAAACGGAAATCAATATTGAGATAGAAAGAATTATTCCTTTAATGAGTGTATTGAGATAATACTTCTTTTTGAACTGTTTTAGCTTGTTGACTATTAGTTCAAAACCATTATTTTCTGGAGGCGTTACCATTAGACACTCTTTTACTATCTTAATACGTAAAAATGGGTTGAGAATTTACCCATTTTCTAATTAAAATGATTCATCCTAGGGGAATTTGCAGTTGAGTGGTTATGAAAACACACCTCAAGATCGTTTTTATACTGCGATCTCGTTCTCGAAATATTCAATTACATGCATTTTCAAAAGTTTTTCTTGTTCAAGAAGGTCAAATCTTGGAAGTGTTTTTACTAGCTTCCAGTGAGGCCACCCAGTTTCGTCGAGACCCTCAAGTTCATAAAAGCCTGACAAACTTAGAACCTTGCAAATGGCAATATGCATCAGATCCTGTTTTTCCTCTTTCGAGAAGTTTTGTGGACCTTTGCCAAGTTCCTGGATACCGATCAGAAAGAGGACACTGTTGAGATCAGTCGGTTTTTTTCCAATAGTATTTTGAAGAACCACCAGAAGGCTGTGCCATTTCCGCTCAAGTTCCAAATCCTTTTTAATCATTTTAATCTTTTAGAAATTATGCTTTAATGGCTATAATCATTCAGCAATTTTCTCAATTCAATTGTTGAAACGACATTTCTGCCGGTGTTATTCCGACGGATCATATCAAAATATCTTTCCTCTTGATTTAGGATCATAGTTACAAGTTCGTATTCAGTTGCAATTTCCATAAACTCAATTGATGGGTTCCAAAAATCAATAAATTGCTGCACTTCTTCCCTTCGAAGGGAAGTCTTCGAAGAAATAAAATCAGCGGTCAATCGGGAATAAATCAATTCCAACCGCCTGTAGTAAGTATATTCCCCTTCTTCAATTTCCTGAAGTTTCTTTAGCTGTTTATATTCCGAATTGAACTGGTTGGCTAGTAGCGTTAAGAGGCCTGTGAAAGCACCACCACTTTGACCCACTCCCAAAGATGGCCCTGGGAATTTTTGATCAAAAGTTTGTTCAGTTTTCGTTTCGTAGAGTCTGTTGTGGTCATAAAATCCTTCCATGGGATCCCTTCCATATATGGTTAATCCCGGCAATTCATAGGTGACAGGGTTTAACTGGATAATTTGGATAATATCGAAAATGAAATAAACTACAATTTGTTTAGATCTGAAGCCAATGGCAGAAAAATTAAGTGTATCGCCTTGATTAATTTCAATGGAGAAGTTACCCCCAACACTTGTGGAAGTAAAATCCGTATAGTCAACAGTATAAATATTTACGAAAGGAACGGGCAGTGAATCGGTAGAATTGAGCACTCGCCCTTCATATCTTGAAGGACTTAGCTGGGCAGATACTGGATGGATACCCGAGATCGGTATAAGAATCAATATCGAAAAATTAAAGCGCAAAACTTATCGGAGCTAAATGCAAAAATAAAACAAATAGTTTGTCTGAAATCCTAAAAGATAAAGTCCGCCAAAAGTGCTAAAAGAGCGGCAGCAACACTAACTATAATTTTAGTCAAGTTTGACTTATGTTCCGGTGCACTTTCAAAAAATATCGTTGTAGATATTTTTAGGAAGCTGCCACTTACAAGAGCAAAGAGGATCAAAAACATATTTTCTGATATGATTTTTGATTCACCCAGATTGTCAGAAATAATCAAACCTAGCGGTGAAGCAAGAGAAAATATTATCAGAAGAATCATTGGCTTAACCTTGCTGCTGTAGTGACATGTTAGTACCGACATTAATGCAAACGATGCAGGGATTTTATGCGCTGTTATGCCAAGAAGAAGTGAAGCAGATGGATTATATTCATGTAATGTAATTGGGTGCGCCAGAAGTGTGCCCTCTAAAAAGGCATGAAAACAGAGAGCGACCATCAAGGAAACCGATGAAATCAGGGAATGCTTTTGATCATGCTTGTGCAAATGTACATGCCCATGTTCTACCCCAGCGGTAAAATATTCAAGGATCCACTGTAGAAAAAAGCCTGCCAGAATCATCCCACCAATGAATTCATTGGAAGCCTGATATTTGAAAAGCTCAGGGAGAACATGAATAATTGTGATTCCGAATAAATAAGATCCGGCGAAGATTAGTGTAAGGTTAAAATTTTCACCTTTCCATTTGGGCATTAGGTAAACAAGACAACCTGAAAAAAATGTTACAACAAAAAGAATTAAAATGCTACTGGACATTATTGAATAATCATATTTTTAATACCGTCTGTAGCAATTGTTTCCACCATTCCTTGTTCGTTAGCATAAATGAAAAAAGCCTCAACAGAGTCCAAAAGGTTGACTTTTTTTAAAGAATTCTCAAGTCCCAAAACCATGAAACCTGTTGCAAGGGCATCAGCAGTCATACACGTGGGAGCAAAAACGGAGGCGCTAAGCAATGAATG
>Ga0114999_10006568_pt1 | contig 13360 bp, 6 predicted proteins | sample ArcticOcean_MG_C_3_FD_89820 | JGI IMG/M metagenome (GOLD analysis project Ga0114999, IMG submission 89820) | Marine microbial communities from western Arctic Ocean - ArcticOcean_MG_CB8_126 | ecosystem: Environmental > Aquatic > Marine > Oceanic | place: Arctic Ocean: Canada Basin | collected...
CCAACGCCAACTGTGAAATGGTGAAAAGAGCATTCGATTGTTCGGCCATGTTTTGCACTACTTCTTTGAGTGTGAGTTTTCCTTGTCCTACTATTACTTCCGTTTCTTTTTCAAACTCGTATAGACACGATCGATAAATCCGAGCGACTTTGAAACGTCACCGTAACGCTCCTCGAATCCCGCAGTAGGGTTTGAAGCAGAAACCTCCTTCAAAGATTTTCCTTGGTCGATCATCTTCGCAACGCGGTCACGAACCGTGGTCAGCATTTCAATATAGGCTTTCATCGTCGCATAGCCTGTCACCGCTCCATGTCCAGGGATCACTAGGGTGTCCGAATCGAGCTGGTCAAGGGCAGCTTGGCAGAAAATGATCATCCCGTCGATGTCCCCACCGCTATCGGCATCAATAAATGGGTAGCCGGTGTTGTTGAAGACATCTCCCATATGCACGGCATTGTGACCGCGGAAAATTACGGCTGTATCTCCCGTCGTGTGGGCCGGTCCAAAATGCAGAAGATCTATGCGCTCACCGTTGTAGTGCATATACATACTTTCGTCATAAGTGATCTTTGGCAGTGCATCTTTAGGATAGGGCGGCTGTCCGTATTTCGATCTGACCATATTGACGACTCCGCCTTTGGCCATGTCAGTGCGCGCGTTTTCCTGAGCAACGATGTTCGTGCCAGCCGGACCCAAAGCCAGATTTCCATCCGCGTGATCAAAATGCCAGTGCGTATTGATCACAAAGTCGATGCTTGCTCCCCCTACTCCACGAATGGCCGCTTCAATTTTAGGCATCATCTGCGGAAACTGATCATCGACAATAAGCACCCCATCATCCCCAACCGATACGGCTATGTTTCCACCGCGTCCAAATAACACGTATAAGCCATCGCTAACCTTTTCCGTTTGGATTTCGGATGATTCAAAGTCCCAACCGAACGATGCCATCAATTCGTCTAGGTTCATAACATGGTGGTCGGCGGAGACCATAACGCCGGCAAAAAAGATAGATGCAAAAAGAAGCTTTTTCATTTTCAAGAAGTGGTTGATTGAGTGAAGTCGCTAAAACCCTGAAGACACACAAAGGGCCAAGGGAGGGAATCGTATCAAAAGCAGTCACCTCAGGTCACGCTTAATAAGGCCCGAGAAAAGGATTGAATAGCCTAGTGCGTTCGACGGAAAATGACAGCCTTCCTCAAGAACCTACCCCAGTGAAAAATCAGAATCCCCAGTCCCTTGCGATTTATTGGCTATGCACCATCAGTGCAGTGGGTCTGGTGGCACTATTTTTCTTCACTCGAAAAGAATTAACCTACGAAGAGAAGGTTTTTATAGAACACGTCCGGCCTGTGGTTGAGGAAAGCTGTGTGAAATGTCATGGCGCCAAGGAGAAAATAAAAGGCGACCTGAATTTGTTCGAGCTCAAGTCCGTAGCGGATTTCACAAAAGACCCAGAACTTATTCAGACCATGATTGATGTTCTGGATTTTGAAGAGATGCCTCCTGAAGATGAGGAACCACTTGGCTCGGATACACGCGAGGCCATGCTCTCACACCTGACCGAACTGTTTGAATTTGCCATGGCGGCCCAGCCTGATTTTCCAACAACGCCTATCCGTCGGATGAATCGCTTTCAGTATAATAACGCGGTGGAGGATCTATTCGCTCTCAAGGTGGAAGTGTTTGCCTTACCGGAGCGGATGGTCCGTGAACATGGAGATTACTTTAAGCCAGAAACAGGCATCATGCCGGACTCTTTAAAAGCAGGAAGTCGTCCACTGGGTAAATCACAACTAACCGGTAAACGACTCGCGGGGGTCGCCCCATTCCCACAAGATCTGCGGGCGGAGCATGGTTTTGATAATCGCGGAGATCACCTGTCTTTGTCCCCACTATTGCTGGAGTCTTTTTTGCAGCTAAGTCGCTCCATCGTTGAGAGCCACGATTTCAATGAGAAAAACTGCGGCATCTGGAACGATTTCTTTGCTCAACCCGAATCGGATGTGTCGTTGGAAATTGTGGTTGAGGAAAGACTAAGCAGCTTCCTTTCGCGAGCGTTCCGACAACCGGTTGATAAGTCCATTGTTGACCGTTATTCCACATACGCGCTTTCACAGATGGAGGCGGGAGAGTCTTTTACCGACAGCATGAAGATGGTTGCATCAGCAGTGATCGCTTCGCCTCGCTTTTTATACTTGTATGATCGAACTGCAGAAAGCTCTGAATCAATAGACGACCTTGAACTGGCTTCGCGGCTGTCGTTTTTTCTGTGGGGAAGTATCCCCGACCATGAACTCCTCGACCTCGCGAAGGCCGGAATGCTCAAAGACGAGTTGGTTCTGGATACACAAATTGAGCGCATGTTGAAGGACAAAAAGATCAAACGCTTTTGTGATAGTTTTCCATCTCAATGGTTGCAGATGGAGCGCATCATTTCATCGGTGCCTGACCAGGACAAATTCCCTGAATTCTATTACACCAAGTTTCGTGTCAGCATCCACATGATGTTGGAGCCACTGCTACTCTTCGAAACCATCCTGGTTGAGAATCGTCCCATCCTGGAGTTGATCGATTCCGACTTCAGCTACCGAAGCAAAATACTGGACGCTTGGTATCTGGGTGGCCCACTCCCAAAAAGTATGCCAAAAACAGCCGTCCCATTTGAACGCGTCCCTGTTCTGGATCGCCGCGAAGGCGGAGTCATCACGACCGCTGCGGTCATGACAATGACCTCCAATCCCATCCGCACTCAACCCATCACACGGGGAGCCTGGTTGGCATCCGTTATTTTTAATGATCCTCCTGAACCTCCACCAGCAGATGTGCCACCTTTGGAAGACTCAGCTGACAAAGCAGACTTTGATAAGCTTACCTTACGCGAGCAGCTCGCAATCCACCGGGAAAACGAAGCCTGTGCAGGTTGCCACAAACGAATCGATCCACTGGGATTCGCATTGGAAAACTACGGTCCTACAGGAAAGTGGCGCGAACACTACGAGAACGGTCGGGAAGTAGATACGGAAGGAATCCTCTTCAACAAATACCCTTTCAAGGACATTGTAGAATTTAAAGACGCCATCCTTGCAGAAAAAGATCGATTCACACGAGCCTTCGCGACCCACCTGTTGTCCTTCTCTCTGGGTAGAGAAATAGGGATTGCGGATTCACCGTCACTTAGCCGTATCGTCGAAGCCACCAGCAAGGAGGAGTACCGTATCCATACATTGATACGAGAAATCGTGCGGAGTGATTCTTTTCACCATAAGCCGATCCAACTCGATTCTGAGAACAAGTAGCCTTCAGCAGTTATACCTTGGAATCTTCTTAGTATTATTTATCAACTAGGAGGTCATACAAAGAATAACACTTCTTCATGCATTCGATCATCGCCTGGTTTGCCCGCAATGGGGTGGCTGCCAATCTGCTCATGGTTGCCATTGTAATCGGTGGTATCTGGGGTGGCAGCCAAATTATTTTGCAGGAGTATCCGGATCGTGAGTTTCGAGAGATCAATGTATCGGTCACTTACAGAGGATCTACACCAGGTGAAGTGGAGCAGGCAATTGTAACGCGTCTAGAGGAAGCTTTGTTTGATATAGAAGGCATTGAAGACCTTAGCGGACGAGCCAACTCGGGACGCGGAACGGTCAGCCTCGAAATTGAAGACGGATACAGTTTGAGCGAAAAACTCGACGAGGTAACCAACCGTGTATCTACTATTCGCACGTTTCCGCCGGAAGCAGAAAGACCACAGATTAGTCTCCGCAATGTGCTTCAACGAGTTATTACCATCGTCCTATCAGGAGACCTTACCGAAAAGGAAACCAAGCTTCTCGGGGAACAGTTGCGGGACGAGATATCGAACCTGCCCGATATTTCCATAGTGACACTCAAAGCGGTGCGACCGTACGAGATAGCGATCGAAGTCTCCGAGTCCACATTGCGTGAGTATGGACTGAGCTTCGACGAGATTACCCGTGCAATCCGCAGATCGTCTGTCGATCTCTCGGCTGGGAGCGTGAAAACCGAGACCGGCCGCATTCTCCTCCGGACCAATCAGCAAGCCTACAACCAAGAGGACTTTGCGAAGATTGCGGTTCTGACGAGGCCCGATGGCACCAAAATCCGGCTGCAGGACATCGCCGACGTCAAGGACGGCTTCAGCGAAATTCCGATCGTTTCCAAATACAACGGTAAGCGCGCCATCGCCATCGACGTGTATCGGGCCGGAAGCCAAAATGTAATTGAAGTCGGGGACACTATAAAAGCGTTTATCGAGGCCAAGCGAGATCAATTACCAGATGGCATACGGCTCGATGTCTGGGACGATGATTCGGAGCGGATAAAGATTCGCCTCAATACTCTGAAGGACAGTGCTATTCTAGGCTTTGTTCTGGTGGTGGGAATCCTGTCCCTATTTTTGCGGCCGATTTTAGCGTTCTGGGTTGCCCTGGGTATTCCCATCGCATTCGGAGGCGCCTTTCTTATTCTGCCCCAGATGGGTGTCACTCTCAACATAGGCACCTTGATCGCATTCATCCTCACATTAGGGATCGTGGTCGATGACGCAATTGTGACGGGAGAGAATGTCTTTCAGCACATGCAGGATGGGGCCAAGCCCTTATCTGCTGCCATAAACGGGACCAATGAGGTGTCTATTCCCGTGATATTTGGGGTGGTCACGACCATGGTAGCATTCATGCCGCTTCTTTTAATGACAGGTACTCGCGGTGCGATTTATGGAAGTGTACCTGTAGTAGTAATTCCGGTACTCTTTTTCTCTCTCATCGAATCCAAGCTTATTTTGCCTGCCCATTTGAAACATTCAGGAAGCTTGGCCAGGAGGAACAATAAAACGGGCATCTTCACCCGAATCCAGCAGAGCATCTCCTCTGGCCTGGAACGGTTTATCCAGAATCAATACCGGCCTTTTCTAAACTATTTGTTGGTTCATCGTTATTCCACCTTCTCCGTATTCGCTGGGTTGCTGCTCATCTTCCTAAGCCTGGTTTTAGGAAATCGCATCGCCTACCGGGCTTCCGTATCTGCACCCAGCGATACCACCACCATCCTTCTCCTGATGCCTGCGGGTACCAATTTCGAGGTAACTCAACAAAAGGTATCCCTGATTGAGGAGGCCGCGATGAAGCTAAAGAAACAAGTCAATGAGCGCTACGGCACGACGGTGATCAAGAACGTCTTTGCCACCGCCGGCGGCATGCCATTCCAGCCAGCGGGTTACCAGATGAAGGGGCCATCAGCAGGAGTAGCAGAGCTGGGCGAAATCCTGGTTGAACTGACTCCATCTGAGATACGAGACGTTGCATACAGCAGCCAGGACCTCGTAAAAGAATTACGCTCCCTGGCACCGGCCATTCCCGAGGCAGAAAACTATAGTTTCTCCTATACAAAGGATGAATCGGAAGTGATGAGTTTTACTCTGGCAATGCCTGACGTAGAGAAGCTCAAACAAGCTTCTGCAGACCTACAACAGAAACTGGCTTCCTTTGAAGGTCTTTACGATATCGAAGATTCCTATGAGCGCTCCAACCAACAGTTCAATCTGGATATAAAGCCGGAAGCCGAATACTTGGGTGTGACCGCCACTAACCTGGCACAGCAGGTCCGTACCGCATTTTATGGTACGGAGGTGCAACGCATACAACGTGGGCGTGATGAAATCCAGGTTATGGTCCGTTACCCTGAAAAAGATAGACGCTCGTTGGCCTCACTTAATACGATGATGATCCGTATCGCCAACGGAACGGAAGTACCGTTTGAAACCGTAGCCTCCATTTCGTCAGACAGAAGCTTGCCTACTATCCGTCGTTTGGACCGAAAACGCGTCATCAATGTGAACGCCAACGGTGATCCTGATAAGCTCGACGTAGCTTCAATGGAAAACGAGATCCTTCACGAGTTTCTTCCGGAACTAGCGGCTACCAAGTATCCAGGAATGACCTTTGAACCTTCTGGACGCTCCGCCAACATTCGTCAGGCAAATCAGGATTTGCAGCAGGGTATCTATTTTGTGATCGCCGTTATCTACGCACTTTTAGCCATCCCGTTGAGAAGCTACATAAAACCTCTGATCGTGATGTCAGCCATTCCCTTTGGCGTGGTGGGTGCCATTGCCGGCCACTGGATAATGGCCAGGATATTTGGATTCAATGGAGGAAATCCCATTCTCACTATCACCTCTATCATGGGAATGATGGCGCTATCGGGTGTAGTAGTGAATGATAGTCTGGTACTGGTTGATTTTATGAATCAACAACTGAAAAAGGGAGAACCATTAAACAAGATTGTCCGGCAGGCAGCAGAACGACGTTTCAGACCCATTCTACTTACTTCCCTGACAACCTTCTTCGGTCTTCTCCCCTTGATGTTCGAAGATAGCCCGCAAGCTGTCTGGATGATTCCTATGGCTGTGTCCCTGGGTTGGGGTATCGTCTTCGCCACCTTTATCACCCTGCTTCTGGTCCCAGTCCTCATCCTCATATTCAACGATATCAGTCAGTTTCTCTACCGACTGTACGGGGTAGATCACACGATCTACAAAGAAGAGGAATCCGTGGTTTGATGAACAATTTTTATTTTAATAGACCGGTGATGTCACGTTTCTCACCAAAGCAAATCCATCATATCTCAGGATGATTCGAGTAGTTGGATATTATAAAGGTCTTTTCGTTCGTCGGAAGGAAGCGGCCTTACGGGTACTATGGTCTGGTCAGGCAGTCGTGTAATAACTAACATCAAATTCAAATTACTTTTACCCCTTTAAAATTCATAATGTCCAAAACGCCTTTCATTCTCATCCTAGCTTTCCTAAACTTGGTAGCAGGCTACTTTTCCACTGCCGACCAACCCAACATCATCATCTTCCTGGCTGACGACCTGGGTTATGCGGATGTGGGCTTCAACGGCTGTGAAGATATCCCTACCCCGAACATTGACTCCATCGCCGCTAAGGGCGTGAAGTTTACCGATGGATATGCCAACCATCCGGTGTGCTCACCGTCGCGAGCGGGATTGTTGACCAGCATGTACCAGCATCGCTTTGGTTTTGAAAATAACTCCGGGCCAGAAGAATATGCGGCTCCCAACTTTGGTGTTCCCCGTGAAGTCCCCATGGTCGGGGAGCGTCTACAAAAAGTCGGTTACAAAACCGGTATGGTCGGCAAGTGGCATGTGGGCTTTAAGGATGGCCTACAACCTCACCAGAGAGGCTTCGATTTTACCTATGCATTCCATAGTGGGGCACGAACGTTTTATCCTAAAGGTCCACGCCAGAACAATCAGCTCTACATCAATGGCGAACCCTTTAATGACGAAACGGAATACCTGACCGATGCGTTCGCACGCGATTCCGTCAAGTTCATCGAGGATCATAAAGCGAGCGATCAATCCGACGATCCGTTCTTTCTATTTTTCTCGTTCAATGCGGTTCACCTGCCCCTTGAAGCAACCAAGAAATACGAAAGCCGCTTTCCTAAAATAAAAAACAAAAACCGCAAAACTTACGCAGGCATGTTGTCGGCCCTGGACGATGCGATGGGCCGAGTGATGGAAACCGTTCGAAAGCACAGCGAGGAAGAAAACACCCTGGTGTTCTTCTATAGCGACAATGGAGGACCGACCTCCCAAACCACCTCGCGCAACTATCCTCTACGTGGATTCAAGGGAACAATGTTCGAAGGCGGTATACGCATTCCATTCGCGGTTCAATGGCCTGGGAAACTTCCAGCCGGCGAAACCTACAAGCACCCCATCATGAGTTTTGATATCACGGCCACTGCGTTGGCTGTCGCCGGTATTGAGCTTCAAGAAGACGATCCCATCGATGGCAAGAATCTCCTTCCCTACCTCAATGGTTCCAACACGGACAAGCCACACGATAATCTATTCTGGCGATCCAGCGCCCAGCACGCTGCACGCGTCGGAGATTGGAAACTGGTAAAGTCACGCGGTGAACCCGTAATGCTCTTCGACTTATCCAAAGACATGGCTGAACAAAACGACCTCGCAGCCACCAACCCCAAAAAACTGAAAGAAGTTCAGGCCGTGTATACAGCCTGGAGCAAACAAATGGAGGATCCGCGCTGGATTCGTCAGGACCGAACCAACGCCGAAGTAGGTGGAAAACTCAAGCGTGGTAGAGCAGGCAATCAAAGCATCGAGGCTCGACTGGCGCGCATCTTTCAGAACGACAAGAACAGTGATGGTCGCCTGTCCCGCAAAGAATACGACAATCAATATTTTGATACAATGGACCGCAACAGCAACGGCTTCGTCACCAAAAAGGAAGCTGCAGCAGCGCTGAAACAATACTACGGCAACTAGCCCAAATGTTCAATCGCCATCAAAATTGCAGCACAATAGAATGGAATTCTCTTCACGTTTGAATCGGCAGCAATCTACCTTCCTACAGGCGTGAACCGAAACTTGTTTGTAGGAGCGGAGCTTGCTCCCGAAATTCTACCCACTAGAAAACTGAACGTGTAAACCAGATTGTGTTTCAATGCTCTTCGCATCATAAATCCTCCATTTCAATCCTGAGAAATTCACCCCGGTAATAATAATTTTCTGAAATAACCTTCTGGTAAGGTCACTCTGCTATCATAACCAGAGATCAATCCATGGAACCCAAAGAACATAAACTACCTTCCGAGCGAGTTGCAGAGAAACGAAAGCAGAGTAATAGAACTCTAGCGATTGTTATCCGTTTGGTCCCGCCACTCGTCATTTTGGCGGCCGGATGGTTCGGCTATTCAACCCTATCGATCGAGCCGGAGGAAAAGAAGCGCCCCAAAGGAACACCACGCCCGATCAAGACCCAGGTAGTCGAGCTCCTGGTCCAGGATTACCCAACAAAGATAGTGACACAGGGGAATGTGCGTCCTCATGACCAAATTACTCTGAATTCAGAGGTAACAGGAAAGATCGTTAGTATCAGCGCCAGCTTCGAGGATGGTGCATTCTTCAAAGCAGGAGAAGTTCTTGTCGAATTGGACACCGCCGACTTTGAAGCCGTTGTAGCAAATGGCGAAGCGCAGGTCGCCCGCATGACATCCGCCTATGCGCTGGAAAAAGCCCAATCCGATCAAGCCCGATTGAATTGGGACAAACTGAATCTTAATGAAGAACCCGATCCGCTGGTGCTGCGTATCCCACAATTAAAACAGGCGGAAGCCAATGTGAAATCTGCCGATGCTCAACTCGGTCGTGCGCAGCGTGATTTGGCGCGCACCCAAATTCGTGCACCTTTTGACGGGCGTGTTCGCCAGCGTACCGTTGGCCTCGGACAGGCAATCCGTACCAATTCTCAGTTGGGCACTATTTTCGCATCCGATTATGCGGAGGTGCGCCTGCCAATTTCCGGAGAGGATTTACCTTTGCTAAATTTACCGGAGGAGGTGGGAGATCAACCCGTAGAAGTCGTGCTGAGAGACGCCCTTAATCTCGCAAACGAAACCATCTGGAAAGCGCAGATCATTCGCACTGAAGGCACGCTCGATGCCAGCTCTCTCGAGCTCTTTGCCATCGCCAAAGTAGACGATCCGTTTGGTATCATTTCCGGAAAACCACCCTTGCGAATTGGCCAGCCCGTAACCGCGTCTGTTAGTGGGAAAGTACTGGAGAATGTGATGGCTTTGCCAAGACTTGGCGTAAAACGGCTGAACCAGGTTTACCTCGTCGATCCAAAAAAAATGACTTTGCACAACAGAACCATCGAGGCCGTCTGGGCGGATGGAGACCACGTGCTCATTCGCGATCCTCACATTCCAGATGGATCTCTTCTGGCGACCACCAAGTTATGGTATACCCCGGAAGGTGCGACGGTGGAAATTCTTCCAGACATCGATCCGAACGCTCCACCAAAAACTACCATGGTGGATCCCAAGGCGGGTAAACCCGGAAAAGGTAAAAGCCTCAAAGGTGGCGGGAAGAAGTAGTGATTGGCTAACCGGACGCGTGAAAAGAGGATGATCGCACATTTTAAGAACTGTAGGAGCGGCTTTACGCCGCGATCCGATAAAAGCGCCTCAATGCAATCGCGGCGTAAAGTTGCTCCTACAATTTGTGAACCCAATACTTTCGACTCCATTAGCCAACCAGATTCCGTCGTTGGTGCATCCAAATTTATGATACACTCATGATACGCTGGTTCACAAATAATAGCATCGCGGCCAACTTCCTCATGGTCGGCATTCTCCTGGCTGGACTGTACACCGCTTTCTTCAAAATACCTTTGGAAGTAACACCTGCGCTGAGCTGGAACACCGTGATGATGGAGATGCGTTACCGAGGTGGTAATTCTAAGGACATAGAAAAGGCCATACTAATCCCGGTTGAGGCAGCACTGGAAAGTGTTCAAGGCATTGATGAACTCAATGCCGATGGCAGGTACGGCCTGGCCCGTTTTTATTTACGGGCCAAAGACGGAGTAGACCTACGAGCGTTGATGGAGGACGTCAAAGCCCAGGTAGATACCATCAATACCTTTCCCAAAGAAACAGAACCGCCTCGTATCTTCATCCCCGAATCCGCTAATTCCCGTGAAGTACTCACCATCGCTGTGTCAGGAGATCTGAGCGACCACGACCTCCTAAAAGCCGCTCGTCAGGTTAGAGATGATTTATTGGAGATCCCCGGCATCAGTCGAACCCGCATACAGGGAGACCGGCCCAGGGAAATATCCATAGAGGCTGACGAAACTCTACTCAGATCTTACAATCTCACATTTCAACAAATCGCCGATGCGATCCGTCGCAGTTCCATCGATATGCCAGCCGGCTCAATTCGGACTGAAAGCAGCAGACTAAACGTACTAACAAAAGGGCAGGCGTATTCAGAAGAAGATTTTTCGGAGATTCCCATTCGATCGGCAAATGGCGCAGATGTTCTAATCGGCGAGGTAGCCACTGTTATCGACGGCTTCGAGGGCGGAACGAAGTATGTTGAGTTTAATGAGAAACCAGCACTCTACGTGGAGGTGATGCGAGTCGGGCAGGAAAGCGCGATCGATATCTCGGACAAGGTGCGTGACTATGTGGCTGAAGCTCACAACCATTTCCCGGACGGAATAGAATTGAACATTTGGAAAGACGAATCCGAGAGCATCCGTGGTCGTCTGGATACGTTGGTGAGTTCGTTGTTCCAAGGGAGTATCTTGGTGATGGTCATTCTGGGAATCTTTTTGCGACCCCAGGTAGCGTTCTGGGTTGTGCTTGGAATTCCCGTTTCATTTGCCGGAGGAGTATTGCTCATGCCCTTCCTTGGAGTAACCGCGAACATCATGAGCCTCTTTGGTTACATCTTGGTTCTGGGGGTTGTGGTCGACGATGCGATCATTACGGGAGAAAATGTGTACTCCCGACTCAAGACGGGCATGGATCCCACTGAAGCCAGTATCCTGGGGACCAAAGAAGTGGCCGTGCCTGTAACGTTTGGAGTAATCACCACCATCGTTGCCTTCTTGCCTCTCCTCTATTTCGATGGCGTCTGGGGTGACTTTGCAAAGCAGATCCCACCGGTCGTCGGGCCTGTACTACTTTTTTCCCTACTGGAATCCAAACTGATTCTTCCCGCTCATTTGAAGCACATCCGAATTAGGCCGAGCAAAAACTTCTTCTCGCGTTTCCAGACAAGCATCGCCAACAGCCTCGAACGTTTTGTGGAGAAGGTATATCAACCTTCTCTCAAATTCGCGGTGTCTCACCGATTATCTGTTCTGGCAATTTTCATTACCATGGGGTTGGTCATGGCTGGCTATTGTGTAGGTGGCCGCATGGGGTTTCAGTCGTTCCCTACCGTTGATACGACTCGCCTCACCGCCATCTTCGCTATGCCAGGTTTTACCCCCGTGGAGATCACCGACCGGTACATACGGAGAATCGTGGGTGCGGTTGATCAATTGAAGGAAGAATTTGTCGACCCTGGAACCGGGAAGCCACTGGTCCGTAATGTTTCCCTGGTCTCAGGCGCCAAGTATCCGGGGAAAGGGTACAGTCAATCGCAAGGCTTTGTGCAGGTGGAAGTCGTTCCTCCTGAAGATCGTAGTGAACCCGGGCCCCGCAACAGCGTGATCGCCAATCGCTGGGCGGAGATCGTTGGTCCTATCCCGGAGGCCAGACAATTTCGGGTCTATTCGGAATCCTCTTTTAAGCAGGGGGGCAAGGACAACGAAGAATATTTAACCCTCGAACTTCGCGGACCCAACTCTGAGGGAAAAGCCGACGTAGCGAAAAAAATTAGAGATCTGCTCATGAATTACGAAGGCATCAGCACAGCGTGGGCCGATATAAACTTCAGAGCAGAGGAACTCGTTGTTTCCCTTAAGCCACGTGCTATCGAATTAGGGCTGACACAACAATTGCTGGCGCGCCAAATCAGGCAGGCCTTTTATGGAGAACAAGCCCAACGTGTGCTGGAGGATGTTGATGATATCCGGGTCATGGTTCGATTGCCTAAAGAAAAACGTGAATCCCTCTATACTTTCGAACGCATCAAAATTCGAACACTTCGAGGCGCAGATGTCCCCCTGACGACGGTCGCCGACGTCACGTTTAGGACAGCTCCAACCTCTGTGGAGCGAAACAACCGGGCGGAAATCATACGCATCGGCGCACAACTCATGGACGAGACCGTGGACATGGTTGGTATTTCGAAAGAAATTACCCCGCGAATTCAGGAAATGTGTAACGAGGTAGAAGGAATCTCCTTCCAATGGAAGGGTTACGTCGCTGAGGCCGAGGAATCAAGACGACGTATCATTATCGGCTCACTGGCTCTGATCTTTATTCTTTACGCGCTATTGGCCATTCCGTTCAAGTCGATGCTTCAACCCATCTTTGTTTTGATCGCCCTTCCCTTCGGTATCATTGGAGCGCTTCTGGGCCATATGATTATGGGACTCACACCGTCCTATCTTTCCATTTTCGGTATGCTGGCTCTGGCCGGTGTGGTGGTAAATGACTCGTTGGTTATGGTGGATTATGTCAATCAGCGGACTCGGGAAGGCATGCCTCTTTTGGATGCCTGTCTCGAAGCAGGTGGGAAACGTTTTCGCCCTATCATGCTAACTTCCGTAACCACCTTTGTCGGGCTGACGCCGTTGATGTTTGAAACGTCCCTACATGCTCAGTTCCTGATACCCATGGCGGTGTCGCTTGGATTCGGTGTTGTTTTCGCCACTGCAATTACCCTTTATTTGATACCCTGTTCTCTGCTGGTCGCTGAAGATTGTAGCTATGTCCTGGGAGTAATCAAGATCTGGTATTTCCGGCCATTTCGAAACGCGGAGGAGGAAGAAATACCCTCCGTGGTTTGATCTTTTACTGTAGGAGGGGGGTTA
>Ga0114999_10006571_pt1 | contig 13357 bp, 13 predicted proteins | sample ArcticOcean_MG_C_3_FD_89820 | JGI IMG/M metagenome (GOLD analysis project Ga0114999, IMG submission 89820) | Marine microbial communities from western Arctic Ocean - ArcticOcean_MG_CB8_126 | ecosystem: Environmental > Aquatic > Marine > Oceanic | place: Arctic Ocean: Canada Basin | collected...
AAATCTATTTTCAACTAGATCAACTCTGCCAATACCATTTTTACCAGCAAGAATATTTAATTTTTGTAAAAGATTTCCTGGAGATAGCTTTTTATCATCAACAGTTATCGGGTCACTACTTTTAAAACCTATAGTCACATAGGAAGCTTTATTTGGAGCTTTTTCGGGTGATGATGTTCTTTGAAAAATAAATTCTGGAGCAGTATTCTTAGGGTTTTCCAAAATCTTACCTTCAGTTGATGTATGAAATAAATTATCATCTACCGAAAATGGAGGAGCTCCTTTTTTATCTTTAGGTATAGGTATTTTATTTTTTTTAGCATATTTAATTAAATCTGATCTTGAATTTAATTTCCATATTCTCCAAGGTGCAATAACTTTAATTTTTGGTCCAAAGTAATGGTATCCAAGCTCAAATCTTACTTGGTCATTGCCCTTACCTGTTGATCCATGTGAAACAGCATATGCTTTAAATTTTTTAGCTATAGCAATTTGTCTTTTAGCAATTAAGGGTCTGGCTATAGATGTGCCTAATAAATAGGCACCTTCATAAATCGCATGACCTCTAATCATTGGGTAAACATATTCTCTAACAAATAAATCTTTCAAATTTTCTATAATGATTTTGTTTACACCAAGAGCTTTTGCATTCTTAATAATTTTCTCTTTATCTATTTCTTGTCCGATATCAGATGTATATGCTATTATTTCTGCATTAAAGTTTTTTTGAAGCCATTTTAGAATTATCGAAGTATCTAAACCGCCTGAATAGGCTAGCACTATCTTTCTTTTTTTTTTCATTAATTATTTTTTTAACTACAGCTTTTTTTTGCCGTATTATAAGCTTTTGTAAAACCCATCATAGAATAATGATCAGTAGTTTGTGTTCCTTTTACTGAATTTCCTACTATCATAAGTCTAGAAGCTTTTTTCATGGTTGTTATCAATTTTGACTCATCTTTATCATCTACTACCCATGCAAAACGACCTTTAGAGTACATGTCGTAACTTTTTTTACCAGACTTTGCTGCAACAGGAGCCTTTAATTTAAATTCATAACCATTAGTTACACTTACTTCATTTTTAATATTTTCTGTCGGTCTAAAACTAACAAATAATCTTGATTCATCTCTTTTTAGCTTTTTTGGAGCTCTCACGACAGGAACTGATTGAGCAAAACAAACTTTATTCCCTTCTTGCAATAAAACAAAACTTTCCCAATCTTTATATTTTCCAGTACTTTTTAAATTTTCTTCAGCGTTAACAATATTAAAAGCAAAAGAAAATAAAGTTACTAATATTATTTTTTTTATGGACATGGGTTTGGGTATATCTTTTGAATGTTATTAATATCTTCAATAATTTTATTATTTAAATTTACATTTACACTTTCTATATTAATTTTCAACTGTTCTAATGTAGTTGCGCCTATAATTACACTAGTTACAAAAGGTTGTATTTCAACAAATTTTAAAGACATTTGAGCAAAATCTAAATTATATTTTTTTGATACTGCAAAATATTCATCAATAGCTTTATCCGAGTTTGGTTTTCTGTATCTTGACCAAAAATCGAACGCATGGTCCATTCTAGAATTTTTTGGTATTTGATTGTTTCTATACTTACCTGATAAGTATCCACATGCTAAGGGAGAATAGGCGAGAAGACCACTTTTTTCCCTAATTGAAATTTCCGCAAGCCCCACCTCGTATGTTCTATTTAATAAATTATATGGATTTTGAACTGACATTACTTTTGGTAAATTTTTAGTTTTTGAAATTTCTAAAAATTTTGCTAAACCCCAAGCTGTTTCATTTGATATGCCTATATGTCTTATTTTTCCTTGGTCAACAAATTTTTCTAGAGTTGCAAGAATATCTTCAAACTTATTCCAATTGCTTTCCTCTTTATGATTATAACCAAGTTTGCCAAAAAAGTTTGTATTTCTTTCTGGCCAGTGAAGTTGATATAAATCAATATAATCTGTTTTTAGTCTTTTTAAACTTTCATCTAAGGCTTCCTTCATTTTTTTTTTATCATATTGATTCCCTCCACCTCTTACATACTCACGCATAGGTCCTGCTATTTTTGAAGCTAAAATAACTTTGCCTCTCTTTTTTGATTTATGGAACCACTCCCCAATAATTTTTTCTGTAGATCCAAAAGTTTCTTTTCTTGGTGGTACAGAGTAAATTTCTGCCGTGTCCCAAAAATTTACACCTTGATCTAAAGCATAGTTCATTTGTTCAAAAGCTTCTTCAGAGTTATTTTGTTCACCCCAAGTCATTGTACCAAGGCAAATGGTGCTTACTTTAAGATCTGTATTTCCTAATTTTTTAAAATTCATAAGATTTTTTTCTATTTACTAAACTATCAAGGTGGCTTGAAAAAGCTTTAAAATATCAATATATATATATCATGGAATTTAATAAACAAAATATACTAAACAAAGCAAGGCAAGCACAAGATTCAACAGCAGTAATGGATGATGGCCTAAGAGCTTATATGCTTAAAGTATATAACTATATGGCTTCAGGAATTTTAATTACTGGATTTATTTCTTTAATGCTTTTTAAATTGTCAGTAGTTACATCTGCAGACGGTTCAATTGCTGGTCTAACTAACTTAGGTAATGCACTTTATAACTCTGCTTTAATGTGGATTATAATGTTAGCTCCGTTAGGCGTAGTTTTTTATATGAGTTTTGGAATAAGAAAAATGAGTGCAGCTAAAGCTCAAGGAACTTTTTGGGTGTTTGCAGCTTTAATGGGAGCTTCACTATCTTCAATTTTTTTAGTTTATACAGGCGCCAGCATCACGCGTGTTTTTTTTATAACTTCAGGAACTTTTGGTGCGATGAGCATTTATGGATATACAACAAAAAAAGATTTAACAAAATTAGGATCTTTTTTGATGATGGGTTTATTTGGAATCATAATTGCATCAATAGTAAATATGTTTATGAAATCTACAATGATGTATTATGTAATTTCTATAATTGGAGTTTTAATTTTCGTCGGGCTGACAGCATACGATACGCAGAAAATTAAAAATATGTATTTAGCTAGTGATAGTGGAGAAGTAATGGGAAAAAAAGCTGTAATGGGAGCTTTAACACTTTATCTAGATTTTATAAATTTATTTATAATGCTTTTAAGACTATTTGGTCAAAGACGCTAAACCTAGTTAACTAATTTAAATTTTCTCCATATAATTTTTTTTATAAGATTTTCTAAATTTTCTGAGTTATTAATTATTTTATCCTGGGAGTTTTTAATTAAGTATTTTTCATTTTTACTTTTATTTTTTAAGTTTTTAGTAATTTTGTATGCAGGGTAATCTGACGCTCTATGGTAAACATTAAAACTAACTTCTTTTTTAGAAATGCTCAAACCATAATCCTTCCAATCTCCAGTAGAAACCATTTTAGCATACAAATTTAATATTAATTTTAACTCCTCTTTATTAAAGAAAGTATCTTTCCTTTTATTTAGATTATTAACTACTAATTTTAAATGTTTCATTTATTAATTTGTTTTATATTTATTAATTAATGGAACCTGAGTTGCTGCAAAAATAAAACTTATTGGCAAAAGACCCCAGACTTTAAAATTTACCCAAAAAGCTTCAGATTGAGTTCTCCATACTATTTCATTAAGAACAGCAACAAAAATAAAAAACCCTATCCAACGTATATTTAATTTTTTCCAACCTTCATCTTCTAAACTTAGGGAGGATTTAAAAAATTTCTTTAATAATGGTGTTTTTGAAAAATATTTACCAAAAAAAAGTACTGCAGCAAAAAGTATATTTATTATTGTTGGTTTCATATAAAAAAAAATTTTATTATCAAAGTATAATGTAAGGCCACCGAATAAAGTAATTATCACTCCACTAGCTAGTGGCACCATAGGTATTTTTTTTTCTAAAAAGTAGACGATTGCTAAAGCAATTATGGTTGCAATTATGAAAGGTGGAATTGCACTTTTTAGATCATTATCATTATTAAAGTATATTGCAAAAAAAATTAAAAGAGGCCCAAAGTCTGTTATAAATTTAATTATCTGTTTATTCATGTTAAAATGTTAACATATGTCACAGAGTAGTTGTATTTTTTTATGTTGATTTTTTTTTAAATATACATATCTTGTAATTATCAAATGCCAATTAACACAGCTAAATTTTCAATCGGAGATGTTGTCAGACATAGGCACTTTAATTTTAGAGGTGTTATTTATGACGTAGATTTTGAATTTAATAATTCAGAAGAATGGTATCAATCAATACCAAAAGATGTGAGGCCAAAAAAGAATCAGCCATTTTATCATTTGTTAGCTGAAAATAATGAAATTACATATGAAGCATATGTTTCTGAGCAAAATCTAGTTAATGATGATTCTGACGAGCCTATAAAACATCCTTTGATTGAAGAAATATTTGAAGGTAAAAAAGGCTCAGGCTATTTTAGGCCATCAAATTAACCAATATTTAGTTGCCTAAAATTAAACAATATTCATTCAAAAGATAGACAAAGTTTAAGTTTAATGATTACTTAATGCCTAGTTGAGAGCATATGAAAGTAAGTTATATCTCCCTCTTAATCTTTAAATCTTTTAACTAGGCATATTCTCTAGTTTTTTAGACTTTTTTCCAATCAGAATACTGGTTTATTTTTAACCTTTTAGGATATATATTTTAAAAATGAAAAAAGCAGTTTTATATATTTTAATTACAATAATGTCCTTTTCAGCAAATGCTGAAGAAGTTCAAAATGAAACTGAATTAAATTTTTTTACAGGAATGTTTGATTGGAGTGATCATAAACAAAAATCTAAAACGATAGGATTACAACATCAAAATGAAGATTTATTTAGAGATAGTTTCCTAGGAAAAATATCTCCAATCACAGGAGGAATGCTAACTGATAAAAATGCTTTTTATCTTTATACTGGTGTCGAAGCAAATTATGGATTCGGACCATTAAATATAACTCCTAGTTTTGCCCCAGGTTATTATAATGCGGGAAGTGGTAAAGATTTAGGTTACCCCCTAGAGTTTAAAACTGAGATTCAGGTGTCACTTGATTTATCAGAAACTACTAATATAGGCGCATCATATAATCATATATCTAATGCTAGTCTTGGAACTAAAAATCCAGGAGCAAATAGTTATATGTTTAATCTTCTTAAGAAATTTTAAGTTATTTTGGTAAATAAAAAAGAGTTTGTTTATGAAACTTTCAGATTGCTATAGCATTGAGGACTTCAGAAAACTATCAAAAAAAAAATTACCATCTCCAATTTTTGACTACATTGATGGTGGTTCTGATGATGAAATAACACTAAATAGGAATACGGACTCTTTTAATAAGTGTGACTTAATTCCAAATGTATTAACAGGCCTAAGTTCAGAAGTTGATTTATCAACAACAGTTTTGGGACAAAAAATTGATTTTCCATTATTTCTTGCACCAACAGCAATGCAACGCCTTTATCATCCTGGAGGTGAAAAAGAAACTGCTAAAGCTGCTGAAAAAATGGGAACTATGTTTAGCATGTCCACTATGGCAACTACAAGTATTGAGGAAATTTCAAAGGCATCAAGTGGGCCAAAACTTTTTCAACTTTACATTCATAAAGATAAAGGTTTAACCGATAGTCTAATTGAAAGATGTAAAAAATCTAATTTTAATAGTATGTGTTTAACTGTTGATACTATAGTGGCAGGCAATAGAGAGAGAGACCTTAGATCAGGTTTTACAACACCAGTAAGATTAAAATTAAATAGTTTATCAAGTTTTGTTATGCACCCCAAATGGAGTTTAAATTATTTTTTAGGGAAAAAATTTCAATTAGAAAATATAATTCACACAACAGAAATAGGCAGCAATATTGAAAAATCAGTTATGGATTATATCAATGAACAATTTGATCCGTCGATGAATTGGGAAGATGCAGAGTATTGTGTAAAAAAATGGGGAGGTCCATTTGCTCTTAAAGGCGTAATGTCAGTTGATGATGCACATAAAGCTGTTGATATTGGATGTACAGCTATTATGGTTTCAAATCATGGAGGAAGACAACTTGATGGTTCAAGAGCACCTTTTGATCAACTTGCTGAAATTGTTGAAGCTGTTGGAGATAAAGTGGAAGTTATTTTGGATGGTGGAATTAGAAGGGGAACTCATGTTTTAAAAGCTTTAGCTTTAGGAGCGAAAGCATGTAGTTTTGGCAAAGGGTATCTGCATGCATTAGCTGTTGGAGGAGAAAAAGGTGTTACAAGCGTATTAAAGAATATGAGAAATGAAATAAATCGTAATATGATATTAATGGGATGTAAAAATCTTAAAGAGTTGAATAAAAATAAAATAAAATATAGATAAACTTATATGAAATTAGCAAAAAACTTAGAAAGACTGGGAGCGGAAGCTGCATTTACAGTGCTGGCTGAAGCAAAAAAATTAGAAGCTCAAGGAAAGTCAATGATCTATTTAGGTTTAGGTCAACCAGACTTTAAAACACCAAAGCATATTGTTGAAGCAGCAAAAAAAGCATTAGACGATGGTCATCATGGATATGTTTTATCAAATGGAATTCTAGAATGTAGGCAAGCAGTTACTAGAAAAATTAAGAAACTTTATAATAAAGATGTAGACCCCGAAAGAGTTTTAATAGTTCCTGGAGGAAAACCAACTATGTATTATGCAATAGCATGTTTTGGAGAACCTGGAGCTGAAATAATTCATCCAACGCCAGCATTTCCTATCTATGAATCTATGATTAATTATACAGGCTCAACAGCTGTACCTTATGATCTTACCGAAGATAAGGATTTAAAATTTCATCCTGAAAAAATTTTATCTTTGATTACTGACAAGACTAGATTGCTTATACTTATTAATCCAAATAATCCTACAGGAAGTTTTGTTGAAAAAGCACAAATTGATGTGTTAGCTGAAGGACTTAAAAAGTATCCCCACGTTACAATTTTAAGCGATGAGATTTATAGTAGACAAATTTTTGATGGAAAGGAAATGCCGACATTTTTTAATTATCCAGAACTTCAAGATAGATTAATAGTTTTGGATGGATGGAGCAAAGCATATGCTATGACAGGCTGGAGGTTAGGCTGGGGTGTATGGCCTGAAAATTTAATACCACATGTAAATAAATTATTAATTAATAGCGTATCATGTGTAAACGCTTCATCACAATATGCTGGAATAGCTGCTCTTGATGGACCAGATGATTCTATATATGCAATGATGAAAGAATTTGATGAAAGAAGAAAGTTAATTCACAGTGGTTTAAATAATTTACCAGGTGTTGAATGTAGTATGCCAGGGGGTGCTTTTTATGTTTTTCCAAAGGTTATAGGCACTGGAATGAATGGTGAAGAATTTGTAAAAAAGTGCATGCATGAAGCGGGTGTTGCAATAGTTCCTGGAACTGCATTTGGAAAAACCTCTGGAGATTATGCAAGGTTTAGTTTTGCTGCTTCAAAAGAAAATATAAGTAAAGCACTCGAAAAAATAGAGAAAATCCTTAAATAATTTATATTTACTTTTTTGACCAATAGAGTTTTAAGCTGTAATATATTTTTATGTCTAAATTACTAATGCCTAAAATTGATCGAAAAATTATTTCTAAAAAAAATATTATTATTAAAAACCTAAAAAAAATTATTAAAAGTGAAAATATTTTGGATCATGAGGATCAAGTTAAGCCATTTGAAACAGATGGACTATCTGCTTACAAACAAAAACCAATGGCTGTTGTTTTTCCAGAAAACACCAAGGAAGTAAGTGAGATACTTTCTTTTTGTAATAATGAAAAAATAAAAATTGTTCCACGGGGAGCTGGCACAGGTTTGTCTGGGGGAGCCTTACCTTTAGCAGATAGCATTCTTTTAAGCTTAGGTAAATTCAATAAAATTTTAGATATTGATTATAAAAATCGATGTGTAGTTGCTCAACCAGGTGTAACAAATCTTGGAATAACTCAAGCAGTTCAAGATAAAAATTTTTATTATGCACCGGATCCTTCTAGTCAAATAGCATGCACTATTGGTGGAAATGTTGCAGAAAACTCAGGAGGAGTTCATTCATTAAAATATGGAACCACTACAAACAATCTTTTAGGTGTCGAAGTTGTTTTGATGGATGGTACAATTAGTAGATTGGGAGGCAAAACATTTGATTCAGAAGGATACGACCTCTTAGGTTTAATTACAGGCTCAGAAGGTTTGCTGTGTGTGATTACAGAGGTAACAGTTAAAATATTAAAAAAACCTCAAACAGTAAAAGCTGCATTAGTTGGATTTCCAACCATAGAAGACGGAGGTCGTTGTGTATCTGACATTATTTCTAGTGGAATTATTCCAGCGGGAATGGAGATGATGGATAAAGCGCTCATTCACGCAACAGACAATTTTGTAAAAGCAGGATATCCAAGAGATGCAGAATCTATGTTAATAATTGAATTAGATGGAAACGAAAATGAAGTTTTGCAATTAATAGAGCAAGTAACTAAAATTGCTAAAAAAAATAAAGCATCAAGTATTAAAGTTAGCAAGACCGAAGAACAGAGGTTAAAATTTTGGGCAGGCCGTAAAGCAGCATTTCCTGCTTGCGGTGATATGGCTCCGGACTATTATTGCATGGATGGAACTATTCCTAGAGGTAAACTTGCTGAAGTATTAAAAGAAATTGGAAGACTATCAAAAAAATATAATTTACCAGTTGCCAATGCTTTCCATGCTGGTGATGGTAATCTTCATCCTCTGATAATGTATGATTCTAATGATAAAAAAGCTTTAGAAAAAACTGAAAAATTTGGTGCTGAAATCTTAAAATATTGCGTTAAAGTTGGTGGAGTTTTAACTGGTGAGCATGGTGTTGGCATAGAAAAAAGAGATTTAATGTGTGAGATGTTTAATAATAATGATATTCAGCAGCAAATAAAAATTAAAAAAGCTCTAGATGCCAGTTCTTTATTAAATCCTGGAAAAGTTTACCCAATTTTAAGGAAATGCGCAGAAGAAGGGAGAATACATGTTCACAAAGGAAAAACAAAATTTCCCAACATCCCAAGATTCTGATTCAATTTATCCTGAAGATGAAATTCAAACAGCTACGGTTATAAAAAAATTTTTTAAATCAGACACACCTATTGAAATAATAGGATTAGGTTCAAAAAGACAAATAGGCAGGCCTTTACAATGTGCAAAAACTTTAAATCTTTCCAAGTTAAGTGGAATAGTGGAGTATTTACCTGAAGAACTTTATATTAAAGTTAAGTCATGTACGCCGGTTAATGAAATAGAAGATGAGTTAAGAAAAAATAATCAACAACTGGCTTTTGAACCTATTGACTTTGGATACATTTATTTGGGAAAAAGTAATTATGGAACTGCCGCAGGTCAAGTTTCTTGTAACATATCTGGACCTAGAAGATTTAAATCTGGAAGCATTAGAGATCATGTCTTAGGATTCCGAGCAGTAAATGGCAGAGGAGAAATAATAAAATCAGGAGGAACAGTTGTTAAAAATGTAACAGGTTATGACTTGAGCAAATTAATTTGTGGATCATATGGTACACTAGTAGCGTTAACAGAAATTACATTTAAAGTTATGCCAACCCCACAAGGAAGTGCGACTTTAGTTTTACATAATTTAAATATTGATAATGTCCCAGATTTTTTAGAAAAAGCATTAAGTTCATCACAAGACATTTCTGGAGCTACATTTCTACCTTCAAAACCTGAATGTAAAAATTGTGTTATGAACCTAGAGTCAACGTTTAAATTAAATGATCTTAAATATGATGGCTCAATTACTGCTTTTAGGCTAGAAGGGCCCAAAAGCTCAATCAAAGCAAGATTAAAAATTCTTAAAGAAGAACTTAATAGTTCATATTTAAACATCTCTGAGTTAGAAAAAATTCAATCAGAAATATTTTGGAATAAAGTAAAAAATTTAGAATTTTTTTCAGGAACTAAAAATAATATATTAAGAGCAGTTATTCCACCCGCAGAATGTTCTCGACTGATATATCAAATACCTTCCCAATTTAAATATTTTTTAGACTGGGGTGGTTCACTAGCATGGATGGAAGCTTGTGATTTGTCAGAAGAAATGTTTGAATCAATTAGGAAAAAAGTTGTTAGGCTAGGTGGGTATTTAACTATGATAAAAACTTCAGATAATTTACCTTATGTTGAAGATGTGTTTACCATTGATAGAAATAGATTTAATATTTCGCAAAGCATAAAGAAAAGTTTTGACCCCAAAAGAATCCTTAATCCCGGAAAAATGTATACAGGTATATAGATGGAAACTAGTTTTACAGAAAAACAACTTGAAAATAAGGATAATAGATCTAGTGAAAAAATTTTTAGGAAGTGTGTTCATTGTGGATTTTGTAATGCTACTTGTCCAACATATCAATTAGAGGGCAACGAGTTGGACGGCCCCAGAGGTAGAATTTATTTAATTAAAGATATGCTGGAAAATGATAAACCAGCAAATGAAAAAATTGTTAAACATATTGATAGGTGTCTTTCATGCTACAGCTGCATGACAACATGTCCGTCAGGTGTAAATTATATGCATCTTATTGATCATGGCAGAAAGCATGTAGAAAAAACTTACAAAAGACCTATTAAAGATAGATTACTAAGATTGTTATTATCTTGGGCACTACCAAATTCATTTAATTTTAGAATAATTTCAATTTTAACTTTTATAGCTAGGCCTTTTAGCTTTATTTTTCCTAAAAAAATAAAAAAAATGATTCAGTTAATGCCTAAAAATTTTCCAAAAAGAACTTTACCCAAACTTGAGTTATATAAAGCTCAAAATAGAAAAAAACCAGTAGCTAGAGTTGCTTTATTAACTGGGTGTGTTCAAAAAGTTATTTCTCCACAAATAAATGAAGCAACAATAAGACTATTAAACCGTCATGGAATAGAAGTTGTAGTTTCTAGAAAAATTGAGTGTTGCGGCTCATTAAATCATCATTTGGGAAAAGATGAGATTGCAATGGATACCTTTAAAAATAATATTAACACTTGGTATAATGAATATCTAAGCAATGGTTTAGATGCAATAATTTCTAACACTTCTGGTTGTGGTACCACATTAAAAGATTATGGTTTTCTATTTAGATCGGACAAAAATTTTAAAAAAAAAGCTAAAAAAATATCTGATTTAACGAAAGATATATCAGAATATCTAGATGAAAATGTTAAATTAAATTTTAAAAAAAAAAATAAAACAGATAAAATTTATAAAATAGCATATCATTCAGCTTGCTCCATGCAGCATGGGCAAAAAATTCATAAAGAGCCATTAAGTTTAATAAAAAAAACAGGAAATGATGTTTATGAAATACCAGAGGGGCATATTTGCTGCGGGTCAGCGGGAACTTACAATATATTACAAAGTGATATTGCTCAAAAATTATTAAAGAATAAGATTTCTAATATCGAGAAAGTTAAACCTGAAATAATTTCCACAGGTAATATTGGTTGTATAACTCAGATTTCACAAGGGACAAAAATTCCTATATTACATACTGTAGAAATTATTGATTGGTATACAGGTGGACCAAAACCTGATGTATTAAAAAAAATATGAAAAAAATATTAATTACAAGAAAACTTTTGCTTTCAAGCGAAGACTATGCTTCAAAAATTTTTGATGCGAAACTAAATAAAGAAGACAAAGTACTCACAAAAGAGGAATTAATAGAAAATAGTCAAGATTGTGATGGAATACTATCATCTTTAACCGAACAAATTGATTCTGATGTTATTTTAAAATTATCAGATAAAGTAAAAATTATTTCTAACTTTGCTGTAGGTTTTGGAAATATAGATATTATAGCTGCTAAAAAAAGAAATATTGTTGTTACAAATACTCCAGACGTTTTAACTGATGCAACTGCTGAGATAGCTATTCTTATTCTTCTAGGAGCAGCAAGAAGAGCTAAAGAAGGAATGGAATGGGTAAATAAAAAGAACTGGAAATGGTCAGCCGATTTTGTGATGGGAAAGCAGTTGACTGGTGCCAGATTAGGAATTTTAGGAATGGGTAGAATTGGAAGGGCTGTAGCAGATAAAGCAAGATCTTTTGGAATGATAATTCATTATCATAACAGATCGCAATTAAATAAAAATTTAGAAAAAGGAGCTATATATCATAACTCATTAGAAAGTTTATCTTCAGTTTCAGATTTTTTTTCAATTAATTGTCCAGCCACACAAGAAACCAAACATATTATTAACAAAGAAACTTTAAAACACTTTCCTGATGGCGCAGTACTTTCTAATAGTGCAAGAGGTGATATGATTGATGATGAAGCGATGGTTGTGGCTTTAAAAAATGGAAAGATTTTTTCTTTGGGACTAGACGTTTATAATGGTGAGCCAAATATCCACCCAGGATACTTAGAATTACCAAATGTTTTCGTTCTACCTCACCTGGGAAGCTCTACAGAAACCACGCGCACTGCTATGGGAAACTTAGCTGTTAGCAATCTTGAAGAATTCTTTAAGACAAAAAAATGTAAAAATACAGTTAACTAAATTCAATTGTAAATTGTATTTTAATTTTTATGCAAATTTAGAAAGACTTCTTGAAGAGGATATGTTTAAATTACAGCTTGTTTAACATAGGAGGATAATAAATATGTCAAAAAAAGATAAAACGTTAAAAGGTATTAAAACGCCTTCAAGACGTAAATTCTTTAAAGCTGCTGCTGCAACAACTGCTATAGCCGCAACTACACTAGCAATGCCTTCCATCGCCAAAGCCGCTACTACTTTAAAAGTACAAGCTGCTTGGGGTGGAGGAATTTTCCTAGAGAATGCGAACGCTTACGTTAAGAGAGTTAACGAAATGTCCGGAGGTAGTTTAAAAATAGATTTACTACCTGTAAATTCTGTAGTGAAAACTAGTCAAATGCAAGATGCTGTTCACAGAGGAGTTCTAGATGGAGCTCATTATGTACCAGCATATTGGTACAGTAAATCAGCTGCTGCGTCTCTTTTTGGAACTGGCCCATGTTGGGGTTGGAGCGCAAATGAGATGTTAGGTTGGATTCATTATGGTGGTGGTAGAGGATTATTTAATGAGCTAATGGGTACTTTAGGATTAAACGTTGTTAGCTTCTTCAATAGTGCAATGCCAGCTCAACCACTAGGATGGTTTAAAGAGCAAATCAAAAAATCTTCTCAAATGAAAGGTTTGAAATATCGTACTGTGGGATTAGCTGCAGACGTTCTTGGAGAAATGGGAATGTCAGTTGTTCAATTACCTGGTGGAGAAATTCAGGCTGCAATGAAAAGTGGATTA
>Ga0114999_10006577_pt1 | contig 13350 bp, 11 predicted proteins | sample ArcticOcean_MG_C_3_FD_89820 | JGI IMG/M metagenome (GOLD analysis project Ga0114999, IMG submission 89820) | Marine microbial communities from western Arctic Ocean - ArcticOcean_MG_CB8_126 | ecosystem: Environmental > Aquatic > Marine > Oceanic | place: Arctic Ocean: Canada Basin | collected...
AGTGTATCCCAACCGCAGGCGCCCAGCGCCCCGTAGAAAGCAAAGTTCGGCTTGTAGGCACAAACCAGATCGGCCGTGGCGTCGATGAGGCAACGGTTGAAGTAGAGCACCGGATTGTCTTTAGCGCGCACGCTTTGTGGCAATTTGTCCGGTTGTGGATCCAGACCAACACAGAGCAGCGAGTTATTCTGCTCCGTCGCCCGCTTCAGCTTCTCCAGAAAAGTCAAAATTATCCTCTTCGCTAGAAGTCGTATCGACGTAGGTGGAATCCATATATAGGGGATCGAAATAGGTAGAATCAATCGGCATAGGTTTGGGACCGACGACCAGGACGACACCGCATTTGCCTAGGAAATCCCATTCTCTATCGGCTATGCGCACATTTACCGCATCTTCTGGGCCCAGCACTACATCGGCATTGTATAACCCACTGATAGCGCGCGCCTCCACGACCATGGGATGGGCGTCTGCGCCACCGACACGGTCGCTGATCAAAGCGCGCTCCATGTCTTTGTCGTAACCTACCACCCCAATTTGGGTGGCGCAATTGCGCTCGGCGAAATTGCCGCTGTAAACCTCGTGGCCACTGCTACTGAGAATGCGGGGAGCCATACTGGGGCGCAAATCCAAACCGCGTACATCGACGATCAAGCCGGTGTAGGGCTCGGGAGGCTCGTACGCCACCGGCTCAACGGCGAGAGGATCTTCTAGTAGAGGATCGGCCGCCAGAGAGTCTACGGCCAAAGAATCGAGAAAAACGATATCTGCGTTAGCGGCATTGAGAGAATCCAACTCCGCCAGCAAAACATCCAGGGGATCCCCCCTCAGCGAATCGGCTTGGGGCAGCACCGCGGCGGCAAAATCGTTGCGCAGGTCTATCTGCACGGCGATGCGGTAGAGTCCGTCCGTATCCGTCATGCTGCCGGGCACCACCTGCGCACCGCTAATGATGGCGCTTACGTGCGCGTAGACCTCATCTTTTTCTACCATCGCCATGCTGACTTTGGTATGCGCGTCGATGCGCACTTCGCCCACCATTTCTGCCAGGTTGCTCAAAGCTACAATTCGGGCCGCTTTCATGCCCGAGAGCCGCCGCCGCGCCGGATCGGTTATTCCTTCGCGCGCTACCCCCTCCCCGTATACGACTAACACTCGCTCGGTCCAGTCGATATTGCCCTCGATGCGCTTCGCCTCAAACTTCTCCAAATTCAACGGCTCGACGAGGTTTTCCGCCGCACCGTGTTGGGCCCATCCGACCAGATTCACCAGCACCAATAGAAACAAAGCGGCGTGCCCCCATTCCCTATGTCCAGACCGCTGCGCCATGTCTACCTCAGCTAGATCGCGAAAGTAAAAATTAAATCGGAGTGGGCCTATAAGCCGAGTTCTGTCCGCGCCCCAATGGGGCGCGGGGCGATCATTCATCTTGGCCGACGGTTACCCGCCGCCTCTTTGCAGCCTACCCGGGAGTTGTAAACGAGGCGGACCACCTCTCCTCCCCTATTTGGCCTTGCTCCGGATGAGGTTTACCCTGCCGTCCCCGTCGCCGGAAACGCGGTGAGCTCTTACCTCGCCTTTTCACCCTTACCGACCAAGTCGGCGGTATATTTTCTGTGGCACTTTCTCTAGGGTCGCCCCTGCTGGGTGTTACCCAGCATCCCGTCCTGCGGAGCTCGGACTTTCCTCACTTCTGGCCCTGTGAGAGCCGGAACGCGCGATCGCCCAGCCCACTCCGAAATATTAGTTCGACTGCTCGTCCCAGACCATGATGGCGCCGCAACTCTCACAGTAGTGGAGCTGGTTGTTGCGCCGTACCAGGCTCTTCTGCTGCGCCGGCAACTCGCGGAAACAACCGCCGCACGCTCCCTTGCGCAGGGCAGCCACGCGCGCGCTCTTACTTTTTTTATTGCCGCGCTCGTACATCTTCAACAGGGGGGCCTCAATGCTCTGACTCACACTCTGCCGTCGTTCGTTTACCCCGTCGGCCTCCGTCTGCAGCGAGTCAAGTTTTTCTTGCAGCTGGTCGATGTAGTCCTGCTGCTCTTTGCGCACTTCTTCGTATTCCTCGCTGATGGCTTCAATCTGCTCGCGCAGCTGGTTGGCGCGGTCGATGCTTTCGAGTATCTGCGTCTCACATTCCGACATCTTTGTTTTACACGCTTCAGTCTCGAGCTGCAAAGCATCGTATTCCCGATTGTTAGTCACTTCAGCAAAGCGCGCTTCGTGGACTTTGAGATCCTCCTGGGCCGCCCGCAATTCGCGCTCGTAGTGGCGCTGGTGTTTGTCCAGCTCCTCCAGGGTCTCTTGCTGCTCTTGCAACTTCGTCCCGGAACGCTCTATTAGATTCTGGCGCTCCAGGATCTCGGCGGGGTACTTCTCTTTGACTTCTTCCAGGGAGTGCAGTTCCTTATCGACTTCCTGGAGTTTGAGCAGCTGCAATAAGCCTTCTTTCATAGGGGAATCCTCATCTCCAACGGATGAACTAGACTACAGAAAGCGCAGGAAACCCGTACGATTCCCTGCGCTGATAGATGGTGGGCGATGCCGGATTTGAACCAGCGACCTCTGGTATGTGAAACCAGCGCTCTAACCAACTGAGCTAATCGCCCTTTTTAAGACCGACGGGGCCGCAAAGCGGTGGATTACCGGTTTTATGAAAGGACCATGGCGCCCCTCGCCACGCCACAGCCGTTATTGCTAAACGATTGTAAGGAAAGAATATAGGACTTAGATCTGGGCGAAGCAAGTCTCAGTGTCTGCTAAACGGCGATCTCCTGCAAAGCTTTCAAATACTCGTACCCTATTTTTTCGGGCGCAAAATCTTTCACCTTCTCCCGGTTGGCCCGCCCCATTTCGGCGCGCAAGGGGGCGTCGTTGAGCAACTCGGCCAATATCTGGGCCAGTCGAGCTGGATCTCGAGCCGGGACAAAGCGGGCGTGTACCCCCTCTTTGAGATGATCGGCCTGGCCGCGGATCTGGGTGGTCACAATGGGCAGGCCGAAATGCATGGCTTCGGCTATAACGTTGGGAAAGCCCTCGGGCCAATAGGTCGGCAGGACAAAGATCGTCGATTTTTGATAGGCCCGGGCGAGGTGGGGCCCGTCGAGGTAACCGGCAAAGGTCACGTGCTTTTGCGCCCGACTGCCGTGGAAGTGAATGCAGATCAAAGGACAGCGGGAGCGCACGGCCCACAATAGGGGAATGGAGCCGCTCTTTTTAGGCGATTCGGCCGGTGGTGTCGGCCGGTCTGGGTTGACGGCAAACCCTGTAGCGAGTAGGTCATCATATGCCCGTTCGAAGGCCGTAGAGTTGTCGCGTTATAAAGATGAAACGACCTCTAAATAACGAAAATACAGCAACTTACGAGGATTTATCCTCGATTTCCGTATCGTTCTATTTTTTCTGATACTTACAACAGAAATTTGCTAATAACGCGACAACTCTATTCTGAAAATATGCATAACGACAAGGAGCAGATCACCACTTAGTTTTCTACTGATGAATTTATATTCCCATAATCCTATAGCCCCTTAGCCGCTCCCAAAGATTGAGATAAATCAAAGGGAGCGGCTCTTTCGGTTATTATATCGAAAAGGTTGATTTTAGGTTTCTCTACCAAACTTAAAAAATAACCCCGGCATTACAATCATGTTCAGCGCCGTAGAACTTAGCAGTCCTCCCAGAATGACGATGGCCATTGGTGTCTGGATCTCCTTACCCGGCTCACCACCACCCAGTGCCAGCGGAATCAGGGCTAAGGCCGCGGTAATGGCCGTCATCAAGATTGGGCTCAGTCGCTCCAACGAGCCTTGCACAATCGCTTCGCGAAACTCTTTACCCTCATCCAACAAATTTTGGTAATGAGCGATAAGCAACACGCCATTCCGCGTAGCAATGCCAAATAACGTAATGAAACCAACCAGCGAAGCGATGCTAATAATACCGCCCGTAAAGTAAACCGCCCAAATACCGCCGATGAGAGCCAACGGTAGATTCACCATGATGAAGAGGGCGGCGCGGAAAGAGCTGAATTCGACGTATAGGATGAGAAAGATGGCAATTACGGCGAGTACTGTGAAGATGGTAAGATAGCGAGTCGCCGTCTGCTCGCTTTCAAATTGCCCCCCGTATTCTACGTAGTATCCTTGGGGAAAGTCGACATTGCCCTCCAGTCGAGCCTTAATCTCATCGATGACACTGCGCAGATCTCCACCAGATACATTCGCCTGCACGACGATCTTGCGCTGGACATTTTCCCGGCTAATGGTGTTGGGGCCTTTCTCGTACACCACTTCTGCAAGTTGTCCCAGCGGCACTTTAAAACCAGCAGGCGTATCGAATGACGCCTGGCGAATGCGTTCCATATTGCCCCGATAGCGCTCATCAAAGCGAACGACCAAATCGTAACTGCGCTGGCCCTCCAATACCTGCGAAGCCACTTCGCCATTAAATGCTACGTCGGTAAACTCGGCCAGATCAGCAACCGATACCCCATAAGTAGCCATCGCCTGCCGTTTGGGTCGAATACGCACCTGGGGCACTTCGACCTGTTGTTCAATGGCGAGGTCGACAATCCCTGCTACGCCCTCCATTTGCTGGCGCGCTTGTTCGGCCAGCGCGCGCAGTTGGCGCAGGTCGGGGCCGAAGAGTTTAACCGCGATATTGGCACGCGTACCCGATAGCATATGGTCGATGCGATGGCCGATGGGCTGACCGATCGTGATATTCGTACCCGGCAAGGACGAGAGGGCATCGCGTACATCTTCAAGAAGTTCTTCTTTATCCTTGCCATTTAGCTCAAAGCGCGCGTCGATCTCAGAGGCGTTGACCCCCTGGGCGTGCTCATCCAATTCCGCTCGACCGGTGCGACGAGCGGTAGATTTAATCTCCGGGTGAGAAAGCAAAATCTCTTCGGCGCGACGGCCAATCTTATTCGACTCCTCCAGCGAAGTACCCGGCACGGTCAGTACGCTGAGCGTGAGCGAACCCTCGTTGAATTCGGGCAGAAAAGCCCGCCCGAATGAAGGCAGTATGGCCAGGCTCGCTATCAGCGCTATTGCCGCTGCAAGCAACACAACACCAGGTAGTCGCAACACCCGTTCCAATGTAGATCGATAACTCACCTTTAGCCGGGTGACCAACCAGCTCTCGTCTTCTTTTTGCATAAACGAGGCTTTGGGCAATAGGTAGGCGCTTAATGCTGGTGTTACGACTAAAGCGACCAAGAGCGAGGCGAATATCGAAGTGATATAAGCATAACCCATCGGTCGCAGCAGACGCCCCTCTACGCCACTGAGCCAAAACAGTGGCACAAAGACGATAATAATAATCAGCGTCGCGTTGATCATCGGGCCGCGAATTTCTCGTGCGGCATGGAAAATTACATCGTCAGCAGATCGTCGGTCCGCAGGCTTTTTACCATTTTCTTCTTTGAGACGGCGGAAGACATTCTCCATATAGATGATAGCATCGTCGACCAAGGCACCGATGGCGATGGCGAGGCCACCCAACGTCATGGTATTGATACTAATATCCAGCAGGTAGAATACGAAAATGGCGGCGACCAGAGACAGTGGGATGGCGACTACAGAGATAAAGGTGGTGCGCAGATTCCACAGAAAAAAGAACAGTACGACGACGACCAGTATGGCCCCGTCGCGCAGCGCTTCGAGTACATTATCGATGGCTACCTGGATAAAGTCAGCCTGGCGAAAAACGTGCGTGTCGATAAGAATACCCGGTGGCAATGTCCGCTTGATCTCAGCAATAGTCTGCTCAATGCGCTCGGTTAAGGCGAGCGTGTTGGCGTTGGGCTGTTTCTGCACCAGAACAATGACGGCGGGGGCTGCATTGGCCGAACCATCGCCAAATTTTACGGCTGGACCAATCGCGACATTGGCCACATCGCGGATGAGTATAGGCGTGTGGTTTCGCGTGACGATGACGGATTGGGCGATTTCCTCCACGCTGCGCACCCGGCCCGTGCCGCGAATGAGATACTCCTGCCCGCTATCCATGTAGACCCCACCAGAAAAATTGACATTACTCTGTTGCGCGGCGAGCAAGACCTCGTGCAGCGAGATCTGATAAGCCGCTAATTTCTCGGGCAGGACCTGGATCTGGTATTGTTTGACCTCGCCACCGATGGGGACGACTTGGGACACGCCGGGCACGGCCAGCAGGCGTCGGCGCACGCTCCAATCCGCCAACGAGCGCAAATCCATTACCTCAACGCCAGACTCATCTTCAGCGGTCAGGCTAATGACCATAATCTCTCCCATAATGGAGGAGATCGGTGCAAGCACGGGCGGCTCTACGTCATCGGGCAAGGCCGACTGCACGGCTTGGAGCTTTTCGTTGACGATCTGGCGAGCGGCGAAAATATCCATTCCCCAGTCAAATTCCACCCAAACGATGGCAATACCCGCCGCACTGGACGAGCGCACCCGGCGCACGCCTGTAGCCCCGTTGACGGCGGTTTCTATGGGAAAGGTGACCAATGCCTCGACCTCTTCGGTGGCCATGCCGTGCGCTTCGGTGAGCACGGTAACGGTGGGCGCGGTCAAATCGGGAAAAACATCGACGGGCAGACGGGTGGCCACAAAGAGTCCGCTCGCCAAAAAGAGCAACGCTCCAGCCAGGACGATCACGCGATGCTGGAGTGATATACGAGTAAGACGATCTAACATGGGAGACTCCGCAAGAAAAACGTCAATGAGCGTGGCCGTGACCGGTGGGCACGGATGTCGAAAGAGAAGCCAGACGCACCTGATACGCACCGACTACCACTACGTGTTCACCCGCTTCCAGGCCGCTGGTAATCTGGGTGTAACCGCCGTCGACAATGCCGGTCTGCACCGATCGTTCGACAAAGGCTTCCCCCTCGACCTGGACATAAAGGACCGGCGTGCCATCACTGTCGATAAGGGCTTCAGACGGCACGGCTAATCCATCCACTGCGTCTCCGGTGTAGAGGGCTACTTCGGCAAAGAGATTGATCTTGAGTTGGCGCTTGGGATTGTCTACTTCAAAAAGAACGGGCACGGTGCGCGTGATGGGGTCCACTGCGCTGCCGATGGAAATCAAGCGACCGTTGAGTTGGCTAACCTGGAACGAGCCTTCGTAGCCCTCCACAGAAAAAGAGGCGTCGCGGACTTGCTCGATGCGTGAGTAGACCGTCAAGGGCACCTTGGCCTTGAGCCAAACGCGGTCGGGGTTGGTGAGGGTAAAGAGTTTTTCTCCAGCGCGAACGGATTGCCCAAGATGAACGTGGATCTCCTCGACAAAACCATCAATGGGTGCCTCGATATGAAAATGCGGCGTGGGCATATCACCCTCTGCATCTTCTTCGGTCGAAAAATCTACTTGTTGGGCGATGCGATCATAGCTGGCTTTTCGCGTTTGGTAATGCAGTCGAGTTTCCGCCAGGCGTTTCTCTGCAATCGCCTGATGCTCAAATAAGCGCTGGACGCGACTGTATTCGGCCTCCGCCAACAGATAATCCATGCGGATGCGCATCAGCATGGATTCCGTTTCGGCGGGTGGCGAAATTACGGCCAGCACCTGGCCTTTTTTAACCCAAGTGCCGATAGAGGGCATACCGGTATTCTGGTCGGCCAGCATGATACCTGCAACTTGCGCGGGCACCTCGGCATGGGCTTGCGCTTTGGGTATGATCTCGCCCAATGCCTGCACCGAAGCGGCCAAGGGTCTCACCGCTGCGGCTTCCGTGCGGAAGGGCGTCTTCCATTGCTGCTCTTTGAGAAACGAGATGGATTCCTCTTCGCCGTCCTCCTCATGCGGGACTTCAGTCTGCGAACGATAGACCTGCACACCGGTGACGCGGATCAAATCTTCCACCTGCGATCCTACCAAGCGCAGTTCCATATCGTAGACACCCGGCTCTGAAAAGGCCACGACAGGGATAAAAATTCCGGGGCGGCTTGGCCGTTCAGCCGTAATGCGCAACGGCATGCCGTCTGCTTTTTGGAAAGTGCAGACGAGTTGCCCCTGAGTCACTGGACTGAAATCGCGCAAATCAGTCAAATGCGCTAGAAATTCGGCTTCCTCTCCGACAACTAAGACAGGATACTCCATGAAAAGTTCGGTGTGTTCGGTCCACAAAGTGACCGCAATTGCACCAGGGGCATGCCCATGCGCCCCATCGGCATGTCCTTCTTCTGCCGCTTCCTCTACATGGCTTCCATCCGACGCATGTTCATGACCGTGATCGTCGGCACACCCCATCAATAGCGCCCCGCAGAGCGCAGCATACAGCAATCGTTTAATCCGTGTCATAATTCTATTTTCCTCGTCTCGGACTTACTCCGGGTAGACAAGCGCCGTTCCGGTCGCTTGTTCCAACTCAAACAGGCTGAGTTGGTACTGTTCCAGCAATTCGAAGCGCAATGTGAAGGTTTCGCCATAGGCGCGGATCGCATCGATCCATGCCACCAGACTCATCTCGCCTTCCCCGTACGCATAGCGGGCGATGTCCAGCATCTGCTCAGACATCTGGTCCCGATCTATGTGGTCTACCTGCTCGCGGTAAAGGCGATAACGTGCGTAGGCCTGCCGGACCTCCTGCAAGGCTTGTTGCTCCTGCCATTCGGCGCGGCGTATTTGTTGTTGTGCAACCGCCTTAGTGCGTCGGATCTCACCTTGTCGTCGGTCAAAAAACGGCAATTCGAGACTCAATTCAGCGGCAACGCCTTGGAAGTCGTCTGTTTGCTTTTTATAACCGACAAACAACTGCGTCTCAGGCCATCGTCCCCGTTGCGCCACGCGTTGTTCTGCTTTTCGGACGTGATATTCAGCTTGGGCCAATAGGACATCCGCCCGATTTTTTAGCGCTTGTTTTTCCAATAAGGACAAATCAATCACCAGCGCTGAGTCCGCTACGACGGGGGCTAAGTCGTATGAGGTGTGGCCGCTGGGGGTGGCGAGTAGAAGGACCAAGCGCTGTTGGTACTGCGTCCAACGCACGCGCGCAATGGCTTCCCGTTGGTCATATTGACGAGCTTCCAGTACGAGCCGTTGCTGCTCGTAGTGCCCAATATCTCCTTCAGCAAGGCGCACCTGGCCAATCCGAGTCGCTTCGTCAAAGAGGGTACTTACCCTACTCCAGACCTGTTGTCGCTGCTGGGCAAAATATGATTGAACGTAGGCCTTCTGCACGGCAAAACGCAGCGTATTACGCGTCTGGATAGTATGTAACAACGCCATTTGAAGTTGGGCTTCAGCCGCTCCTATGCGGGCACCGCGTGTCCACAGTTTGTTTAGAGGAACACCCATTCCCGCGGTCCATTCGCCATTTTCCAAGCCCTTGTTGCGCAGGTCTTCTCGCCTGTAGTCCAATGTTGGATTGGGCCATTGCGAGGCGGTCTGCCGCTGACCTTGGGCCTTTTCGATCTCATACTGCTGGATATCTATCTGAGGATGGTTTGCGAGCACCTGCGTCAGGGCATCTTCCAACGTCAAGGTTTCTGCTCTGAGTGCGTGCGGCGTGCATAGGACGATGCCTAATAGGCACACATATGTCATCGTGTTGTACATAAATCGGACTGCTCCCATCAAAGAAGGGACGACTGATGTGATGGGTTAGCTGATCTCTTGGGAATCAGCTAACTCCTATGATTTACGAGAATAAAAGAGGTGGATCTTAGGAGGTAGGCGGAGGCAGATCTGTCCCCACTAGACGGGCTCGCTCACCGGAGGAGAGCGGTCTAAGTGGACAGACCAGTACTATCTGAGTAGAAGGACGTATTGCGAGTACGGGTGGGTACAGAAGGTTCGCAGGAATGATAAAATTGGCGATGCTGGGAGCTAACTGGAGGTCAACTAGGCGAGAAGAGGCATATGGAAAGATCCTCACTCCAGAATGAAACGAGTGAGAAAAATTCTCTGTGGCGATAGAAAACTCCGCGACCTCGTCATCGTCGTCGTGGATAACTGCGTCATCAAGTCCATCCGTAGCGCGCGTAGTAGAATGGGCGTGGAGCGCGGCAGCGCTGTGCTCTACTTCCAGATGAGCGTGTATCCAGGGCAAGGCAAGAAAAAATAACCCATGTAGCCCTACACACATAAGCACGATCGGAACGCGGCAAAGATGGAATACGCGAGATATCATAGGAGCAAACATACTCAATGCGAATTAACAGGCAACCCGTCGTGGTGATGGCGGGTGTGCTTTTTCCAGAGCAATCTCGTCCAGATTCAACCATTTTCTTTATACTGCTAACATAGCCCTCTATACGGGCCAACCTATGGACGACTTTTGGATTAACATGCTTGTGTTCCATGAAATTCTGGGGGGGGGGTTATAGTACAACACAATCATTCGCCAGTCAAGACAACTTCATCTCTTGATCAAGAGATTCGCTGCAATATTATAATTATCGGATAAAGGGGCTTTAAGTCTGGTTACGATATTGTGACAATCCAGAGATGGATACACCCAATAGACGATAATCCTCCAACTAGGTCGTCAATTTAGCTCCATATTGTCCGACGAGTCAAACTATCCCAACCCCATATCTTGTAGGTATCACAGTAAGCCCAGAAGAGCAGGACGACTCCTATTCCTATTCGTTTTCCGCCGTCTCGCCCCGCTGCTGCATCCGCTCCTTCACCTGCCGCAGCGAAGCGCTCTCGACCACCTGCACCACCTTGGTCTTGACCGACTCGTTGTACACCGTAAAGGAGAGGGTCTGTCGATGCGAACGAGTGGCCGGCATACCCACCGGCGCCGGGGGGCTGACGAGGTTGGGCACCTTCAGTAACCGGTGAAACCCCCGCGAGGTGGCATCCACCTGGTCGGCAAAGTCGCCGTTGGGAAACAGGCTGTGCTCGGTAATGGATTCTTCGTTCCAATCCCCTTCTACCAGCTTGATGTTGCCGGCCTCGGCCTGAGCCGAATGGCCTTTCGCTCGCTCTTCTTTGGAGCCGCTCTCCGGGGAGTAGTGGACCTCGTAGCCGGCCAATTGCTGCACCAAGTACCGCGCCTGGGCTTTACCGGCCTGACCCGGGTCTTGCGGGAAGTCGATAATCACGTCTTTGCCGTCTTGGCTGGCGGTGCGTTTCATGGCCGCTTCGACCTTACCTGACGAACCCCGCAGGCGTACCACATCCTCTATGTAGAATATCCCGTTGACCCGCTTCATCAGATGTCGCCGCCCTCCCCCGTTAAAGCCCCGTCCACCGAGGTAGACAGCCGATAGCCCCCTCGATCGTTGTCGAAGCGAATCTTCTGATTCTGGTCATAGGTCAACCGCAGGCGGCCGCCCCAGTGGGATTGATACCAGGGCGAAAGGATCACTCGCCGACACTTGACACTGTCGCGGATGGACAGCGCATGGGCATAGCTGGAAAAGAGAAAACGGGTACCGGGCCCGGCCCAGGTGCCCGGCCGCACGGAACGGCCGTGGTCCACCTCATCCGGGTCGGGATCCAGCGTCCAACTCCAGGCCGGCCAGAAGACCGAGACGGCCAAGCTCTTCATGCAGCGAGGTGGGATGTTGATGATGAGCCGACGGATCTGTCCGTAGGTGACGGCCTCCAAGTGATCGGCGATGGCATCGATGTGCCAGTTGTTTAGAAAGACGGTGGCCGGCTCAACCACTTCCCAGGCTTGGCGGATAAAGTCCCGCAACGGCAGTTGCAGGCGGCCTTCTTCCGGCTCGGCCGCCTCTTCTTCCGCTACCGACGGCTGCGGGTCGAACATAAAGTGGTTGTCCTGCAGCAACCGCTGCGCTTCGCGCTCAATGGCCTGGGTGGATGGGATCATTCTTTTGCTTTGGCTATAGCGGCCTTGAGCTGTTTCATCAACGCTTCCCTCTATCCATGGGGTTCGTCTTACAAAGCGGCCTGTTTTATGCCGGTTCGGCCTGGGCCGGTCTCTTTCGCGCGCGCCCTACCTCATCGTTGTAGCGGACCGTGTCGGCCCAGCTTTTCAGATTCATCTGCTGCTTGATCTTGATCTTCATCCGGGCGTATTTCCGGCGCGCTTTCTTGCGGAGCCGGTCCGTTATTACCACCTCGTCCTCCAATGCCAGGATATCTCGCACCTCCTGGTCCAGCGCGCCCTGACGTTTCTCGGCGGCCGTTTTCTCCTTTTCGGCGGGCACATATTGTATTTTCCCGACCGGCACCTCTCCTTTGGCTGACACGTGCTTCGGCTGTTCCATCTACTTTTCCTCCGTATGCGTCATGCCAACACCTCCCGGGCGTACAGCTCCAGCCCCTGATAGACCATGGTCGCATACAGGACCGGGCCGTTGCGTTTCTCCCAGAACGCCTTGTGCGCCGGCGTATCTCGAAAGCCGGGCTCGACGATGATGGCGGGCATCTTGGTCTTTTCCAGGAAGTAGAGGCCGCCCCGATCAAACCAGGACATCGGCCGCGCGCCGCGGCTTTGCCAGGGCAGGATGAGCTTAAACTGATCGGCCAGCTGCTTGCCCTGGTTCGAGTGCACCCCCTTTTCGGCATCGTCCCAATAGATGGCCGTGGAGTATGTGCCCTGCCCGCCGTTGAGGTGCAGCTCCACGGCCACGTCGACCTTGCTGCGGTTGAGATAGCCGACCTTCTGCCGCAGCGCCGGGTCGTTGGGCAAGTCGTAGATACCGCCGTTCACCCGCACCACGTCCCAGCCGGCCATGGACAGTAAGCGGGTCAGGTGCTCCTCGATGATGAGACAACGCCGGAATTCAAAGAGGCGGCCTCCAGATGAATGCAGGTCAGTTCCAGCGTGCCCGACGGCGTGGCCGCCCAGAAGTGGGTGTTTTCCTCGCCTGACGCTCCCTGGTAAACCGGCTCCATTTTGATCGTGCGCACTTCCGCCGGTACGTGTTTCTCCTGCTCGGTATCGTACCGGCTGCCTATCGTCGCTTCGATGCTGTGAATCGAGTGGGTACGCGCCAGGGTGGTGAGATCACCCCGGCGCGCCTCCTCACACCACCTCGAAGGGATAGGTTGGGCGGGTTGGTGGGGGGCCCTGCCCGATCGATGGCCAACAAAAAAACCCGGCTTCATCGCAGAAATACGGCGCATCCCTCCTGAAGAGAATGCCGTACATCCACGATAAAGCCGGGGTCGGTGGGTAGTTGCTGGTGGGCCTAATACTTAAATCAGGGTCAGCGGCCGGTGGGCCGAACGCGTGCTATCTATACAGGAATACTGAAGCGGTGGTAAATGGGGTAAATAAATACCCCAAAATGGGAAAATAATAATCTTGACAAATAAATAATAAAAATAGTATATTCACAAAAGAAGAGTGGCTTGCTTGGTAGAAACCATCTATAGCAACAGAGGTGAAGAGGCCACTAGGCCGGTTGGGGGGAGCGTGATTTTTTG
>Ga0114999_10006578_pt1 | contig 13350 bp, 18 predicted proteins | sample ArcticOcean_MG_C_3_FD_89820 | JGI IMG/M metagenome (GOLD analysis project Ga0114999, IMG submission 89820) | Marine microbial communities from western Arctic Ocean - ArcticOcean_MG_CB8_126 | ecosystem: Environmental > Aquatic > Marine > Oceanic | place: Arctic Ocean: Canada Basin | collected...
CAACTGTAACTTGGTCTCCTTGTTTTAGACCTTGTTCTTTAATCCAATCTTTTGGTAATGATACAATGTAAGATGATTTTCCTGTAAACTGAATTTTTCTTATTTGACCCTTATCTGCCATAACTCGGATTACTATATAGAATTAATAAATATATGGTTTTTTGGGAGATCTATTGTTCTTTGAAGTTCTTCATATATGACTAGAATTCACTTGCCAAAAAATTAGAAATCACATACCTGCAGTTACCACAAATTTGACACATGCGTGTCTTTTTAGAAATTTTTCTATGAACTGTAGCGCAGTATACACACCTCATCTTTTTCACCTAAGATCTCCATCACAATCATCGTTGGGTGTTCTATAACAATCCCATTTCTTTTTCTTTTCATATTCTCTAGTGATTATGCCATTTTGGGCTATTTTTTATGCCTAACTTCATACTTTTTGTATCATTTTTTCCATTCGACTAATATTTACGAAATAATTCTCAAGAACCATGGACAGATTTGAAAAAATATCCCATTCAGTTGATGCATTATTTGGAAATGGAGTTTCAAAGAACATTCCAAAGGATGTTGATTTCAAAATGTCAAAAAAGACCGGAAGAATTCGAGCAGTATACCATAATGGTTTGTTATTTTTTACTCCACGTACAGATGGTGGAATTGCAATGTCCATTTACTGTGCTGAACGTTTTTCAAAAAATAAAAAATTCGTGGATAATTATTGCATTGAAGTTGATTCTGATTCAAAACCATTTGTTGAACAGGGAAAGTCAGTTTTTTGTCAACACGTGAAACGATGTGGATCTAAGATAGAAATCGGCTCAGACGTGCCTATATTTTTCAAAAAACAGATAATCGCTGTTGGGAAATCCATTCTATCTTCAAACATGATAAAGACTCAATCTAGAGGTATGGCAATTAGAGTTCGGGATAGTTTAAAATCTCAGAATGATGGTGATAAAATATGATGGGTGGACGTGGCGGCAATCGAGAGATGCGAAGAATGATGGATAAAATGGGTCTTGATATGGAAGAGGTTCAAAATGTTCAAGAAGTAATCATCAAGACTGACAAAAAAGAGATCATAATTAGCAAACCTTCAGTTACTGAAATGAAATCTAAAGATAATTCAATATTTCAAGTAGTGGCTGAAAATATAGAGGAAAAAGAGTTAGAGGTACAAATTTTCAGCGATGATGATATCTCACTTGTATGTCAGCAGGCAAATGTTGATGAAGAAGCAGCCAAAAATGCATTAGCAGAATCGGAAGGAGATTTGGCAAGAGCGATCCTACTACTTACCACGAATTGAAGATTTTAATAATGGAATAAGAGGAAAAAATCAAAATGAGCCAAACTACCAAAGTTGATGTAATTATCAAATCCTTATCGGAACTAGAATCTGAAATTGACTCTGTAAATCTTAGTTTGGCTGATATGAAAAAATCACTAAATTCTATTGCTCAAAGAGAGATTGATTCCCTTCTTGAACAAACACGAAAAATGGCCAATTCTGAGGCAGAATCTCTCGTTTCTGACTCTAAATCTAAAGCAGAATCTGAATCTCAGAAAATTGCCCAAGATGGAGAATCAAAAATTAGTGAAATTCAAAAAAACATTGATTCTAACTTTGATTCTGCTGTAGATGGTGCTGTATCTACAATTCTAAAATCCTAAGTTTTATAGATTGACTCCATAAGTGTCAACATTAGAAATTATTTTGATTAAATAACATCATCAAATGGATAATCTTTATTGTTTTAGAAGAATTTTTGACAAATTATGTAGAAACTTTACGCCCAAAACTACTAAATTTGTTCTAGTTATACCAAAAGCATTATTCGTATAGAAAATGCAAAAATTGGAATCGCTACAGAGTATGGAAAACCCTATTTCAAACTATCCAGAATTTTCAAGGAATTATCTATTCCATTTGATTCAATATTACCTAGTGAAATTGATGATTTTGACGGTGATTTGATAGTCACTACTGAAAAAGAGGCCCCAAAACAAATCTCAATGCCCATACTATTTGATGAAATTATTAGTAAAGATCCAATTGTTGTAAAAGGAATCATAACAAAAATGCTCAATTTATCTACCAACTATAGTAAGCTAGTTCTAGGAATTGACCCTGGTCAGAGAATTGGTGTTTCTGTAACATATTTAGAAAATGAAATTGCTAGAGCATTTTTTGTTTCACTTGATAAATTGATCCAATACTTGATTTCCATTTTGGCTGAATTACCAGCTTCTAGAAAGATTGTTAAAATTGGCAACGGTGATATGAAAACTGCTAATAAAATTCTTCAAATGTTAAATTTGAAATTCTGTTCCAAGTTCGAAATTGAATTTGTTGATGAATCAAGTACTACATTAAAAATTAAAAATCACAATCAACGTGGAAAAAGGGATATGTTGTCTGCCAAATTTATTTCACAAAGAAGTGGAATTCCAAAATCTGTTTTACCACTCTCAATTACCGGTTAGTACAAAGTCCAAAAACACAAAGATATTTATAGATAATTCCATTTTTTTTGAAATTGATTCATTTTTCTATATAAATCAATAAATTTTTTACATAAAAAATCAATTTTTTTGTAAAAAATTGTTAGATCCGTTTTATATAGTTGTAAATTCTACAATATTTAGATAAAAAATGACATGTAAAGGAATCTGTTCTAGATACAAAGCACAAAAACCAGTAGGCACTGGGCGTTATGCATCTGGTCAAAGACGTTGTCAAATCTGTGAAATATTCATTAACTGGGAAGGACTTTGGTGCCCATGCTGTGGTTACCGATTAAGAACTAAACCACGTAATTTGAAATATAAAGCAAAACTCCGAGCAAGAGTTGAAGCTGACGCAGCTATTAAATCTCAAACTATTGAGGTGGCACAAGTTGCAACAGTTTCAGCAGAATCATCTGATTTTGTTAAAACAACATTAGAAACTGCTGTCTCTGAAGGATGGACAAAAACAAAGACTGTTGAAGAACTCAGAAAATCTGAAGAACACCTGACCATTAAAAAGGCAAGAGAATTAACTAAAGAGGCATTTGATACAAAGAATACCCCTGTTGATACTCCTGTTGAAGTTGCAGAAGAATCATCTGATTTTGTTAAAACAACATTAGAAACTGCTGTCTCTGAAGGATGGACAAAAACAAAGACTGTTGAAGAACTCAGAAAATCTGAAGAACGCATAACTATCAAAAAGGCAAGAGATCTAATCAAAGACGCATTCGACACAAAGTCTGAACCGATAGCAATAAAGGCATAATTGAAAAAGTCTTGTTGTGGAAACTGGTTGTAATACAAAGACAATTGCATACGAGAATCGTACTTTCCTAGTTAACATGCTAAATTTTGAAAATGGAATGATAATCTCCATCTCTGAAAATTCTCTAAAAATTGGTCCAATGCTAATATCTATTAGCTCTGGACCTGTCCCATCAACTTCCATTATTATACCGACTAAATCCGAAGAACTTTTTTTGAAATTATTATCTGAAAAAATCTCATCTTTTTTAAAAGGCATATGTCTTGTTACTGCGAATTTTGAAAGATCATTAGATAATAATACTACAAAACAATTAATGCATGAAATAATGGGAGAAATTACTCAATGACTGGAGACTTACGTGAATACATATCCAAACTAAAAAAATCTAAAGAACTAAAAATCATCAAAAAAAAAGTTTCAACAAAATTTGAAATCGCAGGAATTACTGCAAAAGCCGATAAAAGTTCAGCATTACTTTTTGAAAATATAAAACAAAATAATTTCAAATTAGTTAGTAATTTAGTTGGTACGCGAAAAAGATTTGCACTAGCAGTAAATGCAAAAGAAAATAAAATACATGAATCAATTTACTCTTCAATCAAAAATGCAAAAAAACCAAAAATCATATCCAATGGGAAATTTTTTGAAAACTTTTCAAATGATCTTTCAGAACTTCCTATTGTTACACATTTTGAGAAAGAATCTGGCCCATTTATCACATCTGCTATAGTTTATTCTCAAAACTATGAATTCAAAACACAGAATTCTGCATTTCATAGATTAATGCCAATTGATAGAAAACATTTCTCAATTAGAATGGTTGAGGGACGCCATTCACATAGAAATTTTATTAATGCAAAAGAACATGGTGAAGATCTTAAAGTTGCAATTACTGTAGGCGTTCATCCAGCAATATCCGTTGCAGGTGCTTATCAGGCAGACTGGGGAAAAGATGAACTAAATATAGCAAATTCATTATTAGGCAAAAAATTGACCCTCTCAAAATGTCCATATTCTGGAATGCATGTCCCATCGGGCACTGAAATTGTTATGGAAGGAAAAATACTCCAAGATAGAACTGATAAAGAATGGATGGTTGAAATGTTGCGTACCTATGATCATCCAAGGGAACAACCACTCTTTGAATTAGAAAAAATGTACTATAGAAATAATCCAATTTTTCATGATATTTTATCTGGATTTGGAGAACATCATTTGTTAATGGGAATGCCGATCGAATCAAAACTTAATGGAATAATAAAGAAAAAGTTCCCTAGAACTAACCAAGTAATATTGTCTAATGGAGGTTCACATTGGCTTCACGCTGTAGCACAAATATCAAAAACACCTTCTACAAATGTAAAAAAAATAATTAATGAAATTTTTGCATCTCATCGTTCTCTAAAAATGGTTACAGTTGTTGATGATGATATTGATCCATCAAGCTCTGACCAGGTTGAATATGCAATGGCAACTAGATTTCAGGCTGATAAGGATATTGTATTAATAAAAAATGTCCGTGGTTCGAGCTTGGATCCTTCTAGTGATCAGAAAAATCTTAAGACTGCTAAACTCGGAATTGATGCAACGAGACCTCTGAATAAAAGAAAAGAAGGTTTTGAAATTGCAAAAATCCCAAAACTTGATAAAATATCTTTGAATGATTATTAATAAAAAATGAAAGCACTAGTTTATGAAAAATATGCAAAGGATAATGATTTTGCATCAATTCTAAAACTAAAAGATATTCCTGAACCAATTGTAAAACAAAATGAAGTATTATTTCGTGTAAAAGCTGCTGCACTAAACTATGATGATATTTGGGGAATGAGAGGTAAACCTTTGGCTGTTCCACTACCACATATTTCTGGAACTGATGCAGCAGGTGAAGTAATCGCCGTTGGTGAAAATGTAAAAAATATCAAAGTTGGTGACAGAGTTGTTTCACATGGAAATATATCATGTCGTGTTTGTTCAGCATGCACTTCTGGAAGAGAATATGATTGTAGGGACAGAAAAATTTGGGGATTTGAAACTGGTCCACTTTGGGGTGGATATTGTGAAATTGCACATCTACCAGAAATCAATGTTATAAAAATTCCTGATAATGTTAGTTATGATGAAGCGGCAGCGGCTTCGATGACTCTTCTTACTTCATGGCATATGCTAGTTGGAAGGGCAAAAATCAAACCTGGACAAACTGTTCTTGTAATGGGTGGTAGCTCTGGGGTTGGAATATTTGGTATTCAAATTGCAAAATTGTATGGTTGTACAGTTATTGCAACTGCAAGCCCAGAAAAACTAGAAAAACTAAAAGAATTAGGAGCAGATTATGCTGTTGATCATAGAAAAGATGATTGGCATAAAGAAGTCAGGGCAATTACCAAAGAAATTGTAAAACTAAATGGTGGATCACCCGGAATTGATGTAATTTTTGAACACATTGGCGGTTCTCATTTCAACAAGGAACTTACACTTTTGAAATATGGCTCAACACTGGTAACAACTGGTGCTACAACTGGATATGATGCACCAGTTGATTTACGTCACATCTTTTTCAAAGGAATTAATATTTTAGGTTCTACACAGGGAACACGTGCAGAGTTGGAAGAAGGTTTTCACTGGATGGGTCAAGGAAAGATTAAGGTAATTATTGATTCTGTTTTTACATTTGAGAATGCAGTAGATGCTCATAAAAAAATGCTTAACGGAAAAGGATTAGTTGGAAAAATTATTTTAAAACCTTAAAATCATTTTGTATTGTACTTGTTTTGAACAATCTGTTTTAGTGATTCATCCGAATACCATAATCCATGTTCTTCATCCGAATGCTTACCAAACTCTTTCATAACATCCTCAACATTTTCACCTTCGGCGACAAAATCACAGTCATATCCGTAGTCTTTACAAACTAATTCTATAACCATGGTAGAACGACCGAATTTGGTATTAAAAAGTTATACGTTTTTTTTCTTAAAGTGCGGAATCTACCATTAATGCTATAAATAGTACTGCTAGATATGGACTAGAAAATTTGAACAAAACCCATGATGCCTTCTCAGTTGGTTTTGATACAACCCATGCACTAAGTACAACCATCAAGATACCTGATGCTATTGCAGTGTATAGGTAAACTTCACTCATTACTGGTTCACCTGCATCAGTTGTCAAAAAGAACGGTACAACACTAAACATCACCATCATCACTGTAGTTGCAGCAATTACTCTAGCTGATGTCTTTTCAGATAATACTGCAGTTAACATCGGAACCTTAACTTTTTGATAATCATCTCTAAAGTGTAATGTTAATGCCCAAATGTGCATTGGGATCCAAATGAATACTAGCCCTGCCATGATCAATCCAAAATCCCACAATCCAGTTAGTGTTACCGCAGAATATCCAATCATTGCAGGTGCACCTCCAGAAAATCCTCCTAGTATGATGTTAAGTTGACTTTTTCTTTTTAATGCGTGACTGTAAATGACAACATTATCTGCCAAACCAAATACCATAAAAATACCACACCACATTCCGTTCCAAAATGATGTAGTAAATGCAATTCCAAATGCACAAGCAATCGAAATTGCTGCTAATACTAATCCAAAGTCTCTTGCTTTTTCAGCAGGGAAAATCCTCTTACTTGGAATTGGTCTCTCTTTTGTTCTTTCCATAATTTCATCAATATCTCTATCATGATAATTTGTCAATGTGTTTGCTGCTGCAGAACCTGCAGCAACTCCAAATAGCATTAAGGCCCAAGTTGCAATTGATATCTCAATATTATAGATATTTGATGCAGTTATTGCAGTTCCAAATGCTGTAAAAACTAAGAGATACCAAATTTTTGGTTTTGTTAATTCATAGTATGTTTTTATTTTGATTTTTGTAGTTGTTTCTTGCATGTAATCTCTTTTCCTCGGAAAAATAAATATCACGCGTTTACTTTGGCATGTAAGGCATTGGTTTTGTCCTTCTTTTCATCTCTATGAAGCTCTCAGAACCTAAGATCCCTTCAATTTTACCAATATTCTCCGAAACCACCTTGTGCATCTCATTTAATGATCTTGCATACATTGTAACCATAATGTCAAATCGTCCTGTAACTTCTGAAATCTCTCTAACACCATCAATTTTGAATAACTCATCAATTATTGTGTCCCGCTTTTTGGAATCCATATTAATTCCTGTAACCGATTTTACTACATATCCTAATTCTTTATCATTAACATCTATTGTATATCTCTGAATTAATTTTTGTTTTAAAAGACGTTTAATTCTACTATAAACAACAGATGAATTGACATTAATTTTCTTTGATAATTTTGGAACTGATACTGATGCATCATTACTCAATTCTGAAAGAATTTTTAAATCAAGATTATCTATCTTTGCCATTTAATTCACCGGCATCTTAGAAATTACTACCTTTAATAAAGATATTATTGGAAAATTTCTAAAATTCTCGATTAAATCTTCTCTTTCTTGTAAAGCATCTCTGCCAAAAGAACTGCTCCTTTTGCAGAGCCCATTTTTTTATTATGTGAAAATAACATATACTTTAGTCCATTTTCAAATAATTCTTCTTTTTCAACTCTACCAATTGAAGTAGTCATACCGCCCCCAACTTCTCTTTCCATTCTAGGCTGTGGTCTTGTTGGATCTTCATGAAATGCATAATATTTTTCTGGTGCAGAAGGCAATCCTAAAACTGAAATTTCTTTGTTACACTCATTGTACGTATCTTTTGCTGCACTAGGGTCGATCTCTTTTTCTGTCTCGACAAATACTGATTCTGTATGTCCATCAATTACTGGAACTCTTGTACAGGTGCAACTCACTTTGATGTCTGCATCTTCAATCTTTCCATCTTTTAGTTTCCCAAGAATTTTTCTAGTTTCTATTCTAACTTTGTTCTCTTCTTTTGGTATGTATGGCAAAATATTATCTGTAATTCCCATTGCTGACACTCCAGTTTTTCCTCCACCTGAAATTGCTTGCATTGAAGTCATCAATACTTTTTTTGCACCATATTTTTCTAGTAACGGCTTTAGTGTAATTGCTAAACCTGTAGTGGTACAGTTTGGAAGTGGCGCAACCCATCCTTTCCAATCTCTATTCTTCTTTTGAATCTCTAATAATTCAGCATGTTCATCATTTATTCCAGGAATTAGAATTGGCACATCTTCTTCATATCTATAGGCCGATGATGTTGAAATTACTGGCAAATCCTTTGCAAATTTAGTTTCTATATCTCTAGCAGCTTCTGATTCTACTGCTGAGAAGATTAAATCTAATTCTTGAACATTAACTTCATCTATTTTTAAAACTTTCATATTTTTGATATATTCTGGAATTGGTCCACTCACATCCCATGCAATAATTCCACTAGAATCTCTAATTGCATCAAGATACATTTTTCCTGCTGAACGTTCAGATGCTGCAATTTGAGTTACTTCAAACCATGGATGATTATCTAATGATTGTACAAATTCTTGACCCACAGAACCTGTAACCCCGACTATGGCAACTCTTTTTTTCATAGATCCAATTTGGCAATTTTCAGTTAATATTCCTTTAGAAAAATAACCAAAAGAATACTATAGTGAATTAGTTTATTTCAAACTATGGAAATAAACCCAAATATCAACGCAATTTCGCATATTCCAGCTTCTCACGGAGGTATATTTTCAATTAAGAATCCAAATGAGAAAATAATTGATTTTAGCTCAAATGTTAATCCGCTAGGATGCCATCCAGGTGTAAAAAAATATCTGAAAAAACAATTAAATCAAATCAATGTTTATCCAGATTCTGAATCAACAAAATTGCGCTCAAATTTAAAATGGTTTACAGGAATCAATAAATCACAAATTTTGGTTGGTAATGGTGCTACTGAAATAATCTATAATTTTTGTAGTACGTTTGTAAATAAAAAATCCAAAGTTTTGATTCCATGTCCAACTTTTTCAGAATATGAAAAAGCAGTGAAATTTTTTGGTGGGAAAATCATCAACTTCAAATCTTTGAATTTTAATGAAGATCTTGAAAAATTTCTAGCAAAAATACCAACAAAAGGAATTGTCTTTTTTTGCAATCCAAATAATCCCACAGGTGAAATTCTATCAAAAAAGAATATGGAGCAAATTATAAAAACTGCTGAAAAAAAATCCACATTGGTATTTGTTGATGAAACGTTCATTGAACTTGTGCCGAATTCTTTTCCATCACTTGTAAAAACTATAAAATCTCATGAGAACTTATTCATTCTACGTTCCTTTACAAAATCATTTGGATTAGCTGGATTACGTATTGGTTATGCTCTTGGAAGTAAAAAAATAATTGGTATTCTTCAAAGAATTAAAATTCCTTGGAATGTAAATTACGTTGCACAAACTGCGGCAAGTGCAGCATTATGTTACTCAGATTTTCTAGAGAAATCTCGAAAAAATATAAAAAAAGAAAATTTATTTTTAATGAATTCTCTATCAAAATTAGAATGGTTGTCTTGTTTCAATTCCTCTACTAACTTTATTCTTATCAAGACAAAAATAAATTCAAAAATTCTACAAAAGAAACTACTTAAAAAAAATATTCTTGTTAGAGATTGCAGCACTTTTTGTGGTCTTAACGAAAATTATATTCGAATAGCTATAAAAAATAGAAAAGAAAATCAAATACTAGTCAAAGCACTTGGAGATATAAAATGGTCAAATCACTAATGATACAAGGAACATCTTCTGGTGCTGGAAAAACAATACTTGTTACAGCTCTCTGTAGAATTTTTTCTGATCTAGGTTACACAGTTTCTCCATTCAAAGCACAAAACATGTCAAATTTTTCATATGTTGGAAAAAACTTTGAAATCTCTAGAGCACAGGCTATACAGGCGGTAGCTGCAAGAACTAGCATAACTCCACTTCAGAATCCAATTCTACTAAAACCATTAGGAAATTATCGTAGTTCTGTATTTGTAAATGGAAAATTCTTCAAAAAAATGTATGCAAGTAATTACTATGAAAACTTTGTTCTAAAAAGTGGTTTTAAAGCAGCTGTAGAATCTTTCAATAAAATTGCACAATCACATGAAATTATATTTCTTGAAGGTGCTGGATCTCCTGCTGAAATTAATCTACAGAAATTTGATATTACAAATATGAAAATTGCTAAAAAAACAAAATCGCCTGTTTTACTAATCACTGATATTGAAAGAGGTGGTGCGTTTGCGAGTATTGTAGGTACAATGGAATTAATTGAAAAAAAATATCTTGAACTTGTTAAGGGATTTGTCATAAATAAATTTCGGGGCGATATTGAAATTCTTGAACCAGGTTATAGAAAATTACAACGAAAAACAGGTCTACCAATATTCGGTACAATTCCTATGACTAAATTTGAAATACCTGATGAGGATTCTATTGGCACTTCACCCAAAAATCTTAATTGGAATACCTCAAATTTAAAAAAATTAGACATTGAGATAAACAAAATCGCAAAAGTTGTTAAGTCAAGTCTTAATATTCGTAAAATGGAGAAACTTTTGAAATGATTCTTGAATCAATTATTATAATTGGCTTTGCGATAATCTTGGATCTAATATTTGGAGATCCAAAAAATCGTTATCATCCTACTGCATGGATTGGAAATTTTATTGGATCTATAACAACTTGTATGAAAAATGAAAACCAAAATCTAGAAAAATTTGGTGGTATTTTCATCGTTTTAATCCCTGTTTCTATTTCTTGTATTGTTTTGTTTGGTCTAGACTTTAGTATTGATTTTATAAATGCTGAATTTTGGTCAGTTGTTATCTCTATAATCTTTGGAATAATCCTATTCAAAATGACTATTGCAATAAGAGGAATGGAACTTCATGCTTTAGCTGTTTTGGATTCTATTCAAAAAAATGATCTAACACAAGCAAGAAAAAACCTATCAATGATCGTGAAAAGAAATACAAAAAATCTAGATAAAAATCATATACTCTCCGGAACTTTGGAGAGTCTAAGTGAAAACATTGTGGATGGAATTACAGGCCCAATGTTTTATTTTGCTTTATTTGGTTTACCTGGAGCATTTGCATATAGAATTGTGAACACTGTTGATTCTATGGTTGGTTACAAAACTCACATGTTCAAAAATCTAGGTTGGTTTGGGGCAAATTGTGATAATATCTTAAATTACATTCCTTCACGATTAACTGGATTAACAATGGTATTAGGTGCAATTCTATTAGGCCATGATTGGAAAAATTGTTATGCAATCTTCAAACGTGATGGTAAAAAAACAGATAGTCCAAATGCAGGTTATCCCATGGCTGCTTTAGCTGGTGCATTAGGTACAACATTTGAAAAAATTGAACATTATTCATTAGGATCTGGTAATCAAGAGATTACTTCAAAAAAAGTAACAGATGCAATTGCATTGATGAAAGTTACATCATTGCTTTTCTTTGGAATTGTATCTATTCCTATAATCTTATTTATTTCATTAATGGAGTCGATTTTTATTGCTTAAACAAATTGGGGCTGTTTTTTCATTTCTGACAATTATTCCAACATCTAATTCCAATCTTGATTTTATTGCTAAACACATGTACCTCTTTCCAATTGTAGGAATTGTAATTGGACTTATTATCGGTTCTCTAGGTTATGGGCTATCTCTCTATTTAGAACCCTTAATTGTTTCCTTGATTGTGGTTGCATCTCTAGCAGTAATCACTGGAATACACCATACTGATGGTCTTGCTGATTTTGCAGATGGACTAATGACTAAAGGTTCAAAAGAAAAAAAGCGCAAAGCTATGAAGGATCTCTCTGTAGGCTCTGCTGGAATATTTTCAATAGTATTGTATGCAATAGGTGTAATCATTGCATTATCGCTTAGCAGTGGAATGGAATTATTCAAGATAATATTGCTTAGTGAAATTATGGCAAAATTTTCAATGGTTTTGATGGCTGGATTAGGAAATTCTGCCTCCATCGGTTCAAACTCTCCTTTCATGGACTCTATGAAAGACAAGAAACGTCTATTGACAGCTGGAATCATTACAATTATCCCATTCATTATTATCGGCGAAATGAGTGGATTCATAGTTTTTGCAATTGGAATTGCTATCACAATGTTTTTGGTTGGATTATCTACTAGGAGTTTTGGTGGAATTACTGGTGATGTAATGGGTGCAAGTAATGAAATAACAAGACTCTCATCATTACTAATCTTTGTCTCACTATGATTGGTCTTATCATGGCTGGTGGGAAAGGAACCAGAATGCAAAGTAATGAAGAAAAGCTGTTACTTGAATACAAAAAGCCACTTGTTTTGCATGTTATTGATGCATTAAAAGGCTCTAATTGTTTTGAAAAAATTATCGCTGCAACTAGTCCAAATTCTCCACAAACCCAAAAAATTATAGCTGAAAATAATGTAACTGTATTTGAAACTCTAGGAGAAAATTTTGTTGCAGATCTAAATTATATTCTAAAAAAATTGAATGATTATGTGTTTGTCACTTCTGGTGATTTGCCTCTTTTAGATGAAAGTATAGTAGAACAAATAGTAGATACTGTAAATTCTGATAAAACATGGACTAGTATTGTTACTACAAAATCCTTTCAATCATCTTTGGGTCTAAATCCTGAATGTATTATTTTATTTAATAATGAATCCTATGTACATACAGGCATCTCTATTGTTAATGCAAGTGAAATTAAAAATTTAGAATCTGTAAAAGAAGATTATCTAATTATCAACGATAAACGTGTATGTTTGAATGTAAACACAAAAACTGATTTTGATTTACTCAGCACTTTCTAAAATTTTACCATTTATCTTAGCTTTTGAACCTGTAGCTTTTGATAAAATATTTCCACAGGAATTACAAATTACTTGTGTAGAACTGTGAGAATACACAATTTGTTCTTCTTCACATTCGTGACATTTAACTTTGTTAAATTTGCTACTTGGTTCTGGAACCAAAACATGATCTTTTTTCATACTGCAATCAACTCAAACTTTCTAATTCTAATTCCTTTATTCATCATTTTCTTTTTACATGTGG
>Ga0114999_10006579_pt1 | contig 13348 bp, 12 predicted proteins | sample ArcticOcean_MG_C_3_FD_89820 | JGI IMG/M metagenome (GOLD analysis project Ga0114999, IMG submission 89820) | Marine microbial communities from western Arctic Ocean - ArcticOcean_MG_CB8_126 | ecosystem: Environmental > Aquatic > Marine > Oceanic | place: Arctic Ocean: Canada Basin | collected...
ATTATTCGGCAAATCTCATTCACAAAATCGATGTGTCACACCCGCCGCCACGTATCTTAGCAGAGATTGGCCAGGCTTTGTCAGATCATTTGGGCTAATATGAATGTACGGCAAACGAAGGTAGTTTGTATTATCAACCCCACGGCAGGCACTCGGCGAGACGTACGTCGGGTGGTTGAACAGGTATTACAAACGTCGGGGGTGGATTTTGTTTTTTGTGAGACACAAACTGCTGGTCATGCCTTTTTATTGGCGCAAGAGGCCGTTGCCTCTGAGGCTGGGTGTGTGATTGGCATTGGGGGCGATGGCACGCTCAATGAAGTGGCTCGTGCATTGGTGGACACAGGCGTGCCATTGGGTATAATTCCTGTGGGGTCTGGCAATGCGTTTGCGCGTGCTTTGCATATTTCAACATCACCCAGAAAAGCTTGTGTGCAATTGTTAGGCGCAGATGTTAAACGTTTGGATGTGGGCACGGTTGAAGACGAAGTTTTTCTCTCAACTGCTGGGGTGGGTTTAGATGCTGAGGTTGCTTGGAAATATGGGGCTCGCAAAGGCAAACGGCGTGGTTTGATACCCTATATGAAGTTGACATTAGGTGCCATACGTCAATATGAACCCAAACCATTGCGGTTGATATTAGATGACGACTTTGAGTTGACCTGTTGCCCTTCGATACTTGTGGTTGCCAATACGGCACAATATGGCAATGGGGTCATTATTGCCCCTGGAGCCAATGCCGAAGATGGTCTGTTGGACGTGCGTGTGATTGAGCCAAAGAGCACATTCTCTATGGCAATTCATGGATGGCGGCTGTTTTCGGGGTCGATCGATCAGATGCCTGGTGTCAAGCGTTTTCAGGCTCAAAAGGTGCGGGTAGAACGGGAGATGTCTGGTTATTATCAGTTTGATGGAGAGGCTTTGGACGGGGCGGCTGAGTTGACCTTTTCGGTGAAAAAAAGGGCCTTGTCTGTTTTGGTGCCGAAGGGGCAGTGAGACGGAATCGGGAAGAAGGAGGAGGGCGGGATTTCTATATCGTTCTTGGGGGTGATTTTTACGACACCTGATTTGACAGATTGTTTTGTCATGTTTACAAAAAGCATTTTTCTAAAACGCATTAAGAAGCCCCAGAAGTTGAACTTTTCTGGGGCTTCTGTTTTCGGGTGTGTGGCGTCGCCCTGCCACGTTTGACCGAACGATGGATTGGTTGATGATAGAAGGCGAGGCGATTTCACACACCCGAAAAATTGGCTAAAAGAAGAATTTGAGCCCTGCATAGACACGGTCCATGTCTGTGGTGATGTTGTCTGTGAAGATGAAGTCGTGTTTGTAGTCTAAACCCAAACGAACACGATCGTTGACCTTGATATCGATGCCTGCTCCGGGGGCGAGACCAAAGTTTTGTGATCCTATTTCTGGGTCATATAGCCCTGCACTGAGTGAGACGTGGTAAATAAAGGGTTCATAGGTGTAGGCAAACCGTGAGCCGAGGCTGAAGATGGACATATCGCGGTCTGAAAGATATGTGTAGCCTACTTGCACGCCAAGCCACTGATCCATTTCAAAACCCAAGTCTACGCCATATAAAAACCCTGTTTGTGTGTTGCCAAGGCTTGGCGTTTTAAAGAAGGCTGAGCCAAATGAGGTGTTGAGGTAGAATCGGCTCGCGGGGCCAGAAAAAGGGTACCCGCCTTTGCCAAATTCACTTTCTTCTGTGCCATCTGTGCGGCCTGTTTGAGCCGATGCAGCACTACTGACTAAGAGTGCGAGCGTGAGTGCCAAAAGTATACGTTTCATGATGTGACCTTTCATTGTCTGTTTATTTGGCGCGTGGGATTAGAGGCCGATGCTGCGTTTTTTATACGCTTTGCGTATTTCTTTTTCATCTGTCCAAACGATTTCAGAGGTTTCCAAATGTGTGAGTTGAAAGGTGGCTTTGTAATAGACGAGTTTGTCTTTGCCTACTTCTTGAACATTTGAACTGAGTGTGCCTGTGAGTAAGAAGTCTGAACCGGTTTGCTTGCCGGGCCCCTTTGCCTGTGAGGAATCGACATAACCCGATTTTTGATAGTCGTATTCTTGTGCAATGTCACGTCGGTTGGTGGCATCTAAAAAACGCAATTTGCCACTTTGAATGAGGGCTGTTTTTAACTTGTCTGAGAGGGCAACCATATCAATGTGTTCGGTGGTGCGGTTGCGCATTTTACCCAACATCACGGCAGGCACTTTGCCGTCGGCCATTAACAGTGGGGATTCGATAATGGAGCCAATCATTTTTTTGGCGATGAGTTGCATATCGTTTTCGTTAAAGCGGTCATCAAGTAGGGCAATGGTTTCGGGATCTTCATAGGTGCCTTTGGTAAAGGCACGTGGCCCTGCACAGCCGATGGTGAGCGATAATAAAAGCGCGGTGATGAGGACTGAGGTTTTCATAGTGTTCTCCTTAGGTGGTGGATCGTTTTCGATGCATTTTTCTGATGCGCGTGAAATGGGAAATATGAAGCTCTTGCTGTGTGCTGAGGCTTCTTCCCGATTTTTGACTATTCCCATTCACATTCTAAATGTGTGTCCACAAGGTGCCATTTGTCGGCCAATAGCGCATCTTGTTTGTGGCGTATCGTTAGGCGAAAGTCTTGGCGCACTGAACTGACGGGATAATTGATGGTGTAAACTTTGACACCCAAACGGTCTGACTGTGGGATGTCTTCAAGGTGATGAATTCCTGGGTGTGTTGAGGTGAAAATGCGCACTTCTTTTTGCCCGTATATTTTGAGAGGCAGTGTACCAGAGAAGGTAACCCGACGTATTTGGCGGGTGAGCAGGGCATCGGTATTGTCTATGAGTGTGTCGTGTTGCCAGTGCCCAGACAGAACCGTGCCGAGATCTGCTGTGAAGATGCGATCTATGGTACCGTCTGGTACAATCACATAAAGGAAGCGTTTGCGGGCAGCCCCTGATTTGCCTTCAAATTCAAGATGGAAGGTGAGGCTTAAGGCGCGATTGGGCGGCAAAGCGTGTTTGGACACGGCTTGGATGATTTCGGAGGCTACGCCATTGTTTTTGAGCGTTATGAGCCCGTTGGTTGAGGCGTCACCTACATAGCGGCGTTCGGCGATCATGTTTGCGATCTGTTCGGTTTCAAAACCACTGGCGACCAAACGGGTGACGTCGGTTTGAGTGAAGGGCCGTTGTTCTGAGCGTTCGTATACTTGGGGGAGTTCGCCACCGTCCCATTCAACAATGTTGATGACTGGGCCTCGTGTGGGCGGTAGTTTGTCGTTGGCAGCTGCGAAGCTCGTGAATGTGAACAGTGCGAGTATCGATGTGATGATGGTTTTCATGGTGGTGCTCCTTTTAGCGGTAAAATCTGTGGCTGATAAATGTGCGCTGTCCGGGCGTGATTTCTATGTTTTCGAATGTTTTGGTTTCGATGGTATTGCCATTAAGGTCACGTGCTTCAAGCGTGATTGTGTGTGTGCCTGGTGATAACGTAAGTCGACCTATTTGAATGTTGTGAGGGAGCGAGACCCAACTGCGTGTGTCGGCGATTTCTGTTGCGGTGTTGAAAAGGTTTGTGAAAAAACCGAGCACTTTGTTTTCTTTTTTGGCTTTGCGATAGGCCAAATATTTGACCAATGAACGGGCGGTTGTTTTGGCTAAGATGCCCGGATAGTGATCTTTTAAGGATGCTTGCGCAATGCCTGCGTAATTTTGCGCCGAAATGGTTTGTGTTGTTTGTTCACCCGCACGGATGTAAACGGTTTGGGTCTGAGGGGTGACCGTGTCATATTTTGGGAGTGCCACCCGCAACCAGTATTCTACATTGCCAACGTGTTGCACGTGGTAGCGACGATTCGCGATGTCGTGGGCAAGTACAGAAGATTTGACATGTCTGCTGCGCCTGATGCCGTTGTCGTAAATGGGAAGATCAATCTCTTCTTGTATTTTTCGTGGCACGAAGCCAATCTCTGAGAAGATGACGAGTTCCCCATCACCCAGAGGTGATAAGAAGGCCGTGGGAGTGAACGAGGCGAGTTGGACGCCGTTGAGAAGCTCGGAAACGCGTTGTAAGTCTTGTTCAAGGGTTTGGGGAGGTGCAACTTGAAATACAGAGGCATAGTGCGCGTAGGCGTCTTGTGCGTGCTGATACGAAATGTAGGCGTCGTTGTATTCGCCTGTGGCTTCATAAAAGAGACCTGTGATGTAATGAATAAAGGCGTCATTTTTGTAGGATGTTTCACCGTTGTGAATGGCATATTGGGCGAGTTTGAGATTGGCTTTGCGGCATTCAACCAAGGCGTCTTCCGCTTGGCCAAGGTACCAGTAGTTAAGAGCCCGATAGTAGTGAATAGCAACCCATTCAAAGCTTTCACCTCGATAGTTTATGACGGCATCATTGGTAATGAACGAGGTTGCTTGGCGAGAAATCGATTTTGTAAAGAGTTCATCGGTGTGTTTTTCTGCTGCCGCAAAGTAACGATTGGATTTTTCATATTGTTTTTGATAGTGTGCAATGAGTCCTGTCTCAAGCAGGTAGAGCAGTTTGGTGTTGCCTTTTTTGGCATCCTTTAGGTTTGCCAAAGCTTGGGTATAATTTTCGTTGGCAACGTGGGTTCGAAAGTCACCCGTAAATTGGGCATAGGTGGTGCATCCTGTGCATGTGGCGAGCAGGATAACGATGAGATATTTTGAAAAGTGTGTGTGCATTTTAGAAAATTTCGTATAATTAGAGGGTGTGTGTGTCCTGCTTTCATTGCAAGGGCCGTGCCAACACGATTTGTTGTCGTAAGGTGTTGTTTTTTAATAGTTTGATGCTTTTTTGTTTTGCGCGAGTGTGCGTAGTGGTTTTGCACAAGTGTGAACTTTTGCAACAATAGAGGGGTTTATGCCGCGTGTATTAATTGTTGATGACGAGCTTTCTATTCGCGAACTCTTGAAAGAGATTGTGACCGTATATGGATATGAAGCCGTGACGGCACTGTCGGCGAAAGAGGCTTTGGGCATTTTGCCAAAAATGAAGATCGATCTGGTGATGCTTGATTTGAGCATGCCCGATATTCCGGGTGAGAAGTTTTAAGAGTTTATTCGTAAGCAAGGTTTTAAAACGCCTGTGGTCGTGGTGTCGGCACATGTGGATAAAGGCATGGCTCAACATTTGGGTAAGATGGGGATTCGTGGTATTGTGACCAAGCCGTTTGAGGTTGAGCGGGTGATTGATGTGATGAACAATGCACTGGGAATAGCCGATGGTGGGCGGATATTTGGTGGGCGTTGAAATTAATTCAAAAAATGTGCAATAAAAAAGCCGCTTGTCTTTGATGACAAGCGGCTTTCTTTTTTTATAAACTTGGGTGATGCGACAATCTGTTTAGGAAGGTTTCTGGACTTGGTAATTTTCAAGAAAGAGCACATCGACACCGCCGCGTAACAGTTCTTGAACTGCGTCTCGTGGATGACAGACAATGGGTTCTTCGTGTTTGTTAAAACTGGTATTGATGCCCAAAGCAAGGCCGCTTTTGGCTTTGTAGGCTTTGAGAGCATTATAGACATAGGTGTTATGTGTGGCGTTGACAATTTGTGGGCGCGCGGTGCCGTCTTTGTGGACGATGCCGGGTGCCATTTTTTTGCCGTAGTCGGTGACGTTGAAGCAAAGGGTCATAAAGCGAGATGCGAGGCGACCCGCGTCAAAGTTCTCGAAGTATTGAGGGGCATCTTCTTCGAGAATGATGGGGGCAAAGGGCATAAATTCTGTGCGCTCCAAACGTTTGTTGAGCCAGTCCATCATGGTGGGGTCTGTGGGTTCGGCCATAATGGTGCGGTGACCGAGTGCTCGGGGGCCATATTCCATTCGCCCATTAAAGAGGCCAAGCACTTGTTTTTGTACCAGACAATCTGCAATGGCTTCAGAGGGATCGTTTAGCTTTTCAAATTGCACGGGATATTCGGCTAAGGTTTCTTCTATGACGCGATCTGTGGTGGCATTGCCCCAATAGGCGTCTGTAATGGCTTCGGGCATGAGGCCTTGTTCCGTAGCCGTGACATCGAGTGCTGAACCTATGGTAATGCCGCCATCGCCCATGTGTGGGTGGATGAATATTTCTTCCACACCATCCAGTTCGAGAATCTTTTGATTGAGGCGCACGTTTGCAAAGGTGCCACCTGCGAGGGCAACTTTGGAAAGTCCTGTTCGTTTAACGGCGGCTTGAATGACGCCGCACATGGTTTCTTCAAGCACTTTTTGGGCACCGTAGGCGATTTGCTGCATGTCGAATTTTTCAAGGGCTTTGGCAAGTGCGTGATAGGCATCTCCAAAGAGGAGGTGTTTTTTGTTGACAAAGCTGAGGCGATTGGGGTCGTATCCGTAAAACTCTGAGAGCACCTGGTGGGCTTCTTCACAGACCGTATATGCTGCAAGACCAGTGATTTTGCCCCCGTGTTTGATGGGGTTGAAACCACAAATGTAGGTGATGAGAAACCAAAAGTTGCCGGGGGAATGAACACGTGGCCATTCTGAAAGGACGGATAATTTGCCGTTGCGTCCGGTGTACACGCTCCCTGCCAGGCCATCACCGCCACCATCAGCGGTTACGATTAGGGCATCTTGAAAGCCAGAGGTATAATAGGCCGACGCGGCGTGACTTCTGTGATGGTCGATGTATTTAATGGGGGCGATGATACCGTGATCGGCAAGGGCCTTTTGTAGGCCTTGTTTGTTTTTGCTGATGAGACTAAGGGCTTGCTGAGAGGCTTTAACAAAGGCACGTGTGGCTGTAACGGGGCCAAATAAGCGTGTGGCACCTGCAAAGATGGTTTGAAATATATTGGTGTCATTAATGTCGTCGTAGATGGGGTAATCTTCCGTTTCGACCATGGCTTGAAAACCCACGCTAACCCGGTCTATTTCGTGGGCTTTGATGCCTGTGGTTTCAAGCAGGTTAGCCAGTGATAGATACGGAAATCCAAAGTGCAATTTTTTGCGCGAAAACCGTTCTTCATTGGCCGCATAAACGGGTTTGCCATCTGCTGTAAGGCAAACGCCCGCATCTTTGCCATCGTGTACGCCAAGCACGTTCATATTGTCATTTTCTCCAGTGTGTTTTCTTCTGTTTTTTTGAATGAAAGGGTGTTCGTGTTTTGGGGTTGGATTTCTCTGCCTAATAATCTGTCAATGACGTTGTAGTAGTTTTCTTTTTGGCGTTCCCACGTGTGATTTTGAAATGCGGCTTTGGCATTTTCAACAAGGCTTTGGCATTTCTTTGGGTTGCGATATAGGGTGATAATTTGGTCGGCCAAGGCTTGGGCATCATCGTGGGGATAATAGGCAACTTCATTGTCGTTGAAGTAGGACTCGACTGTTCCAACACGTGAGATGATGGTGGGCACATTCATGGCCACATATTCGAGCAAGCGCACGGGAAGCATAACCTTATCTACAAAAACGTCTTTTTTGCAGGGCACGATGCCGATATGGGCTTGTTCGATTAGGTTTGGGATCTGATCGACCGGCACGCGGTCGTGTAAGTGCACGCAGTCTTGCAAGTTGTGGGTGGCAATGTATTCTTGGAGTTCTGCAATATATTTTTCTTCACCGTCGCCATAAATATCGAATTCGAGTTGCGAAATTTGTTGCTTGGCAATGCGAAAGCCTTCAAGAGCAACTTCAAAGCTATATCGGCGTAGAATTTGACCGTGATGAAACAGGCGCAGGATACCATTGGGAGTAGGTGCCCCGGATCGCGTTGGGGTGAAATATCGCGGATCCGGGGCATTCATAACGACCTCAATTTTGCAGGCTATGGGATTCCGCGTAAGAAAGAGGTCGCGGATGTTTTGGTTGACAGTTAAAACGGCATCGGCATAAGCCAAACTGAGTCGTTCTGCAAAACACAACAGTTTGAAAGTGAGACTTTTTTCAGATATGCCATAGAGTGACACAAAAAGTTCGGGTGTGATGTCGTGCATGTCTAAGAGGATTTTGGCACCCATTAGTTTGGGTATCAAGGTGGTGAACACGAGAAAGTCGGGCATGTTGTGTACTTGTACAATGGGATATCTGTTTTGTATGTGAAGCCGTGTGAGGCAGAAGAACGCCCGAATGAAAAATTTTAGGTATTCAACGATATAACCGAAGGCACCTTGGCCGCGCTGATGTTGGACGGGTAGGCGGTAGACTGTGACGTTGCCGATGGTTTCTTGACTGGCTTCGTCAGGTTTTTGTAAACAGATGAGATCGACCAGCTCGCCCCGGTCGGCAAGTGCATCGCATTCTCTGCGCACACGTACATCTGATGGATAATAGGAGTGAACGACCATAGCCATTTTCATGGTGTCACCTTCTTGTTGAGAACTTGCTGATAAAGTTGAAGTATTTGTGTTGCAATATGGTCCGTTGAGAGGTGTTTTATTTTTTTACGACCATCGGAGGGTTGTCCATCGGTTAAAATGGAACGCAGGCCGTCTGCAAGGGCTGCGGGTGTACCGTCACAGGTTTGGCAGTTGTGTACGTTTTGGATGTGTGTTTGCACATCGCCCACATCGGTGCTGGCAATGGGCAAGTTGCTGGCGAGTGCTTCTTTAATCACGTTGGGTGATCCCTCGTAAATGGATGAAAGGATCAGCGCATCGGCAGCGTTGTAATATTGGGGTGCCTCAGCAGGTGTGCAGTTGTTCATAATGAGCAGTTCACAACCCGCTTTCGCCACGGCTTCTTTCGCCAGTTCATAGCGCTTTTCAGGGCGTGAGAGATCGGTACAGACAAAGAGGATATATTTTTTGTCGAGGTGGAGATTGAGCCGGCGCCGTGCATCGTTTTTATTTCCCGGCTTGAAACAGTCCATGTCAACGCCATTGGGTATGATGTGCGCGGGGTGATTGAGGAGTTGGTGGAGCGATTCACTTTTGACAATGCAGGCGTCGGCTCTTTTGGCGACCCATCGTGAAATGGGTCTGTGCTTGGGATGGTTTAAATCTGTACCGCAATAAGAAATCACAAATGGCACTTCTTTTTGTAGAGAAGAAGGAATGCCATTGTATCCAAAGTGTGCATGGATCATATCGTATTGTTTAGACGATAAAGCACGCCGCACACGACCAATGCCTTTGAGCAGCTCTATCTTGGATTTGCGCACGTCTAAAAAGAGCACGTCGCATACGAGCCCAAGTTTGCGCAAAGAGGTGACCTGACTGGCAACAAAAGCACCTAAGGCAGGTTCTTCTTTTGTTGGATACATACTGGTCACAAAAAGGATATGTAAGGGGCGATCAGACATGGTTAAAAGGCAATGGATAATGGATAATGGACAATGAAAAGCTCACTTTGATTGGCACCAGAAGGGTTACCTACCAGAGACTGCTTTCTTCTGCGGTAATGGCGTATTGAGAGAAATAGGGTCTTCATCTAAGAGTTGACGATACACGTTTGTGGTGTTGTCGATCATGGTTTGGCGGCCAAATTGTTTTTGTGCCTTTTCTTTGGCTGCTAAGCCCATTTCTTGGGCACGTTCGGGGTTCAGATTGAGGATGCTGCACGCAAATTGTTCATGGTCACCCTTCGCCACCAGGTAGCCGTGTTCGCCATCTGTGATGAGTTCTGGCACACCGCCTACTTTGGTCGCGACAACGGGTTTGCCAAGGGCCATCGATTCGAGAATGGCGTTGGGCAAACCTTCGGTGAGGGATGACAAGAGTGAGATGTCGCAGATTGAAAGAATGACTTGGGGGTCATTTCGAAATCCGAGAAAGTTTACACCGTTTTGAATGTTTAATTCCTCGGCCAAATGGTCGAGTTTTTTTTGATAATCTGAAAAACCACCGCCTGCGATAAGCAATCGCGTTTTGGGATTATGGTTGTGAACAATGGCGAATGCACGAAGCATGGTTTCTAAGTCTTTTTTGGGATCGATTCTCGCAATAGCAGCCAATACCGTTTCGTCGGGTTGAATTCCGAGTTCTTGACGCAAATCGTTTTGTTGTTGCGTTGTGACGTGAATATCTAAGTTGAGACCGTTGTAGATGACCTGTGTTTTTTCTGGGCAAAACCCAACCTGATACATGGGTTCTGTCACGGCTTGTGCATTTACTAAGAGGCGATCGCATAATCGTGCAACGAGGCGGTTGAATATCCGCATTTTCAAAATTTTGAGTTTGCTGTGTTGTGGATCAATGCCCAACCCTCGTTGTGAAACGATGACTGGGACATTGGTAGACGTTCGTGTTGCAACACTGCCATATAGATTTGCGATGTAGAGCCACGTGTGCACGAGTGCGGGTTGTAGATTGCTGATGTGTGTTCGAAGCGCTGTGAGGGCACGAAGGTCAAAGGCTTTGCTTCGATTAATTACCAAACATGATTCAGTAGCTTCGCGATATTCGTCAAGCAAACTACCGCCCCCATCAAGGCAAACAACATGTGGACGATACTGCGTGCGATCTAATCCTTGCATCAACATCAGCAACTGTCGCTCGGCGCCACCGATTTCTGGCCTCGGAATGATGTAAAGTATGTCGTGTGGTGTGTTCATAAGAAAGAGGAAAGATGGGAGAAGAAGGGATTTTCTCCCTATTCTCTTCTTTCTACCGTTTTTATAGCCTTTTATCAATCATGTCAGCCAAGAGTCCCAGAGCCGCCATTTGAAAGGACGCAAGGACTAAGAAAACAGAAGTTTCTGCTACGCCACCAGCGGTATAAAGTTCGTGTGCCAGTTTCCCTATGCCCATTGTGAATAGGATGAAGCTGATGGGCATGAAAACTTTGAGCGGGTTGAAATAAACGGTGGTGCGCAAAATGAGCATGAAGAAGCGATAGGTGTCACGAATGGGTTTGATTTTGGATTTGCCCGTGCGCACATAATAGGCAATGGGTATGTATTTGACGCGGTAGCCATTACAGAGTGATGCGAGTGTGATCGTTGTTGTAAATGAAAAACCTTGTGGCAATATTTTGAAGAAGCGTTTGGCCACATCTTTACGGAACACACGCAAACCTGAGTTGTAGTCGGGTATTTTGGTTTCTGCCAGGTAGTTGGCAAATTGTGCCAAAACCCATTTGGCGGGTCGACGAATCAGGGGAATTTTGGCCGCTTCACCCACGCGTGCGCCCACAACCATATCATAGGGACCTGCTTCGCTGAGCAACTCGGGAATGCGGTCGTTGGGGTAGGTGCCGTCGGCGTCGGTGATGACAATCCAATCACCTTTGGCTGCAACAATGCCGGTTTTGAGACCTGCGCCATACCCTTGATTGACTTCGTGGTTGAGAACGCGTGCACCGGCTTGTCGGGCTTTTTCTCCCGTTTGATCTGTCGAGCCATCGTTTACAATGATCAGTTCGTAGTCATATTGAGAAGCCGACATGACTTCGCGAACCTGCTCAATGGTTTCTGTAATGGCGTTTTCTTCGTTGTAGGCCGGAATGACGATGCTGACCAACCCGAGACTATCTGTGCTAACGTCTGGTGTCATGGTTTCACTGCTTTCAGAATATGTGTCCATCCCATTTTCTCCAGGTTAGGGTGATGGGGCGCACGACGCGCTATGAATTGTGAGAGATTTACATTCCATTTCATACCGTCCAAAAGGCCAAATCCATAGGTGTGAAAGATTTGATCGGTGATTTGAAAGCCTTGATTTAACAGCGTATCGCGAAATTTCATGGGTAAAAAACGCTGTTTTTTGTGCCTGAAATAGGGTTTGTCTTCGCGCCCGAGAAGTTTTTGTTTTATCCAAGATTTGACAGTTGTTGGCAATAGGGTGTGTGTGATCGCATTTTTGATTGCAAACAATGTGTCATCAATGCGAATAAATGGCGATGTGGCATTGGGTATGGAGACGATGAATTGGCCATTGGGTTTTAAAACGCGCATGCATTCAGCAATGACATCTGTATAATTTGGAATGTATTCAAGCACACCCAGGCAAATGATGGTATCGAAACTGTTTGATGCAAGAGGTAGTTTGCTGGCATCTGCATTGAACAAGGGCAGTTTTTGTTTTAGGCTGTGTGCATTTTGTCGCGCTTGTGTGAGCATGCCCAAAGAAAAATCTGCACCAAATGGTTTGACTGACTGATGCGCAGAAACATTGAGCAAGACATTGCCCGCTCCACAGCCCAATTCGAGCAATCGCCCTTGGGGATTGTCTATAAGAATTTGGGTTTGTTGTTGTCTTAAGAACAAGTTGTGCGCATAAATCGAGCGGTGATCGACATTTTGATATTGTGCATTCCAATTTTCTGCTTCGTTATCAAAGCGAGATCGAACGCGTTGGGCGTGGGCGCTCATTGGGTTGGACCTTCTTTTACAGATGATGTGTTGGATCGTTCCATTGCCAGATGCTTTTGCCATGCCGATTGGAGATATTGCCCTATGGCTTGAATGCCACCGGCAGATAAAATAAAGACGATCGGGAGGATCGGCACCCGATATCGGTTTCTCACATGTAGGAGTGCATATATCATCATGTAAAAGATGATCAGACCAAAAAGTGCGACTATTTCTTTGCGCTGGCGATAACACATCACAGCACCCAATGCCAGTATGAGCAAGCTGTAATAATAGGTGTTGAGCAATGTGGGGAGGGCTGGATGGATTTTGGGCAGTGTTTTCTTAACCCCGTTGGCATCTTTCCAAAATAAGATGCCTTTTTTGTAGGTCATTTCGGCAAACCAAAGCGGTTTCTGTGCCAGATCATTCAATGCTCTATTGAGAAAAGTTTTGTCAACTTCTGCTTCTGCCGACTCGGCTTTGATGGTTTCTGTTATGTCTTTGAGTTGTTGGCGGTCGGTTACCGTATGATTGTCTCCGTCAATGGCAGCCCAGCGATTGCCAAACCAGAGTACGCTGCCCAAACCTGCGGTAACAGGCGAGAGTGATCCAAATAGGACATAGTTACGTGCTGTCCAAGGAACCCAGACCAACAAAATGGGCAGGGCAATATATACGATGCTTGAGAAATGGTTTTTAAGCGGGCGAATGGGTTGGTGCATTGCAATGAGATATGCAGGGGCTGTTAACAAGAGGGTCTCGGGGCGACACATGCTGATGATGGCCAACAAAATGCCCAATGCAACTAAGCGTTTCTTAGAGGCGGGTGCTGTCGGAACCCATGTGAGCGTGAAGATGCACAACACCAAGACCCCGGTAAGGCTTTCACGCAACATTAAATTGTCGTAATAAATTAAGGCGGGGTAGTAAGCTGCAATGCCGGTTGCAACGAGTGCAGACTTTTCGCCAAAAAAGCGTAACGCAAGTAGAAAAATTAAGAGGAGTGACAAGGTGCCAAGAATTCTTTGTACAAAAAGGGTCCAATGGTAATCAACGCCTAAGATCGCATAAATGGTGGCAATGAAAAC
>Ga0114999_10006580_pt1 | contig 13347 bp, 10 predicted proteins | sample ArcticOcean_MG_C_3_FD_89820 | JGI IMG/M metagenome (GOLD analysis project Ga0114999, IMG submission 89820) | Marine microbial communities from western Arctic Ocean - ArcticOcean_MG_CB8_126 | ecosystem: Environmental > Aquatic > Marine > Oceanic | place: Arctic Ocean: Canada Basin | collected...
CCTTCCTTCGCCAAAGCACTGGAGGCTACGCCGGAGGAGCGGGCGGCGGCAGCGCGGGAACTCGCCGCGAGGGGCCAGGAACCCCGGCCGTACCCATCGCCCCCGCCGGTGCCAAAGGATTGGGGCGGATAAATAGGGTCTGACACCATTTTTCTGAACTTCATCGGTTGTGATACAACGTGACATCGTCTGTGCGGGTGACGATCCGGGCGGTCACCCGCCACGCACCCGTATCATCAAACGTCGAGGGCAAGGCGCACCATGCATGACCTATTGATCACTGGAGCCGAGGTCGCCGATGGGACAGGGGCGCCGCTCAAACGTGCCGACGTCGCCATCAAGGATCAGCGGATCGTCGCGGTCGGCGACCTCAAGGGCGAGGCAGCGGCGGAAACCGTCGATGCCGACGGACTCGTACTAGCGCCGGGATTCATCGACATTCATACCCACTACGACGCACAGATCACCTGGGATCCCATCGCCACGCCCTCGACCTCGCTCGGGGTCACCACCGTGGTCGCGGGCAACTGCGGTTTCGGAATCGCGCCCTGCAAGCCCGAATACCGGGATCTACTCGCCCGCAATCTGTCGATCGTCGAAGGCATGTCCATCGACGCGCTGCGCGCCGGCATCCGCTGGGACTACGAAACCTTCCCGGAATACCTCGACATGCTGGAAGGCCAGGGCATCGTTCCCAACATGGCCATATTCGCCGGACATTCCGTCACGCGCACCTACGTCATGGGCGAAGAGGCCTCACTGCGTGCGGCGCGCGAGGACGAGATCGAGACCATGCGCGGCCTGGTCAAACAGGCCCTGAAGGCCGGCGCTGTCGGCTTCGCAACGTCCTATTCGCATAACCACTTCGGGGATGACGGCCTGCCGATGCCCTCACGCGTCGCCAAGCGCGAGGAAACCGACGCCCTGATCGGCGCCCTGGCGGAATCGGATCACGGCGTGTTCCAGATCGCCAACGGTCCCGATGTCGGGGTCGCGGACATGGAGGCCTGGGCCAACATGATCAAGCGCCCGGCGTTCTTCTCCGCGTTACTGCACACCTCGGCCTTTCCCGACCGCCCGAGGACCATGCTGCAACAGGCCGCCGAGGCACGGCAACGGGGCAACCAGGTCTACGCCCAGGTGACGAGCCAGCCCTTCAGCATGGAATTCACGCTCGAAAACGCCTACCCGCTGGGCAGTCTCGATGTCTGGGAGCCGCTGCTCGGTGCCGACCTGAAGCAGATCGCCGCGACAGTCGGCGAGACGTCATTCCGGGACGAGTTCCGAGCCCAACTCTCGGCGCCTAGAGGCGGCAAGATCTTCTACGGAGATTGGTCGCGCGTCGAGATTGCCGAGGTGATGTCAGACAAACATCGGGGAATCGAAGGCGACACTATCGGTGCGGCGGCGGAAAAAGCCGGCGCCGATCCCGCCGACTTCTTCTTCGATCTGGCCATCAACGAGGACCTGAAGACCGTGTTCGTCGCACAGATGCAGAACATCGACGAAGATGCGGTGGACGAGATGATCAAGCATCCGGCAAGCGTGCTGGCCATTTCCGACGCCGGCGCGCACCTGTCGTTTCTTTGCGATGCGGGATACGCGCTCTACCTGCTGTCGCGCTGGGTGCGGGAAAAGCAGAGCATGCCCATGGAGGAGGCGATCCGCCAGCTTACCAGCGTCCAGGCCGACCTCTACGGCATCCTCGGCCGGGGACGCATCCAGACGGGCAACTTTGCCGATCTCGTCATGTTCGACCCGGCGACCGTCGGCATCACGAAGGCCCGCCGGGCGTTCGACCTGCCGGGCGGCGCGAGCCGCCTGGTGCGCGATCCACTCGGCGTCCACGGCGTCTGGATCAACGGCACGCGGATCTGGGACGAGACCGAGTATTGCGTCAACGGCACGCGCCCCGGGCATGTCTTGAGGGAATTTTCACCGACGCCGGGCCTCTAGCGCAGATCGGGTTTAAACAGAGTCGGGGAAATGGTGTCTGACACCATTTAATTGGGAAGACGCCATGCATGACCTGCTGATCAAGAATGCGGAGGTCGCCGATGGAACGGGCGCGCCGCTGCGGCACGCGGACGTGGCCGTCGCGGGCGGCCACATTGCCGCGATCGGCGATCTCAAGGGAGAGGCCGCGGCGGAGACCGTCGACGCGGAGGGCCGTGTCCTGGCGCCCGGTTTCGTCGATATCCACACCCATTACGACGCGCAGATCACCTGGGACCCGATCGCCACGCCGTCGACATCGCTGGGCGTGACGACGGTCGTCTCGGGCAACTGCGGGTTCGGCATCGCGCCCTGCCGGCCGGAGCATCGCGACCTCGTCGCGCGCAACCTGTCGCAGGTCGAAGGCATGCCCATCGAGGCCCTGCGCAAAGGTATTCGCTGGGACTACGAGACCTTTCCCGAGTACCTCGACATGGTGGAAGGCATTGGTATCGTCCCCAACCTGGCGGTCTTCGCGGGTCATTCGGTGACCCGGACCTATGTCATGGGCGAAGAAGCCTCGTTGCGCGAAGCGCGCGACGATGAAATCGAGACCATGCGCGGTCTGGTCGCAGATGCGCTGAAGGCTGGTGCCATCGGTTTCGCGACCTCCGATTCCCATAATCATTTCGGCGACGACGGACTGCCGATGCCGTCCCGGCTCGCGACCCGCGAGGAAACCAACACCCTGATCGGAACCCTGGCCGACTCCGATCATGGCATCATGCAGATCGCCAGCGGCCCCGACATCGGTGTCGCGGACATGGAGACCTGGGCCGACATGATCAAGCGCCCGGTCTTTTGGTCGGCGCTGCTACACATCCCCGCGCTCCCAGAGCGCGCGGCCAATATGCTGGCCCAGGCGGCCGAAGCACACCAGCGCGGCCGCCAGGTCTACGCCCAGGTGACGAGCAACCCGATCAGCATGGAATTCACGCTGGAGAACGCCTATCTAATGGGGAGCCACGACGCCTGGCTGCCGCTCGTCGGCGCCGCCCCGGAGAAAATCGCCGAGGCCATCAAGGACCCTGCGTTCCGCGAGGCATTTCGGGCCGGGCTATCGGCCCCGAAACCCCAGAAAATCTTCTACGGCGACTGGTCTCGTGTTCAGGTTGCCGAAGTGATGTCGCCGGACCATCGCGATATCGAGGGCGAGACCATCGGAGCGATGGCGGAACGGGCCGGGAAGGATCCCATCGATTTTTTTTTCGACCTGGGTCTGGCGGAAGACCTCAAGACGGTGTTCGTCGCGCAGATGCAGAACTTCGACGAAGATGCCGTGGAGAAGATGATCAAGCATCCGGCCAGCGTGCTGGCGCTGTCCGATGCCGGCGCCCATCTGTCGTTCTTGTGCGACGCGGGCAACGCGCTCTATCTGTTGTCACGCTGGGTGCGCGAGAAGGAGAGCCTCACGTTGGAAGAAGGTATCCGCCAGCTCACCAGCGATCAGGCCGACCACTACGGGATCATCGGCCGCGGACGTGTGCGGGAGGGGAACTTCGCCGACCTGTTCATGTTCGACCCCGCCACCGTCGGCATCTCCAAGCCGCGGCGCGCCTTCGACCTGCCCGGCGGCGCCAGCCGTCTGGTGCGCGATCCCATCGGCGTCCACGGCGTCTGGGTCAACGGCACCCGGGTCTGGGACGAGACCGCCTATTGCGTCAACGACAGCCGCCCGGGCCACGTGCTGCGCAAATTCGCGAGTTAGAGCAGGATGAGGCTCTGCGGCGGGTAAAAAAGCCAACCAAACACCCCCCTCTAGCTCCCCCTTGCAAGGGGGGAGGACAAAAGTGGTGGGGGAGGATTGAAGTTGGGGTGGTGTTTTTGTTGTTCAAGCTGCGTCTTCAAGGATCATGGTGGCGGCTTTTTCGCCGATCATGATGGCGGCGGCGTTGGTGTTGCCGGAGACGATTGCCGGCATGATCGAGGCATCGGCGACGCGCAGTCCCTGGATGCCGCGAACCCGCAGGCGCGGGTCCACCACCGCACGATCGTCGGCACCCATACGGCAGGTGCCTGTGGGGTGAAAAATGGTGCCGCCGTTCTCGCGGGCGTAGGCCAGGAAATCTTCATCCGAGGTGTAGCTGGGACCCGGAAAGACCTCCCGCTTCACGTATTTCGCAAAGGCCGATTGAGCGGTAAGGATCCGCAGCAGCTTCAATCCCGCGACCGTGGTCTTGCGGTCGATCTCTTCGGAGAGATAATTCGGCCGGATGCGCGGATAGACCTTGGGATCGCGGGACGTGATCATAATGTCGCCCCGGCTCTCCGGGCGAAGTTGACCCAACGTCGCCGTGACGCCTGGGAAATCGTGGAGTCCGAGGCCGGGTTTTTCGGCGCTTAACGGCATGAAGAAGTACTGCATGTCCGGCGTCGCCAATTCCGGCCGGGTGCGGACGAAGAGAAAGGCCTGCGCCCCCGATACGGTCAGCGGTCCACGCCGGGTCAGGGCATATTGGAGGCCCATCATCATCTTCTTGACGGGATTTCGAACGTCGGTATTGAGCGAGGGCAGACCGTCGAGCTCATAGACCGCCCGGACTTGAAAATGATCCTGTAGATTTTGGCCCACGTCCGGCAGGTCGTGCACGACCGGAACACCGAGACCGCGCAGGTGATCCGCCGCGCCGATACCGGAGAGCTGCAACAGTTGCGGTGAGTTGACGGAACCACCCGAGAGTACGATCTCACGGTTCGCTCGGGCCGACTTCTCCGCCCCCTTTTGCAAGTAAGTGACGGCGACGGCATGGCCGTCCTCGACCACGACTCCCGTCGCCAGCGCCCGGGTCACCACGTTGAGGTTCGGCCGCCGTTTGGCGGGCCGCAGGAATGCGACAGCAGTGCTGCTGCGGCGTCCGTTGCGGGTGGTCGTCTGGTAATATCCAAGGCCATCCTGCCCCGCACCGTTGTAGTCGGGATTGTCCTGGAAACCAGCCTCCCGGCAGGCTGCCAGAAACGCCTCGCAGGCGGGCCGCCGGTCCGAGATCTCTTGGACTCCGAGAGGGCCGCCCGTGGCCCGAAATCCGTCGCCGCCCTTCTCGTAGTCCTCGGAACGCCTGAACATCGGCAGGACGTCTTCGAAGCTCCATCCGGTATTGCCGAGCTGGCGCCAGTGATCGAAATCTTCGGCCTGCCCCCTGACGTAGAGCACGCCATTGATGGAACTGCTGCCTCCAAGCACGCGGCCGCGGGGCCAGATGACCTTGCGTCCGTTGATACCGGGGTCGGGTTCCGTCTCGTACCCCCAAGAGAGATCCTTGTCGTACATCGTCTTGAAGTAACCGACCGGGATGTGGATCCATGGGTTCCAGTCCCGGCCACCAGCCTCCAGCAACAACACCTTATTTCTGGGATTTTCGGACAGCCGATTGGCCAGCACGCAGCCCGCCGAACCAGCACCAACGATAATGTAATCGTAAGAGTCCGCCACCAAATTCCTCCTGTGAGCCCCTAAACGCTGCCTTTTTCCAACGCTCATGAGATATGAGCGTTGGATTCGCGTTCAACCGCCACGCAGGCTAAGCGCCTCAATGGCGCCAGCCTTTGGGGCACTTGTCCTTGAAATCGTCGGCTCTTTCGAACCGACGATTTCCGCGTCCACCAAACGTCAACAATTCCCATTCATTGATGTCTGATATTACTCGGACACGATGATCGGCTCCAGTGCCGGATTGCCGAGGACCAAGTCGGCCCCCTTTTCGCCGATCATCATTGCCGCGGCGTTGAGGTTGGCCGACAGCATGCTTGGCATAATGGAAGCATCGATCACTCTCAACCCCTCCAGGCCACGCACCCGGAGCTGGTCATCGACGACAGCGGTTGGATCGCTGTCGGGGCCCATGCGGCAGGTGCCCATGACGTGGAAGGTCGTGGTTCCGCGCTGGCGAGCCACCTCGAGCAATTCATCGTCGGATTGCACGGCATCACCAGGATATTCCTCGTAGTCGAAATAGGGGGCGAGCGCCCGGGTCCGCATGAGCCGGCGGGAGAGTTTCATGCCGGCCAGCAGGACGTGCCGGTCCTGTTCCTCGGCCAAATAATTGGGCTGGATGACGGGTTTGCCGAAAGGGTCGGCGGAAGTCGCGCGGACCCACCCTTTGCTCTCGGGCCGTTGTTGCCAGGACGCCACGGTAAAGCCCGGTTCCGCGTCGAGCCGCGATTGTACGCCGTCCTGCCAGCTCGCCGGCGTGAAGGTGAATTGCAGGTCGTGGTTTCGGATCGCTTCGTTCGAATGCCAGAAGCCATAAACCACGGTCGGCGTGAGATTGAGAATGCTGTCACCGCCGGTAAAGTATTTGACCACCTCGCCCACCATTTTGAGGCCGTGCGAACGCTCGTTGACGGTGCCGGTGTTCTTCGCCCGGGCAGTAAAGCGGGGGGTGTAATGATCCCTGAGATTTTCACCGACCCCGGCAAGCGGGTGGGACACTTCGATCCCGAGCTGCCCCAACAGGCCCGGCGGGCCGATGCCCGAGAGCTGCAGGAGTTGCGGTGAATTGATAGCGCCGCCACACAGGATGACCTCACGATTGGCGCGCAGCTCGGTCACGGCGCCGCCCCGCCCGCCCTTATCGTAGGTCACGCCGACCGCCCGCTTGCCGTCGAGCAGGATCCGCGTCGCGTGCGCGTTGGTGCGTACGTCGAGGTTCGGCCGAGACTTTGCAGGATGCAGGTAGCCACGTGCCGCGCTCATCCGGCGCCGGTTGTAGATGGTGCGCTGGACGTAAGAGACGCCTTCCTGCGTGACGCCGTTGTAGTCGGCGTTGCGCGGGATGCCGAGCGCCACCGCGCCCGCGATGAAAGCGTCGCACAGCGGGTGACTCCAGCCGAGGTCGGTAACCTTGATCCTGCCCTCCCGGCCCCGGTAGGTGTCGTCTCCTTCGCCGATGCGCTGCTCGAAGCGGCGGAAGTAAGGCAGGACGTCGGCGTAGCCCCAGCCCAGGTTGCCGCACTGGGCCCAGGCGTCGAAATCGAGGCGCTGACCGCGGTTGAAGACATTGCCGTTGATCGAGCCCGATCCGCCAAGGGTCTTGCCCCGCGGCACGGCGATCTCGCGGCCGCCGGTCCAATGGCTCGGCTCGGCCTTGTAGAGCCAGTTGATGTTCGGATTGACCATGGTCTTCATGAAGCCGGCGGGGATGTGGATGAAGGGGTTCCAATCCGCCGGGCCGGCTTCCAGCACACAAACGGTGTGCCTGCCGTCGGCGCTCAGCCGTTCCGCCACGATGCAGCCCGCCGAGCCGGCACCGACGATGATGTAGTCGAACGTGTCGTTCACGTGCGTTCCAGAGTCTTCTTTGCCTAACTGTGAGACAGGTGTGGTCGATCAGCCGACGTGAATGAGGACACTGTCAATTCCAGGCCGCCCGAGCAAGCTCGCGCCGCTGTCATGGCGTGTATGATGGCATCACGCCCTGCCTAGCCGAACGTCAAAGTGGTTATTTTGGCATCGGTGGACGGCGTCCGGATCGCGAAATAGGCCGACCCACCCTCTTTGATAGGATGCAGCAATGCGAATCACGAACGCCCTTCAGTCCGCCGCCTACCACGGCCAGCCTGACCGCGACCGAGTACAGCAAATACCTAGTGAACCCAGCCTGGACCCGGATAATGGATAATGCCGCAGACGGGACGGATTCAGACACATGATCGCTGTCCGCTCAGTCATATTCATCGCAGCCTTTTATGTCTGGACGGCAATCATGCTCATCGTCTGCACACCTTTGCTGGCGCTGGACTGGCATTGGATCGTGCGTTGCCAGACATTCTGGGTGAACGGAGTCCTGTGCCTAATGCGTGCTCTCGTCGGCATCGCACTCGAAGTCCGTGGGCGCGAGAACATCGGACAGGTCCCGATCATCATTGCGTCCAAGCACCAGTCGGCGTGGGACACATTCATTTGGCATGTGATCGTCGGCACCCCCGCAGTGGTCATGAAGAGCGAGTTGCTGTGGATCCCGCTCTACGGCTGGTGTTGTTTGAAAGCCGGTATGATCCCCATCGATCGCCGCGGCGGCGCGGCGTCGTTGAAGGCCATGGTTCAGTCTGCCCGGCGAGCCGTAGAACGGCAACAACCCATCATCATCTTTCCTCAGGGAACGCGGACCGCACCAGGGACCCAGGCGTCCTATCAGCCGGGCGTTGCCGCCATTTACCGCGGTCTTGGCATTCCCGTTGTCCCCGTCGCTCTCAATTCGGGGTTGTTTTGGCCAAGGAGGTCGCTGCGCCGCATTCCCGGTACCATCGTGGTCGAATTTCTGCCGCGCATCGAACCCGGACTCGATCGAGGCCTATTCCTGGCCGAACTCGAAGACAGAATCGAATCAGCGACGACCAAATTGGAAAACGAAGGGCAGCAATGGCGATGACCGTCACGATGACCTGTTTGAGGCCGAGACCCGGATCGAGGACCCAGAACAAGGTCAGAATGGAGTAATAATTCTGCGATACGCCGGTCATCATCGGCCCGATGACGTTTCCCAACAGATGGCCGAACAGCAGCGGGAAGATCACCAACCCCAGGACCAGCTGGACCGTGTCGGTCATGGTCATCCGGAGCGTGTTGCGCCGATAGAGGGCAAACAAACCCAGCATGAGGTGGGCGACCATCGAGCCCACCAGAAGAGCGATGCCAACGCCGGTCGACCAGAACCACAACAGCCATTGCCGCGATTCGTCCAAGGCCTGCAAGGAGGCAAGGCCGAACGACAAATTGAACAGGTGACAGGTCAGGAACGTAAACAGGATGAGACCTGATATCAGGCGTATGCGTTTGGACATGAGACTACGCTTCTCCGGTACTTTCGTTCTTATCGTTCACAGCATGCCCATGCGCCGGGAGGCCCCCGTCATAAGTCTTGTTTCCGACGATGACGGCGACCGACTCGGGGTTGGAAGCGGCCCCTACGTGTGAGCCGAACGCGCCGGACAGGATGGCCAACGCCATCGCCGTTCCGACCGAACGTGTCCAGCCTCTCAATCCACGCATGCCAGTTCTCCGCCGCTACGCGCGCAATGCTACCTGAAACATGGCCCGGGCATATATGTAATTCCGGCGACATGACGCCAACTTGTCATGCCCGTCCGCCGAGGATTAGGCTGCGCTCCAACCTGACCGCAAGGGCGCGAACCCGCGTCATGCTCTCCCGTAGGTATTGGCTCTCTTCACTGGCAGTGGCCAACTCATGGGGGCAGTGGACCAACTCGTGAGGGCAGGTCACAGGGAGTCTGCGGAGTTATGGCAAACGAAGTTGATGGAGCGGTCTCCGATTCGTTAATCGGCGAGGTTTGGCCTTCGGCGCATCCCGGCGAAGATCCGGTCCTTTACGGCCACGTGACGCTGGAGCCCAGCGGGGCCGTCCAGGTCCGCAGCCTGCAGACCTTTCGACTGACCTACACGGTCGGCCGCTTCGGTCTCGATGACACCGGCGCCATCCGCATCGTGTTTCGCGCCCTGGGCGATTGGGGAGGCCTGCAAACGGCGGACCCGTCGGCCCCTAACTATGTGACGGCACACACCAGATCCGGCGTTCCGCTCGATGTCACCTATAGCCGCCATGGCGTATCCCCCCGGCCACGCTGGAAGTCCCTGACGGTCCGCGTAACGGGCGGTTATCTGCGGGAGGCCGACACCATCACGATCGTGTTCGGAGACACCTCGGGCGGCTCGTCCGGTATGCAGATGCAGACGTTCGTCGAAGCGGGTTTCGAGTTCAGGACGCTGGCCGACGTCTGTGCAGTCGGTCACTTCATGCCCATTCCCGACACCCCGACCGTTGCGGTCGTGCCCAGTGAGCCGGCCGTCTGGCGCGCCGTTCTGTCGAGCCTGCGCCGGCCCGGCGAGATTTTTCGCTTCGGCCTCAAGGCGGAAGACGCCTGGGGCAATCCGACGGATCTCGCCGAAGGCCGGTTCACCTTCGAGACGACCCTGCCGGTCAACGGTTTGCCACCGTCGTACGATTACGAAAAAGGCAACAAATCCGTCTCTTTCGATGGCCTTTCGGTCGACGAGACGGGGATCCTGCGCATCGATGTCAGAGATACAGCAGGCGAAATCGTCGCGGTCTCTCACCCGATGCTGATCCGCGACGGCGACGTTTCGGGATACTGGGGGGACCTGCACGGCCAAAGCGGCGAGTCCATTGGCGTGACGACCTCGCGCCAGTACTTCGACTTTGCCCGTAACAAGGCCTTTCTCGACGTCACCAGCCATCAGGCCAACGACTTTCAGGTCAACAATGCGTTCTGGGCCTACCTGAACGATCTCACGGCGGAGCACCATGAAGACGGGTACATGGTCACGTTCCCGGGCTACGAATGGTCGGGGAACACCTCGGTGGGGGGCGACCGCAACGTCTTCTTCCGCACCGAAGGGCGGGCGATCCACCGCTCGTCGCATGCCCTGCTGACGGACCGGTCCGACCTTCACACCGATGCGACGGACGCGCGGAAACTGTTTTCGGCCATCGCCGACGAGGATTGCGTGGTCTACGCCCACGTCGGCGGCCGGTATGCCGATATCTCATACGCACACGATCCGAAACTCGAGACTGCCATGGAAATCCATTCAGCCTGGGGCACGTTCGAATGGCTTCTGACGGACGGTTTTCCGCTCGGCCACCGCAGCGGCGTGGTGTGCAATAGCGACGGCCATAAAGGCCGGCCCGGCGCCAGCTATCCGGGGGCCTCGAACTTCGGGGCGTATGGCGGGTTAACCTGCTTCCTGACCCATGAGCTGACCCGCGATGCCATCTTCGACTGCATTCGCCGGCGCCACCATTACGGCACCACGGGAACCCGCCTGCACATGGATGTCGGTGTCCACATGGCGGGCGGCGGTACGCTCTATGATCGGGACCCCCATGCCTTTGCCGACACCTCCACGAGCCGGGTTACGGAGGTGATGATGGGGGATATCGTTCAAACGGACGATGCGGAGGTGACGCTGAAATTCGACGTCATCGCCCAGACGCCGATCGAACGCGTCGAGGTCCGCAACGGGGCCGATGTCGTATCGACGCTGCGGCCATATGGGGCGGATGCGCTCGGGGACCGTATCCGGGTGCTGTGGAGCGGTGCCGAATATCGCGGCCGGGGTCGCGATACCAACTGGCAGGGCCAGGCCAAATTTGCGGGCGCGGAAATTCGCCGGATGGAGAAAATCAACGCCTGGAACCACGAACGCCTGCTCGAGGTGCAGGGCACGGACACGGTCGTCTTCGACGCCATCACGACCGGCAATTACGGCGGCTTTGACGTCTGGTTGACGGGTGGAAATAGCGTCGAGATTGAAACCAACCTCGGCACGATGTCCCTGCCGCTCGACAAAATCGGCCTCGACGATTGCGTAATGGAGGCCGGGGGCCTGGCCAGAATGATCAAGGTGTTTCGCCTGCCGGACGAAATCCCGGGAAGCGGTCTATCAGGTGAGGTGACGATCCCGCTCACCGCCGAAGGTGACAATCCTCTGTGGATTTCGATTTACACCGAGGATGGATTCCAAGCGTGGAGCAGTCCCGTGTTCGCCTATCGCCAGGACTCTAAGCCCGATTTGTAGAATTGGCGGCCACACTCGGTACGAGGTGCCAGCGGCGGCAGTGAAATTTAGCCCCTAATCCGCGCCTCTGGCTCAATTCTGGCGGACAAGAAAGGTGTGCTCGCCCACCGTGGTCGAGACTTCTATGTCCCCTTCAACCGCGCGCCAGTCCTCCGACAGCAGGCCGTCGGTCCAGCCGCGTTCGTAGCAGGCCTCGATCATGTCTTCATCGGCGCCGGGTTCAATCTGCCGCGAAACGATGCCCTAGTCACCGTGGCGCACCTTGAGCGTACGAAAGCGGCCAGGCTCCTGATTGAAGGCACCGCATCCAGGACGAAAGTCAGGCAATCGCGCTTCACGACGGCAAGGAGGCCGTTCTCGATCATCCCTTCGCACCTCACCCAGTTGGTCCCCACGAAGGTAGACCGCCGATAATCGAGACAGCAAGGCCGTCATGTCGGGCTCTGCTCCACGAGCGATTTGCGCGGCCGAAAATTCAGACCCGGAACGGAAATCAATTATTCGAGAGATAGCAAAGTAATTGCCGATCTATTTATCGAATCGGGCCAGCCCAAGTTCGACATCTACTTAAGAGCCAGACGCCACGTGCAGTTTTCCTGTGACGCCGTGTTTTTCAATCAACTCGGCGACCAATCCACTGTCTTTGGCTTCCGCGATAAATCGTTCGACGAAAGCTTTCAGGCCGGCGTTCTCCGGTTTCGTGCCAATGGCCTGGCGTACCGATGTATAGCGCCCTTCCAAAACGCGCGATCCGGGCATTGTTTCGGCATTTTCCTTCAATGCCGGAACCAGGCCTGCCAATGCATCCAACTTTTCCGTCACAAACAGGTCAAAAGCACCGGCAAGGCCCTTCGCGCGGACCAGTTCCGCGTGTTTCAACGTGCGCGACAGATATAGATCGTATGCAGCGCGATCCGACACCGCGATCCGAACGGCCGGCCGATCCACTTCCTCGATGGATTGGATAGGGGAGTTCTCAGGCACAAGATACGTGGCCTCGATCTCAACATAGGCATCACTGAAGGAAATCTTTTCTGCGCGCTTCGGCTCTACCGCGATCAACCCGATATCCCACTCGTCCCGTTCCACCGCATCTGCAACCTCGCCCGGTGTGGCGAAAGTAACGTATGAAACCGCAACGCCAAGGCGCTCAGCGACTGCCGCCGCCATATCCGGCGCAACACCTTCTGGGCCGCCGGTAGAGCTGGTTCCCGTCACCAGGAGGATGTTGCCGAGATTGATGCCGACACGCAACGTGTCGGGATCGCTGAGTTCGGATAGGACATTTCGGATCATAGCCGACCTCTAGCCCACCTTGGAGGGACAAGGGTTGAGAACGATGCGCGATCCGCCAAACGGAACCAACGCTGCCGGATAGACTGTCCCAGGTGCGTGGCGACGTCCACACATGGCTATTTCCGACCGACGACAGCCAGCTTTGTGCCGGGGGCCGGATCGGGCGGCATGATTAACCGCTCCAAGGATCAGGCGACGTCGGACGAGTCCGGGCGTGGAGCAGTCCCGTATTCGCCTATCGGCAGGATTCCAAGCCTGGTTCGTAAAAGTGGCGGGCGATATAGGATGCGAACCCATGACCCGCTGACTAAAAGTCTGCAGGTTTATATACTGTCTATCTCGGTAATACCCGAATAACTCCTTGTTTTAAGGGGTATAACAACTAAGATATACAGATGACTTCTGCTGATTTCTGAGCATTTTGGTACCTATATGGTACCTATATGTGACTTTGAGGCCATCGCATGTCAATCACACTTCGCAAGCTGGAGACGCTTAAA